>Ga0180437_10007717_pt1 | contig 13909 bp, 10 predicted proteins | sample SS_ome_4_FD_132410 | JGI IMG/M metagenome (GOLD analysis project Ga0180437, IMG submission 132410) | Hypersaline lake sediment archaeal communities from the Salton Sea, California, USA - SS_3_D_1 metaG | ecosystem: Environmental > Aquatic > Non-marine Saline and Alkaline > Hypersaline >...
ATCCAAACCCACCGCCAATGCCGACTCCAAGGCAGCAACACGCGTCTGCCCATCATAAGAAACTATTTTTGCCACCTGCCCAATGCCAGTACCTGCAGTGATGGTTACTGTCAAGCCTTTATATACGTCATCGATGGCTGCAGCATTGTTATCGAGAGTCATCGCCACCGTTGATCCCGCCATGGCAGTCCCCGCCAGCAACGGCATCACCTGTGTTGTTCCCGCGATGTCAGAAGCTGCCATCAAAGGCAACGTGCTAAAGCCCGCACGTCCATAAGCAGTATAAAGATTGGGACCAGGAAGGCCTATCTTAGCCGAAGGAACATCCCCTCCAATCTCAACATCCGGAACATACCCCACAAAAAGAGGAACACCATTAAAATTCCCTCGTACACCAGACTGACCTCCCAACCCATCAATGACCGTTGATAGTTCGTATTTGTACTGTTGAAAACTAGCATCAAGGGCCTCAATATCCTGTGCTGCCGCCACTCCACTGATTCCTTGAATAGCACACTCCGACATCGATGATAAAACATCTCTAAGATGCGAAAGGTATGCTATACTAGACTGAAACCAACTGACCCTAGCTTGAATAGCCTCCGCCTGCGCCGCCGCTAAGCTTTTGTCAAAATTCATCGCCGATACCCTATCAAAAGCGACAGCGGAGTCCCCTGGACGCTGCAACCGACTTCCGGTTGCAAGCTGACTCATTGTTCGTTGAAGTCTATCCTGAGTCAACCTATAATTCTTTAAGAAACCGGCCTTATCAGAGTAGATCTTCTCTGCCATCTTTCCTCCATTATACATGCTCCATAACACAACATACAGGATCAACTATCCATCCTGTTGGTCACATTGGTCACAGAATCATGCTCAAAATAAACCGAGGACTGCCTCAGATCTTAATATAGCCTTCCCCTTCTCGGCCGGGACCCTTCGAAGGTGCTGCACCAGGCGCTGGCTTTTCAGCAGCCGGCTCACGACCTTCAGAAACATCAGCACAGATTTTACGCCACTTTTCTACCGTTTCCACATAAAGTGGAGCAAAAGCCCGCAACGCCGAAGGAACCGCATGAGCCATATCGATGGTGCAATGCATAAGAATAAGCTCTTCCTTGACAGCAACACCAACACCACCGCCAGCCATCTGTCCACCAAGCATGGACCCCTCAAGAAGCTTCTCATAAAGCCGTAGTCTAATGTTGGTGTCAGAGGGAAGACCATCGAGAAGCGGCGAATATAAATATAGCCGATTAGAATTCGGTTCATACGTCAAGTGCATCGAAAATTCATCATCGATGCCCAAAATACACGTATTATTCTCATCAAACTCTAAACCCTCAAGCCCCAGTTCTTTACCGAACTCTTTCAGGTTCTCCTTCGCATTATCAAGTGACATATGTGATCCTCCTAACGATCTAACGATTGTAAGCTTCTACTCTTGTAGAAACATCTTGTTTTTTCATTTCATTACTAATAAGCATGCTATACTGGCAACTTTAAGTAAACAAATTTCGTCAAAGGCTAGCAATTCTCCTTTTGCCTCAAAAAAAGAAAACGGTACAGAAAATTGAAAGAAGTTGTTATGACTATTTCTAACGGTAGTCCATACTTGGTGAGAGATCATTCACTTTCAATCATATCTCCATAACCCACTACCGTTTGGACAATCAATGAACCGATGTCTATTTAAAATTCAAATTTTTTCTTTCAAAATCAAAAAGGTGGGTCCTCATGAGTCAGTTTAACTCTTTTGATTTTTCTAAATATAACGTTGCAATGATTGGAAATTTCCTTCCACGTCGCTGTGGTATTGCAACATTTACGGCGGATCTGACAAGAGCTTTAAGCAAGGAGTCTTCGGATAGTAATTTTTCCATTGTTGCCATGAATGATTTACCCGGAGCTTACTCATATCCCGATGAGGTGTGCTTCGAAGTGCATGATAAGAATCTTTTGGACTACAGAATGGCAGCAAATTTTCTCAATACTGTTCAGCCCAACGTTGTTTGTTTGCAACACGAGTTTGGAATTTTTGGTGGGGATTGCGGTGCACATATTTTATCCTTGTTGCAAGAGTTAAGCGTCCCTGTAGTGACGACCTTTCATTCTGTTCTTGTAGAGCCTAATAACGGACAAAAAAGCGTCACACAAGAAATTTGTCGCATTTCGGATCGTATTGTAGTCATGAGTCAAAGGGCTACCAATGTTCTTGAAGACGTCTATAATGTTCCCAAGGACAAAGTTGCTTTCATTCCTCACGGCATTCCCAATATTCCTTTTGTTGACCCGAATTTCTACAAGAGTCACTTTGATTTGGAAGGCCGCACAGTGATCCTCACGTTTGGCTTACTCTCTCCTGGGAAAGGCATCGAATTCATGATTGATGCAATGCCTGCCATTGTCAAAAAACATCCGGATGTTACCTATGTCGTGCTAGGAGCCACTCATCCTTTGATCAAGAAAAATCACGATGAAAGCTACCGCGACTCTCTGATCCGTCGAGCTCAGAATCTCGGCGTCGAAAACAATGTCATTTTCCACGGTAAGTTCGTCGAACTCGATGTCTTATGTGAGTATCTCGGTGCTGCAGATCTTTATGTAACGCCCTATCTTAATAAGGATCAAATTGTTTCAGGAACTCTGGCCTATGCCATTGGAGCTGGCAAAGCTGTCGTTTCCACACCCTACTGGTATGCTGAAGAAATGCTCGATGAAGGCAGAGGACGCATCGTCCCCTTTAAAGACTCTACCTCTCTAGCCAACGCCATCCTCGATCTCTTGGACAATGATGTCGAATACCACGCGATGCGAAAAGAAGCATACACTTTTAGCAGAGCAATGATTTGGAAAGAAGTTGCCCGTAGCTATTTGGAATTGTTCCAACAAGCTGAAGATCATCGACAAAAACACCCTAAACTTCTGCAAAAATCATCCCAAAATACCACTTCTTCAGAGATACCGCAACCCAACTTCGATCATCTTCGCCGCATGACTGATGGGGTCGGCATGCTGCAACATGCCCGCTGTGAAGTTCCTGACCGCAACCATGGTTACTGCGTTGACGACAACGCCAGAGCTCTTATCACGACACTACTAGCCCTCAACCTCATCCCTGAAGATACCTCACTGCTCGATATGGCATACCGATATATGAGCTTTATCTACCATGCCTTCAATGAGTCCAACAACCATTTTCGTAATTTCATGAGCTACGACCGTCAATGGCTCGAAGAAAAAGGCTCTCAAGACTCCCACGCCCGCGCCGTATGGAGCCTCGGTGTGGCCATCGGACAAAAAAAACATACAATCTTTGGGAATAAACCCGTGACCATCTTCAAAAGGGCTGTGGCTACGATGACAGACTTCGAATTTCCAAGAGCCTGGGCCTTCGGAATCATCGGTATCCATGCCTACTTGCAAACTTTCTCCGGCGACCTCGAAGCAAAACGCGCCATGAAACACGTTGCCAAGAAATTATTTGATCTTTATTGTGAAAATAGTTGCAATATTTGGCCCTGGTTAGAGGACACAGTGACCTATGACAATGGCAAGATTCCGCAAGCTTTATTGATTGCGGGGCGGGAGCTCAAGAAACCAGAAATGGTGACCGCAGGGTTAAATTCTTTGGAGTGGTTGACACGGATTCAGACGAGTGTAGAAGGGTATTTTATGCCTATTGGAAATCGAGGTTGGTATTCGTTAAATGGTGAAAAGGCCCGGTTTGATCAGCAGCCTTTAGAAGCACAAAGCATGCTTGAGGCTTGTCTTTATGCTTATAGAATCACTAGAGACAAAAAATGGCGTTTGGAAGCCAAGCGTTGCCTTGAATGGTTTCTAGGCAAAAACAACATGAATGTCGTAATGTATGATCAAACGACGGGAGGATGTTGTGATGGCTTGTTAGCGACGGGGAAAAACCTCAATCAAGGCGCTGAGTCAACGTTAGCATGGCTTCAATCTCTTCTGGAAATGTATGTTGAATATGGTTCTCAAACAACAACACCAGAAGCTGTGAAATCTCTTTCTTCAACAACGTAAGTATTAAAGGAGCACACACATTATGTCCAAAAAGCCCATTGTGATGATTAGTTCCTATGTCCCCCGGTTATGTGGGATAGCAACTTTTACCGAGGAAGCTCGCGAATTTATTCAAAAAGCTAATCCGGATCGAGACGTTCTTGTCATCAGTCATACTGATGGCGCAGGTGATGGCGTCTTCCCTTTGATCGATATGTCTCATCACGACTGGTGGCGGTCTGTTGCAAAAAAAATCATCGAATTAGATCCCTATGTTATTCATTTAGAACACGAATATGGTCTTTATGAATACCATGATAAACGCGGTATTGGCGATAACAACAAGGGCTTTTTATCACTACTTGAAGCCATCAACCAATACCCCACCGTTGTTGAACCTCACACGGTACATGGCCGACTTAGAGATATCGAAGCGCATTTCGTCTATGACATGTGCCAAAGAGCTGACATTGTCCTCTTTAAATGCCACTACCAACGATGGCGCTTAGAGTGGACTTTTGCCGGATACGCCTGGAAAGTTCCTCGTAATATCATGGTGGTTCCTCATGGCGCTCGAGCTGATAAACGTTGGGGCTTAGATCAAGTGGCTACCTTGAAGGAAGAACTAGGACTAGCGAAAGTTTCACTAGCCGATCATATTGTGGGAATGATCGGTTGGATCCAGTCGAATAAACGTTGGGACATTCTACTATCAATGTGGGAAGATATCCGCGAAGAAATCGAAGAAAAATCCGGAAAAAAATGGGACTTATTAGCTGCAGGTGCGATGCGAGATCCAGCCCATAAAGCTAATTACAAAGAATGGACAAAGAACGTACGCGGCTTAGAGGAAAAAGGGATTGCTCATTACTACGAATTCGTTCCTCGCGGAGACATTTATTACAAGATGATGGCCATCTGTGACTTTGTAGTCTTGCCATCCACTGACGAAACACAGTCGGGAACGCTAGCACGAATTATCTCTTTGAACAAACCCTACATTACGACAGCACCGATGGAGGGATTGACAGCACAGACGTTAGAAAGCGAAGGTGGCTTACTGTTCACCACTAAGGAGATGCTCAGAGAGAAGGTCATCAGATTAGCTTGCGATGAAGATCTCAGAATGCGTTTGGGTGAAAATCTACGACGCTACCTCGACGAAGTGGTATCGTGGGATATTATCGCCAAACAATACAATGAAGCCTATAAACTGGCCAACAAAGCTAAAACCTCTGGCAAACCTATACGCTTTAAACCAGAATTCTAGGAGTTTGCTTAAAGGATAATTATGCACATCGCTATGCTCGCTCCCATTGCTTGGCGTACACCTCCCAAGCATTATGGTCCTTGGGAAAGCGTCGCTTCTTTACTGACGGAAGGACTTGTTAAGAAAGGCGTCAAGGTTACATTGTTTGCTACTCAGGATTCTATCACTCAAGGGCATCTTACCGGTGTATGTCCCCGAGGTTATGAAGAAGACGATTCCATTCTTCCAAAAGTTTGGGAAAGCCTTCATATTTCTCACCTTTTTGAAAGGGGTAACGACTTCGACTTAATCCATAACCACTTCGACTACCTGCCCTTGACTTACAGTAAGATGACATCCACACCCTTGTTGACAACCATCCACGGCTTTTCTTCGCCAAAAATCCTTCCCGTATACCGCAAATACAACCGAAGAACTCATTATATCGCCATCAGTAACGCCGATCGCAGCCCCGAACTCCATTATATCCGCACAATTCATCACGGGATTGAAATGGATCGCTTCGACTTTCACCCAGAACAAGGCGACTACCTTCTCTTCTTCGGCAGGTTCCATCACGACAAAGGAGCCAGGGAAGCCATCGAAATTGCCCGACAAGCTCGGATGAAGCTAGTGATGGCTGGGATTATTCAGGATGAAGAGTACTTTGACAGGGAAGTTAAACCTCACATCGATCAGAAAAACGTCGTCTTCATCGGCAGCGTCGGCCCCGATAAAAGAAGCGAAGTACTGGGAAAAGCCTACGCACTATTACATCCCATCAATTTTGCTGAACCCTTCGGATTGTCAGTAATAGAATCGATGGCCTGCGGCACTCCAGTAATCGCCTTCAATCGTGGTAGCATGCCCGAAGTCATCGCTGATCAACATTCAGGATTTTTGGTGACTTCCGTTGAAGAAGCTGTCAGCACAATTCCTCGTATCACTCAACTCTGCAGATATGACTGCCGTTCATGGGTAGAAAAGAAGTTTAGCATCGATCGAATGGTTGACGAGTACATCGAAGTCTACGAAGAAATTCTCTATGGAAAGAAAAGTCGTCTCTTAAGCGAAAGGAGCATGAGCAATGGTGAAGAACAAAGAACCCATAGTCAAGCGATACGAAAGTAATCCAATTCTCACTAAGGACGACGTCCCCTATCCCGTAGCCACTGTCCACAACGCCGCAATGACTAAGGTCGGTGATCGCACAGTGATGTTGTTTAGATCCCATCAACACAATGGACGCTCCATCATTGGTCTCGCTGAAAGTGATGATGGCTTCAACTTCCGGGTCAGCCCAGAGCCTATCATAATACCAGCGCAAGAAGAACCTTTCGCAACGTATGAAGAATTTGGGGTTGAAGATCCTAGACTCTGCTTCATCGATGGTGAATATCTCATCACCTACAGTGCATATTCCAGACATGGAGTTCGCATCGCCTTAGCAAAAACCACAGACTTCAAAAATATTGAAAGAATCTCCCTCATCACCCAGCCGGACTACCGCAATGTGGTCATCTTTCCTGAGAAGATCCAAGGTCGCTACGTACGCCTCGACAGACCCCACTCCAACATCACCCCGTGGTCCATCTGGATATCATATTCCCCAGACCTCATCCATTGGGGAGACTCCGAAGTTCTCATCAAGCCCTTGATGTACCATTGGGATGAGATGAAAATAGGACCAGGAGCGACACCAATAAAGACTCCTCGCGGATGGCTCAATATCCTCCACGGAGTCTTCAACACCATGGATGGAGCTATCTATCGCCTCGGCGTCGCTCTCCATGATCTTAATGATCCTGCTCATCTTTTAGGTATTGCTGACGAATGGATCCTCCAGCCTGAAGACCCCTGGGAAGTCACAGGCTATGTTCACAATGTTGTCTTCACCTGCGGAGCTATCGCAGAAGATGATGGATCTTTGAAAATTTATTGGGGAGGTGCTGACACTGTCATGTGTGTCGGTACCGCTAGTATCGATGTTTTAGTAGACTTATGCTTGAAGAAATCGCGACCCCCAATCTAGTCCATATGATGAAAAAAAACGTTTCTATGTCTTCTATCGAGATTGCTGCTGGCAAACCACAGCCCTTCGGAGCAACTATCAAAGGTGAGCGCATCAACTTTGCTATCAATTCTGGCAATGCAACAACGATGACATTGTGTATCTTTCATCCGGGAGAAGCAAAGCCTTTCTTGGAAGTCGATCTCAATGACAAGGAACACAGAACGGGACATGTGTGGCATGTCGAAGTAGGTCCTCTGCCTCATGATGTCGAGTATGGTTATCGCGTACAAAACGAGATCTTGCACCCTCTCAACTTAGTGATCGATCCTTATGCCAAAATGTTAGTGACCAGTAAGCAATGGGGAAATCATAGTGATGTCGCACACCTAGGTGCAATTGGCTTCCCATGTCGATGTAAGGTGCTCGTTCCGCAACCCTTCGACTGGGAAGGGATAGAACACCCTTTTCTGCCTATCGAAGACCTTATCATCTACGAGATGCACGTCCGAGGCTTTACACAACACCCCTCCAGCGAAGTAAAGCACCCAGGAACTTTCTTGGGAATGATAGAAAAGATTCCTTACCTTCTCGACCTTGGCGTCAACGCCGTCGAATTATTGCCCATCTTCGAATTTAACGAAAATGAATACAAAAAGGCGAACCCAAAAACGCAGGAACCCCTTTACAATTATTGGGGATACTCTACAGTCAATTTCTTCGTTCCAATGAACCGCTATGCTCACGAGGATGCCATTACAGAGTTTAAGACTCTCGTCAAAGAGTTACATCGCCATGGCATCGAAATCATCCTTGATGTCGTCTACAACCACACCCATGAAGGAGGTCTCGGCGGACCTGCCCAATCCTTTAAAGCTCTTGATGAAGAAGTCTATTACCTTATCAACGGTGGAGGTTATTATCTGAATTATTCTGGATGCGGTAATACCTTCAACACTAACCACCCTGCCGTCCAGGAATTGATCCTGCAAAGCCTGCGGTATTGGGTAACGGAGATGCATATCGATGGCTTCCGCTTTGATTTAGCATCTGTCTTTAGCAGGCATACCAATGGCGAACCCATCGATAGGGCTCCCATCATCAAAGCCATCAGCACCGACCCTTTATTAGCTGATACTAAGCTTATCGCCGAAGCCTGGGATGCCGCAGGCCTATACCAAGTTGGAGCCTTCGGCAATGGTAACGCCCGCTGGACAGAGTGGAATGGACGATACCGCGACAATGTGCGATGCTTCATTAAAGGAACTCCAGGAGAAGCTTCACATTTCGCAACGCGCCTTTCCGGCTCTCAAGATATGTATGGAGATCATAGAAAACCAACGAATAGCATTAACTTCATCACCTCCCACGACGGCTTTTCGCTACATGATCTAGTTAGCTACAATCATAAACATAATCTCGCCAATGGCGAAGATAACCGCGATGGTGCTAACAATAATGACAGCTGGAACTGTGGCAAAGAAGGAAACACGACAAAAAATTCCGTGTTACAGCTCCGCCAAAGACAGATGCGTAATTTCCTAATGGCCCTCCTACTGTCTCAAGGTGTTCCTATGTTCCACATGGGCGACGAATACGGCCATACCAAAGAGGGTAACAATAATACATGGTGTCAAGACAATAGCCTTAACTGGTTCTTATGGGAACAACTCGACACCAACAGCGATTTTTCCCGTTTTACCAAGAAGATGATCCGCTTCCGACATGATCACCCTATCCTTTGTCGGAAGCTTTTTCTCACCGATCATGATATCGAATGGCATGGTATAACGCCTCACAAACCTAACTGGGACTACGAATCCCGCTTTGTAGCCTTCAGCCTCAAAGACAAAGAAACCAATAACGATCTTTATGTCGCCTTTAACGCACACCATCTACCGCTCATGATCACCCTCCCTTCAGCTGGAGAAGGGCGTCGCTGGTATAGCATCGTCAATACAGCGCTAGCGCCCCCTTATGATTACAGCGATGAACCTATCCTCATGCTCACATCTATAATGAGAATGATCTCCCATTCCGCTATAATCCTACAAAGCCTCATACCATAAACCCTAAATAATCAGCATCGCATCACCATAAGAGAAAAAACGATAACGATCTCGCACCGCCTTGGCGTAAGCTTCCATGATTAGATCATAGCCTCCAAAAGCCGTCACCAACATCAGCAACGAAGACCCCGGCAGATGAAAATTCGTTAGTAACATATCCACGTACTTAAAACGATACCCCGGATAAATAAAAAGATCCGTAGCCCCCTCACCAGGCACAATGACACCTTGATCATCAGCAACAGCTTCAAGAGTGCGACAACACGTTGTCCCTACACAAACCCGCCTGCTCCCCAAAGAACGATGATTGAGCCTATCAGCAGCTTCAACATCAATGTGATAGATCTCTGCATGCATCTCATGATCGCGAATATCTTCCGCATGCACAGGGCGAAAAGTCCCCAATCCCACATGCAAAGTGATCATCACCTGCTCCACTTCCTTCTGCGACAAAGTCCTCAACATCGATTCCGAAAAATGCAACCCCGCTGTCGGAGCCGCTAATGCTCCTGGGCGGTTCGCATAAATCGTCTGATAACGTTCGTTGTCAATCCCTGGATTCACCTCACGCCGAATATAAGGAGGCAACGGTGTCCTACCATGCTTATTCAAAGCTGCATAGAAATCCCCTTCACAACAAAAACGTACCACTTTGCGCCCTTCAATCCCATCAGCCTTTACGACACAGGAGAAATTTTCACCAAAGCCTACTTCCATCCCCGGCTTGAGCTTCTTTGCAGGCTTAGCCAGCACCTCCCAAGTCATCGCTTCAATGCATCGCACCAAAAAAATCTCGACACGACCTCCAGTATCTCGAGAACCAATCAACCGTGCAGGAATGACGCGCGTGTCGTTCAAAACGAGGCTATCCCCTCTTTCAAGAAAATCTGTCAACTCACAAAACGGCATTCCCGTCATGTTTCCAGAAGCTCTATCGACGACCATTAAGCGCGAGTCATCGCGCTCCGAAGAGGGGACTTGAGCGATTAACTCCTTAGGCAAATCATAGCGATACGCTTCCAGAGACCACAGATTTGACGACAAGGTCACCGAACCTCTCTATTCTCCGCAAATTGTTGTTCAGAGATTGCCACAGGCGCGTTGGATTCTGTTGGCATTGACAACGTTTCCAACACTTGAATTGTTGTTTCAGGAAACAGCGTAGCCAGAATTTTTGAAGCCACTTCTCCTTCCTTGACCATTTCCTCAGCACGCTCAGTACTCCAGTTGGACTGTACTTTGTCATCGCCATATTCTTTAGCAAGGCACCGCGTAAGCAAAGGCTTCACCTGCCCAGAGAATGCGGGTTCGCTGCTCAACACGAGATTTTTGGTGCTTTGCATCGCCTTATCGATAGAATCTCCAGGATATGTTGCAGCAAAGCCATGATAACCCACCTTCTCAGCAGCAACATGGAAATAAAGATTTTTGGAATGGAGAGCTCTATAGCATGCATCACTTCTTGCTGCAATAGCCAAAGCAGCCAAAACTTCCTCAGAATATCCTGAAGAAAATTGCGTGGTCAAGATAGAGCTGATGTAATCTTCTATATTCACCTCATTAACGATATTTAACGTCCCTTCCACCTGATAGACATACGTCGATCCTCGGTATGAGATGCCATTAATGACCGTTAAAGTCTCATCATGATCGGGAACGAAAACGAGTTGGTAAACTCCTGGAAACATTTCCCCCCATTTAATTCCTTCAGGTAGCGGTTGGATATAACTGCTTTTAGGAAAAAAGCGGGTTCCTAGGCGGTGTCCGTCATAAGGATCGTAGATATTATATTTTCCTTGAACATCCAACATCGTACCAGGGATATCTTTGGCGATCAAAACTTTGATCGTTGGGGCCTTAGGGACATTTCTCTGTGCTACAATTCTGTCCCAATGGCCTTGCTTTGCTTGAAGCCCACTACAACAGCACAACAATGCACCAATTACGATAATAGTCCTTGCGATCATTGGTATCTCTCCCTTTTTTTAAAACTCAAATAAGCTCCCTTGTTCATGAGGCAAAGTCTTACCCAGGTGTTTATAAGCTAAAGCTGTAGCTTGCCTTCCACGCGGAGTTCTTTTGATGAACCCTTGCATGATGAGGTACGGTTCATAGACTTCTTCGACGGTGGAAGAGTCTTCACCCAAAGCCACAGCAATCGTATTCAACCCTACAGGTCCTCCCTCATGATGATCAATCATCACACTCAGCAACCGTTTATCCATCTCATCAAGGCCTTTATCATCGATCGCTAGCATCGATAGGGCCTGATCAACAACACAACGGTCAATCTTACTGCCAGCACGCATCTGTGCATAATCTCGCACCCAACGTAGCAAGTTGTTAGCGATCCTTGGAGTGCCTCGCGCGCGCTTAGCGATTTCTCTAGCGCCTTCCTCATCGATTTCAACGTTGAGAATACGGCTAGAACGCTGCACAATTTTTTCTAACACTAAAGGCTCATAATAATCCAAACGACATGAAAAAGTAAATCGCGAACGCAAAGGCGCAGTCAGCATTCCCATCCGGGTAGTCGCCCCCACTAGACAAAATCTGTTGAGCTTCACTTGGACAGTTCTCGCACTAGGGCCGCTGTCAATGACAAGATCTAAGGCAAAGTCCTCCATTGCAGGATATAAATACTCTTCAACAGCCCTGTTGAGGCGATGGAGTTCGTCAATGAAAAGAACGTCACCCTCTTGAAGGTTCGTCAACACCCCTGCAAGATCCCCAGCCTTCTCGATGACAGGCCCCGATGTCACGACGAGGTTAGTGCCCATCGTCTTAGCAAGAATATTCGCTAAGGTTGTCTTCCCCAATCCCGGCGGACCACTAAACAAGCAATGTCCTAGCGATTCCCTACGCTGCTTAGCAGCACCGACGAAGACGGCAAGACGCTCCTTAACAGAGTCTTGGCCGATAAACTCCCCTAACGACTGAGGCCTTAAGGGGATCTCGAAAGTAGCATCTTCTTCCTTTAAAGAAGATTCTATCAGCTCGTCCGTCACAATATGCCTATTTTATGAAGGAATACAAAAATGATTAAAATCGGTGCTGCATATTTAAAGCAAAATGAAAAATACTTATCAAGCCATGGTCCTCGTGCAAAGAGTTGCGCAGCTCCTTTCCGTAAACCTTTGATCGCATTAGATGTTCCCCATACCCAACCTACAAGAACGACAGCAAAGAAGCCTCCAAGAGGAATCATCAAGTTGGTACAGAAACTACTGACCCAGTCGAAGAAAGTCGCACCTCCAAGGGTCCAATCTTGCATTACGCCAAAAGAGAGGGCGCTAGGGATTCCCACTATAAAGACCCCGCTACCACACAACAGCGTCGCAGCCCGTCGAGACCACTTTTTCTCAACAACAAGATAGGCAATCACGGGCTCCATCGCAGAGATCTCGGAAGTGATCGCTGCTAAGGTCACTAATAGGAAAAATATCCCTGCGAAAACAAACCCTCCGATCATCTTGCTAAAAATGAGCGGCAATGTTTGAAATAGTAAACTTGGCCCCGATGTCGGTGCTAAACCCGCAGAGAAAACGATGGTCATCACCGCTATCGCAGCAAAGAGCGAAACCAATGTATCCATCAAAACGACTGGCGCACAGTTGGCAATGATGTTGTCATCACGTCGTAAATAACACCCATAAGTGACCATGGTTCCCTGTCCTAAACTCAGAGTAAAAAATGCTTGTCCTAACGCTGTAAGAATGACTGTTGGCGTCGCTTTACTCCAATCGGGTGTCAGCAAAAACTGTAACCCCTGACCTGCATTAGGAAGCGTAATCCCCCTAATAACCAGTATGATCAATAGAACAAACAACATCGGCATCATCACTTTACTGCAACGTTCAATGCCGTTCTTAACACCGTAGACTAATATAGCTGTACAGGCCCCCGCAAAAACCAGATGATATCCTAAAGTCCACAAAGGTTGACTGACAAGATGTTGATAGTGAGTCGCGGCTTGCTCTCCCGAAGTAAAAATTGTAATATTTCCTTTAATAGCCTCCACGAGATATCCCAAAATCCATCCAGCGACAGCACTGTAAAAAGAGCTGACGACAAAGCCTGTAAAGATCGTCACCTTTCCCAGAAAAGGCCAGACCGCGCCTTTACCCAGCATCTTAAAGGCCCCCGAAGGACTCTTCTGCGTCTCCCTACCGATTAAAATTTCCGCAATAAAAACTGGCACTCCAATGATTAGTAAACAAAAAAGGTACAAGACAACAAAGACCCCTCCACCATTGTTGCCAACAATATAAGGGAAACGCCAGATGTTAGCTAAGCCCACTGCCGAACCCGCCGCTGCCAACATAAAACCTACCGGAGAACGCCACGTTTCTCTCGCCATCTTCGTGCCCTCACTCTCGTTGCGGCATAGCATAATCGCTCACTCCATATTGTGCCAGAGATTTATGCAGCGTTTCAGCAATTCCCGGTAAAATTTTAAATACTCGTTGATCAATACTTTACGTTCGTTCAGAATTTTTCTTTTCGTAGACTTTAGAAAAGGGTAGTTCTGATGACGATTCGTACGGAAGAAAAGAA
>Ga0180437_10007718_pt1 | contig 13909 bp, 12 predicted proteins | sample SS_ome_4_FD_132410 | JGI IMG/M metagenome (GOLD analysis project Ga0180437, IMG submission 132410) | Hypersaline lake sediment archaeal communities from the Salton Sea, California, USA - SS_3_D_1 metaG | ecosystem: Environmental > Aquatic > Non-marine Saline and Alkaline > Hypersaline >...
CCCCTGATGCCGCTGGAAGCGGTCCGGGCGGCGGCAGATGCGGCGGAGCATTGGTTTTTGATCGCATTCCTCAGCGAATTTGACTTGACAGCCTACTCGTTCGCGGCTATAATGTAGCCACAAGGTGACTACATGTGACAAAAAGGAGGCAGATAATGCCTTTAACCATCGGTGTGCGTGAACTGAAAAACCACGCCTCCCGTGTCATACGCGCTGTGCGTGAAGAGATGGCCGAGTACGTGGTTACCCTCCGGGGCGAGCCGGTAGCAGTGCTGCGGCCATTGACCGAAAGGGAAGCACAGAAACTGCGGCAGGCTGAAATCGATGAGACGTTAGCAGAAATGAGAACGATGGCACAAGAGATAGCAGCAGCCTGGACATCAGACAAAAGTGGCGTGCAACTCATTGCTGAGCAGCGAAGGTGACGCATGGCTGTCATTGATGCCAGCGTCTACATTGCGTTGATCCACGCGCACGAGAAAGACCATACGACCAGTTGGGCGTGGTTCGAGCAAGCTAAAGCGGCGCGGGAACCGATCGTTGCGCCGGTCATCTTGTTGGCTGAAGTAGCCGCTGCGCTAAGTCGAGGCATTGGGGACGCGGTGCTGGCGCAGCGGGTTGTAGGGCAACTAGCGCACTCGGGATTGATCGAACTGGTTCCAGTCACACTGGCGATGGCGGAGCGCGCTGCTGCCATTGCCGCCGAGCATCGGATTCGAGGCCGTGACGCGATTTATGTCGCTTTGGCAGACCAATTGAGCGATTGCCTGGTCACACTGGATCGACAGCAACTTGAGCGCAGTGCTGCGATCGTGAGCGCGCGTGAACCATAGAGGCTCGTGCGGGGTCACCTCTTCCGGTCAGTAGTCGGTCCCCGGCGGAGGCCGTATTCGTCGTCGGTTACTGGAACATAACAATAGCTGTCGCTTGCCCACTGTGCTCACCGCGCAAATTGCACGCGACTACCTCTAGGCTTTCCCCACGGCTAGGTTCAACTCCCGGATCGGGCCATCGCGGGACAGGACCGCGTCGGCCCGGGCGCGCTGCCGGCTCGTCCGGGTGAGGGCCAGGCAGCGCACGCGCGGCCATTCCTCCTTGACCTGGCGCAGTAGAGCCAGGACTTCCTCCTCCAAAAGATCGCAGTCTACCACTAGCAAGTCAGGCTGTTGTTCTCGCACCAGAATGTCCTCATCGGGGTAGAGAAACCAAGGGCTGAAGGGGTAGTGGGTACGGCGGGAGGGCTCACCGCGCTGGTTAGTTCCGCTATCGGCAGCGGCACGGTACCGCTGCTCATGCGACCGCGCCGCAAAACTTGCGTAGGAATGAAACATCGGTTATGCTTGGAGCAAAAATGGGTGCGCAGCGTGGCCTTCTCGCCGGATAGCAGAACTTTGGCCTCGGGGAACAAGGATGAAACGGTGATATTGCAGCCCCTGCCGGCAGGGCAGTAGCCTGCCCGGGCAAGGACCGGGGAGAGAATCGCATCGTGGCAAGCACACAGAAAGTGGCAGAGCATAGGTGAGACAAATCGCTACCCAGCCACTCGCTGACGACCATCCTGGCGCAAGTCGACAGGCTGGCCATGCTATTTGACGCAGCCTGTGTCAACCAAGATTCACTGGTCACTCGGGAAAAGGAGGGTCTATAAATGTCTAAGCAAAGGAGCTGTGTCCTGGTAATCCTGTTGCTAGGTGTCGTTTTGAGCGCCTGCGGGCCATCCCAGTCTGAACGCGATGCCCAGGCCACGCAGATTGTCGCCAATATCTTTGCCACGCAGACTGCTGAAGCACCTACGCCTACGCCGACGTTTACTGTAACGTCAACGCCGATGCCCACACCGACGAACACACCCACGCCCACGGACACGCCGACGGCGACGCCCACGCCAACCCTGACGCCGACGCCGACCTACACGCCCACGGACACCCCGACGCCCACAAATACGCCAACGCCGACCATTACACCGACGCCCACCCATACGCCGACACCGACCAGCACGCCGACCAGCACACCTATCCCACCGACAGCGACGCCCACGCAAACGCGGGTGCCGACTCCAGTGCTGCCGCCTCCAGCGGAGGGAACAGGCCAGGCGGTAGGGCAGCTCTTTTGCGCAGGTGGACCGGCCATAGATTACCAAGTCACCCTGATTCTGCTCAGCCGGGATAGGAGGTTTCTCAAGACGACGACCAATGCACAAGGCTGGTGGTTTATCAACAATATCCCCCCAGGCAAATACCTTCGCCATTATGGGCTACTACTTGAAGGCACGTTATCCTACCTCCCATCTGAAACAAGGAAAATCGAGGCCGGTCAGCTTGCAGATTATGGCGTGGAAAACTGGGGGAATTGTCCCAGGCGGTAGCATGATTTGCTGACTGGGACGGCGCGTCGCAGCGGTCGCGCGTGGCGACCTCATCGCGTTCCTGATATGGACGCTGCGACTTGTCCCAGTCGGAAATGACTAACCGCCGGCCGAGGCACGCCCACCCATAAACCGCACACGAGGAGATCACAAAACATGTCACCAGCAGGAGTAGAACCGATCGTCGATCCACGAGGCAGGCAGCCCCGGGACAGACTGGTGCTGGCGCCACGCTTGAGCCTGGAAGCGCTCAAGAAGGACCGCATCCTCTTCTACAATAACACCAAAGTGGATTTCTGCAACTACCCGGAGATCTTGACCGGCATCAAGAGACATCTGACCGCCCTGGGTGTCACGAACTTTGTCGATTATCGCCAGACGGTCCGAGGAAAATCCACGGCCGGCTTGCGCCGTACGGCGCAGAAATTGGCCGACCAGGGTTTTGGTGCCGCCGTCGTCGCGCTGGCAGACATGGGCACCAGCCCCGCGACGGCGATCCTGACCATAGAGTTGGAAAGAGCGGGCGTCCCGTCGGTGCTCATCGGCGCTCCTCCAGGCGGGCCGCTGGCAGAACAGGTCGCCTTCTATCGGGCGAGCAACCTATGTATCTGCCACATAGACATCTTCCAGGCGAGTCCGGTTGAAGACGTGAGATCCGAGATTGACCGGCACATCGAGTGTATCATGGACGCTCTGACGCTGCCGGCCGATCGGTTGTCCGCGCGGGCGACCATCGAACCGGCGATGGATGCGCTCCCGCCGTCTGAAGATGGATTGCTGGAGGTGCCCGTTGAACGTCCGATACCACAGACTGACCAGGTGACGCCCGGACGCTACATGGAGGAGGTGCTGGACCTGTTCGACCATCTACACCTTGGCGACGGGTTGCCGGTGATCCCGCCGACACGGGATCGCGTGTCGGCCATGATGGCTTTTTGCCCCTTCGATCCGGACGAGGTGCTGATCGCCGAAGCCGGGCCATCAGGCAGGGACATCCTGGTGCAAGACGTCGTCGTCAACGCCGTGCTGGCCGGATGCAAACCCGAGTACCTCCCGATCCTGGTCACCGCCTTTCGCGCCATGTCTGACCTGAGGTACAACTTTCTTCAATCGGTCACCACCTCCCACGCCGGCGGCAGTCTCGTGCTCGTGAGCGGCCCCATCGCCCGCGAGTTGGGCATCCATGGCGGGCAGGGATGCCTGGGCCCGGGGTTCCGCGCCAATGCGACCATCGGCCGGGCGGTGAATCTTACCATCCTGAACGTCTGCCGGGCGGTACCCGGTCGAGCAGACCTGGGCTGCCTGGCCTCACCGGCCGAATATGCGTATTGCTTTGCCGAAGACCCGGCATTGAGCCCCTGGCCCCCGATCAACGAGGAACGCTTTGACAAGGACACGACCACCGTGCTGGTGTTAAAGGCCGACCCACCGAGCGACGTCATTGACTTTCTGAGCCAGACCGCCGTGGATCTGCTGGACACCATCATCTCCAGTTGCACCAACCTGGGCAAGAACAACGCCTACATTCCAGGCAATCTCATCGTCCTCGTGACGCCAGATCACGCCAGGATGCTGCGCGACGAAGGATGGGACAAGCCGAGGCTTCGGCAGTACCTGTACGACAGAGTGCATAACCCGAGGGCAATGGTCCAGGGCCGGGGCATCGTCCCGGTCCGCCCCCCAGGATTCGACGACATGAGTCCCATCCCCGCGACCCGCCGGCCCGAGGACATTGAGATCGTCGTGGCAGGCGGCAGAGGGGGGCATTCTGGGGTCATCACGTCCTGGGGCCTGCGCAGCGAAGCGATCGTAGCCCCCGTTGCCCTGCCCGATGGGCAGGCGGCCAAGAGCATTCAAGACTTTTGCGTGACCTCAGCCCATTGCCGCTGAAAAGTGCAGCGATTCATGGACAGGTGCACAAGATAGCAGCGCGGTTCGCAACAGTCATTAGAGGGAGGCCATCTGCGGGATGAAAGAACCAACGGTTTTCGAAGCGCATTCGAGCTATGTGCTGGGCCTGCTCTTCACCGGCGACAGCCAGACGCTGATCTCGGCAGGCATGGACAACCTGGTCAAGCTGTGGTCCGTTCCCGAGTGGACGCTGGCCAGAACGTTCGAGGGGCACGCCAACAGCGTCAACAGCATGTCGCTCTCCCCCGACGGGAAGACACTGGCCACGGGCTCGACGGATGCCACCGTGAAGTTGTGGGCCTTCCCCGAGGGCCAGGTGCGCCGTACGCTCCAAGACCGCAAAAAGGTCGTCGCCGCCGTGCAGACCTCCCCCGACGGCCAGTGGGTCGCGGCAGGTTCGTACGGCGGCCGGGCCATGGTATGGACGCTGTCGGGCGAGGAGGTCGTCGGCATCAAGGCGAGCAAGAAGAACCTGTCGTCCGTTGCCTTTTCACCGGACGGGAAGACACTGGCCACCTCCGGGTTGGGGGATGATATCCTGCTCTGGTCGCTGCCCTCCGGACAGCAGATCGGCGTTCTGTCGGGCCACCAAGTGGCCGTCGGATCCCTCACCTTCATCCACGAGGGGCGCCACCTGGTCTCGCTGGGATACGAGCAAACGATCAGATTGTGGGACACAGGGACCTGGCGGGAAGCCCGAACGCTTGAGCTGAACCTGCCCGGCCTTCGGGGTCTGGCCTTGTCCGCGGACGAGACAATCGCCGCCCTCAGCATGGAGAGCAGGGTGCAGCTCTGGTCGGTGGAGGACTGGACGCTGCAAGCAGAGCTCCCCGTCGGCACGAAATCGGTCGGCGGGATGGCTTTTTCGCCGGACGGGCAATGGCTGGCCGTCGGAGCGGCAGATAAAAAGATCCGCGTGTGGGAGAGGTGAGAGACATGAGCTGGTTTGAGCGAATTCCCAAGGTCGAGCTTCACCTGCACCTGGAGGGCGCTATACCGCACGGCGCGCTGTGGGCGCTGGTCCAGAAATACGGCGGAGACCCATCGGTGCCAGACATCGAGGCGCTCGAGCGCCGGTTTGAATACCAGGACTTCTCACATTTCCTCGCCACCTGGAGGTGGAAGAACCAGTTTCTGCGCGAGTACGAGGATTTCACCCTCATCGCCCAGACCGTCGCACGAGACCTGGCACGGCAGAACGTTCGTTACGCCGAAGTCTTTTACTCGCCAGCAGACTTTGCGCGGCACGGCCTGGAGACGCAACGGCTTACACAGGCCATCCGTGCCGGTCTCTCCCAGGTTCCGGAGATCCAGGTCGCACTGGTGGCCGATTTCGTCCGCGACTATGGGCCGGAGAAGGCAGTCGTGACACTGGCCGAGATAAACGAGGTGCAGGACCTGGGCGTGGTCGGCATCGGGATCGGCGGTTCTGAGCAGGCGTTTCCGCCGGAGCCGTTTGAAGCGGTCTATGAGAGAGCGCGGCGGTTCGGTCTTTGCACGAGCGCCCACGCCGGCGAAGCGGCGGGCGCGGAGAGCATCTGGGGGGCGATTCGTCGTCTTCGAGTCGACCGGATCGGCCACGGAACCCGCGCCGAAGAGGACGAGTCGTTGCTCGACTACCTGGCCGAGCAACGCATCCCCCTCGAGATGTGCCCCCTGTCCAACGTGCGCACCGGTGTGGTCAGCGCACTCGAGGCCCACCCGGTGAGGCGCTACTTTGAGCGGGGGATCGCCGTGACGATCAACACCGACGATCCCAAGATGTTTGGCAACTCGCTGGCCGAGGAACTCGGGCTCCTCGAGGAAAAACTGGGCTTTACCCGAGACGAGATCCGGTCGTTGATCCTGCAAGGCATCCAGGCATCGTGGCTGTCAGAGGACAGAAAAAAGCAGCTCGTCGAGACATTTCACACACATCCAGACTGGCAAGAAGGGCTCTCTTCAGCAGGACGGCAGGTAGGCGGCTCTGGCGATCTGCTATGATGAAAATGGCCATGATGAATGTGGTCAATGCAAGACAGTCTTACGCCTGACTCGCCGCCAACCTGCCCTACGGCGGTCGATGTCTTCAAAAATGCCAAGTTTCATTGAAGCCTACCTATAAACAGAATCGGCCCGGACGGTGCGATCTTACCCGTCCGGGCCGCACGTCGTCCGCTACTCGCGCTGGCTCACTGGCCCCGTCGCCGCACGGCCACCGGCCTGCCCGACCACTGCCGCACGAGCACGACGGCGCTCGCCGCCGCTGCCGCCGCCATGCACAGGCTCGACAACCCCCACACGACGTAGACCGGCTCCATCTGCACCGTATGCCACAGGCGGTCAAGCTCCGGGAGCAGCGTCCACCACGCCCGGTCGACAAACGCCCTGGCCGCCCAGATGTGCTGCGGCTGCAGCAGCAAGAAGGCAGACAAGATGGCCATCACGGTAGAAGCAAAGGCGAAACTCACCACGGCGTCCTCCCAGCGCAAGCGGAAGGGCGGGAGCGCGCGCGGCGAGACTTGTCCCGGGGCTCTCATCCCTCCCAGGACGGGACGGCGTCGCCCGGCACTCGATTCGGCCCCGCGCACCTGGGCCATGACCTGGGCGGTGAAATCCGACGACTCCTCCAGCAGTGGCACCGTAGCCAGCGCGCCGTCCACCTGGCGCAACAAGGCCAGGTCCTCCCGGCAAGCCGCGCACCCTGCCAGGTGAGCTTTCACGTTCCGTGACTCCGGCGGAGGCAGTCTGCCGTCCAGGTATTCCTGCAATCTCGTCCGTGTGTCCTCACAGCGCATGGCTCACTCCTGCCGTCACCCTCTCCTCACTGCCCTGTAGCTGCCGCTTCAACCGCTCCCGCGCCCGAAAGAGGTGCGTCTTGACCGTGCCCAGCGGCAGGTCTAGCACCTGAGCTATCTCCTGGTAACTGAACTCCTGCAGGTAGAACAGGGTAATAACCAACCGATATTTGTCCGGCAGAGCGACGATCTGGCGATGCAGAAAGGCGCGCCGTTCCGCCACCTCGACCACTGCCGGCGGATCTCCGTCCGAAGGCAAAGCCAGCGCGTCAACGCCGCCCTCGCCGGCATCCAAAAGCTGGCGGCGCAGGCTGGCCAACCGGTTGTAACACAGGTTGGTCACGATGCGGTAGAGCCAGGTGGTGAACCGGGCCTCCCCCCGAAAGTTGCCCAGCCCTCGCCAGACGCGGAGGAACGCCTCCTGCGCCAGGTCTTCGGCCTCGCCGGTCTCTCGCAGCAGGCGATAGGCCAGGTTATAGACGTAGCGCTGGTGGCGGGTCACCAACTCGGCAAAGGCCGCCTGGTCGCCCTGCTGTGCCCGCCTGACCAACACCCTGTCGTCCACACTCGCCCTCGTCTCTCCTGCCGAGACCTTTGACTATCCCTAACCGCACTCTACTATTATAATGAGACAACCCACCCCAGGCAAATGTTTCATTGCTACCTGTGAAACGTGAAACGTGTTGCGTGTTGCGTGTTTCGCGTCTCGCATCTCACTTCTCAAGTTTCACGTTTTACGTTTTACAGAACGCAAAACAAAAAACGCGAAACCCGAAACGCAGGAGGAAGGCGGGGCACGTCTTTATCTCCAAAGGTCCCTCCGGCCCGAGGGTCTTTCTGGCCGCCGACGCCGACGGCGATGGGCGCTACGAAGCGATGGCCGGCGACGAGGTGCGCGTGCCGGCCGGGTGGTCGTGAATTAGAGGTTAGAGGTTAGAGGTTGGAGGTTAGAGATTGGGGATTAGGGATTGGGGATTAGGGATTGGAGATTGGTAAATTAACATATCATTACCTGAGAACTTGCAGTTCTGATCATATGTTAATGCCCTACCCTCCAATCTCCAACTTCCAATGTCCATCCTCCAACCTCCAATATCCACTCTCCAATATCCATTCTCCATCCTCCCTCCCCACCCGTCACGGCGCGGTGATGAGGTCCTGCAGCTTGTCGTAGGTCGCCTGGCCGATGCCTTTGACGTTCATGACCTCTTCCGGCGCGGCGAAAGGCCCGTTGGCCTGGCGGTAGTCTATGATGCGCTGGGCGATGGCGGGGCCGATGCCGGGCAGGGTGTCCAGTTGCTCGACGGTGGCGGTGTTGAGGTTGACCTTGCCGCCGGTTCTGGCCGCCTCGCCGGCGGCGGGAGGCGGCGCGTCGCCGGGCAGCGGGGCGGCGGGTGTGGCTTCGCCGACGTGCGGCACGTAGACCTGCTGCTGGTCGCACACCGCGAGGGCGAGGTTGATGCGGTCCAGGTCGGCGTCGCCGGCCGGGCCGCCGGCCGCCTGGAGGGCGTCCTTGACGATGCTGCCGGGGGACAGGAGATAGACGTCCGGGGTGCGGACGGCGCCGCTGACGTAAACGCGTAGCGGCGCAGGGGTCGGCGTGAGGGTGGGGGTTGGCGGCGGCGTGGGCGTGGGGGTGACGGCCGGGGTGATGGCGAGGGGCTGCGGCACGGGACGTCTGGCCAGGATAAAGGCCCCTCCGACGAGGATGAGACACGCCAGGACGATGACGATGTACCCCCGGTGCTTTTCCAGCCAGTCGTTCACGCTTGCCATCCCCCCTTGGCCCATGTGCTGCTCTGCACGTGAGACACGACCGCTAAGTGGGGTACATTATACCCCAAATCTGAAGGCATGGCAAACAGATCGTGGCCGGTAGCGAACGCTGAAAGCTGACCGCAGCGGTTTCACCACAGAGGCCTGATGGGCTGACAAATCTATCTTTGGACGCAGATTCCGCAGATTTTCGCAGAAGGAATGAAAGATCGGCGTTTATCTGCGTCCTGCTCCTCGCTCTCAGGGTCGGCTGTTCATCATGCCAGAGTCGTGTCAGTCAACCAGCCACAGAGACAGAGTTTGAGTAGTCTTTTTTTCTCTGTGGCTTCCGTGTCTACGTGGTAAGGTATGGGGCCATCACAGATTTGCATCTGCGTTGCTCACGAGCCTGACTTGTGGTAAAATAGGGTCCAGATAACCGCCCTTTTTCTGCGCAGTTGAGAGGGGAGCCAGTATCGTAGATGGTTGACAGCCGACTCTGACATAGGGAGCGATCCCGGTGGGTGGTCGGCTGTTTTTTGGTTTGTGGCGTTGACGAGACGAGATGGTGGGGGCGATAATCCCCTGGAACGAGCGCGCGGGCGTCAAGGTAGTCGCGATTTCCATAACGCGCCGGCTCCTCGCGATATCGAAATCGCGGCTACGGCGTGCGAGGGAGTTGTCGAATAGGCGCTCGTGTTCCACAAAGGAACGAGGAACAGGGAGGTGAGCGATGGTTGAGAAGCGATGGTTCGTGCCAGCTCTGTTCACCATCGGGTTGATCGTGCTGGCCGTGGCAGCGCGCTGGTGGTTGCCGCCGCTGCTGACATTTGTGGGGGCTCACACGGACCTGATTCAGGGCCTCACCGACCTGGTGCAGTTGCTCCTGTGGATTGGCGCCGCTGTCGTGGTGCTGGCCGGGCTGTGGCGCGGGTGGCGGACAAAGACGGACACTGGCCTCGTGGCCGCAGGCCAGGACGCTTACGGCAACGTCATCCTGGTGGCAGATCCCGATCTGCTCTGGCAGGCCATCCGCCGCCGGCCGCCAGCTCAAGACCTGCGGCAGGCTACCGAGCGATATCTGGCACACCTGGTGGATCGCTACCGCTACCTGGATTTCAAAGGCATGGGTGTCTCTGACCGCGTGCCCCTCCGATTGCCCCTGGTCGAGATGTACGTCCCCCTCAAGGCACGGGTCGAGTTGCCCGAGGGGGAGACCTGGACCCGCCAGTTGCGCCTGGCCGGGCGAAAGGTCAGCGCGGATGAAGCCGAGGCGATCGGCCCGCGTCTCAGCGAGCCAACGTCCGTGCTGGACCTGCTCCGCCAGCACGACGGCCTCATCATCCTGGGCGATCCCGGTGCGGGCAAGACCACTTTCCTCAAATACCTGGCCCTGCGCCTGGCGATGGGGGAGGGGGCATCTTTGGGCCTGGCGGCGCGCTTGCCGGTTCTCCTGCCCCTGTCGGCGTACGCCAGCGCCCTGGTGGGGCGAGACGTGCCGCTGGATCGATTCATCGCCGAGTATGACCGCGACCGTGGGGTAGACCTGCCCATCGGCCCGATGCTGGACGAGGCGCTGGCCCAGGGTGGGGCGCTGCTCCTGCTGGACGGGTTGGACGAGGTCAGAGACCTGGCCCAACGCCACCTGGTGGTCAACCGGGTAGTGGAATTCATCACCTTCCACCGGAGAAAAGGCAACAAGTTCGTCCTCACCAGTCGCATCGTGGGCTACCGGCAGGTGCGCCCCACGTGTGAGGGGCTGGCCGAGTGCACATTGATCGATTTCAGCGATGAGGACATCACTCTGTTTGTGGAACAATGGACCGGGGCGCTGGAGCGGGCGGCGCGGGGCAACACGCCGGTGGCTGCCTCGGAGGCCGAGCGGGAACGGCAGGAGTTGCTGGAGGCCGTGGGTCGCAATCCGGGGGTGCGGCGGCTGGCGGCGAACCCGCTCCTGTTGACGGTACTGGCTCTGATGAAGCGACAGGGCGTGACCCTGCCCGAGCGCCGGGTGGAACTCTATCAAAAGTACATCGAGACGCTGCTCAAGCATTGGAACCTGGCACGCGGCCTGGACCGCCCGCCCAGCCGGGACCTGGACGTCGTGGAGACGGTACGGGTGCTGGCCCCGCTGGCGCTGTGGATGCACGAGGTCAGCCCTGGTGTGGGCCTGGTCAAGCGGGAGGACGTGCGGCGGAAACTGGTCGATATCTATGCCGGGCGGGAGATACCGGGGCCGGAGAAAGCGACGCGCCAGTTGCTGGCCGACGTGCGTGAACACGCCGGCCTATTGCTGGAGCGAGGGCCTGGCGAGTACGGCTTTATCCACCTCACCTTCCAGGAGTACCTGGCGGCGGTGGCGGTTGCGCTGCGGGGCCAGCGGGAGGTGGGGCCGGTCGTCGAGGTGCTGGCAGCCCACGTGGGCGACGACAACTGGCACGAGGTGACGCTGCTGACGATCGGCTACATGGGGATCGTGCAGCAGCGCGACGAGGCGGCCGGAGTCGTGTTGCACGATCTCATCCAGGCCGCGCCGGGGGAGCCGGGACAGGCCGCCGTGCTGGCCGGTCGGGCGGTGATCGACGCCTGGCCTGGTGGCGTGACGACGGCCTGCAAGGCGGCGGTGGTGCAGGCGCTGCAGGAGACACTGGCCGGCGACGAGCGGGTGAAACCAACCCTGCGTGCCGCCGCGGGCGACGCGCTGGCACGCCTGGGCGACCCGCGCCCTGGCGTGGGCGTGAGCCCCGAGACAGGCCTGCCGGAGATTGTGTGGTGCGAGGTGCCCGCCGGGCCCTTTCTCATGGGCAGCACTCAGGCCGAAGAAGGAGCCTGGGAGGACGAACGCCCCCAGCACACGCTGGAGCTGCCGGCTTTCCTCGTCAGCCGTTACCCGGTCACCAACGCCCAGTACCGGCCCTTTCTGGAGGGCGGCGGCTACGGCGAGCCGTGCTACTGGACAGCGGAGGGCTGGGCCTGGCGAACTGGCGAGCGCGAGCCGGACCTGTCCCCGTTTGACGATGAGGACTTAAAAAGACTACGCCGAATGGCTGGCACGACGGCCAGCAGACAAGCGAGACCGGCCCTTCTGGTGGGACGATCCGCGGTGGGGCCTGCCCAACCGGCCGGTCGTGGGAGTGAGCTGGTACGAGGCGCTGGCCTATTGCCGCTGGCTGACGGAGCAATGGCAGATGGCAAATGGCACATCTGGCGTGACGGCCGGCTCGCTACGCTCAGCGCGGCCCCCGGCAACCCGGTGGCGCGTTTGCCGACGGAGGCCGAGTGGGAGAAGGCAGCGCGGGGTACCGGCGGCCGGCGCTGGCCCTGGGGGGACGGGTGGGTCGAGGGCCGGGCCAACACGGAGGAGGCAGGCATTCGGGAAACCAGCGCGGCCGGCGTCTTTCCGGCGGGGGCCAGTCCCTGCGGCGCGCTGGACATGGCGGGCAACGTGTGGGAGTGGACGCACAGCCGCTGGGGGCGCAGCAGCCTTCGCCGGCCGGACTATGTCTATCCCTACGATCCGGGCGATGGGCGGGAAGACCCCGGCGGACCTGACCTCCGCGTGGTGCGCGGGGGCTCCTGGGGCGATGATCGGAGGAACGCTCGTTGCGCTTACCGTGACTGGGGCATCGCAGACCACTATGACGACTACCTGGGGTTTCGGTTGGTGGTGTCCCTGGCGTCTTCTGCATCCTGAATTCTGATTTCTGGGGGAGGGGTCTGGGGAGGGGCCCTGCCCCTCCCCAGACGTGAAAATCCGCGCGAAGCGCGGCCGCGAATTGAGGCATGTGACATGAAAACGTACAAGCACCTGTATCCCACCGTCGTGTCGTTCGAAAACCTGTACCTGGCCTACAAGGGAGCCGCCCGGGGCAAGCGCGGCCAGCCCAACGTGGCCGCTTTCGACCTCAACCTGGAGGACAATCTGTTCCAGTTGCAGCGGGAACTCCAGGCCAGGACCTACTGTCCCGCGGCCTACTATTCCTTCTACATCCACGACCCCAAGCATCGCCTCGTCTCGGCCGCCCTGTTTCGCGATCGCGTCGTGCACCACGCCCTGGTGCGGGTCATCGAGCCGATCTTTGAGCGCTCCTTCATCGCCGATTCCTACGCCAACCGGACCGGCAAGGGGACGCATCGCGCCCTGGATCGCGCCCAGTTCTTTGCCCGCCGTTACCGCTACGTGCTCCAGTGCGACGTGCGGCAGTTTTTCCCGTCGGTCGACCACACGGTCCTGCGCGGCATCCTGGCCCGCAAACTGGCCGACCGGGACGCCATGTGGCTGGTCGACCGCATCGTGGACAGCGGCGTGGGGGTGCTGAGTGAGGCCTACGACATGGTCTGGTTCCCCGGCGACGACCTGTGGGCCGCGGGCCTCCCTCGGGGTTTGCCGATCGGCAACCTGACCAGCCAGTTCTGGGCGAATTGCTACCTCAATCCGTTCGACCATTTCGTCAAGCGCGTGCTGCGCTGCAAGGGCTACGTGCGCTACGTGGACGACATGCTGCTGTTCAGCGATGACAAGGCCCAACTGTGGGCCTGGAAGCGGGCCGTCCGGGACTTTTTGGCCGGCCTCCGCCTGGCTTTGCACGAGCGAGAGAGCACCGTCTACCCGGTGAGCAACGGCATCCCGTTCCTGGGGTTCCGGGTCTACCCCACCCATCGCCGCTTGAAACGACCCAACGGGCTCGCTTTTGCCCGGCGGCTGCGCCGCAGTTGTGCTGCCGTGGCGCGGGGCGAGATGACACACGAGGAACTGGGCAGGCGCGTTCAGGGCTGGATCGCCCACGCTGCCCACGGCGATACCTACCGGCTGCGCCGCTCCTTGCTGTCTGCAGCGCTTATTCCCCGGAGGAGTGTGTGAAAGAGTCGCCCATCTTTACGCGGACGTACGATCTGCTCCGCTGGCTGATCCCGATGACGGTCAAGTTTCCGAGGCAGCACCGCTTTGTGCTGGCCACCGCCGTGCAAAAGACGGCCCTGCAGTTCCAGGAGCGACTGATCGAAGCCGGGCGGGCAACCGATTGCCTGCCCAGGCTCCAACAGGCCGACACCGACCTGACCAAGCTGCGCCTCTACCTGCGCCTGTGCCGTGACCTGGAAC
>Ga0180437_10007719_pt1 | contig 13908 bp, 12 predicted proteins | sample SS_ome_4_FD_132410 | JGI IMG/M metagenome (GOLD analysis project Ga0180437, IMG submission 132410) | Hypersaline lake sediment archaeal communities from the Salton Sea, California, USA - SS_3_D_1 metaG | ecosystem: Environmental > Aquatic > Non-marine Saline and Alkaline > Hypersaline >...
ACAGCACGAATGGCTCCGGATATCGATGGCCAGGTATTGATAAATGAAGGAGAAGCTATAGTAGGAGAAATTGTTCCGGTTCACATAACCGAGGCCCATACCTACGATTTGGTCGGCGGTATAGCAAGGGATGATTAGAGAAAAAAAGATATGGTTCTAAACTGGGACGTTTAAACCGGGAAATTGGTTCTAAAACAATGTAAGGTTCACGAAATCATCTTAATGTGCTCTATCCTGAAATGAAATGGGGGCGAGAAAGAAAAAAAGAGGCTAATTTTCTCAATCAGCCTTTAATTTATTAATTGTTACTGGTAGGCACGACGGGATTTGAACCCGTGACCTCTACCGTGTCAAGGTAGCGCTCTCCCCCTGAGCTACGCGCCTGCTTACAAAACATCTATCAATCTTGCTGTTGGTATGTCAAGCAAAATTAGTTTTCTCACCCTGGGTTAAAATAACCAATCCGATCCTAATATATTGAAGTCCTGAGGCTATGGTGAATCCAGCCGTTAGCCAGAAAACGTATATTGTAATAGGTTTTAAATTTATATAACAATTTGATAATATCATAAGAATGGTAACTATCTGCAAACATGTTGTTGATTTACTCAAAAGGGAAGGGTGAATTTTTACTGGGTGCCGATTTAGATAAAGCACCAGAATTCCAAGCAAAATAATCACATCACGGCTTATAATTAAAACAGCCAACCAAGGTGGGATCATTTTCAATATGGCTGAGGTTATATAGGCAGCTATAAGAAGGATTTTATCTGCCAGGGGATCAAGATGTGCTCCCAGATCACTTTTTTGATGGAAAACCCTGGCAATAAAGCCATCCAAAGCATCACTGGCACTGGCGATAACAAAAATTATCAGAGAACCTAATGCCCTGTCATTGATCATATATATTATAAAAATTGGAACAAGAAGTACCCTTAAAATAGTAATTAAATTAGGAATAGTCATCTGATAACCAGTGTAAATCCTTGTTCACTTAACTCAGCAACCTCAAATGAGAAGGGCCTTTGTGGATAATTCAGTACTTTTTCGGCCAATCCCTTTGAATCTCCTTTTACCTCAACGGATACCTTTGCTGAGTATTTCTCCAATCTTCTTTCTAGTACTGATTTTACTTCGGAAAAATTTGTTTTCAAGAATTCTTTAAGATTCAGAAAGTCTCTAAAGTCCTTGAGACCCTTTATCGTTATAATAATTCGATTAAGAGCCTCTTGAGTAGGTTGAGCGGCCTCGATTAAATAGGAGATCATATCATTTGCCCAACTATTGATAGCTAACTCTATCGCACTCTGATCATCTGTAATGCTACCATTCAGTGTCCTTTCCCTATAACCTTGAGCAACTACTGTACCATCTATAACCTTTATAGCCTTGAAAAATACTGATGCCTTTGATTCGCTATATAGATTTGCTTCACCTGCTATTACTACCTGGGCAGATAGAAGTCGACCCCATTTGACTGCTGCTTCATTGGTCAAATTTAAATGGAGCATGCTCTGATCGTAACTTTCTTCAGGATGGAAAAAAGATCTGTTAATAATCCTGAAGCCTTTATTTTCAAAGATTTGACTGAGAAATAACTCTGCCTGGGTAAGTGATGTTTGATTAGCAGGATCACCCCACCAATAGATAGGTGGAGAGCCTTCTCTCCTCTCTGAAACGAGTAAAAGAACATCAATCTGCGTAACATCAGCGTCGCGCAATTCTATTTTTTCGAGCCTTCTTTCCAATATTGCTTTATTCACCCGAACCTTCATCAATATCCTAACGTATCTATCAGTGCTAAATTCAGAAATTATTTGATAATCCTGTATCTCCTCCTTTGTTTTTGATAGAATTTCCTCATCCAATCGTTGAAAACTATTTGCCATATCCTGGGGTCCCAGTCTTTGAATGACATATTCCTCAACCGCCTTTAAAAATGCTTGAGATATGGCCTCATTTCGAGCAAGGGCGACATTTTCCTTAATAATCATTCCTGTTCCTGTTACTATTCTCTCTTCAATCACAGCGTCTTTTATCTCATGAGCCAGAGCATCCTTTATAAGGATATGTATAGCCAGAGACAGAAGAGACAAAAAAAGGCAGAGGTATAAAAAATGTAGTATAGAATTAAAAAAATAGGGTGGCCTATCACGCCCCCCTGTTTTTTTTGGATACTTAATCTGATTCATCACATATCCTATAAGCGTTCACAGGTTCAGACCTTCCCTTCAGATAGCAGGTGGGGTTCACTTCTGCCCGAAGCCCAATTACCCTACTGCGAACAGGGATGGCAGACATGGTTCAGATTTATTTTTCTTCCTTTGGCCTTGTCCTTAGAACGGCTAAGGCCTGCCCGCCGGACGACAGGAGGAGTTTTAGTGAACCGTGCCCGCCAGGCATATGGCGGGTCAGAATCCCCTGATAAACCGAGGGAAACCAATTCACGGTTACCATATCCTTAGGAAAGGCCTTAAAAGATTTTTAGATCCTCCTTCACTCGTCTTATAATTAACAAGGCATCTGCACCTGAAACACTACCCATAGGATTAAAAATATTTTGTCTGAGACCCCTTTCTGCTTCAATAATACCTCTGGTAGTGCATACCATGATTGCATTAAAGTATGGCAAATCATTCCTAACATCAGCAAACGGGGACACACTTCCTATATACTTGGTGTCTAAAGAGGAGTCATTAGAAATGGTGCTGATAACATCTGCAATCATCATAGCATAGCTTGCCCTGGTAATAAATTCGTTCGGGGCAAACGTTCCATTTGGAAAAGCGTTCAATCCCTTTATTTTTAAGGTAACCACTGTCTGAACATCAGCCCTGAGTGGATGATCAACGACATCAGCTGGAACTGGCATCTGATATGCTGAAGAGCTCTGACCTGGTGATTTAAAAGATGTATCAAATTTTTTTGGCCTGAACTTTTCATATATTTTATCCAGCTTCATTTCCTGAATGAAAAGGGCGGCAACATCGACCCTTTTTACCTTTTCCAGGAGGGCAACCTTTTTCCCTATTGTTGTTCCTGGCATCGCCCTCTCTATTTTTTGAACAAGTTTCAGTTCATAATCTGCCTTGTCTACAAAAGTTGTGTTGATTTCCAGGACTTTTTTGAATTGCTCTGCTGCCTCGCTGAATTTATATACCTCTTTATAGGCTAAACCCATATAGAAATGGGGGTCAGGCCACTCTTTGTGTATCTTTTTAAGAATCTTGTTTGCCTTTTTAAAGTTATCCTCCACATCGTCTAACCAGTCTTCATCCCTCTGCAGAGTATATAAGCGCATATACCCTACATAAACTCGTACTTCTTCTTCCTTGCTCTCGGCCAGCTTCTTTGCCTGTGACATATTTTTGAAAGCCGGCTTGAACTCTCCTTTATATGCAAAGACCAAACCCAGTCCTCGATAAGCTGGAGCGTATTTGTGGTCAAGTTCTTTGGCCAGATTAAATTCCCTTTCGGCATCTGATAGCTTGCCACTTTCTAACAATTTCATACCCGTAAAAACATGGTGCTCCGGGGTGTCGAGAGTACTTACCGGCGCCCTTGCCTTGGGAGCGCACCCACCCAGTGCCAAAATCAAAGAAATAAAGGCTAAAACAACAAAAAAGGTATATCGATAGTTAAAAAATTTCATAAGCCTTAACCTCCTCTTAATAAATTATTAATAAAACAGTAACGTGATGACTGTCAGTGATCTTAATCCAACACAACCATCACCCTACACTTTTGTAGAAAGGTCAAATTGTCAGCTGAACCTTTAATCCTGGCCGCATCTGCATTACTAATAACAATATCAGAATCTCCAGTATCTGCTGTCTTTATCCCTTTTACAGTGAAGGGATTGTTTGTAACCCTGTCATTTGTCTGGGCAGATGTAAGATCTTTTGCATATCCAGCCATTCCCTGGTTTATGGCATAATCACGGCTAACATATGATGAACCATACACCTCGTTGCCATCCTCATCCACGATCTTTGGTGACATAGCAGGCTTTACCTGGAATCCTCTGGTATCCACTACCAATCCTGTATAGGCTTCACCTTGCGCACCGGGAGAAACTTGAGGCTGCCTAATGGCCGGAATAGACTGTATTGACTTAGGTAACATCAGATTGGAAAATCCACCCCTGAGGTTCATTGCTACAGAAGCCTCAACAGACCCATCAGACATATACGCGATATCAACTACTTGAGATCTCTCAAGATAGCCATCAACCTGATTGCGTATGATGTCGCTCTGCACGACAAAATCCTTAACCAGAGTCAGTGAGTCAATCCTGACACCCTTAATAATTTCCAAAAGGTTTCTTCTGGCTACGATCACGGCTGCCCTTTTTGCCATGGCCCTTGCCTGGGCCATATTTACGGGTTTTTCTGGTGGGGCACCTATACCTATTGCCAATGCAACACCTGTTGTCCAATCTATCTTCCCATTTTCAAAGCTCTCAACAGCATTTTGAGCACAAGCCTCCCAAGGGATAATAAAAAATAATGAAAGAAGAATAACTATGCTGATAATTGCCAGCCTTTTCATAGAACCACCTCCTTATATAAAGTTTAAAATGCCTCAGGTTTGACAGAAATTAATTTTTATTGCTACTGCCATGATGTGCCTTTTATATCCTAATTGTTTAATTATGACACTAAAAATCAGTTTTCATCGGATACAAAATTCTTGACCTTGTTTGACTCATTGTAAGTAATCATAGTTTTATAATTTAGGCACTCTATTCACTGCAAGCCTTGCTTTCATATGTTTCAAGCCAGGGCCTATAGGTTACATTACCTATAAAGAGACTCTCGTCTGGTGGATTATTCCCCCACCAATTATTTCTGGCGTCTATCTGAATCTTAGAGAAACTTTGAATTGCAAAGGGATTATTAAGAAAATTATTATAATGTATTCGAGGAGCTGACATTGCCTTACAGAATATTGCTCCTGTTCCCCTGTTTCTGATCAGGGTATTATATTCAATCTTTGGCGAGGAATCGTTTCCACACATAATACCGGACTGGGAATTATCACTGATAAGACTATAGGTTATATCTGGTTTTCCATATTCGATAATAAGGCCATTGACACCATGTTGAAAGCTACAGAATTTAAAAAAGGAAGCAGTTTTTGTTTTTTTGATAGATTTGACTGCAAAATGATAATCGCCAGCAGCCGGAGAAGGACTGTTTGAGATAAAGCTTATAGGCTCATCTTTTCTGCCTTTGGCATACATACCGCCATCCTTTACCTCTATGCCACTACTACCCGGATTAAAACTGACAGTTACTCCAGATTGTATATATACGGTTGCACCATTGTCTATCTCTAATTTTTTTTCAACCACATATGGACTATGCGCCAGAATGAGATAGGTATTAGCTGTTATGCACCCACCTAATGGTCCTTTAACTACCGGTATAGTAAATGGTTTTCCATTCGGAGCCGGGCTATCAAGGGCTGAATTAACTACCACTTTTCCCATTGTTGATGAAAAAATTACTTTGGGATCTGCGCTACCCCACCAGTTATCCGAGGCTAAGATAGGCTCTCCTTTTGGTGAATTTACTATAGCCATCCCTCTATTATCATGGATATTGTTGCCCATAACTTGAGGCCTGCCAAAGACTACATGTATGCCATCACCACTGCTTCCAACAATACTATTGGCCTGAATCAGAGGGTTCCCACCATCACAGAAAAGTCCATGCATCCCATTTCTTTTAATAGTGTTACCAGTGATCACAGGTGATGATGCCTCAGATACAATTATACCTGAATCAGTATTGCTATGGATATAATTTTCGATTACCTGTGGTTTAGAAAAAGACCCTTTAATCAAAATTCCAGTTTCATTTTTACTAAATTCAATGTGGTTCACAAATGGTGATGAAGAGAGGATTGTCAACCCTACCGAGGCATTTTTTACCTGGCAAAAAGAGACATTACTTTTATCATTCTTTACCCTGTCAAATATAATTCCTGCCCATTGTCCACCCTTAAAACCATCAAAGATAATCATTCCTTCCTTATCCCCGACAGCCTGCAATTGACCCTGGATTACAATAGAGCCACCCATTGATTCTATTCTGGTTCCAGGCTCTATAACCAAGGTTACCTTTGACCTGACATGAATATCATTTTCAATAATATACGGAGATGCACCGGCATGCCAAATAGTATCCTTTAGTATCTCCCCTGAGGCAGGGGTTGGCCCTGGGGAAATAGCCATACCCTTAATAGACGGACTTAACTCACTTTCATTTCCTGCTGTATCTAAGGCCGATACCTTGTAATAAAATGGTGTATAGTTAGCAATTCCTGTATCAGCAATCGTAGTAAACTCGGTGGAAACTGTTAATTCGTAACCAGTCAATGGAGTCCGGCTTCGGTAAACCTTGTATTGAGCAAGATCCTCCTCATTATTTGTGTCCCATGTTAGCACTACTTCGTGATCATGACCTATAGCGGAGAGGGGTGTAGGGATATTCGGTGGTGTGGTATCGATAGTAATGGCACCTATCACATCCAGCCATCGAGCAGTATTACCTCTTTCATCGGTAAGATACCCGGTGATTATTGCCTCATGAGCGTTGTCTCCAGGCCGCACCTGATATTTAGCCTCGTAAAAACCGCTCTGGACCTCCTTCATCTCTATTGCCTGTTTAAAATCTCCAATATCAAAGGAAGCTTCACAATGTGGATCTCCTTCTAGTACTACTTTTATAATATCTCCTGACTTTTTGGGAGAGCCAGCAGCGTCATGAACAAGCATTTTAATGGCAGGAGGCCTCGATGCCTCAGCGACAGTAGGGCCAGGGATAGTTTTAACCATATCCCTAAAAAGATCATCACTGGTTCTTAAAAGTTCTATCTGCCTTATGTTTGCTGCTGTGGAAATGGCGGTAATTATTAGACCAATAGGTGTAGTTGGCACTCCTCCCTGATGTTTGCTCTGAACATGCTGTCCGCTCCATAAAAATTCATTTGTCTTAGCATCTACCATCTTCACTGCGGCACCTACAGAAACCTTGGAATAGATGCCGGCATAGGCCCTATCATAATGTGTAATTCTGCCATAGATTATCGCATCCACACCGAGTATTTTTCCGAGCTTTTGAGGAGAAAGCTTATTGATCGCATCGGGATCAGTAAAGCCTGTTTTTTTTAATCTCTGATCAACCTTGAACAGTTCTAAATCACCATATCTCAAGGAGCTAAAATGGTTGTAAAAAGTCCTTCTTACAATCTCAAATGCCTCTTCTTTTTTGGTCTCATTTTTAAAGGGTAAAATAGCGACCATTCTCGGCTGATGATCCTTGAGATATTCTCCCACCTTGTATTCTCCCTTATACAGGGATCTTATCGGTGGGGGCACCACATCCTTCTTGGTTGTGACAACGCAACCTGTCAGTATAAAAAGAAAAACCACGCTCAGAATCGTTTTACTTTTAAAAGAATAGGTCACTCATTCTACCTTAATAAACACAGGCATTTTTTATCATGCTACGCATTGTCTGACTCTAAATAAAAATATTTGGAAGGTCAAGTTTGATGAACTTGTAAAAAGTCAAAAATGATACGGCAAAGTAAAAAGCTCTCCCGCCAAGACGGGACAAGGCTTGCAAGTCTTAAGGAATGAGGCGTACTTACCAGTACGCCGCAACGACGAAAGATGAAGCGTAACGCAGCAGTTGGACTTTTTACGAAGCCGTCAAGCTTACGAAGCTACAAATGTCAATACCTTATTGATTATTTCTGTCGCATCATCCGGATTTACCCAGAATATGTCAGGGTCAGCCCTGAGCCATGTAAGCTGTCTTTTTGCATACCTCCGTGTATCGCGCTGAATGAGCCTTATAGTCTCATTAAAGTTCCCTTTATCTTTAAGATACCCTACTATATGCCTGTAACCAATGGCCTGCATCGACTTAAGGCTTGAATCATATCCCATTTTAAGAAGCACTTCAACCTCATTAATAAAACCCGAATCTATCATAGATATGGTTCGTCTGTTAATTCTCCTGTAGAGAATGTGCCTGTCAACATGGAGGCAAAGATTGAGTGAAGTAAATATCTTATTAGAAAAACCATGCTTTCTGGTAAGCTCAGAGAATTTGTATCCGGTGAGATGGATTACTTCTAACGCCCTTATAATCCTTACTTTATCCATTGGGTGTATCCTGTCTGCTGCATTCTTATCAAGCCTTGACAACTTTTCATAAAGAAAGGATGGGCCTTGTTTTTCACACTCCTCCCATAAGTTCTGCCTTAATTCTACATCCGATGGAGGACAATTAAAAAGGCCACCTAAAAGTGCTCTGACATAGAGCCCTGTCCCACCAACCACAATGATAGGTATTTTCTTAGAATGAAGATCCTTGATTATCGGAAGGGTATGAACGAGAAATAATGCCGCATTAAATTCCTGATCTGGATTAATAATGTCTATGAGGTGATGAGGAATCCCTTTTCTCTCAGATATGGTGAGTTTCGCCGTACCTATATCCATTCCCCGGTAAACTTGCATAGAATCAGCGTTTATTATTTCACCACCCACAATTGAAGCTAACTCAACAGCTAAAGCGCTTTTTCCTGAACAGGTTGGTCCGCTTATAATAATTAATTTAGGGGAATCATCTACCATCGGTACATTGATACTTGATACTTCTTACTGCCTGCTCCCTCATGGATACCGACTGCTTTTCTCACATTTCAATTTGACTCACTCGTAAAGAGTCTTTTGCGAGCGATTGTGGCCACTTTTAGAAAAAAGATTCATAAAATGCTGAGCGTTACAATCCCCACACTGTGTAAGGAGCATGTGTATGTCTTTTTTTGTCAAATGCCCAAAACAAAGGCCCGTTCAGGGGCGTTTCAAAAAGGTGCCATTCGACAAGCTCATGGTCCTGAGCAAAGCCGAAGGACATATGTACGGAGCAATAGACAACAAGGACATGGTGCTCTGCACCATTTTGAAACGGCCCACTACTGTGAATGTATAGGGCATGACAAAAAAAGACATACATATGCTCCTTCTCAGGACCTGAGGCCGAGTTTTTGGCGATGAGCGTAGCATTTCATGAATCCCACAATGGGCATCATGAGCGAAAAAAAGGATTTTTTACGAAAATATCAAGTTTTAAACCTTAATACCTCACATCCTTCAAATATAGTCCTCCTGGTGGAGCCATAACACCAGCTTTCTGCCGGTCCTTCGAGGCCAATATCTCTATAAAACGAGCGGTATTGATTTCACCGAGACCTGCTTGAATAATTGTTCCCATGATATTTCTAACCATATGCCGTAAAAAGCCATTTGCCTCAAAATGAAAGCTTAGGAGATTGCTATCGTGGATGTGAAGCCCTGCCTGAATCATGTTTCTTACTGGATTAATCTTCCCATCTCCGGCAGAATAAAAGGAAGAAAAATCATGGATTCCCTTCACAACCTCCAGACATTCCTTCATAGCATGCAAGTCAAGTAACCGCGATATATGCCACGCATAATGTCTTAGAAATGGAGATGGGAGTTTTTCGTTATAAATTCTGTATTCGTAAACCTTGCTTTTGGCATCATACCTAGCATGAAAATCAAGAGAGACATATTCTGCTTCTTTAATGATAATGCCATCAGGAAGAAGAGAATTAAGACCTTTTAAAAAGACAGAAGGAGTGAGGGTGGAAAAAACTCTGAAATTTGCTACTTGATGAAGGGCATGTACACCAGTGTCTGTCCTGCCAGAGGCAATAAGAGAGACAGGTTTCCCTACCATGATCTTTATTTTTTCCTCAATAGTGCCCTGAATGGTAGGCTGATCAACCTGACGCTGCCATCCAAAGTAGCCAGTACCGTCATAAGCAATACTTAGCTTTATATTTTTTTCTTCTCTGGTGTTTGCCACAATTCATTTTCCATAATCGGAAAGTATTCCCCCAGACCTATTCCACATCAATCAGACTTATTGTGATAAATTTTCTCAGCCCATAAAAAATATTGCTGTGGAACAGGTACCCTCATTAAATCAATAGCTCTTGAGATTGTAAATAAAAAAGGGAAGGTAAATAACCTTCCCTTTGCAACATTCTTATGAGTATATGTTCATTATCTCTTTGAATACTGAAATCGGGCTCTGGCAGAACGCTGTCCATATTTTTTGCGCTCCTTTATTCGGGAATCCCTGGTGATAAAACCTGCCTTCTTTAATGACTCCCTGAATTCCGGGCTTATCTTGAGAAGGGCCTGACTGATGCCATGCTTTATGGCACCTACCTGACCGGAAATTCCTCCTCCTTTAACATTTACCGTAATATCATATCTGCCCACAGTATTTGTCAGCTCAAGGGGTTGGGTGACAATCATCTTGGCTATATCGGTGGTCAGATAGTCGTCTATTGGACTCTTGTTAATGACAATATTTCCATCGCCTAATTTCATCCAGACCCTTGCTATCGCAGCCTTTCTCTTACCTGTAGCATAATATCTTTCTTCTGCCATTTAAATCTCCAATTTCTTCGGTTGCTGTGCTTGATGAGGATAATCCTGGCCGGCATAGACCTTGAGTTTCGTTAATTGCCTTCTGCCAAGACTATTCTTAGGGAGCATTCCCTTTACAGCAAATTTTATTAGGTTCTCTGGTTTCTTCAAAAGCATTTCTTTAGCCGTGGTCTTTTTTAGCCCACCGACATAGCCGCTGTGGTGATAATACATCTTTTTTTCTATCTTACCACCTGTTAAAACAACCTTATCGGCATTAATAACAACGACATAGTCGCCAGCATCCATATGAGGTGTAAAAATAGGCTTATTTTTCCCTCTTAAAATACTTGCTATTTCACTGGCCAGCCTTCCCAGAACCTTTTCCTTAGCATCTATTAGATACCACTTTTTTTCTATCTCATGCTCTTTGGCAACAAAGGTTTTCATCTCATTAGAGCCTTATATAGGTAATTACTATACTATCAATAGTCGATTTGTTTATTTTCTCAACCGACACAATCTGAGCTTTAGTTAATTAAAGAAATTTCAGGATAATGTCAAGGGTTTTTACAAAATTTAATATTGACAGAAAAATAGAGACCTGTTAATGGATCAGTAGTAATTAACCAGTAATTGAATAAGAGAAGCATACGCGCCCGTAGCTCAGTTGGATAGAGCGCCGGGCTTCGAACCCGTAGGTCGCAGGTTCGAATCCTGCCGGGCGCATTAAAAAATTTAGGGGGCCGTTAGCTCAATTGGCAGAGCAACTGACTCTTAATCAGTAGGTTAGAGGTTCGATTCCTCTACGGCCTACCATACACCAACCAAAGGTTTCCAAGAATTTCTTGGAAACCTTTTTTCACAGTAACCTTGCTGAGTTTGAATCGTTTACCACAAGATTCATTATAAAAATTTGTAAGGTAGTGCAGATAAAGAATTTCAGAATTCATTTATATGATACAAAGATATCACACTGTTATGACAAAGTTTACAGAGATTGCCGTTGACTTATTGAGTAAAATGATCATAAATTCAAGAGCATTGAAAAAAGTTAAAGAGAAGACACCTGCTTAGATATTTGCCATAGTCAGATGGAAGCATCTTAACCCATGGGAAAATGATGATAACTATAGTTCGTGATGATAAAGGAGCTGAAAATGGTATCTGAAAATACGAGAACGTCAAATGAGTTTTCGGGTTCATTTGAAGAAAAGTGCATCAATACGATTCGTTTTTTAGCAGTAGATGCAGTGCAGAAGGCTAATTCTGGTCATCCCGGCATGCCCATGGAGGCCTCTGATCTCGCGTATGTTCTTTGGACTAAAATCATGAGGTACAATCCTAAAAATCCACAATGGCTCAATCGCGATCGCTTTGTTTTATCGGCTGGCCATGGCTCCATGCTGTTATATGCTATGCTCTATCTGACCGGGTATAACCTTACGCTCGACGAGATAAAGATTTTTCGACAATGGAATAGCCAAACCCCCGGACATCCCGAGCATAATTGCGCACCCGGTGTAGAGACAACTACTGGGCCATTGGGCCAGGGCTTTGCAACCGGCGTTGGCATGGCCATGTCTGGAAGGTTTCTGGCCACCCGTTTCAACAAGCCAGACTTTCCGCTGGTTGACTACTTTGTTTACTCTTTCGTGAGTGATGGAGATATTATGGAGGGAGTCTCTTCTGAGGCGGCTTCTCTGGCAGGACATATCGGCTTAGGAAATCTTATCTATATCTATCTGGATAATCGGATAACCATCGAGGGACCTACTGATTTTTCCTTAAGTGAAGATGTAGGGCGCCGCTTTGAAGCGTACAACTGGCACGTTCAGCGCGTAAATGGCTATGATTTAGCAGGTATCGAGGAGAGCATTCAACAAGCCAAAGGAGAGAAATCAAAACCATCTCTTATTATTGCGAGGACCAACATTGCGTATGGCAGCCCCAACAAGCAGGACTCTGCTGATGCCCATGGAGCACCATTGGGCGTAGAAGAGGTAGCACTGACCAAGAGAAATCTCCAGTGGCCTGAAACTCCGGCATTTTTTGTGCCCAAGGATGTGCTTTTGCATTTTAGGCAGGCGGTAAAACATGGGCAAGAACGTGAGAAAGACTGGGTATCTCTCTGGGAGACCTATAAAAAAACCTATCCTGAATCCGCCCATGAGTGGGAAAATATGCATAAAGACCCAGATCCTTCTCAGTGGGAGAACTCTCTACCTCTTTTTAAACCAGAAGATGGGGCTGTGGCAACTCGCTCTGCCTCCGGAAAAGTTCTGCAAGCAGTTGCGCCTCACCTTCCTGGCCTTATCGGTGGTTCAGCAGATTTAGCACCCTCAAACAATACCTTTCTGAAAGACTTCGGAGAGTTTAAAAACACAGGTGGCCGCAACATTCATTTTGGCATTCGTGAGCATGCCATGGGAGCTATTTTGAATGGTATGGCCCTCAGCGGAGCCCTCATCCCTTATGGGGGGACGTTTCTGGTCTTCTCCGATTACATGCGGCCAGCTATTCGTTTGGCAGCAATGATGAGATTGCCTGTAATTTATATCTTCACTCACGATTCCATTGGGCTGGGAGAGGATGGCCCCACACATCAACCTATCGAGCAGCTCTCCAGCTTGAGAGCCATGCCGAACCTGATGGTTATCCGCCCTGCGGATGCCCAGGAGACAGTAGAGGCATGGAAAATAGCCCTGAGCCGTCGAGATGGCCCAACCGCACTGATTCTGACACGACAGAAATTACCTATCATTGATAGGGATCGCTATACGAAAGCAAATGGGCTTCAACGCGGTGCTTATATTCTGGCTGATGCCCCTGGATTAAAACCTGAGCTGATCTTGATAGGCACAGGATCAGAAGTGCCTATTTTGCTGTCAGCATATGAGCAATTGGTAAATCAGGGTATTCAAGTCCGAGTGGTCAATGTTCCTTGCTGGGAACTTTTTGAAATGCAGTCCAAAGACTATCATGAGGAGGTGTTGCCATCTCATGTAAATGCGCGCCTTGCAGTTGAAGCAGGCTCCCCATATGGATGGGAGCGATACACTGGAGCGCATGGCAAAATCATCGGCATAGAACGCTTTGGGGCCTCAGCTCCAGGAGAAGAGCTCTTTAAACAATTCGGTTTCACCGTAGAGCATATTATAAAGGATGCCAAGGAACTTTTAAGCAGTGTGTAGGCAAAACATGTTGAAGGTGGATAAAAAGATACGTCAATAGACGTATAAGTGATTCGGGCAGAAATTTTAGATCTTTAGTAACCGTTCACGGGTTGAGAGGTTCAGGGTTCAAGGTTTTACGCCTGCCCGCCGTCTGGCAGATGGGTATTAAAAAATGCAAAGTAATCAATCCCGATTTCATCGGGAAATCTTGAACTGTGAACCTCACAACCAGGGTAGTTGCTTTAA
>Ga0180437_10007720_pt1 | contig 13907 bp, 9 predicted proteins | sample SS_ome_4_FD_132410 | JGI IMG/M metagenome (GOLD analysis project Ga0180437, IMG submission 132410) | Hypersaline lake sediment archaeal communities from the Salton Sea, California, USA - SS_3_D_1 metaG | ecosystem: Environmental > Aquatic > Non-marine Saline and Alkaline > Hypersaline > Sediment...
TGCATCATGTGGAACTTGGCGTCCAGGTCGTCGGCGTAGTGGACGATCAGGGCCTCGGGCGTCATGGGCGGCTTGGGGGAGCCCTACTCGGGCAGACGCTGGTGGGCGATCGAGGGGTGCTCGAGGCGCAGGAGCGTCTCCGGGTCGAGCTTCCCTCCGGACACCGCCTCGGTCAATTGTCGCAACCCCCCTGATCTACTTGTTCTCGCCGTGGCAGAAGACCATGCCGCCGGCTGTGGCCGTGTAGAGGTTGCCGTGGGCGGCGGCCATGCCGTCGAAGACGGGCAGCGCGTCGAGATTCCACTGTGCAAGTAGGTTGCCGTCCTGGGCGGAGAAGGCCGCCAAGACGGCGCCCCGCTTGCCTTCCCACGTGCCCAGTGGGTCCGGATCAGACGGGCCCGGGTCGGGCGGTCCGGCGGCGAACAGAACGTCGCCGGCCAGCACCATCGCACGGACCTTCAAGGGCACGGCGGCGGACCACGTGAAGGCGTAGCCGGGGGTGCCGGCCTTCCGCTTCCTTCTTGCGGCGCGATTGGCCCCAGTACCGCCTGCTGCCGAACTCGCGTTGGGCTTGGCCGCCGGATGGGGGTTCTTCAGCGTGGCGAAAAGGTGGTACTCCTGGCCGCCGGTGGCGTCTTTGTTTCCGCCGTCCAACGGCCACTGGTTTCCGAACACTCGGCGGCTGTACCCGTAAACGGAGGTCTCGTCGCACACGAGGATCTCGCCCGCGGGGTGTTGGTTGCCCGGGCCGGGCCAACTGCCGTACCCGGTGAACCCGGTAGTGAACGTGGGGCTCCAAACCCAGTACCCGCGATGCCACCAGGTGTCGTTCAAGAACCCCATGGGGCTCAGCAAGTGAGGCGCCCTGGCCTTTGCAGGCTGGCATTCGAGATCGAAGCAGCGGTGGCGCAGGAAGACGTGCTCGCCGTCGCTGGAGAGAATGTCGGCAAGGGTCGCCTCCCGGATGCGCGGGTCACGGAGCAGCGGTTCCTTGCCGGTCTCGGGATCAAGGGAGCAGATCGGGGTTTCGGTGAGCAGCCGACCGGTGGCGGCGTCGAGTCGCAGCAGGCGGATGCCGCCGTCGAGATAGGACGAGCGGCCCGCCGCACACCAGATTTCCCCGTCGCGAACCAGCACGCTTCCCGAGACGGGCCAAACCGATTCGAGCTGCTCATGGGCCACGGCTCGTCGTTCGTGCGGGGCGACTCGGAATCTCCAAGCCAGCGCGCCGTCGGATGCCCGCAAACAATAGACCCAACCGTCGGCGCAGCCGAAGATCGCCCGCCCTTGCCAGATCGTCGGCGGCGAATCGACGCGTCCGCCCGCGGTGAACTGCCACACTTCCTGTCCGGACTCCGCGTCGAGCGCCAGCACCGCGTGCGTATCGGGCACGGCTACAAACAGCTTGCCCCCGGCGACCACGGGGGCGCTGGGCCGACCCTCAACCTTCGTTTGCCACTGGACGCGCAAGTCGGTGGCGACCGTCGACGCGGTTCGCCCGCTGCGCGCCACGTCGTGACGATAGGTCGGCCAGTCGGAAGAAGTGGGAAGTGGGGAACGGGGAGTGGGGAGCGAGGAATACGCGGGGCAGCGTTCCAGCCTTGCGTCGCCACCCTCGTCGCTGTTCCCTCCTCCCTCCTTACCTCTACCTCCTCCCTCCTCACCTCTCCCTCCTCCCCCGTCATCCCGCGCCGGGGCCAGCGCGAAGAACCCGTTGAGCTTCCCGTCGAGGTAGCAGCCGCAGGCGTGGGGCGGCACGTAGAGCAGACCGCCCGAGGGCACGACGCCGTATTGGCAGACGCCGCGAATCCAGTGGTTGACGTCGCTCTCGCCGCTTTCGACGTCGAGCAGCTCGACGCCCGCCATGCCCAGGATTAGGAAGCGTTCGGTGGCCTTGTTGCGGTAGCAGCGGGGATGGGCCATGCCCGGGTTCTTGTAGATCGCCGAACCGTCGTGGCGCCGTTTCACTTCGCCCGTCAGCAGGTCACGGCCCTCGACCACCTCGTATTTCCCTCGGCCGGTTCCGGTCCACACGAGCCCCCCGGCGACGAACACGTCGGGCGGGGAATGGAAGCCGGGACTCGTCGGTGCGGTCCACAACTGTTTGCCGTCGGCCGTCGATAGCGCGATCAGATCGGCCTTGCCGGGGGTCGACAGGACCACCTTGTCGGTCACCACCAGGGTCTCCACCGCGTACGACTCACCGGTGTTTGCCCGGCTGCCCCCTCCCACTTCGGCCCGCCACAGCTCCCGGCCGGTCTTCGGCTCCCAGGCCACCACGTGCCCGCCGACTCGAGCCGCCACCACGCGGCCGGCCGCCAGGGTCGAGGCGTGCACGCTCAACTCCGGCCCGTCGTGTTGCCAGAGCTGCTCGCCGGTCGCGGCGTCCAGGGCCGTTATGGCACAGTTCGCGCGGTCCCGCGTCAACACGTACAGCAGTCCGTCGCTGAGCACAAATTCCTTGACCGTCTCGGTGCCGGGGTAGGTCCGGACCAGCTCACCGGTCGCGGCGTCGTGGGCCGTCACCGGCGCACCGAACCCCAGCGTGACGTACACGCGGTCGCGGTCGGCCACCAGCAGCCGGGGCAGCCAAGCCGGCCCCGAGCGGAACGCCCGCAAGTGCGATTCCCATTTCGTGATCGGCTGCTTCCAAAGCAGCACGCCGCTGAACGCATCGCGGGCGACCAGCGACCAGCGGGCCGGAAACCTGATCGAGGCGGCCGGTGCCTCGTCGACGATCATGAACAGCCGGCCGCCGGCCGTGACGACCGACGAGATGCTGGCAAACTTGTCGTGGTGGCGTGCGGCCCGCGGTTCCGACTCCCACTGGAAACAGCGCGGCGGGCCGACGACCGTGTCGCGGCCGACGGCGTTGTTGTCCGGCCCGTGCAGGTAGTGGGTCCACTCATCAATGTCCTCGGGCCACAGCTTGACCGACTTGGTCCAGCCCTGGCCCTGCCTGACGTAGGCCACACCTGGCGGAGCCAGCACCCGCACGACTTCGTCCATCGACACGTCGCCGAGGTCTTCGGCCACCACGAGGTTCACCAGGTTGTCGACGTACGGCAACCGATTGCCCGAGAACGGTTCCACGGAGACCGGGCCATAGAGCCCGAGCGAGCGGACGTGCTCTCGGGCGGCCGCGACGTTGCCGGCGTCGGGCTCCAGACCTTGGACCAGGAAGGCGTCGCCGGCCCGGAGCGCGGCGGTCAGCTTCCCGTCACCGCAACCAAGATGGACGATTACTCCTCCCTTGACGCCGGTGGCCTTCAGTATCTGCGAAGCCAGCTCACCGGCCTCGCCCTGTCCGGGCACGTCGGCCGCTTGTGAGCCTGCGACGCACGCCAGGGACACCGTGACACAGAACACGCACACACACCGGATGGAAACAAGACACGTGGTTCGGATCATGACTTCATCTCCCGGATAGAGTTGGATCGTCCGGACCGCGCTGGGGTTTCGATGCGGGTTCCTGTTCGTGACTATTGGTTGCAGCCTGCCGCCACGCCAGCCCGACCTCGACGGGGGCGCGGCGCGAGCTCGCCCCCTCTCCGGCGAGCCACAAAGCGGCGAGAATGCCTCCGGCGTTGGGAACCCGAAACCGGACGGCCACCATTGTACACCCGCCCAACCTGGGGTTCGCAAGTCCCCCCGCCCAGGTTGCGGCGGGAAGACGCCGACACGCCAACTGCCGCGCTCGACTTTGCGCGGGGGCCGGGGCCGTGAATGGACGTGGGCGTGCTCGCCGGCCTTCGCTTGTGCTCGCGGTGGGCGGGGCCTAATCTTAAGGCGGTTGGCTGACCCACCTGACCACCGGGAAGGATTCAATGACCACCTACTACGCCGAAGGATCGCGCTGGACCGACCTGACCGAGGCCGAGTTGAAGGCGGCGCTGGTTGCCGCGTTCGAGAGGCTCGGGCCAAGGAACAAGGTCCTGGCGCTGCCGCCGGATTTCACACGGCTTAACAGCATGGCCGGGCCGCTGACCTGCATGGTCTACGAGCACTTCGGCCCGAAACTCGTCGACGTGATGCCGGCGCTGGGTACGCACGTGCCGATGACCGACGAGCAGCTCGGCCGGATGTTTCCCACGGTGCCCAAGACGCTCTTCCGCGAGCACGACTGGCGCAACGACGTGGTCACCATCGGCGAGGTGCCTGCCGAGTTCGTCGCCGAGGCCACCGAGGGCATCTACACGAAGCCCTGGCCGGCCCAGCTCAACCGCCTGGTCTGGCAGGGCGGGCACGACCTGATTCTCTCGATCGGGCAGGTCGTGCCCCACGAGGTCATCGGCATGGCCAACTACAACAAGAACCTCCTGGTGGGCACCGGCGGGGCGGCGGGCATCAACGAAAGCCACTTCATCGGGGCGGCCTACGGAATGGAACGCATGATGGGCCGGGCCGACACGCCGCTCCGGCGCATCCTCAACTACGCCCAAGAACGGTTCTGCGCCCACCTGCCGCTGCTCTTCGTGCTCACGGTGATCGGCCCTCGCGCCGACGGCGGCCTGGCGGTGCGAGGCCTGTTCATCGGCGACGATGCCGAGTGCTTTGAGAAGGCAGCCGAGCTTTCCGTGGAAGTGAACTTCACCGTGCTCGACGAGGAGCCGAAGAAGATCGTCGTCTACCTCGATCCCGAGGAGTTCCACAGCACCTGGCTGGGTAACAAGGCGATCTACCGCACGCGCATGGCCATCGCCGACGACGGCGAGCTGATCGTCCTGGCACCGGCCGTGGGCACCTTCGGCGAGGACCCGGAGATCGACCGCCTGATCCGCAAGTACGGCTACCGCACCACGCCCGAGGTGATGCGGTTCGTGCGCGAGACGGACGACCTGCCGCAGAACCTCTCGGCCGCGGCACATCTCATCCACGGCTCTTCCGAAGGGCGGTTCCGGATCACGTACTGCCCGGGCGGACTCCACCGGGAAGAGATCGAGGCCGTCGGCTACCAGTACGCCGATCCGGCCACGATGCACGCGAGATACGACCCCCGGCAGCTCAGCGACGGCTTCAACCAAATGCCGGACGGCGAGCGGATCTTCTACGTCAGCAACCCGGCCTTGGGACTGTGGGCCTATCGGGGCCGACTACGAGGGTGTCACCCCCCGGCTGGGAAAACTCCATCGCGGTAGCCGCCCCGCGCAGCGGGCAGCGGCTCGGAACGCTTTCGGGGATGCGGGAGGAGATGGCCATGTCATACCAGTCTTTCGCGGCCAAACTCCGCCCACAGCCCCGCGACGCCAGGCGAACTGGTGGGGATGCCCACCCTACTCGCGTCTGCCGCACCTTGCGCCGTGCTGGATGAGCACCTCGGCGAGCTTTGCATCGCCATAGTCCCGAGCGAAATCCAGAGCGCTTTCCCCCCGCGAGTCCAGGGCGTGTACTTGGGCCCCTGCCTCAATCAGCAACTTGGCGACACGGTGGTCGCCGCGGATGCAGGCAGCCATCAGAGCCGTCCGACTGCCATGTGGGGTGGCGAAGTTCACGTTGGCATTGTGGGCCAAGAGTACCTTCATGATCTCCAGGCGACCGTATGTGGCTGCAGTATGCAACGGCGGCTCGCCGGCCCATATTTCGCCAACGAGTCTGGGCCGTCGGCGAAGGATAGCTTTCACCGTCTCCACATCACCCGCCTTGACCGCATCTCGCAAGTAACGTGGGTTTGCCACGTATCCTCGCACGACGGGCGTGCATTCGACGATCCACCAAGTGAGGAGCGCCACCGTTACGACGAGAACGAAAATGGCACCCAGTTTGCAAGGAAGCAGCTTCCGGCAGGTTGACTGGAAACCCTCGCTACCTTCTTGACGCCGCATCGCTTTAGCTCACCATAGACATGGAGAGGAATGTGGGGTGGCCCGAGCGTCGGGCCATCCCTCGCGTGCCAGCACCCATCCCCGGGGGACTCAAACAAACGGGTTGACGATCCTCACCGGGTCGTACGTGGTGCCCTCATCGAGGTCTTCCGTGTACAGGGTATCGACTCCCGCCTCGACGCACGCCGCCAGGAGCATGCTGTCCCAATGGGAAAGAGGATATCGGGAACTCAGGTCGAGCGACAACCGGAGCACAGATTGGGTGGGATACACGAGGGGAAGCATGGACTCCAATTGGCTCAGATGTTGGAGCGTGTCGTCGCGATCGATCTTCCCCTCGTTTTCCCAGCGACGCAGGCAACTGAGGAACTCCGCCGCGACTTGCCACGGCAGCACGGTCTCGGTTTCCTCAGCGCCGAGGCGTTCGAGAAGGTCGATGGCCTTGGCCCGCTTCACCGGCTCGTCGAAGTCGACGAAGTAGACCAGCACGTTGGTGTCAATCGCGTTCATGCAGCTCGTCCCGCGTGAACCGCCGGCCGCCGGAACGGATCGGACGACGCTCGCAGAGCGATTTCCACTGGCTCAAACCGGACGCGAACTTTGCCCTCCACCCTTCGAGCGGCTCGATCGCCACGCGCACGCGGCTGTTGTCCGGCAAGTCGATCGGCCGGTCGAGCTTCAGGACGCCGTCGACAACGGTTCCTGTGGTCTGCGTTGTCACGTTGATCTCCGGGCAAATCGCACGAGTGCAGCGCGTGCGTGCAAGCACGCACCCAACGCCCTCAAAACTTCCCCCGATCCCCCACGGTGATCTCCAGGCTCACCGCTTTCCCGTCGCGCAGCACGACCAGGGGCACGGTCTTGCCGATCTCGGTCATGCCGACCAGGTTGATCAGGTGGCCGTCGTCCTCGACGCGCACGCGGTTGAACTCGAGGATCACGTCGTTGACCTGGACTTTGGCCTTGTCGGCGGGGGCGTCTTGGGTGACGGAGGTGACCCGTGCGCCGGTGGGGTAGGGGAGGCCGGCGGCGATGGCACGCTCGGGGGTGAACTTGGCGTCGAGGTTGATGCCCAGGAAGGCGCGGCGGACCGTGCCGGTCTCGACGAGCTGCCGGGCGACGAACATGAACATGTTGGCCGGAATGGAAAACCCGATCCCCTCGTTGCCGCCCGAGTTGCTGGCGATGGCCGTGTTGATGCCGATCACCTCGCCGCGCAGATTGATGAGCGGCCCGCCGCTGTTGCCGGGGTTGATGGCCGCGTCGGTCTGGATGAAGTCCTGGAACCGGACCGCCCCGTGCGGGAGCTGGAGGTCGCGGCGCCCCTTGGCGCTGACGATCCCGAACGTGACCGAGTGGCTCAGCCCGAACGGGCTGCCCACGGCCAGCACGAAGTCGCCGATCTCCATGCGGTCGCTGTCGCCCACCTCGGCGGCCACCAGGTCGGGGGCCTCGATGGCCAGCACGCCGATGTCGCTATCCGGGTCGCTCCACACGCGGGTGGGGTGGATCTCGCGGCCGTCGTAGAGGTGCAGCTTGATCCGCTCCGGCTGGGCGCCGCGCACCACGTGCCGGTTCGTCAAGACGTAGAAGCTCCCTCCCAGCTCGACGATCACGCCGGAGCCCTCTTCCTGCACGCGGCGGGTCGAGCGGGAGTGGGCGTTGGCCGGCACGGCGGCCTCGATATGGACCACCGTGGGGCCGATCAGCTTGGCCACCGTCTTGACCACGGCGGCCTGGGCCTCGAGGATACGGGCCTGGTCCTGGAGGGTTCGATAGAGCTCGGCCCGCTCTTTCGGGTCGACGGCCGCCGCGCGGCGGAAGGCGGCGGGCTGGGCCTCCTGGGCGGCGGCCGGCGGCGAAATGCCGGCATCGGCGAAGGACCCCAGCGCGAGCCCGGCCGTTAGGAGGGTGAGAAGGAGCAGTTTGCGGGCTTGCTGCCCGATCCGACCGGCTCGGCGCATAGGGTAGTCTCCCTGTCCGGCGCGAGTTACCACCGGGCGCCGCTTAGGACCGTACGGGTTCCGAAGGGGACAGTCCCATTTTCGCGGAGCGAAAACTGGGACAGTCCCCCAGCGGCGCTCTCCACGAAGTCTACCTGCCGGGCGGTGCGAGATCAAGAAACGTCGAGCTCGATGTCGTTGATCGTCAGATCGACGTCGGTGCCGGGCGTATCGAGCAGTCGTCCCCAGTCGACCGGGGGGCCGGCGCCCGCGCCCTCGCGCTCCGCCTCGCGCTGGCACTTGATGCACAGCGTGGCGTAGGGCAGGGCGTTGAGCCGGGCCATGGGGATGTTCGTTCCACAGCCCTCGCAGATCCCGAACTGCCCCTCGCGCATCCGCTCCAGGGCGTACTCGATTCGGGCCAGCTCGCGGCTCTCGACCTCGGCCAATTGCGAGCTGATCTCGTCTTGGACCGAATCGAGCGCGAAATCGACCACGTCGCCGGAGGTCTGCGAGCTGAGCTCTTTGAGCAGGCTCAGGTCGCCGGCCAGCGCTTTGCGCAGCGCGTCGCGACGCTTCAGCAGGATCTGGCGCATGTTGAGGATTGCATCTTTGCGGCTCATGAGACTCTCACCTCGGCGTCCGATCCTGGCCGCGCTAAGGGCTTGCCCCCCCTCAGTTTAGCCGTCGTCGAACCCCCTCTCTGTTGTAGTGCCTCGGTTCCGGGATTGCGGCCCGCCGACGCGCGTCGGCAGTGGCCGCAACCAAAGTATAGTACGTTAGGCCACGGTGAGCGGATCGCAAGAAACCGCCGTGATTTACGGCCCGGCGGTCCGGGCTGCAAACGGCCGTAACCCCTTTTGTCGCAAAGACTTCCGGCATGCGGCCCGCGGCCTCCCCCGCCCCCGTGCGCAGGGGGATCTCCGACCGCTGCGCTGCGGGACACTTTCGCGCAGAAAAATGTACGCCGCCTTTGCGTGCGGTCGAGCCGCTGCCGGCCCCCGGTTGCCTGTCGCTATCGGATAATCGTCAAAACCGGCAGGGATATGCAGCCGTTTTTGCCGTTCGGCGCAAGTTCGTCGGCCGGGCCATCTTAGGGGCTTTGACCCGCCCGCAACCGCAAGCTAAATCCACAAGAGGACTTAGAGCGACCGGGCGGCGGTCCTCGACGCCGTGGTTCAGCGGCGCCGGCGGCCGCGCGCCCTTGCGCCCCGCCGCACCGAACCGGAGCCGCCCCCCGGGCGGATGGAACCGTGGTTACCAGCGAACTTGCTCCCGCTCCCGTCTTGGACCGCGCCGATGGCGAATTGGTTCTGCGGATTTGCAGCCCCTCGCGCCAAGGGCAACTGATCCGTCTGCGAAGCCCGAAATGCACGATCGGCTCCGGGCCGGAGTGTACGCTGCGTCTGAGCGCCGCCGGGGTCCAGCCCATGCACTGCCTGATCGTGCGCGGCAACCGGCGCACGGTGGTTCGACGCCTGGGCCTCGACACCCGGCTCAACGGCCGGACCTTCGGCGACGCCGAGCTTCTGGCCGGCGACCGGTTGAGCTTCGGACCGGTCGAGCTCGAGGTGGTGGCCTCGCCCCCGCCGGTCAAAGATGCTCCGGCCGTCGGAGAGCCCGCTGCCGAGGTCGAAGCGCCCCCGGGCGGGCCCGCTGAGCGCCGCGACCTCACCGCCCCGGGCGACGATGCTGCTCGGCGTGAGGCAGCCGCCCAGCAGCAACGGGCCGAGGCCTTGGCTCGCCGGCTCGCGCTGGCCAACCGCCAGGGGCGCCAGCGCGTGCGCCGACTGATCGAGCGGCTCCGGGCGGCCGACCGGCTCGCGCAACAGCACCAGGCGGAACACCGGCGGTGGGAAGCCGAGCGAGACCAGTGGGAAACCGAGCGCGAGCAGCGCGAGGTCCAAGCGGAGCTGCGCCAGGCCCAACGACAACAGGCCGAGGAAGAGCTGGCCCGGCGCGAGGGGGAGCTTGCCGCCCGCGCCGACGAGCTGGAGGCGCGTCAGGCCGAGCTTGACTCCCGCCGAGCCGCGTTGGAAGAAGAGCGCCGGCAGTGGGAAGCGGGCCGGGGCGAAGCGGGTGCGGAGTTGGCGCGTCGTCGGGAGGAGCTTGAAGCCCGGGCCGTTGAACTACAGTCGCGGCAGACGGAAGTCGACTTCGCGCGAGCGGCTTTGGAAGAAGAACGTCGGCAGCGGGAAGCCGGCCAGGGCGAAGCGGATGCGGAGTTGGCGCGTCGTCGGGAGGAGCTTGAGGCCCGGGCCGCCGAATTGGAGTCGCGTCAGGCGGACCTTGATTCTGGCCGGGCCGCGCTGGAAGAGGAGCGTCGGGAGTGGGAAGCCGGCCGGGGCGAAGCGGATGCGGAGTTGGCGCGTCGTCGGGAGGAGCTTGAGGCCCGGGCCGCCGAATTGGAGTCGCGTCAGGCGGACCTTGATTCTGGCCGGGCCGCGCTGGAAGAAGAACGTCGGCAGTGGGAAGCGACCCAGGGCGAGGCCGGTGCGGAGTTGGCCCGTCGCCAGGAGGAGCTTGAGGCCCGAGCCGCTGAATGGGAGTCACGTCAAGCCGCCTTGGAGGAAGAACGCCGACAGTGGGAAGCTGGACAGGGCGAAGCCGGTGCGGAACTGGCCCGGCGCCAGGAGGAGTTTGACGCCCGAGCCGCCGAATTGGAGTCGGGTCAGGCTGAACTTGAATCGGGTCGGGTTGCGTTGGAGGAGGAGCGCCGACAGCGGGAAGCCGAGCGGGATGAAGCCAGCGCGGACCTTGTCCGTCGTCAGGAGGAGATTGAGGCCCGAGCCGCCGAGTTGGAATCGCGCCAAGCCGCGTTGGAGGAAGAACGCCGGCAGTGGGAAGTCCGGCAGGATGAAGCGGGCGGGGAGCTGGCCCGTCGCCAAGAGGAGGTTGACGCCCGGGCTGCCGAGCTGGAATCGCGCCGGGCCGCGTTGGAAGAGGAGCGTCGGCAGTGGGAAGCCGCGCAGGGTGAGGCTGGCGCGGAACTGGCCCGTCGCCAGCGGGAGCTTGACGCCCGGGCTGCCGAGCTGGAATCGCACCAAACCGAGCTTGACTCCGGCCGCGCCGCGTTGGAAGAGGAGCGCCGGCAGTGGGAAGCCAGCCGTAGCGAAGCGGACGCCGCGTCGGAGGCTGCCGCTGACGAGGCTCGGGAACGTCAAGCCGAGCTCGAACGGCGCGAGGTGGAGCTGCGGGAAGCCGAGCAGGACCTCACCCGACGCACCGAGGAGTTCGAGACGAAGACGGCCGCTTGGGAGGCGGAATGCGAGGAGGACGCCGAGCAGGCCCAACCTGCCGACGAGGCGCCTGCCGAGAGGTCTTCCGAGGAGGCCCCTGTCGACCTGGAAAGCGTGCTCCGCAAGATGGGGTCCTACGGCCTGTTGCGGGAAGACGAAGAGGACGGCCAAGAGGCCGATGCGGAAGAGGCGGAGGAGGACGGCGAAGCCGCAATCCGGTCCTCGTCGGAGCAGTTCGCGTCCGACGCCGAGGAGGCCGTCGAGGACTTCGATCCGGGCCGGCCCGCGCCCGGGAGCCCGGCTGAAACGCCCGACGGCTTGGTCCAAACCGCGTCGGCCGATGAGTGCCCCGCCGGCGCGGATGCGGCCGAGGACGAGGAGGAGTCGATCGACGACTACATGGCGCAGTTGATGGCACGTGTCCGGGGGACGGCCGACGAGGCCGCGCCGCGCCACGAGACTGCCGTACCGAGGCCGCAGCGCCCCGCCCCGCCGACCAAAGAGCCGACCGCGGCTGCCCCTCCGCCCGAGGGGGATTCCGCGCCGGCCGACCAGGATTCCGCGGCGGCCGACGAGGAAGCGGCGTCTGTTGAGGTATCTCCCCGGGCGGTGGCGCCCGAGAGGCACGTCGACCTGTCGGCCATGCGGGAGCTGGCCAATATGTCGGCCAAGACGGCCATCAGCCGCCACGACCTGGGCCGGCTGCGGCTTGCGCAACATAGCAAGCTGGGGATAGCCGTGGGCGCGTCGGTCATCGGCGGCGTGCTCTTGTGGCTCTGGCGGGCCCAGGAGGCTAGCGAACCGGCCTTCTACGCCGCGATGGCGAGCTTCACGGTCGCCTTCTTCTGGGGGATACAGTACCTTGTGCTGACCGGCCGGCTTCTGGTAAGTCGCCCGGGCCGGTTGGTGTCGGGCGCGGAGGTCCCGGCCAAGGCGGCTGAAGCCGACGCCGAAGATTTCGCCGCCGAACACTCCACCGCCGAAGATGAGTCGCCCGGCGCGGACCGGGGCGTCGAGGACGCTCTGCCCACGCTGCTGGAGCCGTCGACGGATGAAGAAGCCGGGGCCGAGGCCCTGCAATAGCAATCCGGCTGCGCGGTGAAGGGACTTCCTTCCCCGACCCCCGTCCGGATCTCTGCTCGGAGCAGTCGCCGGCCGTTCGCGGGGTGAAGATCCCTGGAAGCCTTGTCGCCTAGAACCCCCGCGCCGCCCGGATGTCGTCGAAGTCCCGCAGGTGGTAGGCGATGCCCACGTAGTCGAGCACGCGGCAGAGGCCGCGCAGGGCCACGCCCATGCCGTCGGGGCCGCTGAAGCCGCCGAACTGACCGCCCCCTTTCACGTGCGGCTCCAGGTCGACGAACACGCCGGGGATGCCGCGGCGCTTGAGCTTGCGCTCCAAGGTGGGCAGCACGCGGGCGAAGTCCCGTAGGATCGCCTCGTGGGCGGCGTCGCCCAAGTCGGCCGGCACGAAGTTGGCCAGCATGTCCTCGTCGACGTGGCCGCTCTTCTTCAGCGGCGTGGGGCTGTGGTAGTCCTTGATGTGCAGCCACCCCAGGCCCGGCTTCATCAGCTCGTAGTGCTCGAACGTCTCGGCAGGGGTGAAGCCCTGGCAGATCAGGTTGGCCGCGTCGAAGACCAGGACCATGGCCGGGTGGTTCACCTGGCGGTGGATTTCGGCCAGCAGACGCCCGTCCTGCCCCACCAGGTTCGCTTCGACCTCCAGCCCGAACGTCAGGTCGGAGCGGTGACATGCCTCGGCGATCTGGCCGAGCTGGTCGACCACCTGCGGGAGGTGCTCCCAGGGGTCGGTACCCTTGGGGTGATAGAACGAGAAGCCGCGGATCAGCTTGGCCTCGAAGGCGTGGGCCAGCTCACACGTCTTCTGCACGTCCTTGGCGAGGTACCGCTTGAACGGCACGTAGGCGTTCTTCGTCCCGTCGTCGACGTCCAGAAGCTTCACCTTGCCGATGGGCGAGCCGATCGACGAGACGTTCAGCCCGTACTCGTTCATCAGGTGGCGGACCTTCTGGATCTCCCCCTTGGCGAGCTTCATCACGTTCTTGATCCCGCCCCCGACGTCGATGAAGCGGATGCTAAAGTACTGCAATCCCAACGCGGCGAAGGCGCAGAACTGCTCGATGGCCGTCTTGTTGTTGGCCGCTTCGTCGGCGAAGCCGGAGAGGATCACGCGGGGCTGGTCGGCCATGGGACTTCCTTCATGCTGCGGGGTACCGAGGGATCGAGGATCCGTAAGGGTTGGCCCCATTGTCGGGCCCGGCCGGGCCGCTGACAAGGGCCCCGGGGGTTGTGTCCGCCCCGCTCCCCGCTATAATCGCCGTATCGCCCGCCGAGGTGGGCGATGCCACCGTTTCGCAGGGGCCGTCAGCCCGCCGGACACGGCCCCCACAACCCGATGCTCGCCGGCATCCGTAGCGGCACTGTCGGCCTATACGAGCACTCCGCCGAGGCCGATTCCCCGAAATACCGGGCCGGCCGGGGCGGAGTTTTTTCTTGGAGTGCGGCGATTTATCGCCGCTTTTGTGTACACGCAATGGAGACGTGCCGCCCCCCGCCAGACCACGCGGCGGAGCCGACAACCCCGGAGAAAGCGGCGATAAATCGCCGCACTCCAAAAACTCGACGGCCGGAAGGAGTTCCCAGCCCATGACCGCCTACACGCTCACCCCCCGCAACGTGCCCAAGGTCGAAACCAAGTACCGCCGGATCGTCACCCCCATCCCCGTCCCCGAGTCGATCCCAATACTGGAAGGGCTCCGCCGCCACGAGCCCCGCTCGATGGGCGGGCAGCCGCTCGTGGTTTGGGACCGGGCCGAGGGGATCCAGGTCTACGATCGCTGGGGGAACATGTGGCTCGATTGGTCGTCCGGCGTGCTGGTGACCAA
>Ga0180437_10007721_pt1 | contig 13906 bp, 12 predicted proteins | sample SS_ome_4_FD_132410 | JGI IMG/M metagenome (GOLD analysis project Ga0180437, IMG submission 132410) | Hypersaline lake sediment archaeal communities from the Salton Sea, California, USA - SS_3_D_1 metaG | ecosystem: Environmental > Aquatic > Non-marine Saline and Alkaline > Hypersaline >...
AAGCTGCTGGTCCACAGGGATATTGCCGGCAGGGTCCTGCCTCCGGTCCTTAAGGCCCTGCAGGCAAAAGGTGTGGAACTTATAGGGGATGATAGGTCAGCTGCTATGTATAAAGGCGTCAAACAGGCGGGTGAAAAGGACTGGTATACGGAATTTCTGAGCCTCAAAATGGCAGTAAGGATAGTGGAAAGCATAGAAGAGGCAGTGGACCATATAAATAAATACGGGTCCCACCATACGGAATCCATTATAACTTCCAGCTACCAGAGCTCCTCTTATTTTACCGCTGCCGTGGATTCTTCTACTGTCTTTGTAAATGCCTCTACCAGGTTTACTGACGGGGAAGAGTTCGGCATGGGTGCGGAAATGGGGATAAGTACCCAGAAGCTCCACTGGAGAGGCCCCATGGGGCTGGCCCAGATGACTACCAATAAATTCATCGTCCTGGGGCAGGGGCAGATAAGGGAATAGTAAGCTTATGGGAAAAGATGTCAGGAAAAAGATAGGGATAATGGGCGGGACATTCAATCCCATCCACCACGGCCACCTGGTGACCGCCCAGGAAGCCCTGGACCAGTTCGGCCTTGATGAGATAATATTTATACCTACAGGGGACCCTCCCCATAAAGTAGAGGACCTTCTTGCCGATGCCGAGGACCGCTATCTTATGACAGTCATTGCAACCTCATCCAATGACAGCTTCTTTGTATCCAGGATAGAGATAGACAGGCATGGAAAATCCTATACCATAGATACGGTAAAAGAACTCAGGAAAATATATGGGATGGGATCGGAGCTTTTCTTTGTGACCGGAGCCGATGCCATCCTGGAAATACTTACCTGGAAAAATACTGATGAAATAGTGACGCTGGCAAAATTCATAGCTGCCACCAGACCGGGTTATGACCTTTCAAGAATAGAAGATTTAAGGTCGACTTTGTTTAAATCTGAAAGAGAAGCCTGTGCCGGTATATCTATCATGGAGATCCCCGCCCTTGCCATATCTTCCACAAATATAAGGAAAAGGATAAAAGAAAACAGGCCCATTAACTACCTTGTCCCTGAAGGGGTAAACAACTATATAATAAAGCATGGATTGTATAAATAGTATCGGTCTGGAGCCTGGAAAGACAGCATACCTGGACATGATAGCTGGAAAGGTCCGGGGTCTTATGACACCCGGGCTGTTCAGGCATTCTGTAAATACCCTGGAGTCTTGTATTGAAATAGCAGAGAACTGCGGCCTGGAAGTCGATATGTTTATGCTCTGCCTGGCTTCCATCGTACATGACTATGGAAAAATATTTTCCACCGGGGAGCTGGAAGATATAGCACGCAGGGACAGGCTTTCCATAAGCGATTTCGAGCTGGGGTTAAAGCCCATCCTCCACAGCCTGGTAGGGGACTATTTGGTATCCAGGGACCTGGGCATAAAGGACAGCAGGGTGCTCAGGGCAGTGAAGGTCCATACCATAGGTGCAGTCGATATGACACTGGAGGAGAAGATACTATTTGTGGCAGATAAAGTGGAGAAGGGTAGAAAATACAGCGGTGTGGAGCACTTAAGGGATCTGGCATTAAAAGATATAAATTTATGCTTAATAGAAGTCTATAAAAATACTATAATATATGTAATGAATAAAAAAAGTTTGCTGCATCCCGATACAGCCGGGATATGGAATAGTATATGTGGAGGTAATTAGTTATGTCTTTTGATTACAGAGACGACGATGATGACTACAGGGATGATGATTACGACCGAGAAGATGACACGTTCAAAAGAGATAATGGATATGAAGAGCGGGAACCGGAAACAGGTGAAGATGCTGGCCCTGGCGACAAAAAAGATTTTGATGATGACTTCTTCAAAGATGAGGATTTCGAATTTACGGATTATTCAGGTGAAGATGCAGAGGATACAGGTTACCGTAGCAGGAAGATCAGGGAAAAAAGAAAAAGGAGGAAACTGATATATACCTCTTTTGCCATATTGCTGATCATTGTACTGGTAGCCGCAGGTATCGTATTTGGTTACAGGTGGGTCAAGAACAGGTTTTTCAGCACTGCCGAGATAGCCGAGGAGGAAAGGATATCGGTCCCGGAATCCCTGGAACTCGATCAGGACCTGAACATCGTATTAGCCGGTTCCGGAGAGGACCTGCTGGAACCTGAAGTAAATTCCATAATCTTTACCAGTTACTACAGTGCCGGCAATGAGACACGTTCCCTCTGCCTTCCAGTTAAGACCCTTATGGATGTCCCGGGTATCGGGGCTGAGCTGATAGGCCGGTCGGTGGAGATAGGGGGCATGGACCTGCTCGGCCTTACCCTGGAAAATGGTCTGGGCATGGATATGCAGATAGACGGTTATATCATGATGGATGTAGCAGGGATCGTCAATAAGCTGGGGGGGATCGAACTCCAGGTGGACCAGGCATATGTAATAAATAATTATACGGATTCAACTACATTCAACCTGGAACCGGGGCCAAACCTCCTGGACGGCTCCCAGGTACTGAATATATTGAAGTATTTCAGCGGTATAGAAAGGGATATCCCGCTTAAGGACATCAAGATGCAGAAGAAGGTCATGGATGCCATCATAGACAGGATAGCCGGGGAAGACGAAGAGAGTCTTACCGGCAATTTGAACCAGGTCAGGGATCTGATAGATTCGGACCTGAGCCTGGAAGAACTCCTCAAGCTGGTCTCCACATTCGCCGGCATACCCCCTGAAAAGAATATGGCATACACACTGGAGGCTTCCTCCACTGAACTGGAGGGTGAAGGCATAGTGTATCTACCGGATGTTGCCGGACTCTCGGACCTTTTCAGCAAGGAAGAGGATGTCCGTGAAGAAGTGGTGGAAGCTGAAAGGACAGTCGATGTAGTAATACTAAACGGTGTGGGCACCCCGGGAATAGCGGCAGAACTTTCTGATACTCTGGGAGAACAGGTCTTTGAGAGCGGAAAGAAAAAATTCAGTATACTTGAAGTGGGAAACGCCGATAACTTTAATTATGCTTCCACGCAGATAATAGTCTATTCTTCCGGTGAGTCTGCGGTCATGAACTCTGCCAATGAACTGAAAGAGATCCTGGGTGCCGGTGATATAACCACAGGCGAGGACGAGATCGCAAGTTCTGATATTGTAATAATCCTGGGAGCTGATTATAATCCTGGTACGGCAGCCGAAACGGAACCGCTTGAAGTCAGCGGCATAATAGATGTTGCCGTACTAAACGGTGTGGGTGTAGCAGGGATAGCCAAGAGTACATCGGAAGAACTTGAAGAGCATTTCAATGCCGACAGGAAGATAATCGAAATAGTAAAAGTATGGGATGCGGATAATTATAATTATACCCAGACGGAGATAATAATCTATTCTGATGAAGCGGGCATGGAAGCTTTTGCCCAGCAAATAAAGGATATGATGGGTGCAGGTGTTATAAAGAAATCGGATAATAATATATATAATGAAGATATTACCGTAATAATAGGGAGTGATTATACCAGTCAGTGATAGATAAGACAGGACAAAAAGAAAAAAAGAAGGTAACCACAGATAATATTTTACAAATTGTGAAAACAGCGGCAGGGATCGCAGGCGACAGAAAGGCAGATTATATAAAAATACTGGATATGCGCTCCAGACTGATAATTACCGATTATTTTTTAATAATCGGCGCCAGGAATACCAGGCTTACCAGAAGGATCGAGGAAGATATCTGTGTAAACCTTAAAAAGCAGGGGATATATGCTATTCATGCTGATGGTGTAAGAGAAGGAAACTGGATACTTATTGATTATAATGACTTTGTGATCCATATTTTTACTGAAGAGTTCAGGAAGTTTTATGACCTCGAGAGATTGTGGAAGGATGCTGAAGAGATAAAGTGGGATTAAAGCATCTTCTGCGTCCTCCGGTATACCCAAAATCATTTCCAGAAATCAAGAAGGGATTATTACAATATGCAGGATGAGGGGCAGTACAGGGCCAGAGACCTAGAAGAAAAGGTGGTAAAAAGATGGGAAAAAGAGGGATTATTCTCGCTTAAGACAGAAAGGCGTGATCCAAAATACTATATGCTTGAGATGTTTCCCTATCCTTCGGGAGAGCCTCATATGGGTCATGCCAGGAATTATACTATTGGTGATGTGGTGGCCAGGATAATGTCCAGAAAGGGTTATAATGTCCTTCATCCCATAGGTTTTGATGCCTTCGGCCTTCCTGCTGAAAATGCTGCTATCAAAAGCGGTACCCATCCCAGGGAAAGCACCATGGCAAATATTGATAAGATGAGGATGGCCCTTAAGAGGATGGGGATGAGTTATGATTTTGATGATGAGATAATAACTTCGGAACCTGATTACTATAAGTGGACCCAGTGGCTTTTCCTCCTTTTATACAGGATGGGTCTGGCTGAAAAAAAGGAAGCGCCGGTTAACTGGTGCAGTTCCTGCCAGACGGTACTGGCAAATGAGCAGGTGGTAGGGGGGAGGTGCGAACGATGTGACAGCCAGGTGGTTAAGAGGATCCTGTCACAATGGTTCTTTAAAATAACAGCTTATGCCCAGAGGCTTGTGGACGATATGGAGATACTGGAGGAAGGATGGCCGGAAAGAGTGCTCACCATCCAGAAAAACTGGATAGGAAGAAGCGAGGGAGCTGTAGTAGATTTTAAGCTTGACGGGGATGAAGACATAACAATACCGGTATTCACTACCAGGCCTGATACACTCTATGGCGCTACATTTTTTATTCTGGCAGCCGAGCACAGGCTGGTCGACAGGATAATCACCGACCCGGAAAGAAAGAAGGAAGCAGGCAGGTTGAAAGCCATAATAACCTCCCAGAGTGATATAGAAAGGGGTGCAGCGGAGACAGAAAAGGTAGGATGTTTTACGGGGAGATATGTTATCAACCCGTTAAGCGGTCAAAAAATCCCGGTCTGGATAGCCAATTATGTCCTGTTAGAATATGGAACAGGTGCCATAATGGCAGTACCTGCCCATGATGAGAGGGACTTTGAGTTTGCTGCTAAATATGATATTGAGATAAAAGAGGTGATCTCGCCTGACGGCACCCTGCACGGCCCCCTTAAGGAAGCTTATACCGGTGATGGGATAATGGTCAATTCAGGCAGATTTGACGGCCTGAGTTCAAATAAGGGCATAACAGAAGTCACTGAGTACCTTTCCCAACAGGGACTGGGGAAGTTTGAGGTAAACTACAAATTGAGGGACTGGCTCATATCCAGGCAGAGGTACTGGGGTGCCCCCATACCCATAATCTATTGTCAAAAATGCGGGGAAGTGCCGGTTCCGGAGGATGCGCTTCCCGTTATACTTCCATACAATGTGGATTTTAAGCCCACCGGGCTATCGCCCCTGGCATACAGCAGGGAGTTTGCAGAAACTGAATGCCCCGCCTGCGGGGGCCCCGGCAGGAGGGAGACAGATACCATGGACACATTTGTCTGCTCTTCCTGGTATTTTCTAAGGTACTGCAGCCCCCATTATAAAGAGGGGGCATTTGACAGAGAGGATGTAGAATACTGGATGCCCGTAGATCAATACATTGGCGGAATAGAGCATGCCACCATGCACCTTATATATTCCAGGTTCTTTAATAAAGTCCTTTATGATGCCGGACTGGTGGCAGAAAAAGAACCTTTTATGAACTATTTTCCCCACGGAGTGGTTAACCTGGGCGGGAAAAGGATGTCCAAATCAAGGGGCAACCTGGTAAGCCCGTCCGAAGTTTACAGCAAATACGGGGCCGATACACTGAGGCTTTATATCCTGTTTGTAGGACCTGCCGACAGTCCCGTGGACTGGACTGACAGCGGGGTAGAGGGGGCCAACAGGTTCCTATCAAGATTATGGAGGCTCTCTGTTACAAGTTCCTCCCTGCTGAAGAAAAAAGACATGGGGGACATGACAGTTGATTTTGGCAACCTTAAAGGACTGGAAAAAGACCTTTACCGGAAACTCCATCAGACAATAAAGAAAGTCACCCATGATACCCTGGGCAGGTTTAATTTCAATACCGCCATCAGTTCCATAATGGAGCTGGTGAACCTTATGTACAGGTACCATGAAGAGGTCAGGGATGACTGCAAGGACCCGGTCCTGTTAAATGAGTTAAATAACAAGCTTCTTCTCCTGCTCTCACCCATAGCGCCCTTCATTACTGAAGAATTATGGGAGATAGCAGGCAATAGGGGGAGTATCCACAGGGCGGCATGGCCGGAACACGACGATAACATAGCCGCCCAGGATATGGTCACCATAGTCTTCCAGGTAAACGGCAAGCTGAGGGACAGGGCCGAGCTGCCTGTGGGCACATCAAAGGAAGAGCTGGAAGAACTGGCCCTGGCCTCAGAAAAAGTGAAGAAGTTTACCAGTGAAAGGGATATAATAAAGGTAATCACAGTGCCCGATAAACTGGTCAATATTGTAATAAGATAATATTTAGACTACCGGGAGATAGACCATGGCTTTAGTGGACATGCCTGTAGAGGAGCTTAAAAGCTACAGGCCCCGTAAAGATGGACAGGACGATCTTGAATTATTCTGGAATGAAAAGATAGGATCCCTCCGGGAAAAACCAGTTGAATACAGCATGGAGAGCATCAGCCACCCTTATCCCGGCATAGACCTATATAAAGTAATTTACAAAGGGTATAAAGATGCAGCCATTTGCGGGGATTATCTCACTCCAAAGACCGGGTCCGGTCATCCTGTAATATTAAAATTCCATGGTTATACCGGTAACAAGGGGCCCATCAGCCTTAATGTCAGATGGCCGCTTATGGGTTATGCCGTGTTTGCCATAGACATAAGGGGACAGAGCGGAGAAAGTGTGGATAATAGATTCTACCCCGGACCTTCCTCCGCAGGTTATATGACCAAGGGCATATTTAATAAAGACGATTATTATTATCTGGGAGTATATCTTGACTGCATCCGTGCCATTGATTTCCTGGCAGATAGAAAAGAGCTGGATATGAAAAGATTATGTGTTACCGGGATCAGCCAGGGGGGAGGCCTGTCTCTGACAGCCGCTGCACTAGATAAAAGACCCAAATTATGTATTTCCGAGATACCCTACCTGTGCTATTTCAGGAGGGCTGTTGAATGGTCAGAAGAATTTGAAAACCTGACCTATCTGGAGATAGCAAATCTCATCAGGGAATATCCTGAAAGAGAAGAAGAGATGTTTACCACATTAAGCTACTTTGATAATCTTAACCTGTGCCACAATATCAGGGCAAAAACTGTGGTCACATGTGCCCTGAAGGATACCGTTTGCCCCCCTTCTACTATTTTTGCCGTTTATAATCATATAAAGTCAGAAAAGATCATGGAGATACTTCCTTACGCACAACACGATCATGCCACAGGCATCCGTTTTGATGAGAAGAAAGTCAAATATATTCTCAGTTATCTTTGATCAAGCCGGAGGTTACCCGTTATCTTTATTTATTTTCCATATGCCCTGCAAAGCTCCAGGATTGCCCTGCAGAAAGCCGGCAGGTCTGCCGGTACCCGGGAAGTCACAAGATTGCCGTCAACAACCACTTCCTTATCCACGTAATTCCCCCCGGCATTCTTTAGGTCGGTAGCAATGGCAGCATAGCCTGTGATATCCCTGCCCCTGCATATGTCTGCCTCCACCAGCATCCAGCCCCCGTGGCAAATGGCTGCTATCACCTTGCAGGCATCGGATGCTTTCTTTAGCAGTTCCACCATCGGCTTGTTGAGCCTCATCCTGTCCGGTGCAAAACCTCCAGGTATGATTATGGCTGCAACTTCATCCAGTTCCACCTGGGCCGGCGACATGTCTGATTCCAATGGAAACCCGAACTTGCCTGTATATATCTTTTTTGCTTCGGGTCCCACGATCCTGACATCATAGCCGGCTTCCATTAGCCTGTAATAAGGATATACAGCTTCTTCATCCCTGAAAATGTCTTCTATGAAGATCAGTATCTTTTTACTCATGGCAGCTTATCCCCTGTTATGTTGATGATCCATATATATATTACAGGATTTGGGAATATTAATTAATATATAGAAAAAATTATGCTAATATATAATTATTTAAATACATAAATAAATAAAGATTATCAGTATGAAGTTTTTTAACATAAGGGAAATAACCGCCAGGTCTGTATTCTGGTTGCAGAATATAAGATACTTGTCCAAGAAGCATCACCTGGCAGCTGTAATCCTGTGCCTGCTGCTTATTATGATAGTCTTTACCTCTATATTCATCAGCCAGAAGAGGGAAATTGAAAGAAAAGAAAACATCATAAGAAGTTTTTATGAAAACGGGAAGACAGGTGGGTCTCCTGATACAGATAAAACCGCCACTGCCAATGAAGATACCCTTATTTCGGTACATATATGCGGAGAAGTAACTGCTCCGGGAGTCTATGAGGTAAAAGAGGGAAGCAGGGTCCTCGACCTCTTGAGGGCAGCAGGAGGGGAGACTGAGGCTGCCAGTCTTGACCACCTTAATCTGGCCCAGGAGGCGGTAGACGGCCAGAAGATCTATGTACCATCCAGGGAAGAAGTCATCTCCGGGGATTACCCGGGAGCTGATGAGTACGGTACATGTGAGGGTTGCATCAGGCTGATAAATGTAAATACAGCCACTTCTGGCCAGCTGGAGAGCCTGCCTGGCATAGGACCTGTGACAGCCGGTAATATAATCGAATACAGGGAAAAATACGGTCCTTTGGGAAGCAAGGAGGAACTTATGAATATAAGGGGGATAGGACCGAAGAAATACCAGCAGTTAGAAGCCCTTATAGATGTATGACCCCGGGAAAGAGGTAATAAAAAGGTTTAAAAAGAAAGCCCTGACATCCTATTATTTTATATGGGTCATTTTTCTGGGGGCAGGCCTGTTTGCAGGCATAAAGATATTTCCCTGCATAAAGCTGCCGCGGTATTCCATTTATATACTTATAGTAATCATTTATATTCTGCTGGCAGCAGCGTTATCTATCTATATACTGCTCACCAAAAGAACAGGCAAGTTATCAGGCAGCATGTCAGTATTATTATTGGTCATCATACCTTCATCGGTCTTTTTTATATGCGGTTACATCATCCCCTCAAACAATGCAATATATGACCTTACGGTCACCGAAGAAAATCACGCCTGCAGGACGGTTATGGTCCAGGTACAGGGGAGGGTAAACGAACATCCCCGGCTGCTTTACGGCAGTACCCATTTCAGCATCAAGACAGGATTGTCAGATAATCCACTGATAAGGACCGGAGACTGCCTGGGAGTAAAAGTAAAGGGGCCCTTGACCCATGAGATGCACCGGGACAGCCTTGTAAATATAAAGGGGGAATTGAAGGTGCGGGATAATGATATTACACTGCATGCCAGTGGTGATGATATACAATACCCTGACGGAAGGGGCTTTTCGGCATGCATATACGGATTGCGGCACAGGATTTTTTACTGCATAAGCCAGTCTTTTGCCTGTTATCTTGACTATGAACAGGCTGCCCTGGCCAGGGCCCTTGTCCTGGGAGACAGGACCGGGATCTCCGTAAGCCAGTATGATGCATTCAGGAGAAGCGGTACAGCTCACCTGATAGCCATTTCCGGGATGCATATATCTTTCCTGGCAGCCATCATATATGTAGTCCTGAAAAGGATATGTAAAAAGCCCCTTCTTATCTTTTTGATCATCATGATATTGCTCTTGTATAACTTTGTAATAGGTCCCGGTGCCAGTACTGTCCGCGCCACCCTTTGGATAATAGGTGCCGCATCAGCAGAGGGCTGGAAGCGGGAGTTCAGGCCAGCTTATATATTCTGCCTGTCCTTTATCCTTATGGTCCTGTTTAACCCTTCATTCCTGGGAAACCCGGGATTCTGGATGTCTTTTTCAGCTATGGCCGGCATAATCTTCGTTTATCCGGTGGCGTTGCAAATGGTAAAGGCGGTTGGCATTCCCACAAGAATCACAGGAAACCACATCACTGGCAGCATGCTGGTTACCTTATCCATACAGCTGGCATGCGGGCCCCTGCTGCTCTACTTTTTTCACAGCATCCCCCTGGCCTCCCCGCTCTCAAACCTGGTAATCCTTCCCTTTTTTTATATTCTCATACTCCTGCTGTTTTTGGCAGCAGGCACAAGCATACTATGGCCTCCGGCTGCAGGTGCTGTACTAAAGCTGACACCGGTGTTTTTCCGGGCTGTAAATAAAATATCAGTTTTTTTCTCCCACCCCCGGTTTTCAGGGCTGGAGGCAGAAGGCTTCCCGCAAGGATATATGGCAGTATATTATATTGCCCTTTTTTTGATCTTACTGTGGGCCCGGTTAATACTCTGTAAAAGATTTGATTTTTAGGTCTGGTTAGTGGAGAATAAAAAGGCATATTAAAATAATATCACAACTGATGAAAGACAGGCCGGCCAGTATAAAGAAAGCATACCTGTATATAAGCAGGAATGAGTCTTCCCTGAAAGAAAAAATAGGGTATATAAAAAAATATATTCCAGGCACAGTGGATGCTGGAGCAGACCTTAAGGTTTTTGATACGGGAGACAGCGCTTCCCTGGAAGGATTTGACAGTTTTGTTTCCTCACCCTCGCTTTTTTCAGAACTCAAGGTAGCATTACTGGAAAACATAGAAAAGGCACCTGCTGCATTCCAGAAGAAGGCGGCAGAAAGATTATCAAAGAGTACCGATACCCATACCGTATTCATATTCACTTCATCAAGTGAAAGAATAAACAGGACCCTGCTTGAAGAGATCAAAAACAGGGGAACTGTAAAAAAGATAAAGCCCCATTCAGCAGGAGACCTGCACAGGTGGCTGGAAGAAAAGTCAGCTGCAGACGGGATAACTTTTAACCGGGATGCCAGTGCCCTTCTTATAGAGAACGTAAACCTTAATATGGACCTGCTTAAAAACGAATACAGGAAATTGTATGATTATATAAGCTCGGAAAAGGAAAAGACCATAGACAGGGATACAGTAAGACACCTGGTCAGCAGGGTCTATTCCCTTAAGATATTTGACCTGGTAGACTTTCTGGGGGAGAGGGACAAGGAAAGGAGCCTGGAAGCCCTGGGAGATATCCTGGTTGACGACAGGAACATGCTGGGGCTTATAACCCTTATACACCGCATGTTTAAAAGCATGCTATATATAAAAAATGAAAAGGGAAAGGGTTCGGTCACAGATTATCTCGCCCGGAATATAAACATGCCTCCTTATTTCATAGGAAAGATGGTGAATAAATACATAAAGTTTTCCCGGAATTATTCAGAAGCAGAAATAATAAAAATAATAGAACTGCTTAATGATTTTGATATAGATATGAGAAAAAGTATCATTAGCAGCAGCAAGCTGGTAAAAACGATGATCGCCCGCATAACCGATATTAAGACATATCAGGTATAACCAGGTGGCAGCTTATTCTTTCTTAAGGGTATTTACCAGCCCGGCGGCCTGCGATTTCTTATTGGAAGCATAGTTTTTGTGAACAGCGCTTCCCTTTACCGCTTTATCCAGTGCCTTATCCAGCTGTTTCAGACTTGCTTCAGCCTGTTCAGGGTTTTTGGCTTCTACTTTGTCAACCAGGTTGCCATATGCTGTCTTTATCCTGGACTTCAAAGCCCGGTTCTTTAGCGTCCTTTTTTTATTTTGCCTGTCCCGCTTTATCTGCGACTTAATATTGGGCATCTATTCATCCTCCACATAATAGCCTTTCACCGAAAACGAAGATACATTTTAGCACTTTTTGAAATAAATAAAAACACTTATTATTGGCTTAATCCAGATGTTATAATACAATCCTTGTGTAATTAAATGGCGGTGAAAATATGGTAGAAGAACGGCTTATATCAAGGAAAAGGATACTGGGCGCTACCGCCCTGGTAGTTATAGCCATTCTGCTGTCAAAGATATCCGGGCTGGCCAGGGACCAGATAATGGCTGGTTATTTCGGCCTCAATTATGATGTGGATGCATTCACCTGGGCCTATTTTATACCGAACCTGTTCAGGATATTGTTTGCTGAATCACTGATAGTAGCTGCCTTTATACCGATATACTCATTGTATATAAAGAAAAAAAGGTATATGGACAGCAGGATATTTGTAAATTCCATTACCAATATAATGCTTATAGCTTTTATTTTCATCGCCTCCATTATATTCGTACTTTCTCCGCAGATCGGCTCCCTCCTTTCCATGATAGCCGATAACCAGATGGATGTGGTGAAATTCGTGGTTATGAACAGGATAATGATCTTTTCACTGGTCTTCCTCAGCCTTTCCGGGCTGGCGACCGGTATACTTAATTCCCATAACCTGTTTACCATACCTTCACTGGCTCCCTTTGTACTGAATATAGTCACCATCATTTTCGTGGCTACCCTGTTTTCCAGGCTCGGTATCTATGCCATGGCCATAGGGGTGATGGCGGGATCACTGCTTCACCTGGTCATACAGTTTCCCCAGCTGAAGGTCTCCAGACTCAGTTACCGACCCATATTAGACTTCAAGCATGAAGGGGTGCGGGAGATCTTTGCCCTGATGTTTCCCATCCTGTTGAGCCTGGGCGCAGTGCAGTTAAATAACAGTGTGGATAATTTCTTTGCCCTTAACCTGGGGGCAGGAAATACTACAGCCCTTACCCTGTCCTGGAGGGTGGCAAATCTTCCCCTGGGAGTATTCTCAGTTGCCGTGATAACAGTCCTGTACCCGCTGATATCCAGGCAGGCCGCCTCAGGAGATGTAAAAGGAATAAAAGAAAGCTTCTCCCTGGGGGTAAGGGAGATAGGATATGTCATGATACCGGCAGCGGCGGGGCTTGTGGTACTTTCTTATCCCATCATAAAGGTCCTGTTCGAACACTATAGATTCGGGGTATCTGATACTGCCAGGGTATCTTATATACTCATATTCCACAGTTTGGGACTGGTTTTCTTCGGCCTGCTTATGATACTGAACCGTATCTTTTATGCTTTTAAGGATGTAAGGACACCCCTTAAGGTGGCCGGTATCTCCATACTGGTAAACCTGCTGCTTGACTGGATACTGGTAAGGTACATGGATGCAGGGGGACTGGCTCTGTCTACCACACTGGTAGCTGTGTTTAATGTCACCGCCCTGCTGGTCATACTGCGAAAAAGAGTGGGCAGCCTGGGGGCACGGAGGATCATCAGTTCCTACTGGAAGATACTGCTTTCCACCCTCATCATGAGCGGCATCATATATATTGTATGGAGGTATGTATCTGTTTACGCCTACCGGGGGCTTGTATGGCTCATATTTATACTGGCGGGGATCATAATCCTGGGAGCTGCAGTCTATACCGGCTCTACCCTGCTGTTGAGGATGGATGAGGTGAGATTTGCCTTAAACATGCTGGGGAGTCTTAAAAACAGGTTGGGGAGAAACGGCAGGAATGATGACAGATAAAAATCTTATCAGGAATTTTTCCATTATCGCCCACATCGACCATGGCAAGTCGACCCTCTCCGATCGCCTGTTGGAGATAACCGGAACATTGTGTCAGCGTAAAAAAACTGAGCAATTTTTGGATAAGCTCCAGGTCGAACGCGAACGGGGTATCACCGTCAAAGCACAAACAGCCTCTATGTTTTATGAGCACAACGGCGAACTCTACCTGCTCAACCTGATCGACACCCCCGGCCATGTCGACTTCAGCTACGAGGTCTCCCGCTCGCTGCATGCCTGCCAAGGCGCGCTACTATTGGTTGATGCCGCACAGGGTGTCCAGGCGCAAACCGTCGCCAACTTTTATCTGGCATTCGATCAGGGGCTCACTATCATTCCGGTGCTCAATAAGATTGATCTACCCGCTGCCGATCCGGAGGGCGCCAAAGAAC
>Ga0180437_10007723_pt1 | contig 13904 bp, 15 predicted proteins | sample SS_ome_4_FD_132410 | JGI IMG/M metagenome (GOLD analysis project Ga0180437, IMG submission 132410) | Hypersaline lake sediment archaeal communities from the Salton Sea, California, USA - SS_3_D_1 metaG | ecosystem: Environmental > Aquatic > Non-marine Saline and Alkaline > Hypersaline >...
GCGGACTTTGCCGCAGCCCGAGCAACGCCACGTTGTCGATCTCCAGCATGCGGACTTTCATCCCGGCCGTGTTGGGCAGGTCGGGTATGAGCTGGACCTCGACCAATAAGTCGGACAGCACCCGATACACCTCGGGCAGTTCGGCGTAGCGCGACAGCGGCAGGGCCACGAAGACGTGGTCCACGTCGTGTTCACCCACGATCCGGGCCAATTGCGCGATTTCGCCCAGTCGCGGCAGGATTTTCGGCTCGATCACCCGCGGCCGGTCGACAAAACCGACCGCATCCAGGCCGGTCCATCGGTTGTTTTGGATCGTCTCGGCCACCAATCGGCCGGTGCGGCCCGAGCCGACGATTACCGCCCGGCCGTGGTTCAGCCCCAGACCCCGGAGATACTTCAGCGCCTGCCAGATCGCCCGGCGCGCCAACGCCAACGCCAGCGCGTTCAGCGCCAGAAACAGCCCCAGGGCCAACCGCGACTCGTAGAGATCGCGGCGATAGAAGGTCACGGCAATGGCCAGCAGGAACAGCAGGCCGCTGGCCTTGCAGACCACGCCCAGCTCCCGGGGCAGTTGATTGAGCCGGTGGACCTCGTAGAGTCCGCAAACCCGGTAGGCCACCGCCGCCAGGACCAACACCACCGGCAGCGCACGGAGCACGAGGGCGAAGTCGGGAATCCCCTCGGGCGAAGCCCAGAGGTTGAAGCGGAGGAAATAGGCCCCCACCCAGATCGCGGCCGTGACCGCCAGATCGCAGGCCAGGAAGACCAGCACCAACTTGTCACCGTGTCGACGATACATCGCGCTGCGCAGCTTTTCGCATCATAGGCAACGGCAGAAACGAGGCGGTCTTGTAGCATCTTGCCGACAAGCGGTCAATGGAAAATGGCAAAGAGCGGGGGAACAGGCAAGAAGGGATTGACGCTACCTCGCATGTCTCTCGACCGTGTGCCGCGGCTTCGCCGAAGCAGTGTCGGTAGCCACTCCACTTCACTGCTTCTACGAAGCAGTGGCACACGATTACGGCCCCTCCTTGGCTGGTGAGGCATGAGGTCTAGCCGCCGCGGCCACGCGGCGGTTGCGGTTGCCGCGTTTTCTGCGGCTTTCGCCGCGTGGCCGCCGCGGCTAAACGGCCAAGACATCCAAACGCCACGTTTCGCAACCCAGCCGAATTCGCCGGAATTTGGCCTCTCAAGTGACCTATGATTTATTTGGTGGTACACTTGCAGTCTGATCCCCCGACCCGACGTCCTGGCACATGAGCACGGCCGTGGAAATCGAGAAGTTCGTCTGCCCCCAGTGCTACGCGGTGCTGGACGTGGGCGATAATTTCTGTCGCCGTTGCGGGCTGCCTACCGGGGATTCAGCGCATGCCTACGCCACGCCGGCCGAAGTCGTGCCGGAAGCCCGCGGCAACCGATCCTCGTGGATGGAGAATCGCTGGGTCGTGCTGGCGATGCTCTTTCTGGTGCTGGGTCCGGTGGGGCTGCCGATGCTCTGGCGGAGCCGGCAGTTCTCCCTCACGTGGAAGCTGCTGCTGACGGCCGTGGTACTGGCCATCACGGCGGTCATCCTGGGGTTGATCTGGTACGTCGTCCAGCAGTCGCTGGCGCCGCTCCGCGAGCTGCGATACTGACACGATGATGTCCGATCGTATGGCACGAAACCCGGAAGGATCACGCGGTCGCCGAGGGATTCATAGCGACTTCGCAGGCGCGACCACCGGTCGCAGCCTTAACGGGGCGACCTGGAGTTACCGTTTTATGGGGTGCCTTGCCTGGCCGCATATTGATATGATTGGAACTCGTTGGCAACGATTGGAACGTCCTGCCGAGACTCCCAGATGACCGATTTCCGTGTCGAATACGATTCGATGGGTGAAGTTCGCCTGCCGGCAGAGGCCTATTACGCCGCCCAAACGCAGCGGGCCGTGGAGAACTTTCCCATCTCCGGCCGCACCTTGCCGGCCGAGCTGATCCACGCCCTCGGGCGGGTGAAATGGGCGGCCGCCGGCGCAAATCGCGACTTGGGACAGCTGACCGGCTCGGACGAGAATCGCCTCAGCGACGCGGAGTTGGAGGCCCTGCTGGCCGCCTGCCGCGAGGTCTCCGAGGGCCGTTTCGACGACCAGTTTCCCGTCGACGTCTTCCAGACCGGATCGGGCACCTCCAGCAACATGAACGCCAACGAGGTGATCGCCAATCGGGCCATCGAGCTGGCCGGCGGCGACCGCTTCAGTCCCGACAAGGCGATCCATCCCAACGACCACGTCAACCTGGGCCAGAGCAGCAACGACGTGTTTCCCACGGCGATCCACGTGGCCGTGGCGGTGGCGCTCCGCGAGCAGCTCGTTCCGGCGCTGACCACGTGTTGGCAGACGTTGTCCGAGAAGGCGGCCGCCTGGGGCGAGATCCTCAAGATCGGCCGCACGCACCTGGCCGACGCCACGCCGCTGTCGCTGGGCCAGGAGTTTGGCGGGCTGGCCCGGCAATTGCACCGATCGGTGGGCCGGGCTTCGGTGGCGCTGGACGCGGTGCTCGAATTGCCCATCGGCGGCACGGCCGTCGGCAGCGGCATCAACACGCACGCCGAATTCGGCGGCCGCGTCTGCCGGCTGTTGGCCAAGCAGACCGACGTGCCCTTCGTCGAGGCGTCGAACCACTTCGAGGCCAACGCCCAGCGCGACGCGGTGGTCGAGTGCCACGGCCAGTTGCGGGCCATCGCCGTCTCGTTGTTCAACGTGGCCAACAACATTCGCTGGCTCGGCTCCGGCCCGCGATGCGGGTTTTCGGAAATCAAGCTTCCCGACCGCCAGCCGGGCAGCTCGATCATGCCGGGCAAGGTCAATCCGGTGATGTGCGAGAGCCTGATGCAGGCCGCCGCCCGGGTGATGGGAAACGACCAGACGGTCGCCGTCTGCGGCGCCGCCGGCGGACAGTTCCAGCTCAACGTGATGATGCCGGTGATGGCCGACGCCGTGCTGGAGAGCATCCGGCTGCTCTCCGGGGCCACGCGGGCGTTTACCGACTTCTGCCTGGCCGACCTGCAGCCCAACCCCGAGGCCTGCGAAGCGGCCGTCGAGAAGAGCCTGGCCATGGCCACGGGCCTGAACCCGTACATCGGCTACCAGCGGGCGGCCGAGGTGGCCAAGGAGGCGTTTCAGACGGGCAAGACGATCCGCCAGGTGTGTCGCGAGCAGGAGATTCTGCCGGAGGATCAGCTCGACGAGGCGTTGGATCCGTGGCGCATGACCCGGCCGCAGTGACTGTGTCAAACGGTAAGCGGAGAGTTGTTAGGGGAGGAGATCTTAGAGCCTAGAGCTTAGACTTTCGGTATCAGGTGTCAGCAACAAGTCTCAGGAGTCTTCTTCCCTCTTCCATCGTTCCACGGCTCACTGCGGACGCACAATACCCAATGCCTAATCCCTAAGCTCTAAGCTCTAAGACCTTACCGCCGGTCACAAACCGCCCATGTACTCCGACGACCTTGTGTTACTGGAAGCCCGAAACCTCCAGCGTCGCCATCCCGACCGGCGGCGGTGGCTGCTGGAAAACGTGTCGTTGGACCTCTTCGCGGCGACGCGTATCTCGATCACCGGGTCGTCGGGCTCGGGCAAGACACTGCTGCTGCGGGCGCTGGCCATGCTCGATCCGCTCGACGGCGGCGAAATCCGCTGGCAGGGCCGGCCGGTGTCTCGCGACGCCATCCCCGAGTTCCGCCGCAAACTGATCTACCTGCAGCAGCGGCCGGCCATCGCCGAGCCGGCCGTGGAAGCGGCGCTGCAGCGCCCGTTTCGGCTGGCGGTCCATCGCCGCCGCCAGTTCGACCGCGGCCGGATCGTCGCGTGGCTCGACCGGCTGGGCCGCCGCGAGTCGTTCCTGAAGAAACGCGCCGTCGATCTCTCCGGCGGCGAGGCACAGATCGTGGCCCTGCTGCGGGCCCTGCAGCTCGACCCCACCGTGTTGTCGCTCGACGAGCCAACCGCCGCGCTCGATCCGGCGACCACCAAGGCCGCCGAGGAGATGCTGGGCGACTGGTTGGATGAATCACCCCAACCGCGGGCGATCATTTGGGTCACCCACGACGCGGAGCAGGCCGCCCGGGTGGCCCCACGCAGGTTCCACATGGATGCGGGCAGATTGCGGAAGGCGAGCTGATGGCCATCGAACTGGAATTCTGGCAACTGGCGATCGCCGCCTCACTGATCCTCATCAGCGGCACGATCTCGCTGCTGCTGCACTTGGAACTGGAGCGACGGCTGCTGCTGGCCGCCGTTCGCACCGTCGTTCAACTACTGCTGATCGGCCTGGTATTGGGTTGGATCTTCAAGGCGAACCAGTGGTACATCGTAGTCGCGCTGATGCTGGCCATGACCCTGATCGCCGGATTCGCCGCCGTGGGACGAACCGGGCGGCGATACCGCGGCATCTGGCTCGACAGCTTCGTCTCGATGTGGGCCAGCTCCTGGCTGATCCTGGCCGTGGCCCTGCTGGCCGTCGTGCAAGTCGACCCCTGGTACAAACCGCAATACGCCATCCCGTTGCTGGGCATGATCCTGGGCAACACGCTCAACGGGATCTCGCTGGGGCTGGATCGGCTGGGCGAAGAACTCGCCGCCAAACGCGACGAAGTCGAATCGCTGCTGGCCCTCGGCGCCACTCGCTGGGAAGCCGCCCTGGCCCCGATCCAGCAGGCCGTCCGCACCGGCATGATCCCCATCATCAACTCGATGATGGTGGTCGGCCTGGTCAGCCTGCCCGGCATGATGACCGGCCAACTGCTGGCCGGCGCCGATCCGCTGCAGGCGGTGATGTACCAGATCGTGATCATGTTCCTGATCGCCGCCGGCACGTCGTTGGGCACCGTCAGCGTGGTGCTGCTGAGCTACCGCCGGCTGTTCACGCCCGAGCACCAGTTCCTCCCCGGCCGGCTGGTGAAGCGGGGATAGGCGACACAGGCTCCCCGACCTAGAATTCCCTCGGGGGCTATGGTAGGCTACAGGATGGAGGATCCAGCAATGATCGAGTCGATCCAGTTCAAGAATTTCAAGGCCCTGCGCGACACGACGCTGCCGCTGGGGCCTTGCACGATTCTTGTCGGCCCGAATGGAAGTGGGAAGACCACGGTGTTGCAGGCGCTTGAGGCAATCCGGGGGGCGGCCAGTCCATCGTTTCAGCAGATTGCGACTGCTGACACGCGCGAAGACCACGACACGGCAGTCGAGATCCGCCTTAATTTCGCACCGCCGTATGACAACACAGCTTGTGTGGGAAGCTGGCAACTTGGCACAGGGATAGCCAAGCGCTTTGTAGGTGTAGCGTCGAAGGATGAACAGTCTTTGGACAGGGCCGTTCACGGCATTCGCGTATTCTCGTTCGATGCGACTGCCATAGCGGAACCGGTCGTTTTGCGGACAAAGATGCAGTTGGGATCGAACGGCGGCGGCTTGGCGGGCGTGCTTGACCGTCTCCGCGATCATTCACCCGAGCGTTTTGAGGCCCTTAACGAGGAACTGGGACGCTGGTTGCCCGAGTTCGACCGCATTCTTTTTGACATAGTCAACACAGACCGACGGGCATTTCTACTTCGAACTCGCGATACCCATCACGAGATCCCCGCAGCCGACCTCTCGCAGGGCACGCTGATTGCGCTGACGATCCTGACGTTGGCCTATCTTCCTGATCCACCGTCACTCATCGGCCTGGAGGAGCCGGACCGTGGCATCCACCCGTATCTTCTTCGCCACGTGCAGGACGCGATCTACCGGCTGACCAACCCGGAAAGCTGCGGCGAGACACGCGAGCCGGTTCAGGTGATTGCCACCACGCATTCGCCCTATTTCCTCGACTTGTTCAAAGACTTTCCCGAGGAAATCGTCGTGGCCAACAAGGTGGGCGCGGACGTGCAGTTTCAACGCCTGACCGACCAGCCGCACTTCCAGGAAATCCTTGCGGACACGGCGTTGAGTGACGCCTGGTTTGCCGGCGTGCTGGGAGGAGTGCCGAGCAGCTCATGAAGGTCGCCGTCTTGAGTGAATCTCCTGCAGACGAGGCGGCGGTCTGGATCCTGGTACAAGGTCTCCTGGACGTCGAAGGAGAGTTGGTCCCTTGGCCGACGCCGAAGACTCGCGGATGGAGGGGAGTGCTCAATTCCGCGGACCCCGTGCTGCATTATCTTCACTACAGCACCGACGCGGATGCCCTGGTAATCACTCTGGATTCCGATTTGTCGCCGGTGCATCAGAGGGGACATGACCAGCCGGGTGGAGCCGCGGACAAATGCGGGCTTTGCCAGCTACGGGCCACGGTGGACTCGGTCCAGAGCCAACTCCGGCCTCGTGAGAAACGCGGGCCGATCCAGACTGCCTTGGGACTGGCTGTGCCGGCGGTCGAGGCGTGGTATCTGGCCGGCCGTGACCCTCACGTAAGCGAGACGACTTGGTTGCTCGGGATGGAGTCCGGAAAGTTCCCTTACACGAAGCTGGACTTGAAACAGATGGTCTACGGCACGGAAAGACCGTCGTTGGCGCTGGAACAGCAATGTGCGGTTGAGCACGCCCGGCGGTTGGTGCAAGAGGAGAAGCTGGAACTTCTCGAAAACCTGTTTCCAAGCGGTTTCGGCACCCTGGCCGCCGATGTGCGAAGTTGGCGAGCGACGCAAGTGTGACGCCGCGGGCCGAACGTCGGCCCGGCCCTCAGACGTCCCGGCCGCAGTGCATACAGAAGACGAAATCGCGCGGGATCTTCCCCCGGCAGAACGGGCAGAACTGGCCGTCGATGCGCGCAGGCCGACGCTGGCCGTTACGCCCATGGGCATGCGGCGGACTCGTGCCGCCGAAGTCCCAGGAAACGCTCTGGTGGTCCGTTTCGTGGCGGGGAATCTCAACGCTGCTCATGGGGCAATTCCGGAGAAACTGGCGGGTCTGCGAAGCGCTGGTCCGCAACACCACCCAACGGCGTGTTTGAAAACGCGGCCCAATTCCAGGTTGGTACAGGGTTATTCGCCCTACGGAGTCCAATCTTGGGACCGGCATGGGAACAACTTCCGGCGTGCGAAAGCAATCCCACTTTCATTTTGCGAGTATCGGGACCGTCACCAAGTTACTCACTTTGCAGCTTCTTGGACGACGCAATCCTCGAAACGGTTCACCAAAAAACCTCTCCGCCGAAGTCCTTTCTGGGATTTCGCCCTGAAGTCCCTCTGGGATTTCCTGCCGAAGTCCATCTTAGATTCCCCGGCGAGACGGCCCCGTGCCGGAGGCGACGCGAAGAAGATCTTACAGCCGTGCTATCGGCCGGACGCAGCTCGAGGCATGCGCGGCCCGCAGATCGTTCAGCCCGCACTTCACCCTCACACCTTGACGCCGGTGAGGATTTTCACGTCCAAGAGTTTCTTTCGATTCGGGTTCTCGTCTTTGTCGGTCCTTCTGGAGATTTTGAGAACTTTGGCGCTCTTTTCGGGTTTGCGGAAGACGAGTCGGTCCAAACCCGCGATGTTCGTCACATGATCATAGTGTACCCAGCCACCACCGAAATTCTGACCCGCCGCTCCCACGACCCATCCCCAGACGTGATAGACGTCGCCTACCGTCAGCGCGTTTGCGTTCCCAAACATGAAATTGCCGGTGTGCGGCAAATCCATGTGCAGCCAATGTGTCAACTCGTTGATGACTCCGGCATTGCCCCCCGCCAGCCAGTTGATTTCCATCGCGGCAGTGGCATCCTGTCTCACAATCACCAGATTCATGTTGTAGATAGCCATCATTATGCTCCTTGTTTCTCTTGAAGGTTATTGTGGTGTGGACGGGGTTCCTACGCTCGTCGTGGACACCGGGGCTTGCGCGGCATACGGCGAAACGCCCGACCAAACAACGGCGCGTTTGGCGATGGATCACCTGTGCGGGCGCCGTCGGGTTCGGTCGGCCGGCGGTGCCGGCGCGGGCGATCGCCATCTACGGCCGTCCAGAGCGCGTGGGACGTAACCTCGCGGACATGGGACATAGACCACCCCTGCTCTTGAGCCTCGTTCGAAAAAGAGAATACGGGGCCGATTTGAAGGTAGCCGAAGTCGCCAAACTTTGGCGGAATGGCCAGGAATCCAAACTCTGGCGATTTCGGCTGCGCCAGAAATCTCTCGAGCCATGCTGAGTTGTCCGTTGGCGGGCCTAAACCGCCACTAGCAGCGGGTTTGACGCCACCTCATACCCGAGTATCATAATGATGTCCCCGCGTCAAGGGGTGGCCCGGCAGGGAACATAAGAATTGGCGCAAAAGAAGGGTGGCGCCTTGTCCTGCAAACCGGGTCTGCAGCCTGGGCGCGCAAGCGGAAAACGTATGCCCTCATATCTAGCGGCAGATTAGATCTCGCTCATCAGCTGGTCGAACTCCTCCACCGTCATGGCGGGCGACGTGCTGAAGGCGATGCCGGTCAGCTTGGTCAGGGCGACCGAGGTCTTCATGGCCTCGTTGGGCCCGGGCAGCGAAACGACGAACACCAGATCGTGCTGGCCGAGCGTGGCGTACATCGCTTCCACTTCACCGCCAAGCCGCTTGATCAGGTCCACGGCCTTGTCGGTCCGCTGGACGCTCATCTCCTGCAACGACCGCGACGAATACTTGCCGAACATCAAGAACCTTGCCATGGTCCCGTCTCCTTTCTGGATGGGAGGAATCCGGCGGGGCAAACGGTCTTTGGTCCGTCTATTTATTGGACGATCGGGCGGGTTTGTCAAGGTCTCTTGTGGCCCTCGGCGAGCGTACAATACAATGACGCCCCAAGGCATCGATAGCCGGAACCCATCGCGACGGATTGCCTCCCCATGCCCAACCCGCTGCTGCCAAAACGCTTCCTCTTTCGTCTCTCGCTGCCCTGCCGGTATCGCGAGGTGCTCTGGGACGCCCGGGGCGCCGCCCTGGAGGAGCCGTACCGGCTGCTGAGCTTCGCCGAGTTGGAGCATCGGGCTACCCCGGCCGACGTTCGGGCGGCGTGGAGCGAGGCGGGATTGGCGTTCTCGGTGCGCGTCGAGGGAAAACGACAGGCGCCGTGGTGCCGCAAGAACCAGCCCGAGGAGAGCGACGGGCTGCAGCTCTTCCTCGACACGCGGGACGTCCACAACATCCACCGTGCGGGGAGATTCTGCCACCACTTCGTGTTCCTGCCCGGCGGCGACGGAAAGCGGCTCGACGTTCCCGTGGCCGAGTGGCTGCCCATCCATCGCGCCCGGGAGCATCCCCGCCCCGTCCGGCCCGGGCAATTGCAGGTCCGCAGCGAGAAACGGGTCGACGGCTATCTGCTGGAAGCCTTCATCGCCGCCGAGGCGCTGACCGGTTTCGACCCGGCCGAACACCCGCGGCTGGGATTCACCTATGCGGTGATCGATCGCGAACTGGGCGAGCAAACGCTCGCCGTGGGCAGTCCCATGCCCTATCGGGAAGATCCCAGTCTTTGGGCCACGCTGGAGTTGGTCCGGTAAATATGCTCCACGGACTCGTAAGAGGATAGCTTACCGTTCTTAACACGGCACGGGCCGCAACCAAAGAGAGCGTGGAGCAGGGATTGGGGATTAGGGATTGGGGATTAGCGGCTGCGGAAACCGAACCGGCAGGGGATTGCCGGCCTGTCGTGAACCGAACCACGAGAGCCCGCGCCCCCCCCACCGGATCATCGCCGGCGCCGTTTCACTCTCCACCTGGCGCTTCCAATTCCTAATCCCCAATCCCTAATCCCTAAAACACGCGCGCACCCTGCGCAGAAGTAACGATCAAAGACTCTACGGAAGTACGAGTAACTGACAACTGATAACCGACCACTGAAAACCGGCCACAAACCACTTCAACTCGGCGCTGTCGACCAGCCTACCGCCGCCGGCTACGACTCGATCACCGCCAGCGGTTGACCCACCCGAAGCACGTCGTCTTCTTCGACCAGCATGTCGACCAGAACGCCGTCGGCCGGGGCGGGCAAATCGATCGTGGCCGGGCCGGCCAGCACCTCCAGCACCTGCTCGCCTTCACGCACCCGCGCCCCACGCTCCACCAGCCACAGACTGACCACGATCGGCTGGCCGTCCAGACCCAGTTCCGGAAGAGTCAATTCGTGACGCGGCATCAGCAGACCATTTCCCGGGCGTGATAGCTGGAACGGACGAACGGGCCGGCGGCCACGCTCTCGAACCCGATGCGGCGGGCGAAGCCGGCCAGCCGGTCGAACTCTGCCGGCGGCACGTAGCGAACCACGGGCATTTGGCGGGGCGAAGGCTGCAGGTATTGGCCCAGCGTGAGCAACTGGCAGCCCGCCTCGCGCAAGTCGGCCAGCACGTCGAGCAATTCCTCGGTCGTCTCGCCCAGCCCGAGCATCAGGCCCGTCTTCCGCTTGATCGCCGGGTTGGCCCGCCGGATCCGCCGGAACGTCTCCAGCGTCCAACGGTAATCGGCCCGGCGGGTGCGGACCGCGGCAAACAGCCGGGGAACCGTTTCCGTGTTGTGATTGTAGACCTCGGGCACCGCTTCGATCAGCCGGTCCAGTGCCGCTGCGTTGCCGGCCAGATCAGACGGCAGCACTTCGACCGCCGCATCGGTCGCCCGGCGAATCTCAGCGATGGTGCGGCAGAAATGTTCGGCGCCGCCGTCGGGCAAATCGTCGCGGGTCACGCAAGTGACCACCACGTGCTGCAGGCCGAGCCGCTCGGCCGCCTCCGCCACGCGGTGTGGCTCGTGCGGATCGACCGGCCGCGGCTTCCCCTTGGCCACGCTGCAGAACCGGCATCCCCGCGTACACACGTCGCCCAAGAGCAGGAACGTGGCCGTCTTCTGGGCGTAACACTCCATGCGGTTGGGACACCGGGCGTGATCGCAGACCGTTTGCAGGTCCAACTCGCCGATCAGCCGGGCGGTGAAGTGATTGGCATTGCCCTTGGGAACGCGGCGCTTCAGCCACCGGGGCAAGCGTGGCGGACCTTCCACGTCTCGGATTTCGGAACGTGTTTCGAAACAGGTACGACGGCTCTCCGAAGCCGTCGACGCGCGCGATAACGCACCAGAATCGACGGGCTCGGAGGCCCATCGTACAAGCCGATTCCTGTCTGGCATGGATTTCAAAACACGTTCTCAGATTTCGGATCGGCGCTGGCCATGTCGCAACCACGGGTGGCCCGTGTAAAGGTGATATCGATCGCAGCCGAGGGCGGCGGTGACGTGCCGGACCAAGGCGGCCCGAACCGCCGTCATTTTAGCCCGGCCGCGGCGTTCGGCCACCAGGCAGCTCATGCGGCCCTCCTGCCGGCAGTCGATCTCGACCAGCCGGAACAGTCCCATGGTCGGGCAGACGTTCAGGAAGGCCCCGTAGTAGGTGACCCAGTTTCGCACGGCCACGCCCAGGGCGGCCAATTGCCCGGTGCGGCCCCAGATCCCGTATTGCCCCGGCGGAGTGTGCCCGCGGATCCCCAGGTCGTCGAGGGTCTCGGTCAGTGCGGCCAGCAGCCGCTGCAGATATTCGCCCACCGAGAAGCCGTGCCAGCGAAGCGGGACGACCGGATAGATGGCCAGTTGCCCCGGGCAGTGGACCAGGCACCCACCGCCCCGGTTGACCCAGCGGACCTCGATCTGCCGGTTTCGGACCAGGCGGCTTTCGGTGGCCACCTCGCCCGGCGAACCGCCCCGGCCGATGGTGATCACCGGCGGATGCTCGCACAACAGCAGGGCGATCTGGCCGTCGTCGCGGTCGCCGATCTGGGCGATCAGCCGCTGTTGCAGCTCCAGGCACCGCCGCCAGCCGATCTGGCCCAGCAGATAGGTCTCGACCGCCGGCGACTGCTGTTCGGACTGAAACGAGGCGGTGGACATTGCGACGGTTGAGTTCGGGGCCACAAAACGGTAAAAGGAAGGGTCCGGCGTGAAGGATCGAATTATGCCAAAAAGCTTGCTCGGCGGAAGAGCGAATCACACCGGAGGACGTTCCCACGGCCAAGAAGCAGAAGAAAAAGAAGGGCTCGGCCGCCAAGGCCGACCCCAACGAACGGGTGATCGCCCAGAACCGCAAGGCGCGCCACAACTACCTGGTGCTCGACACGCTGGAGTGCGGCATCATGCTCCTGGGCAGCGAGGTGAAGAGTCTGCGCGGCGGCAAGGTGTCGCTGGCCGAGGCCTACGGGCGGGTTCGTGACGGCGAGGTCTGGCTGATCGGCTGCGATATTGCCGAATACTTCGAGGCCAACCGGTTCAACCACGAGCCCCGCCGGCCCCGCAAATTGTTGCTGCACCGCCGCGAAATCAAGCGATTCGCCGCCCGGGCCTTCGAACAGGGCCTCACCCTGGTGCCGCTGAAGATGTACTTCAAGAAGGGCCGGGCGAAGGTACTGATGGGAATCTGCCGCGGAAAACAACAACACGACAAGCGGGAGGCAATGAAAAAGGCCGAAGCTCGACGAGAAATGCAGCGGCAGGTCTATCGGCGATGATTCCGGAGCATTCACGGAGATCCGCTTGTAGTGCCCCGATTCATCGGGGCATTGCGGTGGAACTCTGGGATAGACCGGATGAATCCGGCCACTACGCACGACTGCCAACCGATTCTGAGGCGTCATTTGCGAGGTGATCCCCAAATGGGAAGAACACTAAGCGTCGATAGTACGTAATATAGTTTTGTCACACCAATGCCTCCCGGGGCTCTGTGCCGCCCCTGTAGTAAAGGCACCCCCCGTACAGCAGGGCCAGCTAGATGCTGCATCTGACGGACATCAAGAAATCGTTCACCCAGCCGGACGGCTCCGAGTTGCCGATCCTGGAGATTCCAGCGTTTGAAGTCGCCGCTGCCGAGCAGATGGTGCTGGTCGGGCGGAGCGGGTGCGGCAAGACGACCCTGCTGCACATCATTGCGGGGATCGGTCGCCCGGACTCGGGCAAGGTGCGGGTCGACGACTGGGAAACCACGCTGTTCTCCGAGGCCGAGTGTGACCGGTTTCGGGCCGAGCGGATCGGCTACGTCTTTCAGACCTTCAACCTCCTGCCCGGCTTCTCGGCCCTGGAGAACATCCTGCTGGCCATGCGGTTCGCCGGCCGACGCTGCGACAGGCCCCGGGCGCGAAAGCTGCTCCAGCGCGTGGGGCTCAGCCACCGCGTGACACACAAGCCGGCCATGATGTCGGTGGGCGAGCAACAGCGGGTGTCGGTCGCCCGGGCGTTGGCCAACAAGCCCAAGCTATTGCTGGCCGACGAGCCGACCGCCAACGTCGACTCGGGCCACCAGCAGCAGGTGCTCGACCTGATTCGCGAGACGTGTGCCGAAGAAGACGTGGCCCTGGTGCTGGTCACGCACAGCCCGGAGGTCGCCGAACAGTTCCAGCGCGTGGATCATCTCGAAGAAATCAATCAAGTGGCGGTGGGCGGATGAGTCTTTGGAAGATTGCCTGGCGTAGCATTCAACAACGGGCGTTGGCCTCGGTGCTGACGGCCGTCTCGATGGGCCTCGGCGTGGCGCTGGTCGTCGCGGTGCTGGTCGTCCACGACGTGGTCCGCCAGTCGTTCCGCCGCGGCGGCGAAGGATTCGATCTGCTGGTGGGCGACAAAGGGGGCGAGCTGGACCTGGTGCTCAGCTCCGTCTTCTATATGCGCAGGCCGGTCGGCAACATTCCCGACAGCTACCGCCGCGAGCTGCTCGAAGGCCGCGTCTATCCCCAGGTGACCATCGAGGCCGCCATCCCCATCTGCTTGGGTCACAGCTACCAAGACTTTCCGGTCATCGGTACCGTGCCCGAGATGTTCGAGAAGCTCACCTACGAGGACGGCAGCCCCGTCTACCGGTTTGCCGAGGGCGAGAACTTCAAGCCCGACAGCCACGACGAAGTGGTGATCGGCTTCAACGTGGCCCGAGAGACGCGGAAGAAGCTCGGCGATAAGCTGAAGGCCAAGCA
>Ga0180437_10007724_pt1 | contig 13900 bp, 13 predicted proteins | sample SS_ome_4_FD_132410 | JGI IMG/M metagenome (GOLD analysis project Ga0180437, IMG submission 132410) | Hypersaline lake sediment archaeal communities from the Salton Sea, California, USA - SS_3_D_1 metaG | ecosystem: Environmental > Aquatic > Non-marine Saline and Alkaline > Hypersaline >...
AAGGCTATGAAAAAATAATCAGCGTATCTTTCTTCTTATTTTTCTGAACGTAGGGTTGTATCTCTGATTTCCATTCCACCCAGGACCATTATATCTCTTGTTTATATTCATGGTTGTCCCTTCATTTTTCAATTTATCGACAAATTCCAGAACCAGCTCTCTTTCATTCGGGTTATGAACTGCCCTGCTGAATATGCGTTCGATGGCTTCTTTGGTTTCCCAATCAGGAGTGCCGAGCTTTCTGTCCTTCATACTGTCCAGCAAATCCTCTACAATATGACCGTATTTATCGCTTCTTAAGGCTCCGAAGAATGGTGCGACAAACCATATCAGTTCATTTTTTCCTTCATTGATTATTTTTGTAGTGAAATGATATACATTATCCATATTGCTATGCATGGCAGCGGTGCATATCCTGGCCAGTTTTTTAAGTGCTTCCGGGTCTGCGCTTCCAAGTTTTTTATCTCTCAGTTTAACCAATAAATGCGATGCAATATCGCTCTGCTTGTAATCTCTCTGGGCTGCAATAAGAGGCCCTACGAAGTAGATAAGGTTGTCTTTTTCCTCATCTATAATCCTTCCTAGAAAATGCTCGGCGTATGGCCTTTGGACATCATTCTTTAATGAAGCGGTGCCAATCCTGATTAATTCATTCATCTCTCCAGGGTCGCAATTTCCCAAAGGAGCATCTTTCATTCTTTCAAGCAAAACTTTTGATAAATTACTGCGTTTGGAATTGGAGTCTCCCAAAGAACCGATTAATGGTGCAACAAAATATATCAAATCAGTTTTCCCTTCGTCTATTATTTTTTCAAATAAAATTTTTATATAAACATATTTACGATTATCTTCAAATGCCGCAGTTGCTATTCTGGCAAATTGCTTAAGGACTTCAGGAGGGGCTGTACCCATGGACTGATCTTTAAGTTTATCCAATAGAGACAATACACTGTCAGAACAGCTATCATCGGAAATTGCAGCCACTAAAGGACCGGCAAGATGCATCATATCGTTCTGGTTTTCTTCTATTATTTTTTTAAGAATCATCTCCACATACTTTCCAGAAAAAGCATCTCTCAATGCAGCCATGCTTACCTTTGCAAGAACAATTAAAGATTCCTCATCTCCCCTGCCAAGATTCTTATCCATCATCTTATCGAGAATATCCTTTCCAACGGAGCGATTTCTGGTATCCTGTGTTGCCGCCAAAATGGGCCCTGCAAGATATATCAGGTCGTTCTGGTTTTCTTCTATTATTTTTTTAAGAACAATTTCTGCATAATGCCTATGGGAATCTATTTTGAATGCGGCAGTGCATATTTTTACTGTTTTTTTAAGTGTTTCCGGGTCTGCCTTTCCAAGTTTTTTATCTTTAATGATATCAAGCAAAGGTGCGGAATCATCATATTGGTTTTTAAGCGCCCCAATTAAGGGTCCTGCAAGATATATCAGGTCGTTCTGGTTTTCTTCTATTATTTTTTTAAGAACAATTATTGGATAAACTTTGCGCTCTGAAACGGAAAGCACTGCACTGCATATTGCAACCAGTTCCTTTAATGTTTCAGAATCCGCTTTCCCTAAATTTTTACCTTTAATTGAATTCAAAAGATATTCAGCCGATTTTCGTTGATAATCGGTTTGAGTTGCCGCAATCAGGGGCCCGACAAAATATATCAGGTCGTTCTGGTTTTCTTCTATTATTTTCGCGAAAAACTCATGGGCATATCTATGTTCGTTTTTGTTTGAAATAAGAGCTGTCCACAGCAGGCTGAGTTTTTTCATGGTTTGCGGACCTGCTTTTCCCATTCTTTTATCTTTTATCTTATCAAGAAAAACATCGATGACATCTCTTTTTTCAGGGTCGTTTAGCGCTGCAAGAAGGGGGTGAATTATGTTTATCACACCTCTCTTTTCTGCCAGCTCTTCAAGGATTTCCTCGGTGACTAATGCCCTCCATTCGTGCATTTCATCATGATTTTCGTTATTTCGTGCAACATAATTTCCTGACAGAGGACCTGTAAGAGTATTGGCAATACTCTGATCCCACCTTAATTCCGGGTTTGAATATTCCAGTTCTTCGAGCTTGAGAATAAGTTTTTTCGTGGATTCGTATTTTTCAGGGTCGCCCATGTGCTCGAAATGAATTGCGCATTTTACAATTGTTTCATTGTTTTCCTGGCTCTGGCTTGCCAGTTCTACCAGTTTTTCCACATTTTCAGGATGCTCTGAAATGTTTTCCAGCAGTATCCTTGCCCTGTCAAATACCCTCAACATTATCACCATTAGTGTTTAAGATTAGATAATAATGTAGTGATATATTTTTAAAAGAAGTGTTTAAACATGGAAGCCCAATTTTTCAAGAATCCTTTTGATTGATTTTCTTACTATGTCAGTAGGTTCGCTGTCATGGACTTCTTTCAATTTTGGAATTGCGCTCTGGTCAAGTGTTTTTGATTCCTCAAGAACCAATGCCGTCCTATGCCTTATATTCTCATCGGTGCTGCTCAGATGCTCCATAACAGAGGGACCATCCAGGCTTCCCATTAACCTTATGGCAGCGACTCTCACCTGCCATTTTTCGTGATTCAGAAGCGGTTCGATGTAGCTTTTTGCATCAGGACCGTAATTGCGTATTTCCTTTTCAGCTTTTTTCTGAAGTTTAGGGTCTCCGTATTTCAATTCCTGGACAAGGCTGACTAATTCTACAGCAAGATTGTCCGTAACCGGAGGATAAGAAGGAGGAAGTTTGCTATTTATCGGTTTTTTAATTATCTTTCTGTGCTTCATTATTATCACTGGTCTAAGCCTCCGGGGGGAATTGAACCCCCGACCTCCTGTTTTCCTGATTTTATTTACAAGACAGGCGCTCTAGCCACTGAGCTACGCAGGCAGTAAGTGATTAATTTGGATAAAAGAATTTTAAATCTAAGTGTCAAATTCTGTTTGATGCAAACATACAGAAAGGGCTCAAGAGCGGAAAGGGAACTTATAGATTATTTCTCCGGGAAAGGATATTCGGTGATAAGGGCTGCCGGAAGCGGTGTAAATTCATTAAGCCCAGATTTGCTGGTGTTCAAAAGAGGAATGCAGTTTGCATTTGAATCCAAGGCGATAGAAAAAAACAATCTTAACATAGACAGGGACCAGTATCTTAATTTAATTCAGTGGGAGCTCAATACCGGAATAACAAGCTATATCGCATGGAGGCGAAAGGGAAAGAAATGGGCTTTCATCCCATTGTCCCTATTCAATGAAAGCAAAAAAAGTTTCGGGATAAACTGGCATAATGCATATGCGCTTGGCAGAAAACTAGAGGAATTCTGATGGAGATTTACAGGATAGATGAGATAAAAAAATGCTGCGATAACATCAGGATATTCCGTCTATCCCCTGTCAGGGGAAAAATCGATTACAAGGCAGGGCATTTTCTCATGCTTCACATCATTGACAAGGATGGGAACAGTCTTGACAAGCGCCCCTATTCAATCGCTTCATCCCCCACACAGGAGTACATAGAGCTTGCAATAAAAATGGTTAATGGAAGGTTCACTTCAAAACTTGAAGAACTGGAAGAGGAGTCTTTAGTAGGTGTGGAAGGTCCTTACGGGTCTTTTACATACCATGACCAGGAAAAATGCGCATTCATTGCAGGAGGAACAGGAGTTGCTCCTTTTATCGGGATACTCCGTTATATAGATGCGGAAAGAAAAAAGGGAAATTTTGTATTGTTCTACAGCTGCAGGAAAAAAGAGGACATTCTTTATTATGAAGAACTTATGAAACTGACTGAAAATAGCGGCATAACTGTTGTCTTTTTCCTCACAAGGGAAGAGCCCAGGGAATGGAAAGGCGAGCTAGGAAGGGTGAATTCCGAGAGAATAAGAAGATACGTGCCTGATGCATTGGAATATGACTGGTATATCTGCGGCCCGGCAAAAATGACATTGTCCATGAAAGACATGCTTATCCAGCTTGGTGTTTCAGAAGACAAAATGAGGCTTGAAGGCTGGGGCTAGCCTCTTAAGTTAGTCTTTTAAAACCCATTATCTTAATAGAAATCGGGAGATTAACATGGAAAAGACTATTAATGCAATAGTTGATGGAGGAAAAGCAACGGCAGGTCCGCCACTAGGACCGGCACTTGGACCGATGGGAGTAAATGCAGGACAGGTAATAGCAAAGATAAACGAGGAGACAAAGGCATTTGCAGGCATGAAGGTACCTGTAAAAGTCATAGTTGACACTGAAACAAAGGAATTCAGGGTTGAAGTCGGAGCACCGCAGACATCCGAACTGCTGAAGAAAGCAGCCGGAATAGAAAAAGGTGCAGGCAACCGTGAAGCGCCTGCGGGAGACATATCACTTCAGGAAGTTGTCAAGATAGCAAAATCAAAGACAAACTCCCTTGGGTCGGATTTGAAACAGACCGTAAAGGAGATATGCGGAACATGCGTAAGCCTCGGACTGACGATAGAAGGGAAATCGCCCAGAGAGATAACCAAGGAACTGGATGAAGGAAAACACGATTCTCTTCTAACGGGTTGAGCTGATGAGAGCACTCCACTTCTTTTCATTTTTGCTTCTTGTTTCTGTTTGTTTTTCATCACTGCTTTGGGATGTTGATATAAGAGGGGAGTCGAGAACCTCCCCCATAGTTTTTGAAGATAAAATAATAGTATCTTCAGGAGACGGCAGCGTTTATGCCTTAAACAAAGCAAGCAGCAAGGTAATATGGAAAACGGAAGTCGGAGATGCTATCGATACCCTGATTTACGGGAACAGGCTTATCGTATTGACCAAGGATGGAAAGGTCTCTGCCATTGATGCAAACGGCGCAGAAAGCTGGAATTTTAACTTTAACAGCCTGAACATAACGACTGTTTACGGAGCAGGAAAGAACTCAAAAGGACTGTATGTTTCAACCGAAAACGGAATATATAAGGTTGAGAGCGGTTCTGCAACTGCCGTTTATACCGGAGAGGGAGTATATACCAAACCGGCTTTCAGCGACAGCTACATGATATTCGGAAGGAACAACAACGTGATAAGAGCTGATTTGAACGGAAATGTGCAGTGGACAAAGGAGATCGATGAAAATCTCTGGACTTCTTATCCGGTAATTTCAGGACAGTCTATTTATTTCGGTGCTCTTGACAGCAAGATGCACTCGATTACCCTTTCAGGAGGATATGACAGGTGGAGCACAATAACGAACGGATGGGTTTTAAGCCCGCCTCTTGTAGAATCGGGAACCGTGTATTTCGGAAGCAATGACGGCTATGTTTATGCGGTTGATGAAAACACCGGAGGGCTGGACTGGAAGACAAAGATAGGGTTTTCAGTAGTGGAGCAGGCAGAATCCGGAGTTATCGGTGGAGAACCTGTAATATTCGTAGGCTCAACTGACGGAAGCGTATATGGGATAATGATAGACAGCGGTGAAATCGTATGGGAAGCTTCCGCAACAGACAGGGTTGGAAAACCTTTGTATTATGATAAAAAAGTCTATTTCGGCTCGTATGACGGCTATGTTTATGTTCATGACACTGAAAGAGCCTGTTCCATTGAAACTCCTGAAGAAGGAGAGACTGTAGGATACAAGGAGCTTGTTGTAAGCGGAAAATCCGTTTCAGAAGTGGGTTCCCAGCAGGTATTCATAAGGATAAACAATGGTGCATGGACGGAGACCGAAGTTTCAGCAAATGGAGACTGGATTTATTACCTTGACCCCCAGAAAGACCTTGTTGAAAGCCTGAACAGCATATCATGCAGGGTTGTAGACCTTGGAGGTGAGGAAACGGGAGACACTTTCACAACCGTAAATTTCATAAGGGATTCCAGTCTGCCTCTTGAAAATCTTGAGATATCGGTTGTCCCTAAAACTCCGATTATAGGGGAAGAATTCACAATATATATTAACAGTCTTACGGACGGTTCGCCGGTTTACCGGGCTACCGCAAATGTAAACGGAAAGGATTACGATGTAGACCACAACATAACAATGTCGATCAGCCAGGAAGGAACGTATGAAATAAAAGCAAGCAAGCTGGGCTATAATACAAAAACAACTGATGTTACTGTCGTATCCGGCGAGATAAACCCCCTCTGGTATGTCGGGGGAGGAGTTGTTGTTATCATTCTGCTCTGGATAATTTATTCCCAGGTCGTAAGCAGGATATTCAAGAAAAAAGAATAGGGGATTTGATTGTTCGACCAACGTAAGTTCAATGAATTTGTAATTGGGAATGATGTCGTAGGCTTTTTTGAACAGCCTATAACATTGAAATCCGGCAGGGAATCCCATTGGTATGTGAACTGGAGGACTGTTACCGAATCCGTTTATCTTACTAATAAATTGACTGATTTTGTCCTTGATTTTGTTGAAGAGGAAAAGCTTAAGCCTGACTGCTTTTACGGAGTTCCCGAAGGTGCTACGAAACTTGCGGTGATTACACAATATAAATTCGCAAAAAAACAGAAGGATTACGGAGCAGGAAGATATGTTCTGTCAATGGGCCGCGGAAAGCCGAAAGAGCATGGGGACCCGAAGGACAAATATTTCCTTGGAGTTCCGCGCGGAAAAACAATCGTAATGGAAGATGTGACAACTACCGGCGGTTCACTTATCTCTACGATAAAAATACTGAAAGAACTGAAAATCGATGTTATTGCAGCCATAGGCCTGACAAACAGAATGGAAAAAAGGGATGACGGCAAAACAGTTGAACATGCTGTAAAAGAAGCAGGTGTTAAATACATCACAATGAGCAATGCCATTGATTTGCTTCCTTTGGCTTACAAGAAGCTGAAGCCTTCTGATGAAGTTGCCGGAAAGATAGAAGAATATTTCAAGAAGTACGGCACTGAATCCGTTTATTTGAAATAGATCATACCAACAATCATTCGCCGAGCTTTTTCTTTAATTCTGCAATCTCCTCATGTAGTTTTCTGTCTTTCTTAAGCGGGTCCATTCTTGCCTTATTCTCAAGTTCTGCCAATTTTGTCTTCAAATTGGACTTTTTTCTTGCTAAATCTTTTTTGCTCAAACCCATAAATTCACCTGATAAAGAATGATAAGATAAAAAGAAATTAAAACTTGCCTGAAAAACTGGAATGCCTTATTCTTTTCTGACACCCATGGAGGATTGTATACTCGTCAACAAATCAAAAACGCAATAACGGTCTGACTTATCCCGGATTAAATCGATCAGTTCGCTGAGTTTGCGGACATCTCCTGCAATATCATGTTCTTCCAGCAAATCATCGCTCATTGTAAATTTCACTTCTCTTCCAAATTTCATCTTTTTCACCCATATATATTATGTACGGCGAAGTTTATTAACCCCCATGTTTATTAACGAATAATAACACATTTCCCCACAATGCAGAAATAGTCACAAAACAGAAAAAGTAAATAAAAAAGAAATGCCCCCGCTGTGCAGCCGGAGTAGAAGTCTAATTGCCTGGATGGAAGATTATTTAAGAGTTAATTAGATACGCAGTGTAGGTGAAAACCAGGATAAGTAATATTTATTACATTTCGTAGAGTATTGTAAGGGATGCTATGGAAATAAGCTCATTTTTGGATCTGGGATGGGTGCTGCTCTTTGCCGTTATCGCCGGATTAGTATGCGTCAGACTCAGGGTTCCGCCTGTTGCAGGCTTGCTAGTTGCAGGAATGGTGATAGGTCCTAATTTGCTTGGTCTAGTTGATCTTCCTACGATCAATGTTTTTGCCGAAATAGGAGCCATGCTATTATTGTTCATGATAGGGGTTGAGTTCAGTATTGCAAAACTCATGAAAACAGGATTGAGAGCGATAATCGGTGGTTTGATACTCGTAAGCATCATGTTTGTTGTAATGCATGAAACCGCAATATTGTTGGGGCTGGGTTCGCTAACTGCTCTTTGTGTCGCAGCAGTTTTCTCATTCTCCAGCACTGCAATAATGATGAAGGTCCTTGAACAGAAAAACCTCATAGAACGTCTAGAAGTCCCGACTCTTGTAACAATTCTGATAATAGAAGACATAGTTGCTGTTTTCCTGATCACATTTTTCTCAGAATTGAAAACAGGATCATACACTGCCGATGGTATTATTGGAGCGCTGATAATATCTCTTGTAATACTGGGATTTACATATGTAATACTTTTGAAGATTCTCAAAAAATTCTCAGAGATTCTACTTCGCCACAAGAGTGAGGACACTCTGGTAATGTTTGCAATTGGATTGGGGCTTGGGATGAGCATATTAGCATCAATGCTAGGAATTAGTCCGGCAATTGGAGCCTTCCTTGCAGGAAGTATGATTGCTGCTCTTCCGAACGGCCGGGATTTCGAGCATTCATTGAAACCGTTCGACCGCCTCTTTTCATCTTTCTTCTTCATATCGATCGGGATGTTTATCGATCCTTTTGCACTGATTGCATCTCTTGATATCACATTGATCCTGGTCGGTACATTCATGGCATCAGTTTTTCTTACAGTCACATTCACATTCTATCTCATCAGTTCAAACGGCCGCTCATCCTTTTTTGCTGGATTGGCCATGTTGCCTCTTGGTGAATTCTCACTCTTGATTGCAAAGGAGAGTGTTGGAATTGCATCCATAGATCTTGTCGGGGTGACATCTGTAGGAGTATTGATAAGTTCTGTAATCGGTTCCCTGATAGTTGAAAAACACGAAAAAGTTTATTTATTAATAAAAAGAAAGTTACCTCCAAAAGCACTGAAAACCCTGAAAAAAGCTGCGGATTATTTTATCAGTGTAATAAGCGCTTTTGAACCCGGAGGAGATTTCCACAGGCTATTAATTACAGAGATTAAAAAACTAGCCAAAGACATCATATATCTGATTTTAGCCGCACTTCTCTTCCTTATTGCAAGAGGCCAGCTGCAGTTTGAATTAGTTTTTTTAGGAATTGCGATCCTTGCTGAGCATGTTCTTCTTGTTGTATTGGTTTTAGTAACCCTGGTACCCTTTGTCAAGCTTGCATTCTCAATAAAGAGAATCTTCGATGCCTTATCAGAGATATTCTCAAGGACTACAAAGAAAAAGAGCAAAGTCGCACTTCTAAGGAATGTGATTGTATCGATTTTATTCTTCCTATTATTTGCAAATCTAAACATCCTGGTGGAATTTCTGATGCTTCCAAAGGTATTCAACTGGCTTTCAATAATTTTCGGACTTCTTTCGGTTTTCTTCTTTTGGAGCGCTTTGAGAACTGCAGCTTCAGGAGTCAAAATAAGCGAAGAAAAGATTATTGATCTGTTTTCAACAAAGATCATATCTGAAGAGGATTATGAGGATGATGAGGATCCTCCTGAAAATGTCCATCCGCTTCTGAGAGATATATGACTTTTTGCAGGTTGTTTAATTCGAATTTCTTCATTAAGTTTTTTGCCTGTAATCAAAAGAAATATTCCATTTCATATGATTATTTTTTAAAGGAAATTAGAATACCACTTCAAAAAAAAGAAATGCTCCCGCCGGGATTCGAACCCGGGTCTACGGAGTGAGAGTCCATTATCCTTGACCGAGCTAGACTACAGGAGCAGTAAGACACTTTTTCAGCAAAAATGTTTTAATACCTCACTTTTTCTTTTCAAGATGTTCATAAGCACTGTATGCTGCAAGAACACCCTCAGCAGAAGAAATTATTGCCTGCTTGAATTTAGCGTCTGTCACATCTCCGGCAGCATAAACACCTTCAATGTTTGTTTTTGCAGCTTTATCAGTTGTTATCTCTCCTTTCCCATTAAGTTCTACGCCAAGATTCTTTGCAAGGGCTGATTTCGGTACTCTTCCTATTTCAACAAAAACAGCATCAAGCTCAAGTTCATTCCTTCCGTTATATTCATTGTCAAGAACAACCTTGTCTACTCCGTCATCATTCCCTTTAATCTCGGTAATATTGGTATTGTTTATCACTTCTATCTTTTCATTCTTCTCAACTTTTTCAAGATTTATGGGTTCTGTCCTTATCTTCTCCTTTCTGTAAATTATGTAAACCTTCTTTGCCCATTGTGTCAGCAGCAAAGCTTCTTTTGCAGCAGAATCGCTTCCACCCACAACTGCAATTGTTTTATTCTTGTAGAAATAACCGTCGCATAACGCACAGAAGTGAACTCCCCTGTTTGCATATTCTTTTTCTCCAGGAATTCCAAGCTTCCTGTAATCAGTTCCTGTTGCGATTATGATTGTTTTTGCTTCATATGAACTGCTCGGAGTGATTATTTCAAAACCACCGTCTTTCTTCTTGATTTCTGAGACTGAAGTGTCCTTTATTTCAACATCATATTCCTTTGCATGGTCTTCCAGCTTTTTTGCAAAGCCGACGCCGTCAATATTCGATATTCCTGGCCAGTTCCTGATTTCATTCGTAGTTGTTATAGTTCCTCCTCTGAGCTCTGTCAGTATTACGGCAGACATCTTCATTCTTCCTGCATACATACCTGCCGATAAACCTGCAACTCCTCCTCCGATTATTCCTACATCATACATAGAATTCACCGTTTATCTGTAGAATAGGGAAAATACATTTAATTAGGTACTGTTCCTTTTGTTGGAGAGAGGTTTAAAAACACAACTACACATAATATAATACAGGTGGGGATGTGGCTGGAAAGCTAAAGGCTGGTGCAGTAGAAAGCCCTGCAAGGGGGGATGCTAATAAGAGCCATAGAAAAAGGACTAAATCCGTTGAAATCGAATTATCCCGTCTTAAAGTACTTGTTGAAGAAAGACCCATTTCAGCAGGTCATCTGATTCATAAAACAGAAAAAAAGATAGAAGAAACTTCAGATAATTCAATAGAAAATATAGAACTTACACCCATGACGCTCGTGATTGCAGCAAATGCAATACTGCTCGATAAATACAGGAATAAAAGTGATGAGATAACTCCTTATGAGGCAAAAATAGATGCAAATCTCAATGACAGTGTAAAACTTGCGATGGGGGGCCTGCTTTTAGATCTTGAGCAGATTTTGACCAATTATAAATTAGAGATACTTGAGCTTGACAAAAGGCATGAATACAGAATGGAGTTGTTGAAAGGCATTCCTGAAGCAAGCCAGGTTTTCAAGAAAGCAGTGAAGAAAGTTCTTGAGGTAGGCTCAGGAATCGGGATCGGCGCGTTGATGCTTAAAATTATCTATGCTTCAACCCAGTCATATGTGGGACACTGGCCTGCTGTTGGCGCAGGTGCTGTTGCGGGAGGAGCAGTATTATTCGCTTTAAGCTGGAAAGGCGCAGAGTTTCTTTCAAAATCCCTTATGTATGTTGAAAGAGTGAGAAATTATCTTGATAAAAAGGCAATCAGCATTTATTATTCATGGAAAAAAGCTGCAAAACTGAAAATATCCGCACGTGCGCTTCAAACTGCAATGACTGAGACTTACAAAAAATACTATGAGCTTGATTATAAGGTTATCAGGAGCATAGGAAAAACTATTCCATCTCCTTTCCAGCAATAGAGCCGCCTGACCTTCTTATTGCTTCCATCAGTATATCCCCATGAAGCTCTTTCATATCCCATAGAGTATACATAAGAAATTCAAGAGATTCTTTACCATCTATTTTTCCTATTGAACGTATTGCTTCCAGCCTCAAGTCTCTGTTGTCTTCGGCATCCTGTGCTATTGAGAACAAGTGTTTGAGGTATGCAGGCTCCCTCATTTCACCAAGGAGTATTATTGCCGCTTTTCTCATGCTCAGGGGCCTGTTTTTTCTGGTAGATGCTATAACTCCATTTATCATCCATTCGCTTTTTACGTCTTCAAATGCAAGCAGTCCTTTTCCGGTCCATTTGCTTTCCACCATAGGGTCATTATCAAGAAGTTTCAGGGTCAATAGAAGCGTTTTTTTCTCATGCACCCTAGTCTTAAGATTGCCTATCTCATTGACTTTAGCAGCTCTTTTAAGCTTTGCATAGTTTAACATGTTCCTTAACATCACAGTAATATAAAAAGTAGAACATATTTAAATGTTGCTATTAAAGTAAAAAAGAAGAAAAAATAGCTATGTACAATCACAGATACCGTCACTGCCGCATGTCCCACTCCCTTTAGAGCATCTATTACAATCATCATGATCAGAACATGGGATTGCCATATCACTTAACGTTGATGTGCTCTCTTCTACATCTTTAGCAGTGTCCCCTGCAGTATTCAATAACTGTGTAGCGGCAATAGCGACGATAGCCAAAACAACTGTAATAAGTATCAACATTTCAGCGGAAAGCTGTCCTCTCATAACACCACCGATATGAAATTATGTTCGAAACATTTAAAAAATGAGATATTTTTGTGAAAATATATAAACCAAAAAGCATGCAGTAGACGGCCAGCCAAATCTTTTTAATCCTAATTCACGAAATAACAGACATGATTAACATCTCCCATCTAAAGCTTAGAAACTTTAAATCATTCAAAAACCTCAACGTAGAGGTGCCAGACAGCACCATCTGTTTTGCAGGGCCGAACGGGAGCGGCAAGAGCAATGTCTGCGATTCCATAAGATTTGTCCTGGGTGAAACTTCGCTTAAATCCCTAAGGGCAAAGAAAGTCAGGGACCTTATCCACATGGGCTCAAAGGCTGCTGAGGTTACGATAGCACTTGACGGCAGCGACAAATACGAGATAAAAAGGGCGATAAGAGAGGACGGCAAGATATTGTACAAGATGAACGGGAAAAAAGTAACAAGAATGGCGATAATGGAGGCACTGAAAAAGTATAATCTTGACAGCTCCGGAAGAAACATCATAGCCCAGGGAGAAGTGCAGAGAATCGCAAGGATAGGAGGAAAGGAAAGAAGGCAGATCATAGACTCCGTTGCAGGAATTTCAGATTTTGAAGAAAAGAAAAAGGAAGCGATAAGGGAGCTTGAAGTTGTTGAAGGAAGGATAAACGACGCCAACATAGTTCTGGGTGAAAGGATAAGTTTTCTTGAGGAGCTTGGAAGGGAAAGGGACACGGCGATAAGATACAGGGATGCAAAAGAAAAACTCGAATCCGCAAGGGCAACATTGATTGACATAGAAGTTCAGCGCTATGAAAAGGACCTGTCAAAATTCGAGGAACACAAAAAGAAGATTACCGATAAAATCGGAGAGGCTAACGGAGAGCTTGAAAATATCAAAAAAGAAATCAAAAAAACCGAGGAAGAAAGGCTTGCACTGAGTAAAGACCTGCAGAAAAGGCAGAAAAGTTCGGAAGAAATAAGGAAAATAGAGGAATTGAAGGCAAGGGTTTCAACGCTTGAGCAGAAGGTTAAGGACAAAACAGAGCTTATTGAATCGCTTGGGCGTGAGAAAGACGAACTGGAGAAGGAAATAAAGGAAAAGAAAGCAAAAATCGAGAGCCTAATCAATGAAATAGACGAAATGGAAAAGGAGCTTAAAAAAACAGAACCTCTTGTGAAAGGAGGAAAAACTGAAGAAGTCGATGTCATACTCAAGCTCAGGGAAAACAGGGCAAAGATAGAAAAGGAGCTCCAGGCTTTGAAAGAGAAAAATGCCGGAACGGATGCAGAGATAAGCGGAAAGAACGGGCATCTGGACCTTCTTAAAAAACAGTTCGAAGAATTCGCAGGTGATGATGAAGAGCCCGGGGATATCGAAAAGAAAATTGAGGAATTGAAAGCTGAGAAAGAAGAGCTTGACAGGCAGATTGAAGATATGTTCAGCGAAACAAGGGAGACAAACAAGGAGATATCAGAGCTTGAGAAAAAACTTCTTGAGCTTAAGGAAAGAACTTCCATTTACAGGGTGCGCTCAAGCCCGCACCTTATGAATCCTGCAATAAGGCGCATAGATGAGATGAAGCAGAAAAGCGACGGAATATACGGAACGGTGGCAGACCTCATACAGTTCGACCCGTCGCTTTCAAAGGCGATAG
>Ga0180437_10007726_pt1 | contig 13899 bp, 8 predicted proteins | sample SS_ome_4_FD_132410 | JGI IMG/M metagenome (GOLD analysis project Ga0180437, IMG submission 132410) | Hypersaline lake sediment archaeal communities from the Salton Sea, California, USA - SS_3_D_1 metaG | ecosystem: Environmental > Aquatic > Non-marine Saline and Alkaline > Hypersaline > Sediment...
CATCAATGAAGGCACATTCCCACACGAGCTGGCGAATCTGCATCCTCGAGGCCAGCGAAAAGAGGGGCAACATGACTACGCGCTACCAGGTCATGGCGGCCGCCATGCTCGTTCTGACGCTGCTCGCCGGCTGTGCGGGCGCCGAGCTCCCGGTCGAGTCTGCCGGGACGTCCGCTGCGACCCGCCCGCCGGCCGCCACCGAGGCGCCAACCGTGGCCGCCTTGCCTGCACAAAGGCCGGTTGTTACGGCCACCGTGGGAACCTCTGAGGACCAACCTGCGCCCGAAGGCCCTCCCCTCGTGCTGACCGGCACGCTGATCGACGGCACCGGTGCCGACCCGGTGCCCGATGCCGTCCTCGTGATCCGTGACGAGCTGATTGTCGCCGCCGGCCCGCGGGCCGAGGTGGCGATTCCGCCCGGTGCACGGGTCATCGACCTGCCGGGGGCGACGCTGCTGCCGGGCTTTATCAACGCGCACGTCCACAACGCCTACCAGAAACGGAACCTGGAAACCTGGACGCAAGCCGGGGTGACGACCGTGCGTGACCTGGGCGCGCCCGTCCGCGGGCCGCATTTTGCGGTCCGCGACCGGCTGCGCGACGACCCCCGCTACGCGCGGATCGTCGCCGCCGGTCCCCTCGTGACCGTGCCGCACGGCTACCCCATCGCCGGGAACAGGTTCCCATCGCTGACGGTCACCTCCCCCGAGGATGCGCGCCAAAAAATCGAGCAGCTCCTCGATGAGGGCGCCGACGTGATCAAGATCACCCTCGAATCAGATGCCGGACCGATCCTCTCGCCGGAGGAAGCCGCCGCCATCGTCGAAACCGCGCACCAGCGGGACATCCCGGTGACGGCACACGTGACGCGCCTGGATGACCTGCAGCGCGCGCTCGACGCCGGCGTGGACGACATCGCCCACATCGTCACCGACCGGGTATCCACAAGAATCATCCGCCACATGGTCGAGGCGGACGTTACCTGGGTGCCGACGCTGACGGCGCTGCACGGCAGGGGGGCGGACAACCTGCGCCGCTTTGTCAAGGCCGGTGGCAAAGTCGCCCTGGGCAACGACGCCGGCTATCTCGAGGGGCTCGAAATTGGCATGCCCATCCGCGAAATCGAGGCGATGCACGGCGCCGGAATGACGCCGATGCAGATCATCGTCGCCGCCACCGGCCATGCCGCCCAGGTGTGCCAGCTCGACAGCGTGCTGGGCACGCTCGAGGTCGGCAAACTCGCCGACGTACTCGTCGTGGACGGCGATCCGCTTCACGATCTGCAGGCCCTGGCGAACGTGCGCCTCGTCGTCCACAGCGGCGTCGTCATTCACGCAGAAGACTAGGTTGGGCGAAGGTCTCCCGACCTTGAGTTGGGCGAGGGTCTCCCGACCGAGCCCTTGGGTTGTCTCCCGACCTGGGTTGGGCAAAGGTCTACATGAGTACCTTTCCAGTGAATTTCCGGCACGCTGAGCAAGAAATCGGACAGGATTAACAGGATTCTGTCATTAATCCTATAAATCCTGTTAATCCTGTCGAACCAGGCTGGAAATCTTAACACCAGGGCACCAAGGCACAAAGGGAAAAAAGAAAGAGGGATTTATGTCAAGTCGCTGCGCCACGATGGCTGCCGTGATGATGGTCCTGGCCCTCGTTGCCAGTTGTGGACAGCCAGACCCGACGGCTACACCGCTCCCACCCACCGCGACGCCCGTTTCACCTGCGGCAACCTCGACGCTGCCCCCACCCACCGCCTCGACACACGACCTTGGAGGCGTGCGCATCACCATCGTCTACGACAACGTCGCCCACGACCCGGACCTGACGACAGCGTGGGGGTTCGCCGCCCTGGTCGAGCGCGGCGACCACACGCTGCTTTTCGACACCGGCGGCGACGGCCCCACACTCCTGGGCAACATGGCCGGGCTGGGCCTTGACCCTGGCCCGATCCAGGCCGTCGTGCTGTCCCACAGTCATGGCGACCACACCGGCGGCCTGGAGGACCTGCTGGCCACAGGCATCAGCCCGGTGGTCTACGTACCGGCTGCGTTTCCGGCCTCCTTCAAAGACAGCGTGCGTGCCCGGACCGAGCTGGTAGAAGTGACCGGCCCGCTGGAGATCTTGCCCGGCGTACACTCGACCGGCCAGCTTGGTTCGTCTATCGTCGAGCAGGCGCTGGTCGTCGAGACCGCGGCAGGGATGGTCGTGGTCACCGGCTGCGCTCACCCCGGCGTGGTGAGCATGGTGCGCCGGGCGCGGGAGATCGTGGCAGGCGAGATAGCCCTGGTGATGGGTGGGTTCCACCTGGGAGAGGCGAGCCAGAGCAAGATGAAGCGCATCATCGCCGAGTTCCGCCAGTTGGGCGTCCAGCAGGTCTCGCCGACCCACTGCACGGGCGAGAGAGCCATCGCCGCCTTCGCCGGCGAGTACGGCGACGATTTCGTCGCGGGCGGCGTGGGGCGTGTCATCGTCGTCGGGCCTGCGCCGCCGGACTGACACGCCACGTTGAGAATTCCCCATCGTCCTCCCATCCTTCAGCAGAGACGTCAACCACGCCACCTTTCGACAGGCGCAGCGCAAGACCTGGTCACCTGACCAGGTTCAGAACTGACCATCTGACCAGCTCAAAAACTCCCCACATAGCGGTTGCGCTTGGGGAGATTCTGTTGTATGCTTGGCGTGACAGAGGCCGGAGATACAAGTTTCTCTTCGGGTTTGAGGAACTCTTGAAGGTTCACCGCCGTCTTAACATTGAGAGGTAAAGACGTTGGGAGATAGGGAAGGGAGTAAGAGCATGGCCACGATCGCCAAAAGGATCTGTGTTTCGGTCTTGCGTAGAGGGCTGCGGATCACGGCGACGGCGAGTCTCGCCGTCCTGATCTTGCTGCTCCTCCACCCGTTGGCGGCAGCAGCCCCCACAGCCCAGGCCGATGGGTGGTGGGCCGATTACTTTGCCAACCGGTCGTTGAGCGGGTCGCCGGTCCTGAGCCGCCACGAAGACGACGTCGACTTTGACTGGGGAGAGGGGTCCCCCGGCTCGGGCGTGCCGGCCGACGACTTTTCCGCCCGCTGGACGCGCGAGGCATGGTTCGACGACGGCACCTACCGCTTCACCGTTCGCGCCGACGATGGATTGCGCCTCTGGGTGGGCGAGGAATTGATCGTCGACGCGTGGCGCGACCAGCAGGCCAGCCCGACGGTCCGTGACCTCTACATCGGGCAAGGCACGTACACGGTGCGGGTAGAGTATTACGAGCACGGCGGCGGCGCAATCGCCAGGGTGGATTGGCAGCGCCTTCTGGGTTCAGCAGGCTGGCTGGCCGAGTACTTTGACAACAAAAAGCTGGAGGGTGCGCCCGTTCTGGAGCGCACCGACCCGGCGATCAACTTTGACTGGCAGTGGGGCTCCCCCGGCCCGGCCGTCCCGAACGACAAGTTCTCCGTCCGCTGGACGCGGATACTGAGCTTTCCGGCCGGCGCCTACCGCTTCCACGCCACCGCCGACGATGGTGTCCGGTTCTGGGTGGACGACCATCTCCTGGTCGACGCCTGGTACGATCAGTCGCTGCCCAACGACCGTTGGGGCGACCTCGTGCTGGACGACCAGCCGCACCAGGTCAAGGTGGAGTACTATGAGGGCAGCGGAGGCGCACAGATCTACGTCTGGTGGGAGCGGCTCGACAGCTTTGCCGGATGGAAGGGCGAGTACTATGACAACCTGCGCCTCGACTGGCCGCCGGTCATGACCCGGGACGACGCCACGATCGACTTTGACTGGGGGACCGCGCCGCCGGTGGCGTGGATGCCCGACGACAACTTTTCCATCCGCTGGCAGGGAGAGATGACCTTTGCGCCGGGCTTCTACCGCATCGCCGTACGCGCCGACGACGGCGTGCGCGTCTGGATGGACGAGACGCGCCTCATGATCGATCAGTGGCACGCCATGGACAACGAGCTGCACTACGTGGACGGCACTTATCTGAGCGGTGTCCACCGCTTCAAGGTGGAGTACTATGAGCAGAACGGCCACGCCCGCATCCAGTTCTGGGTGGCCGCCACGCCCTGGAAGGCCGAGTACTATGCCAATCCGGACCTGGCCGGTGAGCCGAAAACCATCCGCCTGCACGAGGACCTCGACTTTGACTGGGGGAACGGGGCGCCGCTCCCCGATTTTCCGGCCGATGACTTTTCGGTCCGCTGGACGGCGGAACAGGATTTCCAGGAGGCGTGGTACACGTTCGACGTCACCGCCGACGACGGGGCGCGCCTCTACCTGGACGGCGAATTAGCGCTCGACGACTGGCAGGCAGGGGAAGAGTCCACGTCGGTGACCCGCTACCTGCACAGCGGCCAGCACACGGTCGTCCTGGAGTACACTGAGCGGACGGGCGTCGCCCGGGTAAAGCTGGACTGGCGGCGAGCTGCCAGTGCGGGTCGCCCTGCCATGGAAGAGCGCACGATACCTGACAGCACTTCAAGCCGGCGATCCCACCCGCCGCGCCGGCGACTGGCCCGGCGTTGACCTGCGCGCGGCCCGCAACGGTCCCTATCCTGAGCGCCAACAAGATCTGTAAAAATCATGTGGGACGCAGATTACCGCTGACTCGCCGATTCGCTGATTTACTGATTTGCTGATTTCCCGATTTGCTGATTTGCCGATTTGCCGATTTTATGATTCCATCTGTCGATCATCTGCGAAATCTGCGTGAATCTGCGTTCCATCCCACTTGTCGGTTTGAGGCTTCGTCCTGAGCAAAGTCAAAGGGCAGAGCTTTGCATGATATTATACCATTAATTCTGTCTTTTGTCGGCTGCAATCTGTTGGCATTGAGCATCCCGGTTCCACCCAACAGCCGTGGGGGCACGCTGCCTCGCCCCCCCTTCAGCTACCCACTCGATCAGCGTCCCCAGGTCGGGTCGTTCGAGCCCCGGCGATGATTGCGCACATCTCACCGCCGAGACGCAGAGTTCGCAGAGTAATGAAAAACGATTTTGACTCGGCGTTCTCTGCGACTCTGCGGTAAGAAAATACCCGCTTGAACACTGTCCAGAAATTGTGGGTAACCACCCGTGAATACCCGCTTGACGCCAGTGCAGTTCTATGGTATGATACTAACATATTACTAACATGCTAGTAACATGCTAATAACATGTTTGCTCCCACCGAACCAGCGATTGTCTTGACACTCCCCAACCGTTGTGTGGAAGATCTGAAAGTACGAAAGGCGGCGAGACCAGAAGTGAAGCCTTCGTTGGCCGAACAGGCCTACCAGACGGTAAAGGAAGCGATAATCACGGGCAGCTTGAGGCCGGGGGAGTTGATCCAGGAAAGGGAGCTGGCGCGTCGCTATCAGTTGAGTAAAACCCCAGTAAGAGAGGCGCTTCAAGCTCTGCAACGAGAGGGCTTGGTCGAGGCGGTGCCTCGAGCTGGCTACATAGTATCTGCTATGACAACGAGGGATGTGCAGGATCTATTCCAATTGCGTTCGATCTTGGAAACAGCTGCGACAGAGTTGGCAGCTAGGAACGCCAGCGAAGAGGTGCTGAAGGATCTCCGGGAATCGGCGGATTTCAAGTACATTCACGGCGACCAGGCAAGCTACGAAGCGTTCTTGAAACTCAACACAGAGTTCCACCACAAAGTGGCTCAGGCTTCTGGCAACAAGCGCCTGGCTCAGATAGTCTTGCAGCTGGTGGAGAATCTGGAGAGGCTTTTCCACTTGGAATTGGATGTGAGAGATTCCGCAGACGAGATGGTAGCTGAACACAAAGCCCTGGTTAGCGCCCTGATCGACAGGGATTCTGAAAGGGCCCGCCAAATCATGGCTGATCAAATACAGAGATCGAGAGACCGTGTACTGGAGGCTATTGTCAAACAGGAGTCGTGTCCGACAGTCGAGATCTAGCGGCAAGTGAGTTGACTGCAATTGGCTAACATTCATGGAGGAGTGCACAAAGATGAAAAAGCTACGCGAACTATTTCCCATAACCCAAGAACTTGTGTACTTGAATACCGCGGCTTCCAGCCCTTTATCATCGCCGGTGAAAGAGGCGGTCGAGGCCTGCCTACAAGATCAATTGAGGTATGCGGGCCTCAAATACCAGGAGAAAAGGGATGAGCGCCAGGCCGCTGTTCGCCGGAAGCTGGCCCATCTCATCGGTGCATCACCCGATGAGATTGCCATCCTTCGCAACACAGGGGAAGGGTTAAGCGCGGTCGCCAGTGGCCTTGACTGGAAAGAAGGGGATAACGTCGTAACGAATGACCTCGAGCATCCGACCAATATGTATCCTTGGATGAACCTGGAGGATCGCTTTGGGGTCGAGGTTCGCATTGTTCCCGCCACGGAGGGACGAGTCCCCTCAGAAGATCTCTTTGCAGCTGCAGATGACCGCACCAGGGTAATTGCCCTCAGCTTTGTAGAGTTCAGCAACGGCTTCCGGCATGACCTCCAGACCATTGGAAGCTTCTGCAGACAGAAGGGCATATACCTCGTGGTGGACGCCGTTCAGGCGCTGGGTGTCCTGGAGTTTGACGTCAACAGATCCAAAGTTGACTTTCTATCCGCAGGTGCTTTCAAGTGGCTGTTGGGTCCGGTGGGTACCAGTTGCTTCTATTGTCGCCAGGAATTGCTGGACAGGCTCTGGTTGACCCATCCGGGCCCTCGTGGCATGGTGCCTAGCGACAGTGGCCGGCTGCTTGACTATAGATTCGCCCCTCGGCCTACGGCTGAAAGGTTCGAAGGAGGGTCTAAAAATTATCTAGGCATCTATGGCTTTGACGCTGGATTGGACATCATTGAACAGGCCGGCGTCGAGAACATCGAAAAGCACGTGCTTAGACTCACCGGCCTGCTGGTCAGTCGGCTCCAAGACAAGGGTTATCGCATCCTCAGTTCCCTTGACCCAAAGGAGAGGTCAGGGATAATATCGTTTTCTCACCCCAGGCATGACGCCGCACAGCTCGTGCAGCGTCTGCTTGACTCAAGAATCGTCGTTGCCTGGCGCGAGGGAGCGATCCGGGTTTCCATACACCTCTACAACAATGAGGAGGACGTTGAGCGCCTGATCGAAGCGCTGCCCTAGAACGCCATACTGGCCCATTGTGGGCGACCGATGTTTCGATTTCATCTGATTTGCTATTTGGGGGTTAAGGATCGTGGGTAGATATCTGATCCGGCGGTTGTTGACCATGATACCGCTTCTGCTGGGCATTTCTCTGATCGGGTTCCTGGCTATTCACCTGGCGCCGGGTGGCCCTCTCGCCATTTATGCTGCCAGTCGAGTTGTGAATGCCGAGCAGTTGGCGCATTTGGAGGAGATGCTGGGGCTGAACGACCCGCTGCACATTCAGTACGTAAAGTGGCTCAGAGGCGTTATCGTGGGCCAGTGGGGCTACTCGTACAGCAGGGGGGGCAGGCCGGTCACCGAGGTCGTACTGGAGAGATTGCCGAACACCATCCAGCTCACGCTGACGTCTCTCATTATCGCCATAGGAATCGCTGTCCCCGTCGGCATTTTCACCGCGACACGGGCAGGCAGCGCCGTTCGTTATGTAACTAACGCCCTGACCATGACAGCAGTCTCGATGCCCACCTTTTGGTTGGGTCTGATGGTTATCCTCTTGCTCGCGGAAAGGCTGCGTCTCATTCCGAGTGGCGGGATGTATACTATTGGCGCCCCATTCTCGTTGCTCGACAGGTTACACCATTTGGCTGCTCCCGCCCTTGTGCTGGCCACGCCAAGGGTCGCCCAATGGATGAGGTTTACTCACTCCGGGATGGTGGAAGTGATGCGAGAGGACTACATTCGCACTGCCCGGGCCAAGGGGTTGACTGAGAGGATGGTCTTGTATCGGCACGCGCTGAAGAATGTAATGATCACACTGGTCGCCCTGCTGGGACTGTCTCTCCCGACACTCTTTTCAGGGGCGGTGGTTACAGAGCCGGTCTTCTCGTGGCCAGGCAACGGGCGCCTGCTGGTGGAGGCTCTGATTCGTCGCGATTATCCGGTCGTCATGGGCAGTTTTATGATAATTGCCTTGCTCGTCGTGGTAGGTAACTTGCTCGCTGACCTGACGTACGGCTTTCTCGATCCACGCATCAAATATGACTGACGGTCCGTAAAAATACAACTTCCCGCATTCAGGGCTAGTTTCCCTGGGAAAATGGAGGTGAGTGCGGGAACTTGTTCTTTTATGAACCCTGAGTCATTCTTAACCGCCGAAGAAGGGATGTCTGTTGATTAGAGAGATAAGCTCGTGGCGGCGATTTCGCCAAAACCCTCTGGCCCTTACGGGGCTGGTCGTCGTTGTCTTTCTAACAGTGGCGTCAGTTCTCGTCCTGCAAGTGGGGCAAAAAGATCCGAACGCCGTCGACTATTACAATACCCTCCAGCCACCAGGCACGCCCGGTCATATTCTGGGCACCGATGACCTGGGCAGAGATAGCTTGTCCCGCCTGGCATATGGGGGGCAAATATCGCTGGCAGTAGGCTTGAGCGTGGCTGGAGCGGGCACGATCATCGGCACTCTGCTGGGGGCCATAGCTGGGTTCTATAGCGGTCTCACTCGCAGCCTGATATCGCGTGTCATTGATGTGCTGCTCTCGATACCGTTGCTGCCACTCCTGATGGTCGTTAGTGGAATAAGGAAGGTGGGACCAGTGGAGTTGGTCCTGATGATGGCCCTCATGGGTTGGATGGGGGTGGCACGCCTGGTACACGCACAGGTGTTGTCACTGCGGGAAACCGAGTTTGTATTGGCAGCGCAGGCCCTGGGCGGTTCGGGCATTCATATTATCTTCCATCACCTCATCCCAAATGTGATGGCACCGGTGACGGTGTCAGCCACACTGCAGGTTGCCTGGGCCATACTCGCAGAGTCCTACTTGAGCTTCCTGGGTTTTGGCGTGCAACCGCCAACGGCCACCTGGGGGAACATGCTGCAAACTGCTCAGAGCTACATGCGGAGAGCGCCCTGGCTGGCGATCCTGCCCGGCGTTCTGATCGCAGCAACAGTGACTTCCTTCAACTTCCTGGGGGATGGGATCCGCGAGGCCATCGATCCGAGACTTAGAGGTCGGTTGTAGACCAAGTATGAGACACTGCCTCTTGCCTCAAATGGACAAAATCCAGCCAAGGTTTTACGCAAGTGCTGGAGTACCAGGCTAGGGGTGTATCTATAGAGAGGAGGTGAGGTCTAGCGCTCGAAACCCAAAGCAACGTGGTTCCATCTTGGACCCTCGACGACATCTGGTTTTATTCACCGGTTGGTGGCCAATCTGTTTGCTTTCAATCTTGTAGGCCAACTCGCAGTCTATTGCGCCACTAGCCCCCCAATTCCAATCAAGGAGGAAATAACATGAAGCGGTTAATGCAGCTAGCCAGCATCCTCATCGTGGCATCAGTGTTGCTCTCTGCCTGCAGCACACCGACGCCTGAGGTAAAAGTCGTGACACAGATCGTCAAAGAGGTTGTCGAGCAGACGGTTGTTGTCGAAGGCACACCGCAGGTGATCGAGAAGGAAGTGACCAGGGTGGTTGAGGTAGAAAAAGTCGTCACTGCCACATCGGAACCGGCGCCTGCCGGACCGGTGAAGGGCGGCACTGTGGTCATCGTCCGAGACCAAGAGCCCAACACATTGGTGCAACAGTGGAGCACACTGGACGTGGCGTGGGAAGTAGCCGACATGATCAATGAACCACTCTTCCGCTGGAGCGAAGTGGGCGAATTCGCGCCCTTCCTGGCAAAAGAAGTGCCCACCTTGGAGAACGGTGGCATTTCCGAGGACGGCTTGACCTTCACGTTCCATCTCCGAGAGGACGTGAAATGGCACGACGGCGAACCGTTCACGGCTGAGGATGTCATATTCACCTTGGATGTGGTCCAGGATCCGAACTCTGGGGTGATGACATACCCGCCCAACTTGGAGTCGGTTGAAACGCCTGACGAGTATACTGTCGTTATGAAGCTCCCGTCCATTGATGCTGCGTTCCTGTCACGTCTGACCTTGATGCCAATCTTGCCGGAGCATGCGCTGAAAGATGTCGACAACTGGCAAACCGCCGAGTACTTGTACAAGCCGTGGCCAGGCACGGGGCCTTTCCAGTTCGTGGAATGGGAGGCCGGGAGCCATATCCTGGTAGAGAAGAACTCAGACTACTACAGGGGCGAACCCTACCTGGACAGCATCGTCTACCAGGTGACACCCAATGTTGACGCCCGGCTCGCAGCCCTCCGCTCGGGCGAGGCCCAAATGTCCTTCTATCTAATAGGCGAAGACGTGCTGAACGCCAGGGACATTCCGGGGTTGAAGGTGTATGAGACTCCCGCTCACTGCGCCTTCATCTTCTTCTTTAATCTGCGCGATCCCTTCCTTAGGGACATGCGTACACGGGTTGCCCTGAACCACGCCGTCGACAAGCCAGGCATCGTGGAGACGGTGGTACACGGCCTTGGTAGTCCCAAGTGGTCGCCCCTGGTCCCCGCGTCGTGGGCGTACATTGATGTCGAGCACAAGTACACCTACGATCCGGAAAAGGCCAAGGCGCTGCTGGAGGAAGCGGGGTGGAAAGATACCGACGGTGATGGGGTCCGCGAGGCGCACGGCGTGGAGGGAGTTCCAGATGGCACCAAGCTGGCTTTCTCGGTCATAAACATCGCCGGGCAAGCGGAGCGTCTGCAGATCTGTCAGATCGTGCAACAGCAGTGGAAGGAGATTGGCGTCGAGCTGGAAATCGAGACCATGGATGTTTCGACTTGGGTAAGTCGGCGCAATTCCTTTGAATTCACAGTCGCCTATGGGTACAACGCATGGGACCCGGATCCGGGTCTGGCTGCCCAACAGACGTGGTATTCCGTAGGTACGCAGAACCCGCACGGGCTGGACACGATCTACCCGGACATTGATGCTCTGCTGGAAGAAGCCATGGCAACTGTGGACATAGGGAAACGGAAGGCAATGTATGCCGAGTTTCAGGAGCTCATCGCAGAGAGGGCGACTGATTTCTTGATGTACGATCGCAACTGGTACAATGCTGCCAGCGAAAAGGTCCACAATTTCAAGCCCATACCTGGCGGAGGACAGCACACCTGGAACAGCTACGAGTGGTGGCTGGAGCCCTAGGTACTTGTCCAAAAACAACTTTGGAGTTTAGTGGCTGATCTGCGCCACAAAGTGTTACAGGGTTATTGATGGACAAGTGCTAGGTACTTGTCCAAAAACAACTTTGGAGTTTAGTGGCTGATCTGCGCCACAAAGTGTTACAGGGTTATTGATGGACAAGTGCTAAGCTCTGCTGTGAGAGAACCAGAGACAAGTCAGTCCTGAGGTAACCCGGTTGGCAACTCGAGCAACGGTATAGCGCACCGCGGGATCGCGGTGCGCTATACACTAAGTACTTGTCCATTATTAACTTCGCACTTTGGGTCCGAAATCAGGCGTAAGACGCACTCAAAAATGCGGTGCACTGTCCTGGACGGTCAGTACAGGGTTATTTCTGGACAAGTGCTAACCTTCTTTGCCGGCTGATCTCGCAGGGCTTGGGGCAAAAGATCCGCGCCAAAGCCAAGGTGATGGATCGTGCCATTGGGGAGAATTGATCTACATGGTGACCAGAGTGCTGGTGGGTGGGACCTTGATTGATGGCACTGGCAGGCATCCTGTGCCCAATGCCACGGTGGTCATTTCTGGTCACAGGATTCAAAGAGTTGGCTCCGGTGCCCAAGTGAAGTACGATCGCTCGCCGGCTGAGGTCATCGATCTTTCGGGCAAGGCGCTCGTACCTGGCCTGATCGACATGCATGTACATCTGGGACTTCCGCCTCGGAGGCGGTTGTGGGACCGGCCTGGTCTGAGTGGCGGGTTACCTTCCGAGACGTTAGTGGCGCTAGCCGGGGCTCAAAAGGCCAGGGACGCTCTCCTGGCCGGAGTGACCACGGTTCGTGACCTGGGCTCATTCTTTCTGACCAACATCAAGCTGAGGGATCTGGTTCAGGCAGGCTTCATCCCTGGGCCCAGGATCGTCGCTTGTGGCCCGATGATTAGCATGACGGGAGGCCATGGCGGCGACTTTGCACTGCAGGTGGATAGTCCAGGTGAGGCACGCAAGGCGGCCAGACAGATGATCAAAGATGGGGCAGACTGCCTGAAACTGGCGGCCAATGGTTTGACCCTGGACTCACCGGAACTGACGGCGGCCGAGATGCGGGCCGCAGTGGAAGCGGCACACGATGCCGGGATCAGAGTGGCGGCTCACGCCTCGGTCTGGCGGGGTGTAGAGAACGCTTTGGCGGCTGGCGTGGACACCATCGAGCACGGCTATACGCTCAACAAGGCGTGCGTCGAGACCATGCTGGCGCAGGATACGATGTTGGTTGCGACCCCAGCCGGGATAATGCACATCGCCAAGATCGGCCATGAGTTTGGTTTGGGGAAGGACAAGCTGGACGTGATACGCCATCGTCTCGACACCGCCACAAACAGTTACCAACTCGCTTATCGGGCAGGTGTCAAGATCGCTATGGGCACAGATGGTAACGACCGGCCGGGGCTTCGGGTGGGTGAGGTAGTGCCGGTGTTCGAGGCTCTGCTTCAGATCGGCCTGTCGCATATGGAGGCCATTCAGGCCGCGACGTCCGTAGCGGCCCAAGGCTTGGGCTGGCAGGACCACCTGGGCACGATAGAGGCCGGAAAGCTGGCCGACATTGCTGTGCTGAATCGGAACCCGTTGGAGGATATTAAAGCATTTGAAGACCTGTTTTTGGTCATCAAAGACGGCGCGGTCGTCGTAGCTGACGGAATGATAGTCAATGAGTAGAATGAGTAGGAGGGGGCAGAGTCATGGTTGCGCACATTGATATAGAGCGGGCACGCCATCTGATGCGTGCGTCTGACCTGGACGCGCTGCTGTTTTGCTCGCCAGGAAACTTTTTTTACAGTACGGGTTTCTCGAGCGGGTTGGCAAAGCGCCGCCAGGCACCTCTCGCCACGGCACTTCTCCCTGCCAGGGCCAGCATTGAACCGGCCATCCTCGTGCCGGCTTTGGAGGTGGCAGCAGTGCAGCGCACCTCCGGAATTCAGAGTGTATACAGCTTCCCCATATGGTGGGATGTGTATGACCTGGGCAGGGTGGCAGGGCGAGAGGGCGGCAACCTGGAAGCATTGTTGGCCCAGGACCCTCCCCAGCTTCCTGAGCAATATGATCGGGAAGGGATCGGTAGACTGCTATCGGACATCTTGCGCGAGCGGCATCTGTCCGAGGGCAACATAGGTCTAGAACTGGACTTTGTGGATGCCAACAGCTACGCCGTCTTGAAGCGGGCCAACCCCAAGGTTGAGTTTTTCGATAGCACATCGCTGATGTACGAATTGCGCAGCGTCAAGAGTTCGGCCGAGATCGACACTCTGAGGAAGGCTTGCCTGGTGACCGAAGCGGGCATCGTCGCTGCCACGGAGAGCATCTCGGACAGGAGCACAGTCGGCTCGATAACGGACACCTTCCACAGGGGGGTCTGGCAGGCAGCTCGGGCACGGGGTTTGACGGCGGCAGTGGGCAGCATCGCCGGGCAACCTGCGCTAGAGGCTCAGGGCGGCCTGGAGGGCGGCAGCCCCCACTTGCCTCACAGCACGACTGTCAAGTTTGACATGCAGGTGTGCCTGTCCCATTATCACTCGGACGTTGGCAGGACATACGTCTTTGGTGCTCCCAGTCCGGATCAACGTCGAATTCACGATGTGCTTCTGGAAGCACATCGGCGCATGCGTGACGCCCTGCGCCCCGGCGTGCGCTTCTGCGACGTTTACGAGGTGGCCCGGGACTCGCTTCGCGAATCAGGGTTCAAGTGCCACAGTCGAGGGCATTTCGGCCACTGCGTAGGTCTGGATGCCATGATTGAGGA
>Ga0180437_10007729_pt1 | contig 13894 bp, 6 predicted proteins | sample SS_ome_4_FD_132410 | JGI IMG/M metagenome (GOLD analysis project Ga0180437, IMG submission 132410) | Hypersaline lake sediment archaeal communities from the Salton Sea, California, USA - SS_3_D_1 metaG | ecosystem: Environmental > Aquatic > Non-marine Saline and Alkaline > Hypersaline > Sediment...
AATGAGTTCTGGATTAGCAATTTCTTCTTCTGATAACCGTCTTCTTTCTCCATCTTTTTCTTCAGCAAATGGAAAAACCTTAAGAGTCTCTTTATCCAGGGAGCGTTCAAGATATAACTGCCTAAATTTGACATTTGATTTTTGTCTTGCGTATTGAATAATGTAATCAGATACAGAAGGCAGTGTTGTGCCAGTCGTGGCTCCTGTTTTTTGAAATGTTATTAGAGAGATAAAATTATCCTTGCCAAACACTTCGTCCATAAGTTCACGAACATGGTGAATGTTCTCATCGCTAATTTGGATAAATAAACTACCTGATTCAGTAAGAAGTTCACGAGCAAGAAGTAGACGGTCACGAAGGTATGCAAGATAAGAGTGAATACCTAATTCCCAGGTGTCACGAAAAGCTCGAATCTGCTCAGGCTCATTTGTAAGGTCTTCGTCATTACCGTCTTTAACGTCACGTTTGTTGACAAAGGGCTGAAAATTTGATCCATACTTTATTCCATATGGCGGGTCTATGTATATCATCTGAACTTTACCAGCCAGACTTTCTTTTTCTAGCAAAGAATTCATAACTAATAGGCTATCGCCAGCAATAAGGCGATTGCTCCAACCATGTGCGTGCTGATAAAATTCTATCGCTTGGCGAAGAGGTGGATTTTCATCTAAAGATTCAAATAGAGTCATTTGTTTTTTATCGGCGCCGTTTTGTTTGCGTACAGCCTCAATAATACTACGAGGATCAATGCGCTCATGGACGTGTAAAGATACGGTAGGTACATCAAATGATGTGTGTTCGGCTTTCCCCGACCACTGTAACTGAGGATCAATATGCGGATCGTAAACAAAGGTATTTTTCTTTCCTGCATCTGGATCAGTTTCCGGAGTCACAAGGCCGACGGGTGGATTATTTATCCGCTCCTTATCCTTGTGCTCATAGGATTCGATTGGGCGCTTAGGTTTACTTTTTTTTCTTTTTGCCATGAAGGATCACCTCTGTTAAAAGTTAGTCAGCTGGATAGAGATTTTGTATTAACTTTCGCAACTTATTCAAGGCACGCTTGGCACGAACATCATGAATGCGCTTTCGCCACATAAAAGCATTCGAATGCCATCCTAGCCATTCTATAAGATCTAATGTATCAAGACAGATTTTGGGTAAACCCGTAAGTTCAAGAGACCACCCTTTCGGAGTGAAGTGGATGAACTCGTTGCGAATTGAGTTCAATTTTCTAAGGCTATAGTCATGGGTGTCACCTGGGGTGAAGCAATGAGCTCCAGCTGATGAAAGAAAGTCAGAATCTTTCACCTTAAGGTAAAGATTTAGAAAATTGTCAAGCTTTTCAATTGGGTAAGGTTCTCCACTCCGGTAAGCTTCTAGCCATCTTTTTGATATATTAGGGCGAAAAGTGAGTAAACCATTCCCTTGCCAAAGGGCAAGGATCATAAAGCCCTGAGCAGAATTATGAAGAGTTATAAGAAACCACTTCCAGAAATAGGGATCAGTCTCTAAAGATTGGGATATAAAGAAAGCCCATTCAAGAGAACGAACTGCTTCTTCGTATTCATCGGTTCTTAACCAGAGATTTTTTCTCATTATAAGAAAGAGGCTAACGGCTGGGGCATCAGGCGCGGCGGTGGAGATGTGCTTGTTTTGACTAGATTAGATGTGCTGTAAAAAGCCGTCGCCTGGATGCCCTGGTTAGGTAGTCATAAAATGGCAAATAACACGCTATATCAAAGAGAGGAATACGGAGAAGGAGTCGATATCGATCATAAACATAAATATCACTGGTCAATTATGATGCCTTGTTTCTTAAGATCATCATCAGACATAGCTGATAGATCAGGATAGAGCGATTCGAGCTTGGAGAGGGACGTGAGAAGAATATTAAGTGCTGGTAGAAGTGCATTGAAGACCAAGACGAAAGTTTTTTCATTGACACCAATGGCTTTGTCCAAGTCAACAGAAACTTTTTTCTTGTTAGGTTTTCCATAAACACCTAACATTGCAGAGTAATTTGGATGGCAGAATTCACTTAGTGTGTCATAAACATTTTGAAAACCTGTGTGATCTCGGTCAACTTTTTTGATCAAGGTTAGGATGCTCGTAGCTCGAGGTAATCTATCCACTGAGCGTGACCAGAAAATACGCTCCACTATTGTATTATAGATTTCGGCAAGCTCTCTTTTATTAACAAGTTCTGACAATCTCAACTCTAATGTGTATAAAGCGGCTATGTTCTCAATAGCGGCCCGGCAGAGAAGGAAAGCCGCCGATGGTGTCTCCCTATTCCATGCTAAGCAAGTTTCCTCTGCAAGATCATATATTCTGTGCAAGGAGAGTTGGATATATTGTTCCAACATAAAAGTTATTTTTGGAATAATCGGTGGACCGGCTGGATTAATTTGACTTTTTAACTTATCTAGGACTGATACGAGTCTAGTGTTAAGATTTTCTATAGTACTGGTTCTTTCCGGGAAGATTCGAGTCCATTTATCATCAAGTGGCATTGATTATGTCTCCTAGGGAAGTTTAGGAGATATTAAGGAAAGTTGTCAAATACGATTATGGTCTACCTAACGGCTGGGGCATCAGGTGCGGCGGAGTGGCGCGTGTTTTGATCTGTAGTACTACCGTGTTTTACACCGCCGACACCTGCATGCCCTTGTTAGGTGTCGACGCGTCACTGCCGGCACCAGCGGTTGATACAACTTGTTTTAAAAGCTGGACTGAAATGGCAGCCTTGGCCGAATAGAATAACAACTGAGACGGAAGACCCTCGAACAAAGACTCTGATCAACAGCACTATCTTGATGTTGGCTCCGACGGATCAATGGTGAAGATACTCTGATCTGAATATCATCACTGAATGACATCGGCCAAGGCTGCGGTAACTAAGTTGGAAAGGTTACCACATGGACGGCTCAGACAACTCCGAAATTAGGTATGTTCACAGAGCTAATTTATTATTCCATGAATCAGGAAGAAGACCTAACGGTTGGGGCATCAGGCGCGGCGGTGGAGATATGCTTGTTTTGACTAGAATAGATTTGCTATAAAGAGCCGTCGCCTGTATGCCCTTGTTATGTGGTTACAGGACGTAAATCTGCTAGAGTCTTAACCTCGAGTTTGGAAATGAAAGGATCGATTCGTTTTATCTTACGTAATATCTCAGCCTGATCGCCTTCCAAGTATGCGATATCGATATATGGAATAACACTAGACATCAATATATCGAAAACATCTGAATCCTTAGATTTTCGCTGTTTATTATCATAAAACCTGTAAAAAGTTGAAAAGGCCCTCATCTTAAGAGAAGGAAAAGCATCAATATCAAAGGTTTGACCATTTGACTCCAAAGTCTTAATAAACGAAGGAAATTGAAGAGCTAAGTGCTGGTAGTTGATTAATCTAACAAATTCTTTGATTTCCTTTTTTGTATACTTATCCCCAGCAGGAGGGTAGTTTGGGACTAAACTTAGCATTCCATTTAAAATAACTGGTATGTCCCTCTTCCAAATATCGCGTTGTCTATCGGCACCGGAGAGGGCTATCAATTTTTTAAGTTTCTCTCTGGGATCTGTAATATGTGGATCTCGTAATCCCCATACCGAGCAAATAACGGGATCAATTCCGATTGGATCAGGATATGATTTTATCTCCTCTTCAGCGAGCTGATCATGGCCTTTAACAAGTAAACTTGGAAGAATACCAAAGCATTCGTGGTAATCTCTGAAAAGATCCTGCTTTTCCATAATTTCTATGACTGAGAGAGTAGAATAACAGGGAGCTATACGTTCGGAAGCGAAGAGGTTAATTAAAGCTGATCTCTCTGGTTCCATTCGTTTAGAAACTTCGCTGACTACATTTGTATCAATATAGGCTAAACGGAAAATTGTACCACTATAATCAACCGGCATATTCTCTTCCAATCAGAAAATTCACTATAACCACATAACGGCTCGGGCATCAGGTGCGGCGGGTGAGTGGCGCTGGTTTTGGCTGTTTTAGAATCGCTTTAAAGAGCCGTCGCCTGAATGCCCTTGTTAGGTTTGTTGGTTGAATTGGCAATAGTCCAGGTACATAGGTGACACTTTGGTCTGGCAACATGGGTGACAGTTGAGGTCCGTACGTGACTGTCTACTCCGTTGATGAGAACGAAGGATTTGAAACCGCAGCCTTGCCAGAGCCAACGGTTGAGTTTAAGATGGACTTGACGGTCAAGACTTCTTATCGAAGGCGCCGGCTTCACACAGTTGCCGACGGCTCGGCGTTGAGAACACTTTCATGAACATAGAAAGTGTGTCGTGAGGTCAAGGCTGCGGCGGTACGGGTCAACAAGCTCGGAGTTCTCACCTAAGATGTCACGAATATTCAAAGTGTTCATTTATGTATATTCTGTTGGTACTGAGTAAACCTAACGGCTGGGGCATCAGGCGTGGCGGTGGAGATGTGCTTGTTTTGACTAGTTTAGATGTGCTTCAAAAAGCCGTCGCCTGAATGCCCTTGTTAGGCCCTACTTTGACACTCCTATATTGTCAGAAACATAAGATATAGTAACAACAAAAGGTTTGTTATTAAAAAGAAGATTAGAAGTAATTGGTGGATAGGAAATTAGAATTTATGTGCTATGAAATGAGATCTGCTCAGCCATTCGAGCGATAATAGGAATATACCTTTCAATGAGGCTGTTATTAAAGCTAGTCGGAAGAATAACACGACTTTGACGGCGTTCCCTGGCATGAACAACACAATTACGAATCTTAGTAAGTTGGTCAAATAATTTTGGCATCCACATAGTGCACCAAGTATCTATAGTAGTGTCTTCAGCAATTAAAGCGTCTAACTTAAAACCACCCTCAAAAGAAGTTTCTGTAGTAAAAAAGGATTTGTCATGCTCAATGTCATCCCAGACCACTCTTGGATCACAACACTCTTCAATGACTTTACGCATTCGTACTTCGTCAGTATGTGCAATATCCGAGAATATACTGAAAAATTCTGAAAGGCGATCTTCAGGACAATTGATTATAGCAGGATCTTTAAGCAAACGCCTGAGTTCACGTCTGGCTTTGTCATCAACATAATAGAATCCTGCATACTCAAATACTTGATAATAATATATGAAGGCGAATCTAGGAATGCTTTCTCTCGCAACTTCTATTAGCTGAAGTAGGAAATCATCAACTGGAGCTATAGAAAGAGCTTCAGGAAAGGCATCCCCCACATATCGCATTAGAGGGCGCCTTTCGCAGGCAATGTCGTCATTATCTCGGCGTACTACAATCTGAGGGCTAAGGCGATCATAGTACCATGTGAGAAGATTGAGGTGCCTACAAATACTTTCAATATCGTAGGAGAGTGGATTAGAGGAGCTGTGGATAAAAAAGTTACGAGGGACTTTGCCCTTGAAGTATTGTGTAGCGATATCAGGTAATTTGTCTAGTCTCTGGGCATCTCTGAAAGATAGTAATTGCGGTGCAACTACAGCTCCTGATTCAGAGGGAGATCTTCTAAAGCGACGAGACAAGGAGAGAAGTCGATTAGTTGGTTTTTTAAAAGCACAATTAAACGTAGAACCTTCGAAATGAAATTGAAATTCTCTATCAAGATATGCTTTTGTTCTTTCCTCTTTTGGATTCAAATAGCCAAAGATGAATTCAATGGATTTTTTATCAAGATGAATAATAGCGTCGAATTGCTTGCGAAAAGCAATATTATTAAGATCATTAATTATATCTAAATCATTAAGATCAAAAACAAACTGAGCATCTTGAGTACCCCATGGCTGCTCAAGTATTAATTGATCTTTTTGTTTAGAAAGTTCGCATTGCGGATTGTTCTTTTTGAACTCAGCTAGGCCAAGATCGTCAAATAACTTCTTATTGTTCTCATTTGGCTGTTTTGCCATCTGTTCTCTCCTTAAAAAAAGGAAATTAAGGGCCTAACGGCTCGGGCATCAGGTGCGGCGGTGGCAGGGCCAGGTTTTGACTTGATGAGAATCGCTGTAAAAAGCCGTCACCTGGATGCCCTTGTTAGGTTCAAAGTCTCACATCTCCTCAGGTGGTTGAAAACAGGACCCTCCATTCCTCTCCGCAAGCACTCAGTCAGAAATCTTCACCCACAGTTCCGAGGACACTGCGCCGTCAGCCTCAGCGTCGTGGTAGGTGACCGGACGTTCAAAGAAACTTCGGTATCAGGACAAAGAAGGAACAAGCGCTTCAGACGCTCACTAGACCTCTCTGCTTGACGGAAGCAGCGGCTAGGCTGCGGCGCAGTGTTCTGGTCGATCTCAGGATCTCGAAACGACTCGGACTTGTCCTGTGAATGTCCTCTCTAATTTGAATACTTACTTAATTTTTCATCGTTTGCCCTTGGGGAGGAACCTAACGGCTCGGGCATCAGGTGCGGCGGCGGAGTGGCGCTTGTTTTGATCTGTAGTCACACCTTCTTTTACACCGCCGTCACCTGAATGCCCTTGTTATGCCTTTCTTTCCGTTCCATTCACTCTCACCCTTCTTCGTCCACCCCTTCTTCTCGTGGTATTGCTTCTACCCGCATTTCCGGTTCAGGTAGTAGATGGCGGGGCAAGAACGCGAGTCCGGCGATTACGGTTGGCACTACGGCGCTCGCAATAACTACCGCAACCAAGAAGGAATACTGTGCCTGTGTCACGATGTTGTGCGAAAATCCGTACAAGGCCGAGATCGTTCCAAACGTCAACCCGGTGGACATCATCAGAGTGTAATACCATCGTTCGTCTCGTCTGCGGCGGAACTGACCGATGACCGGATAAAGCCCGAATATTTTCGATATGACCTTCCCCCCCAACAGAAGCAAGAAGACAATGGGGGCGGCAACAAGGGCTGGCAGCGATACGAATGTTCCTGCGCGAAGGAAATAGAACGGTGTGAGAAACCCGACGGTCAATGTCCGAAGACGGCGAATCCAGAAGGTATCTCCGTTCGAGAACTCCGCAAGAACCATGCCCACAATATAGGCGGGAAGGACCGCCTCACTCCCCGACCAAAGCGCCAATGCACCCAAGCCGAAAAGGACGAAGATGACCCATTTCGTTCGGATCGCGGCAGTCCGATGGGCGTAAATGCGCGTCAACCACCGGCTGGTGAAAGGCAATACCAGCAGCACGAAGGCCGTCACCGCAATGAAGATGGTTGTTTTGTAGGTGAATGGCGCAAACAACAATCCCAGAGCGATGACCGTCCCGAGATCGTTGATAAAGCAGGCGCCGAGAATACCCTTGCCAAAGTCCGTCTTGTTGAAGCCGGTTTCCAGCATGACTGCGTAAACAACCGCCATCGATGTGGTCGAAAGCGCCACACCGCAAAGCAAACTCGCTTGAAGATCCCATCCAAGCAGGTAGCGTGCGATAGCCGCACACCCCAAGAAAGGCGCGAAGAAACCAATGAGACCAACGACCGTCACTTCCTTCAGTTTCTTTCGAATCACATCCGGCTCAAGTTCGGCACCCGCTAGGAACGTAAGCAGGACGGCTCCCGAAGCGGCCAGAAACCGGAGCCATTCCAAGTTGGAGCCAAGTGCATCGACCTTTCCGAGAAGGCCCGCGACTGCGGCTGCGATTACGCCAACACAGATTTCAACCAGCGCAATGGATACCCGCAGGTGGTATGCAACCACCGCAGAGAGAACAGCCAGTCCAAGCCACAAGGCGGCAATAGTAAAAACATGTTCCATGATGAAGTCCTCCTTTCGTAAACACGTTCCAGACCTGCGCACAGCAATCTGCGTGGTAGGAGTCATCAGCCTGGTCTGGGCGGTTACAAGGGGGACCCCATCCCCAAAATCATTATCTTACTTTGTTTGCATTTCGCAACTCATCGTCAATTCATCTTGAGGCATAACGGCTGGGACATCAGGCGCGGCGGCGGAGATGTGCTTGTTTTAACTAGAGTAGTTACGCTTTAAAGAGCCGTCGCCTGAATGCCCTTGTTGGGCGGCGAGCTCAAATGTAAAGCAATTACGCTGTCCTGCTACGCTTTTCATCGGTTGATTGAGAATATGGCCAGAACTGAGAGAGCTAAGAATCTGCAACTACCGCTTTCCCCATGCTTCTGTAACAGATGCAAAACCATCAGGCCAACATACGATTGGTCTAAGAAACGATAGGCGATCCTCCAACTGTGATTGGTAAAGGTCTTCATTAGCGGAAGCGGCTACAACATTACCAACAACTATCACTCCTTTGCCTGTCTCCTTATACCATTCAAGAACGCACTCAGCATGGGCTCTGCATTCAGCAATCCTTGGCGGTTTGACACTTTCGCTTGGAAGCGATGTTAACTCTGCGAACTCTATCTCACTTATACCTCTGGGAAGCGGCGCACCCATCTTCATGACTTGCTTGAAAATATCCTGTCCTGGGATATTGACCACAAATTCACCCGTATCGATGATGTTCTTCATAGTATCATGAGCCATGTTACATGTGAATGCAAGCATATGTGGGTCGTTGGAGCAAGGCATTATACAATTCTTTGGGGCCGCATTCTCCTTTCCACCTGAATCCATTGTGGTCACAACGACTACAGGTGTCACTAGCGCGAATTTAGTCCAGATCCATCGATGTCTGTAATCTTCTGGGACATCGTTCGGTGCTACAAGTGGAATGTTAACTTTATTATTCATCTGGTCCTCCTGTGATACGCTGGTAGTAATTTTCGTAATAATATTCAGCTTCCCTCTTGATAATACACATTGCCTCCTTCCTTAAATAAAGCAGATAATTGAAAAATAGAATTGAGTATTGTTAATCTATCATTCAATAAAGACTATACCTCTTGTGCCATCAACTGTGACCGTAGAGCCTGTCCGAATAACCCTCGTTGCGAAAGAAGTACCCACTACGGCGGGAATTCCTATCTCTCTGGCAATCAAAGCGCAATGACAAAGTGAACCGCCGTAGTTTGTGACAGCAGCTTTCGCATACGATAATAAAGGTGCCCAGCAAGGATTAGTTGCCGAAGTTACCAAAATTTCTCCAGAAAGAAAACTATCAAATTCACCTGGGGTATGAATCACCCTGGCTACTCCGGTAGCGACACCAGGGCTTGCAGGGCGTCCTTGCAAAACACGTCGATTGCCAGAGTATTCCGTTGCGAAATCTTTGACTAAATCTCCCTTAATCTTGGGAGGAGGAGATAATTCGAAACTAGTGTGCCAATCCAGGTACCTTTTTTTAGTAAGTTTTCTAAGATCAACTCGCTTGCCACTAGATAATCGATCAATTGTACGATACAATTCGCCAAGCGATAAGAAAAAGATATTATCTGATTCTGTAAGGACTTCTAGATCGCTGAGTCGCTTGCCTATCTCGTGAAGAGTTAGGCGGAGTTGATGACAAGTTAGTTTGATATAGAATTGCCTATCATCTTTGAGGGGAATCCACTGCTGCGCCATGGAAAGTAACAAGTGGAAAAGAACTCTCCTGACCGGTTTCCATTTTAAGCGATTGAGGATTGAATCAACCATCGACCTTCGTTCCTTGGCTCTTTGATCTATAATCGCATCAAAGTTCTGATGCGAAAACCGCAACTTCGCTTGCAGAAGCTTCAGAACCAAGAGCGGATTCTGGCTCCAGTCAGGGAAAAACCAATCGTCTTTAGGGCTCTGGTGGCCATAGTCATCTAAGAAATTCTGAAAACGAGCCAGCCACTCGCGGCCCTTGTCACATTGCTCTAGATGTTCAGTGGTATATTCGTCGATATCTTTCCTGAAGACTTCAAGCAATTCTGGAGATTTTTTAATAGACTCTGCTAAATACCATATTTGCCGTTCCATTTTCAGGGTGATATTCCCTAACCCCTGAGTCAAGATCGTGGCATCTCTGGATGTACAGCCAGTCAATCTTGGAACAAGCTTCAGGAATATATCTCCGAAAATTCCTACAGTAGAACCTAGATATACTTCCCAAATAAAGGAATCAGCGAATAAATCACATACTGCATCCAAATGATCTCTAAGTTGCGACAAGTCTGCTGAATGAAATTGGAAGTCCTGCAATGTTTGCACTGCTGGGAGATACTTGGATAGTCTTTTTTTCCAAAGATCAACACCTCTAGTCAATGCAAAAAGAAACTTGAAAAAGAAAGGAACAAGCTTTGCTGGTTTGGGTTTTGCCGAGAGATCAATATTCCAGAATAGATAATGATTGAATAACCGTAACTCCGCTTCGCCTTTAACCATTGGCAAAGGCAATTTATGCATCGCAGCATCCCATCCTGTTTTAACCATTCTCCGGAATAAACTATAGCTCAAGGGGGTCACTGGATCGACTAGTCGCTCTGTGATACCTGCTCCACGAAGCCATACAACAGCCCGGTCACTCTCCCTCTCCCATTTTATGGGAAATGGGTCCAGTGCAGCGGTAATTGGCCGTGCTTGCAAAAGCCAAAGTCTATCATCGCTAAATGCCCATTCTATATCTTGAGGAGCGCTAAAGTACTGTTCCAGGTTAAGAGCAGCTTGTACAAGAGTGTCAATCTGTTCCGCATCTAGTGATGGCTTGCATATTAAGTCATTTAACACATGGACTTCACGCGTTCCCATTCCGGAGCTATCTGGCTTTAACATAAACTGTTTATCTACTATGTCTCTTTCAACTATCTGCCGCTCTGTGCGGCTTACTACGAAAACATCAGCATTGTATTCGCCAGACACGACCTTGGCTCCCAATCCCAAAGTGGAATTGATGACGATGTTATCTTTCCCTGTTACAGGATCTACTGTAAAGGCAATGCCAGAGGCCAATGGATCAATAGCCAACTGTACTATAATAGCCATTGACGCTTTGTTTTCCTCTATCCCTATGGCGCGTCTGTAAAAAATTGCACGCGCTGTCCAGAGAGAGGCCCAACATTTCTTGACTGCCTCAAGAATATTGTTAATACCAGAAACAAATAGTATCGATTTATATTGCCCTGCGAAACTAGCACCTGCTAAGTCTTCAGCCGTCCCGGAGGAACGTACGGCTACAGGCGCAGGTTCAGATAATCCAGTTTTCCTGATTGTAGAATAAGCATACTCTATGTGTTTGATGATCTCCTCAGGGAACTCCGAACTTTGAACAAGGACAGCAATCTTGCGACTAATTTCCTCGATATCAGAAATTTTAGCGTTTGTGGCTTGCTGCAATTGATCCCAGATGGTAGACCGAACTCTGTTATGGTGCAGGAATTCTTCAAAGACCAACGTGGTAAGACAAAATCCAGGAGGCACGTCGTAGTTTAAATCTAAGATTTGACCCAATCTTAATGCTTTATTGCCGACCAAGCTGGGTGCAAAACTAGATATACGAGAGAGAGGAACAATGTATGTGCGAGCGTTCGGGAAACTCATATCTTCAGAATTTATTGTTTATTTCCTAAAAGGCAGATGCAAACAAGGCTACCTATAAGCCTCATCTACACCTATGAGTTATTGACATTTTCTCTTTATTCGGTATTCACCTCATTAGTCACAAGAGTTCATAAGTCCATGACTAGTTCTGTACGTTTGGCCGCCCAACGGTTGGGGCATCAGGCGCGGCGGTGGAGATATGCTTGTTTTGACTAGAATAGATCTGCTGCAGAGAGCCGTCGCCTGAATGCCCTTGTTGGGCGGCTGCCCGTTTTTCAGCGACTCTCCTCGACGATCCTGATCTCTTCTTCGGTTAAACCATATAACTCATAGACCAGCGCGTTAATCTGTTTATCTGTGGCTGCGATCTGGCGCTGGTAGAGGGATTTATCTGCCGGGATGGATATGGTGGCGAGCTTTTTGTGCAGCTCCAACATGCGTTCCACCAGCGCAACAATCTTGTCGTGGCGGGCGATGTCGGCTGGATCGTCGAAGTTGATAGTGCGGACGGGTAGTTGTTCGATGAACTGGGTCCAAAACCGCACGTACCCACCACGCAAGGTTGTTCCTATCTGAAGCAAGTATTGGAAAAGAAGTTTCGTATTGAGCAAGCCCAGCGTGTATAGGACGGATTCCTTGACCTCATGATTGAGGATGATACCGTACCCGGTTTTGTAGAAATGTCCTTGGTCATCAAATGTAAACGAAGCCACGTTGTTGTAGTCAGGTACAACAAGTTTGGGAAGCTGAAACAAGGTCATACTCTTGGGATACCCAAAAGCGAACCAATTTGCTCCCTTGAACTTACCTTTCTCGCGTGCGGCTAACGCGGCCTTGTGCGACTTTAAGTAGGCATACGCTCGTGGATATTTCCTTGACAGCTCAGCTTCAGTCAGCAACCCGAAGTCACTCTCCTCGATAGAATAGGGACATATGAGTGAAGCCGTAGCCTTGAGAGGCTCATATCGGCGAATGTCCTTCCCTCGCAGAAAAGGTTTGACAAGGCCAGCTTCCATTCGGACCTGCTCGCCGGTAGCCTTGCAAACTCCTACAACATTGTCGCCATCCTGGTAACATTCCTCCAATACAAAGATTGTATCGGCACTTGTCTGTGTTCCGACGAAAACATGGGCCACATCTCCTAGCTTGGCCGGCATCCGGCTTAGTCGCTCATTAAGCGCAGCTCCCGGTCCGACGATAAAGTTCCATTCGCCGGCCGTTGCCTTGTCGGCTCGAATTTCACCCTCGACGGCTTTGCCGCTGGCTCGCCAGGTGTCCAGGTCGTGAGCATCGATATAGTGAAAGCAGTCGTTGCCCGCTTTGTCAAGAAACAGTAGGCAGGTATAGGTCGTCGCCCCGGCGAAGACCTGCTGGTCGCCGAAGTGCACGACCTCGGTCAGATGTTTGCCATCGGAGATCAACTCGCGCAACGGCTCACCGTACTTGGCTTGGAAGAACTTGTGCGGCAGAATGTAACCCATTAGTCCGTGCTTGTTGAGCAATTGCAACGCCCTTTCGACAAAGACGACGTAAATATCGTAATTACCCTTGCTGGCCGCTGTGTACACCCGCTTGAAGAATTCCACTTCGGTGGGGACCCATTCTTTCATCGTCTGGATGCGAATATACGGAGGATTCCCGATCAAGGCGTCAAAGCCGCCCGAGGTAATCACTTCTGGGAATTCGGCCTGCCAGTCGAACGGATTAACGCGCCGCATCTCTTGTTCATCCGGCATAAGTTGAGCTTGGAAGTAGTCCGGCCCGATGAGGCTGTTGCCACACTTGATGTTGTTGCCAAGATCGGGCAGAGCAGGCTTATGCCATAGAGCAAGCTGCTGGCCCAACGTCTCGTCGGTCTCGCCCTCAAGCACCTTGAGCAGCAGGCTCAGCTTGGTCACCTCCACGGCCTGACGGTCGATATCCACACCATAGAGGTTGTTGAGTAGAATCCGCTTCTTCTCCGATGATGTCAACCGCCAGCCGCCGTTCGGACCCTCGAAGACGGCGGGTTGCTTGCCACGGGCGTGTTTCTCTGGGTCATTGGCCTCGTACCAGTGAAGATGAGTGTCCAAAAGGTATTGAAACGCCCCCAGCAGGAAAGAGCCCGAGCCACAAGCAGGGTCCAGGATACGCAGCCGGGCCATCTGCAGCGGTGTCTTGCCCTTCACCAGCTTGCCCACGGTCTGTTTGACGATATAGTCCACGATGTAGGTGGGGGTGTAGTAAACACCACCCGCCTTCTTGACCTCCGGCTTTTCCTCCACCACAGCTCGGTGGGCAGGCGTTAGGCGAATGACTTTGCCAAGGAATTGCTCGTACACCTGGCCCAAAACGTCGGCGGGCAACACCGAGAACTCGTAGGGGCACTGCGGGTAATACAACCCATCGAGGATCGACTTGAGCACTCTATCGTCAATAGTTAGCACTGGCGTGAGAGTGTCGTCTCGAAAGTCAAAGAGGCCGGCGTTGTACTTCTCATCGGCCTGTCTATAGAGTTCGCCCAGGCGGGGG
>Ga0180437_10007730_pt1 | contig 13894 bp, 13 predicted proteins | sample SS_ome_4_FD_132410 | JGI IMG/M metagenome (GOLD analysis project Ga0180437, IMG submission 132410) | Hypersaline lake sediment archaeal communities from the Salton Sea, California, USA - SS_3_D_1 metaG | ecosystem: Environmental > Aquatic > Non-marine Saline and Alkaline > Hypersaline >...
CTTGTGGGGGGATAAGGTCGGGCCGCAGCCGATTCCAAAGTCTAAAGTGGCGTTTCGCACTCCAACTCGCACCACCCGCCGGCAGGGCAGGCGAGATCACTCGCTCAGCGCCCCGTGTGTCGGCGACTAGGTGCAGACAAATTGTAAACCCCGCGAGTCGACAAAAGTTTCGGGGAATTTGTCCGGGCCGGAGTTGGGCTGCAAGGAATCGTTGCCGGTGGTGCTTGCCGATGGTCCCCGTTTGGGGTAGTCTCGACGCATTGGCCGCAGCCCGCCCGCTGCCATCCCACCCCCTGTGCCGATCGAGGGCACCCCGCCGATGGACAAGAAAGCCAAGAAAAAGATCCATACGATCCAACAGAGGCTCCAGAAACTCCGCCAGCAAATGGCCGGCGCCAGGCAGCAGGCCGACGATCCGCGGGAGCTGAATTCCCTGGAGCAGGAAATCGCCAAGGCAGAACAAGAGCTGGCGAAGCTCAAGTCCTCTTGAGGTGGGCTTACGTTCCCGCGACCGCTTCCGGGTCGAACTCGACCGGCTCCTCCTCGGCTTCATGAAGGGCTTCGGCCACCTCCCGCCGGCTCGTCAAGTAGTAGCCGGCTCCGACTAAGGCGGTCAGCACGGTGGCGATGCGGTAGCCGAAGGCGACCACAAGGCCTTGGCCCAGGGCCATCGAGCCCCCGCCTGCGGTGGGTGTGTAGATGTAGAGGCGGTCAAGCACCCATTCGAACGGCCCCAGGGCAATCGGCAAGACGCCGGTGGCCGCGCTGACAGGGCTGAGCACGAAGTGCATCGCCAAGGCCGGCACGTCCTCGTACATCCCCTTGGCGATCAAGAAGACACTCAGCGTGAAGATGCTGTGCACGGCGACGCTCATCAATGCCGAGACGCCCAGCGCCGGCAGGTGGTGACGGTACATGTGCACGGCGTGGACCAGCTTCAGCAGCGGCGTGCCCACCTTGGGGATCTTGGCCAGCCATTGCGTCGACTTGCCTTGGGTGTAGTCGGGCAGCAGCGACGCGATCACGGCGACCGTGCCGACGGCCGTTGCCACCAGCGTGATCTTGCAGGTCCACTGGATGAACGGCGCGGGGATCTCCCAGAAGCCGGTCAGAAGAATGGCTGCCGACGCAACCACGAACAGCAGGTAAAGCCCTACGAGCCGATCGACCACCACCGTGGCCACCGCCTCGGGACGGCGGCCATGCTGGAGGCGGGCCAGGAGCCACGCCTTCAACAGGTCGCCGCCCACGATCCCGAACGGCGCCAGGTTGAACATGTAGCCCAGGAAGCCGATCCGCAGGGCCTCGGAAAACCGCAGCGGCAGCCCCAGCGTCAAAACCAGATAGTACCACCGCACCAGGGTCAACAGCACGGCCGTGAAGCAGGCGACCGCCGCCGCCGCCAGCCACAGCCAGTGCGCCGCCGCGTGACGCCCCACCGCCCATAACACCTCCGGCGCGAACCGGCCGTCCTTGACGAACGCGCTTTCGCCGCGGTTCATCGCGTCCCAGATCAGGTAGCCGACCAGGGCCAGCGAGATGCCGACTTTTACCGTGTTCAGCAGGGTTTTCTTCAAAGCTCCGCCCCCTTCAAGCGTGCCAGATCGGCGTCGACCATCATGGCGACCAGCTCGGGAAAATCGACCGTCGGCTGCCAGCCCAGCACGCGGCGGGCCTTCGCGGCGTCGCCCCGCAACGTGTTGATCTCGGCCGGGCGGAGAAGCCGTTGGTCGACCACCACGTGGTCCTGCCAATCCAGACCCACGTGCCCAAAGGCCAGCTCCACCAGCTCGCAGACCGAGTGCTTGCGGCCGCTGGCGACCACGTAGTCGTCCGGCCGGTCCTGCTGAAGCATCATCCACATCGCCCGCACGTAATCGCCCGCATAACCCCAGTCCCGCATCGCGTCCAGATTGCCCAGCGAGAGTTTATCGGCCAGACCGAGCTTGATGCGGGCGACGCCGTCGGAGACCTTTCGCGTGACGAATTCCATGCCCCGCCGCGGCGACTCGTGGTTGAACAGAATGCCCGAACAGGCGAAGATCCCGTAGCTCTCCCGGTAGTTGACCGTGATCCAGTGGCCGTAGACTTTGGCCACGCCGTAGGGGCTGCGGGGCCAGAACGGAGTCTGTTCGTCCTGCGGCTCCTGCTTGACCGCCCCGAACATCTCGCTGCTGCTGGCCTGATAAAAGCGGATCGCCGGATCGACCAGCCGGACGGCCTCCAGCATCCGTGTCACGCCGATGGCCGTAAACTCGCCGGTGAGCACGGGTTGGAGCCAACTGGTGGGCACGAAGCTCTGTGCGGCCAGGTTGTAGACCTCCCGCGGCCGCACCTCCTTTAGAAGGGTGATGATCGAGAGCTGGTCGAGCAGATCGGCCTGGTGGAGGGCGACATCCCCCCTCAAGTGCGAGATCCGCTCAAACCGCTCCGTGCTCGCCCGGCGGACCATCCCGTGTACCTCGTACCCCTTTTCGAGCAGGAACTCGGCCAGGTAGGAGCCGTCCTGGCCGGTGATGCCGGTGATCAGCGCTCTCTGGGGCATCGAAGCATTTTGGGCTGACGGTGTGGGGAAGGTCAAAACGACTTATCTTGGCAGTCGCCTCGTTTGCCGTCAATGCGGTTTCGGCGACGTCGGCCCGTCGAGGCGGCCCGGCCCCCACCCCCGCAAGCCCGCAGCCGAACTTGTGCGCCCCGGCCGCCGCCAGCATAATTTAGGTCCTTGGCGTTGCGTTTCCCGGTGTTGGCCTTGGCGTCGAAGTCATGGATGAAGCGTTCGACCCGTATCGCAAGTGGCTGGGGATCCCGCCCGACGAGCAGCCGCCCAACCACTACCGGCTCTTGGGACTGGCGCCGTTCGAGTCGGACCCCGAGGTGATCGCCAACGCCGCCGACGCCCGCATGGCCCATCTGAAGACTTTCCAAACGGGCAGGTACGCCGCGCTTTCCCAAAAGGTCCTCAACCACCTGGCGACCGCCAAGGTGTGCCTGCTGAGGGCGGAGAACAAGGAGGCATACGACCGGCAATTGCGGGCTGAGCTGGAAGCTCGGCAGCCGCCGGCCGCGTCCGCGACGCGGCCACCCCCTGCTCCGCCGCCCACGCCCCCCGAAGTGGAGCCGCCGCCGGCCTCCTTCGCCGCAATACCGCAAGTCCGGTCAAGACGAAAGCCGTCGGTCGCGGCCTACCTGCGACGGCGGCGAAAGCAGTCGCGGCTGGCCGTTTTGGCGCTGGTCTTGCTCGTGGGCATCATCGCCGGCGCGCTGGCATTCGTGCTCACGCGACCAGAGGAGCCGCCGCCGGGGCCCCCGCCGGAGCCTCAGCCCGGCGCCGTGAGAACCACCGAAGCGATCTGAAGCAGCGCCTGCTGATTGAGATTCCTCAAGAACGAATGGGCAGTCAGCCGGCCGGATGCTACACCACCCGGCAGAAGACGCATTTGAGATACTCGCTTTCCGAGCAGGTGACGGCCACGGGGTGATCGGCCGCGGCGCCGCGCTGGTCGAGGATTTGCAGGTCGCGGCCGGTCTGCTGGGCCACGCCGAGCAGCATGTTCATGAAATCCTCGCGGCTGACGTGGCCCGAGCAACTGCACGTGACGAGGATCCCGCCCGGCTCAGTCAGTTCCACGCCCAGGCGGTTGAGCCAGTGATAGGCCCTCAGGGCACGGTCGGCAGAGCGGCGGCTGCGGGCGAACTTGGGCGGATCGAGGATGACGCCGCCAAACGGGCGGCCCTCGGCCAGAAGGCCCTCCATCGCCTCGAAGCAGTCCCCGGAGCGGAACTCGACGTTGGCCAGACCGTTGAGATCGGCATTCTGTCGGGCGAGCTCGACGGCCTTGGCACTGGTGTCGACGCCGAGGACCTCGGTCGCGCCGCCGGCTGCCGCGGCCAGGGCGAAGCCGCCCGAATAGGAGAACATGTCGAGCACGCGGCGGCCGCGCAAAAGGGCGGCGGCCGCGCGGCGGTTCTCCCGCTGGTCGAGGTAGAAGCCGGTCTTCTGGCCCTCGGCCAGATCAACGCGGTAGCGTATGCCGTGCTCGATGATTTCCACCGGCGCCGCCGGCATTTCGCCCCAGATCGGGCCGTCGCGGAGCCGGAGCCCCTCGGCCCGGATCGTCCCACGCTCGGTCCGCAAGACAATGCCGCGCGGGCGGAGCAGATCGACGAGGATTGCCAGGAGCATGTCGAGCCGGACGGCTATCGCGGCGGCGGTCGCCTGAACGGCAAGGTAGGGCCCGTAGCGATCGACGATCAGGCCGCTCAGCAGGTCGCCCTCACTGAAGACCAGCCGAGCCGCTCCCTGCGGATCGTCGTAGCCGAGCACTTCCCGCAGACGAATCGCCTGCCCCAGGCGGTGCCGCCAGAACGTCTCGTCCAGCGGCTCGGCCGCCTGCCAAGTGTAGAGGCGGACGCGGATCCGGCTCTGGCTGTTGAAGATGCCGCGGGCGATGAACTTGCCCTTGTCGGAGCAGAGGTCGACCTCGTCGCCGTCCGCCGGCGAGCCCTCCACCCCAGCCACGGACTTGTCGAGCACCCAAGGATGCCGGCCGAAGAAGGGCTGGGACTTTCGCGGTTTGAGGATGACGCGGGCCGGCGGCATAGTTCGATCAGAGTTGGAGCGGGGCAGAGGACGCGGCATGCAGAATGCCAAAGACGCGATCATAGCCGAGAAGGCCGCCGCCCGCTATGCGCGCCGCCATCCGCAAGAGCAACCACGCCGCCGCTGGGCATAAATCACGTGGGCTGGCAAACCTGCGGCCGAACAACTCGGCAGTGGATCCCCGCAAGCTCGGTTTCCAGCCGCCCGAAGGTGGCCGGGTCGGGGCAGGTGCCGATGATCGCCCCGCCGGAGCCGGCAAACTTGGCCGTGGCCCCTGCGCGGCGGGCCCGCTGGATCATCTCGACCTGCCAATCGGGAAGCCGGCAGATCGAGCGCCGCAGGTCGAAGTTGGCGTCGATCAGCTCGCCCAGCCGATTGGTCTTGCCGGTGAGCAGGGCCTCGCGGGCGTCGACCGTCAGGTCGGCAAACCGCTTGATGGCCGAAACGACTTCCGGGTCCGCCCGCTCGAAGCGGCCGCGAAGGTCGTTGTGCAGCACCTCGGTCGGCTCGCTCACTTCGGTGTGGTAGGCGACGTACAACGGCGGCAGCAGGGCGGGGTCGAGCGGCTCGTAGGCGCCGCAGGCGAAGTCGCCGATCACCTCCGTCCGTTCTTGGGAAAAATCCATGTAGACCAGGCCCTCGTAGACCTGGATCACGCGGTCCTGAAGCCCGGCGGCGATGCCCAACTCTTCCCTCTCCACCGAGAGCACCAGCGAGGGCTGCACGCGACGGGGGATCTCGACGCCGTAGAACTCCATCAGGCACCGCAGGGTGGCGACGATGATCGCGCTGGAGCCGGCCAGCCCGACCTGACGGGGGATGTTCGACTCGTAGCGGACCGAGAAATTGCGGTCGTGCAGTTTCAACTCGTGCCGGAGGCAATACTCGACGAACTTCTTGATCGTCGCCTTGACCAGCCGGATGCCGCCGTAGTAACCGTGCAGCTTGACGTCGCGGACCAGCTCGGCAACCGAGCTGAAACGGCTCAGGTCCTCCTGGCTCCAGACCAGCTCGACCTCTTCCCACTCGTAAAGCGTCACCTCGGCCCGGAAATTGCAGACCACCAAGGAGATGGTCTTGCCGTGATAGCCGTCGGAAGGGTTCCCGACAAGACCGGCGCGGGCGTAGGCTCGTTTGCGGATCAGAAGCATCTTGGCACCTGCGATTCGAACCGGCAGCTTGCCTACGTCTTTTCGCCCAGCAAGCCTTCCACGAATCGGCGAAGGGCGGGCCCGTATTGCGGGTCGGCGAGAGCGAACTCGGCGAAGGCCTCGAAGTAGCTCTCGAAGTTGCCGATGTCGAAGCGGCGCTGGCCGCCCGGCAGCCGCACGCCGAGCACCTTGTGCCCGTCGCCGATCAACATGCGAATGGCGTCGGTGAGCTGGATTTCGTTGCCCTTGCCCGGCGGGGTCCGGCTCAGGTAGTCGAAGATTCTCGGGCTGAAGACGTAGCGGGCGGCGACGGCCAGGTTGCTCGGCGCGTCGGCCACCTCGGGTTTTTCGATCAGGTCTTCCAGCTCGAAGACTTCGCCGAAGCCGTCGCGGGGCCGTGCGATGCCGTATTGCACGACTTCCTCGCGGGGCACTTCCTCGAAGGCGATGACCGCGTCGGCCCCGGTCGACTCGAATTGCTCGATCATCAAGCGGACCACCTGCGACTCGGCGTGCAGCCCGATGATCGAGTCGCCCAAGGCCACCACAAACGGCTGCCGGCCCACCACCGGCCGGGAGCAGAGCACGGCGTGGCCGAGGCCGAGCTGCCGCCGCTGCCGGGTGTAGAAGTATTCGAGGTCTTCCCGCTCGAAGGCCAGCTCCTCCAGCAGCTCTTCTTTGCCGCTCTCGCGAAGGTTGGCGATCAGCTCGGCGTCGATGTCGAAATGGTTCTCGATCGCCGTCTTGCCCGGCCCGGTTACGAACAACAGCCTGCCAATGCCGCAGCGGGCCAACTCCTCGACCACGTATTGCACCACCGGCTTGCGACCGACGGGCAGCATCTCTTTGGGCTGGCTTTTGGTCAGCGGCAGCAGCCGGGTCCCCCGGCCAGCCACGGGAACGACGGCGACGTCAACGGCCATGACTCAACACTCCCTCAATGTGCTTGCCCTTTCCCCAACGGAAGCTAAATAAGCGTACCACCCAATGTACAGCAACCACCCCCTTTGGTCGCGAGTGCCCGGCAAGCGAGGGGGCCGGCGAGCGAGTCTCCTGCCACAGCGGGGGGGCGGAGAGATCTTGTTCGCGGCCTTCACCGCGAAGTAGACTGGGGTAGCACAGCCCGGGCCGGCGTTCGGCCGTCGGGTGGCGTGCCGGGCCCTTGCCCGAAGTTCTTATCAGCGAACGAATTCGGTATTTTCCTTCCTTAGTGGGAGACGCGGTAAACGATGCCCATTCTGCCAGCGGAGCCTGACATCTTCCCGGAAAACCTGCTCGAACAGGACCAGCCCGAGGCCGATTCGGAAATTCGGTGGTGGGCCTTGTACACGTTGCCCCGTCGCGAGAAAGAGCTGATGCGGCGGCTCCGCGGAGTGAGCATCCCGCACTACTGCCCTCTGGTGAAAAAACGGACGAAATCACCCGCCGGGAGGGTGCGGACCTCGTACGTGCCGTTGTTCTCCGCGTACGTCTTCTTTCTCGGCGACGAGGAGCACCGCTATCAGGCGCTGCAGACCAACTGCATTTCCCGCTGCATGGTGGTTGTTGATGCCGACCGGCTCGTCGCAGACCTGAAGAACATCAAGCGGCTGATCGACGCCGACGCGCCGCTGACGCCCGAGTCGCGGATCGAGCCGGGGGTGAGGGTGCGGATCCGCTCGGGCGCTTTGGCCGGCCTGGAGGGCACCGTAGTCAAGCGGCGGGGCGTTGAGCGGCTGCTGGTGGCCGTCGAATTCCTCCAGCAGGGGGCCTCGGTACAACTCGAAGATTTCCAGGTGGAGCCGATTGACCTTTGACCGAACTTCTCCGGCCGACCGTTTCAACCGCCGCGGGGCTCGATGAAACCCGATCCACCCCAGCCCGAACCGCCGCCTTCTTCCGGCTGCCCACTCTGTGGTGGGTCTGATGCCCCGCGGGGGTCGCTCTCCCGGGAGCAGCTTCGCACGCTGCTGGGCGAGGAGCTTGCGCGGCGGCTGGGGCTTTATCCGCTGCCGTCCGGCTTTCGGCTCTCGGTTGTGATTCCCGTCTTCAACGAGCGGCACACGCTCCAAGAGATCCTCCGCCGCGTGCAGGCCGTGCCCGTGGCGAAACAGATCATTCTCGTCGACGACGGCAGCGCCGACGGCACCCGCGAACTGCTGGCCGAGATGGAAGGCCAGCAAGACGTGCGGGTGTGCTATCACGAGCGGAACCGTGGCAAGGGGGCGGCGATCCGCACGGGCCTCGCGCACGCCGCCGGCGACGTCGTGCTGGTCCAGGACGCCGACCTGGAGTACGACCCCGCCCACTACCTGGAACTCATCAAGCCGATCGTCGAGGGCGTCGCCGACGTGGTCTACGGCTCGCGGTTCCAGGCCACGGGGCCGCACCGGGTGCTCTATTTCTGGCACTACGTGGCCAACCGCGTGCTGACGACCGTCTCGAACATGTTCACCGACCTGAACCTTACCGACGTGGAGACCTGCTACAAGGTCTTTCGCCGCGAGGTGATCGAAGACCTCACGCCCACGCTCAAGGAAAACCGCTTCGGCATCGAGATCGAGCTCACGGCCAAGGTCGCGCGGCGAAAGCTGCGGATCTACGAGCACGGGATCACGTACTTCGGGCGGACCTACCACGAAGGCAAGAAAATCGGCCTTCGCGACGCCTTCCGCGCGTTGTGGTGCATTGTGCGGTATTGGAAAATGGATTGATTTGGCCGCCCCACCGAGATATTGATGTTTGGCCTGCTCTATCCCGACCTCCGCATCGACAGCGTTCTGGAGCTCGACGTCGACCGGCTCTCGGCGCTCGAGCTGGATGCGCTATTGCTCGACGTCGACTGCACGCTGAAGCACTACGGCGACGAGGCCTGCACTGAGAACGTGGTCGCCTGGCTGGCGGGGCTCCGCGACGCCGGGATCGGGCTGTGCCTGGTCTCCAACGGGCGGGGGCGGCGGATCCGGGCGTTCGCCGAAAAGCTCGGGCTGCCGTTTGCGGCCACGGCCCTGAAACCGCTGCCGATGAAGATCCGCGCCACCGTCCGCAAGATGGGCTTCGACCCGAAACGAACCGCCATGGTCGGCGACCAGGTCTTCGCCGACGTGCTGGCGGGCAACCTGGCGGGCCTGATCACGATCCTGGTGCGGCCCATGCGGCCGGAGGACGAGCCCTGGTTCGCCCGCTGGAAAAGGCACCCCGAGCGGCTCGTTCTGCGGCGGTTCGAGAAGAAGCTCCTCCGCCGAACGCCGCAGTTGGAGCAAGTCGCCAACGACGCGCCGCCGACCCGTTCGCAGATGGAAAGCCTGCCGGAAGAGCGAGAGTAGCCGGCCATGAGAATCGTCGTCACCGGATGCGGAGGGCAGCTGGGCAGCGAACTGTGCCGCGGCGCGGGGGCCGACTTGATCGGGCTGGACCTGCCCGACTTCGACCTGACCAACCGCCAGGGGGTCGTCGAGACGCTTTGCCGGATTGCCCCCCAGGCGATCATCAACACGGCCGCCTTCACCCAGGTCGACCGGGCCGAGGACGAGCCCCAGCGGTGCCATGCGGTGAACGCCGACGGCGTGGCCCACCTGGTCGAGGCCTGCCGGCGGCTCGACGCGGTGCTGGTGCAGTTGAGCACCGACTACGTCTTCGGCCGCGACGCCGCCCGCCGCGACCCTTACTGCGAAAGCGATGAGCCGGGGCCGCTGGGCGTCTACGCCAACACGAAGCTGGAAGGCGAACGGCTGGCCGCCCGATGGCCGAAACACTTCGTGGTGCGGACTTGCGGGCTCTACGGGCAGGGCGGGCCACGGGCGAGCGGCAATTTCCCGCAGGCAATCCTCCGGCTGGCCCGCGAAGGCCGCCCTCTGCAAATCGTCGACGACCAGCGGTGCTCACCCAGCTACGTCCCGCATGTGGCCCGGGCCATTCGCTTCTTCCTGGGCACCGGGGCCTTCGGCACGTACCACGTCGTCAACCGCGGCGATGCCAGTTGGTTCGAGTTGGCCGCCGAATTGATCCGGCTGGCCGGGCTGGAGGCCGAGTTGACTCCGATCACGACGGCCGAGTACGGCGCCCGGGCCCCCCGCCCGGCCTACAGCGTGCTGGATACGGCCAAGTACCACGGCCTGAGCGGCCGTCCCGAGATGCCCCGCTGGCAAGACGCCTTGGCCGAGTATGTCCGCTCGCCAGCCTACATTCCCAGGTCGTCAAGCAGTTCGCGATAGGGCGCGACGTACACGGTCAAGAAGATACGGAAGATCAAGGCGATGATGATCACGGCGATCGCTCCCCAGACGGCCAATCCGGCGAGCATGTTGATCACCTTCAGAGCGGCGGCCGCCCGTTCGTTGTACTGCCGGCTCAGCAGCTCCATCGACTCGGCCAGGTTGCCGCTTTCTTCGCCGACGCGGATGTTGTCGAGAAATTCGGCCGGGTACTCGCCCGCCGCCAAAAAGGCCTCGTGAATCGAGCTGCCCGACTCGACGGCGTCTTCGACGATCCGGATGTGGTCGATGTACCGGGCGTTGCGGGCGCTGCGGAGGCTCAGCCCAAGCGCCTGGCGGACGTCCATGCCCGTGCCAAAGGTCAAGTGGAGCGACCAGGCCACGCGTGCCAGGCAGATCGTCTCCAGGGCCTTACCAAGCACGGGGATTTGAAGCACGATCTTCTGAACCGGGCGGACCCAGGCCACGCCTCGGCGGATCGCGTGGATCACGAAGGCGATGCCCGCCGCCACGACGGCCAGAAAGGCCACGTAGATCGCCAGTCCTCGGTTGCCCACCAGGCCGAACCCGAGCGGGTCGATGTCGGGGTTGACAATGCCCATGATCCAGATCAGCAGCCCCACCACCGTGACGGCGATCACCAGCTCGATGGCCGGCCACGCGATGGCAACCAGGAACGTCCGCCGCAAGCGGATCTGCTCGTCGTAGTGGTCGGCCAGCCGGGCGAAGATCTCGGCCAGATGCCCGGTCTTCTCGCCAACGTTGGTCATTTCACGAAACAGCGGCGGGAAGTAGTCGCCGCTGGCCTCGATGGCCTCGGCTACACTGTCGCCGCAGCGGATGGCCTCGCTGATTTGAAAGAACCGGGGCCGGGCGGCCAGCCCCGTGGCATACTGCGACTCGCGAGCAAAGACGGTGCGAACATCCACCCCCGCCCGCAGCGTGGTGGCCAGCCGCCGGCAAAGCCGCGCCAGCGAGCCCAACGAGATCCGTGGTGTAAAGAGCATAAGAGACGGCACGCAGTGGCGGTGAGCCTATTTCCAGGAGACTGATGGTTCATCTCAGCCGGATTGATGATTTGGGTGCCACTGCTGGCTTGTCCAGCAGTGCGGGAGCACGGTTGGGCAAGCCAACCGTGGCACCCGTCAGTTGACGTGAGATGAACCACTAGCATACCCTCCGGCCGAGCCGGGCAGAAGCCTCGGTTCCCGGGCTCGCCCCGGATCCGAATCTGTCATCCGCAACTCCGAACGCCTATAATGCTTTTGGGGCCTTCTTTACGCAAACGCCAACCAGGAAAACGATTGCCGATGTCAGAAACTGAGCGGCCCTACGAAGTAGACGAGGCTCCCGTTCCTGCCGAGCCGGTTTCCCCACCCGTCTACAACCCCGCCATCGGCAGAACCTACCTGCTGACGGTGATCCTGGTCGTTCTGCTCGGCCTCCTGATCCTGCCCTACGTCGCGGAGCGGCTGCAATACGCCCTCACCCGCGGCGAGCAGCGGGCGAAGGCCGAGGTCGCCCGCGCCGAACTGGCCGGGATGGCTGAGCCGGCAAACCGCTTCCGGCTGGTGGCCCAGGCGGTCGAGCCAAGCGTGGTGGGGATCGACACCATTCGGGTGGCCAATCCGTCGGCGGTGCGGGATGAGTGGTTTGGCGGGCCGCTGTTCCAGGCGGAGGGGCAAGCCTCCGGCGTCATTATTGATGAAGAGGGCCATATCCTCACCAATTTCCACGTGATCGACCAGGCCTCTCGGGTGAATGTGGAGTTGAGCGACGGGCGGAGGATCGAGAACGTCAAGGTCGTGGGGGCCGATCCCTACACGGATTTGGCCGTGCTGAAAGTAGACGCCGGCTCATTGACCCCCGCCCGGTGGGGTGACAGCGAGCAGCTTCACGTCGGCGACGACGTGCTGGCGGTTGGCAACCCCTTCGGCCTGAGCAGAACTGTGACCGCCGGGGCTGTCAGTGCCAAGGACCGCATTTTCAGTTCGAGGGACTACTCTACCGCAACCACGTCCGGCTTCCAGGAATTCCTGCAGACCGATGCGGCGGTCAACCCCGGCAACAGCGGCGGGCCGCTCTTGAACACCCGGGGCGAGGTGGTCGGGATCAACACGGCCATTTTTGGGGAGTCGTACCAGGGAATCAGCTTCGCCATCCCCAGCCGGCTGGCACGCGAGGTGTACGAACAAATCATCAGCGGCCGCAAGATCGCCCGCGGCTGGCTCGGCGTCGCCATGGACGACGTGACCGAGCGGGAGGCCCGGCAGCTAGGGCTCGAGGGGCCGCAGGGGGTACTCGTTCACGGCGTGGTAGCCGGCTCGCCGGCCGAGCAGGCGGGGGTCCAGCCGCAGGACGTGATCATCGAGTGGAACGGCCGCCAAATCAGCAACCAGTACGATCTCAGCCGCGCGGTCGCCCGTACCAAAATCGGCTCGAAGGCAACCATCGTCCTGCTCCGCGGGGGTGGCCGCCAGGAATTCACCGTCACCGTGGGCGAGCGTCCGGCACAACTGTGACGTTGAGGGTTGGGAGTTGGGAGTTGAGGGCCGGCCGAGAGAAGGGAGGCTCTTCCGCCGGTCGCCAACCGCCCGCCGAGCAATGTGAATCCGATTCCCAGGGCTTGTCACACACCTACCAGGGGGTTGATGCTAGCACTGCGGGCTGCAATTCGGCCGCGGCGCGCGTGCTTGACCCGTTTTTGCAGCAGGGCTATAATCACCCGCCCACTCCCGAAATGGGACCTTGCGACTGCTCTGGCCGGCTGCGGGCCTCGGGGGGCAAAGGCAAACGGAATTGCCGACGGGTCTGCTGGAAACGTGAAACGGATTTCGCGCAGCGAGACGCACGGGAGCAAGCGGTGTCTTTCTCTTTCGACGACACCAAGGAGCGGGTGAAGCAGGCGGTCGACATCGTCGATCTGGTGGGCAGATATGTGCAGTTGCGGCGGCAAGGCCGCGGCTACGTCGGCCTCTGCCCCTGGCACGACGACACCCGCCCCAGCCTCCAGGTGAACGCCGAGCGCCAGTCTTTCAAGTGCTGGGTCTGCGACATCGGCGGCGACGTCTTCAGCTTCGTGATGCAGATCGAGGGCGTCGAGTTCCGCGAGGCGCTGGCGATGCTCGCCGACCAGGTGGGAGTCGAGCTGAAGCCGCCGCGGCCCATCGCAGGCGGCCCCGCCGGCGGAGCTGCCCAGGCGGCCGCCCCAGGTGTGGGCAAGCGGACCCTCTACCAGGCGATGGCCTGGGCGGAACAGCAATACCACGAGTGCCTGAAAACTTCACCGGAAGCCGAGCCGGCCAGGCGCTACCTCCGCCAGCGGCGGATCGCCGACGAGAGCGTCGACAAGTTCCACCTCGGCTTTTCGCCCAATCGCGGCGACTGGCTTTTGCGGCTCGCCCAGGAAGCGAAGGCCAACGTCGGCGTGCTGGAAACGATCGGCATCCTCGCCCGGCCGGCAGGCGGCAGCAGCCCCTATGACCGCTTCCGGGGTCGGCTGCTGTTCTCCATCCGCGACCCTCAAGACCGGCCGATCGGGCTGGGCGGCCGGGTGCTGCCGGAGTCGGGCGCGACCAGCCCGGCCAAATACATCAACTCGCCCGAAACCCCGCTCTTTCGCAAGAGCAAGACCCTCTACGGCCTCGACCTGGCACGCCACGCGATGCGCAAGAGCCGCACCGCCGTGGTGATGGAAGGCTACACCGATTGCATCGTGGCCCACCAGCAAGGCTTCCAGAACGCCGTGGCCGTGCTCGGCACGGCCTTGGGCGAAGAGCACATCCGCACGCTGTCCCCCTTCGCCGACCAGATCGTGCTCGTGCTCGACGGCGACGAGGCCGGCCAGCGGCGGGCGGGCGAAGTGCTCGAACTCTTCGTGGCCCAGCAGGTGGACCTTCGCATTGTCACCTTGCCCGCAGGTATGGACCCCACCGATTTCCTCGCCGAGC
>Ga0180437_10007731_pt1 | contig 13892 bp, 9 predicted proteins | sample SS_ome_4_FD_132410 | JGI IMG/M metagenome (GOLD analysis project Ga0180437, IMG submission 132410) | Hypersaline lake sediment archaeal communities from the Salton Sea, California, USA - SS_3_D_1 metaG | ecosystem: Environmental > Aquatic > Non-marine Saline and Alkaline > Hypersaline > Sediment...
AAGGAATCCGATATCCTTGCCCCGTTAAATGCCTCTATAGCTTCGCACAGCTTTATGCGAATCCTGTCTTTCAATTCCTCAGTGGCAGGGACGGTAAAGGTGACGACAAGTATCTCATTTATTAAAAGATTTTTCTCAAGGAGAAGCCTGAGAAACAGGCCAGCAATTGCATAGGTTTTTCCTGTACCTGCACTTGCTTCTATAAGGTTTGTTCCCTCAAGAGGGCTCGTTAAAAGATCAAAGTTCGTGAGTGTTGTCATTGTTATATCGCTATTTGGTGTTCCAAAAAAGGTCGAAAAACCTTTTCTGCGATGCGCCGAAATTCTGAATCAAGGGGATCAGTATTTCCAAAGCAAAGTTGATAGTATGGATCTTCGCACTCACCCCGGCTGTAATCGGTTTTTTCCCAGATTCTGTGCGCACTATTGATAGCGTCTTCTTCTGATTTGTTTTTTTCTAGCATTGTATGGGCATACACCCAGGAAGTGTCCGGAAAGAAATGAAGGGGCTTCATAAGTCCTTCCCAGTAATCCTTTAATAGGTTTTCAAGAATCTCTTTACTGTTTTCCACCGGGGAATATTCCCATGCTGCCCACACAGCTTCACGCCCTTTGTCAGGCTCCAGGCCTGCCAACATGCTGGTACGGGGGTAGATATCAGCCATAACGCAATTCAGTGCAAGGTGATGGACCCATACTCTAAGGCGGTCTCTGGCCTTCACTCGTGCATACCGATAGTGGAGTAATCTTTCTGGATAAATTGGTTTGATCCGCCCTGTCAGCCTGAAATCTGATATATTGAGATCAATTTCAAGTGGTTCAAGGATTGTTTCGGGTATATACGGCTTACTTTTTTCAACAAAGCTTTCCACTCCCTGGCTCAGCTCCTCAAATATGCATTCTCCCAGCGTTCCGTGTGGGAGCTGCCCAGAGGAGTGTACTGTAGGAAAAAAATCTTTAAGGTTTTCTCCTTCGAGGTTTTTTTCGAGCAGTTTTTTTTCGAGCAGATATTTTTCCAGTGCCTTGATCTCAAATGCCTCTCTGTCTTCGAGTATCAAGGACCTCTCTTCAAGATCAATTCCCAGACGTTTATTGAGCAGAAACTTCGATGGATTAGAAAAAAAGGTGGACAAATCGTTTAAAGCAACTGTTTTCCATTCCTCTTCAGGGTTTGAAAGCCCCCTGGAAATAAACGATAGGGGAGCCTCGTGAGCCTCCAGAATACATTGTGCTGCCTGGCAGTTTTCCTCTGAATAGCTGAATAGTTTTTCACCCTCCTTGAAATATTCGGGACTAAAGGCCTGAAGGCGATGTTTGGTAAAAATATGGTCAAGAATTTTTTTTCCCGAGACTGTAAAGCCTTGTTCAATGTAATCTATGAGTTCGCTGACAACAACAGATGGAGGGATAATGCTATTATCCTGAATATTTTGGCCTACATAACTGGTATATAGTATCTTTCGTGCGGAAAGTATTGCTTCTAGAAAGAGATATCTGTCGTCATTGCGCCTGGATCGGTCTCCTGGTTGAGGATGTTTTGCTATGAGATCAAAACCTAAAGGTTTGGCCTGTCTTGGATAGACATCACCATTCATGCCCACACAACAGATGACCTTAAAGGGGATAGATCGCATAGGCAACATTTTGCAAAATGTAACTCCTTGAGTAATAAAACCGAATCCAAATCCTTCTGTTTCAAGGACATTCTTAAGGTGCCACTTGACGACATTGATATCAATCTCTTCATCAAAAATTGCTATTTTCTGCATATCACCCAGGTCATTGAGCGTGCGCCGTATCACATGCATTTCTCTTTCTGTACCCTCATCAGGCATAAAAAACTTCTCACAAAGCTCTGTTAAGGTTTCTGACCACTGATTAAGACTGCGGGGTTGACCAAGGGATCTGACATGGGTAAATAGTTGCTCTGTGAAATCAAGGAGCCTCCCTAAAACAGAGGCATCACCCCCTTCAATATGATCGTAGGGGAGGATACCATTAAACATGTTCTCATCATGGCCAGGCAACGCATAGCCTAATATCAGCCTTTCCAGGCCGGCCTTCCATGTGTTTTCAGCTAATGCAGGTAGGCCCAGTTGGCTCCGGTCTTTACTGTCGATTCCCCACCGTATTCGAGTATCTGTCATCCATTTCCGAACAAGCGCAAGGTCTGTCTCCATAATATCAAATTTTCGATGGACTGCTGTCGATTCCAAAATGGCAAAAACCTGTGAGGCGGTAAAGCGGCTGCCTAGGAGATCCAAAATTGCAAGGAATGTATTGATAATCTTGCTCTCTCTTCTTATGCTGCGATCTGAGATACTGAAAGGGATTTTCCCGGAGGCATCTGCAGGAGTATCAAATACGGCCTGGATATAGGGAGCATAGATTTCTATGTCTGGCGTCATTACCAGCATATCCTTGGGCAGGAGGTCTGAATCTTTTTCAAACATGTCAACAAGCCGGTCATGTAGGACTTCGATTTCCCGCATGGGGCTATGGCATGAATGGACCTGGATTGAGTTGTCATTACATGCAATCATTTCCTTTGAATCCAATCCTTGGTGCCTGTCCCGAAGATTCAGGATGTCCGATTGGATCCATGAGAGAAGAGTATTCGCGCCAGGATCTTTAAACGATGGAAATTCCTCGCAGTCGCACTCATTTACAAGATCAAAAAAATCCTTACCCAATACTCCCATTGATGCAAGGAGGCTGTTTCCTTTCTCCAGGTGGAGTTCTTCAAAGGCAACATCTCTCTTGCACTTTCTTGCTATTGTTTTTTTCATCGCCCAGTCAGAGAGGATATCACCCCAGTATTCTTTGCAGGGATTTATAAGAAAGAAGTTTATCTGGTTAAACCGTGATATAGCTTCAAGCATCTGAATGTGAAATCGGGGGAGTGCAGATATTCCAAAGACAGAAATTCTTTCAGGGAGACCATGTATTGTGGTGGGGAATTCCTTTGTTGCACTAAGAAAGGCCTTGCCGAGTGCAGCACGATGCATTGTTCCAGTCTCTTTAATGAGCTCTCTCCAGAGCATGGCCTGCCAGTGATTTTCCTCTCCACCTTCCCATCGAAAAATCATTTCTGGACGAAAAAGTAGGTACTGGTCAACGGTGTCTGCGATCCGCTCAGAAAGTTGAAAGCGTTTTACATTTCTTTGATTATCTCCTAGATAGGCGCTAAGGCTTTCAAAGCCCGACTTTCTGATACATAAAGGGAGAAGCTTCGCGATCCTCCAGGTCAATGTTTTGGGATCGAAATCTGAGCGTTCAGGGAGGTCCGGAATGACTTTCTGAAATACTTCGTGGACAAAGGCGTTAGGAAAAGGAAATCTGTAGTTTGCACAGATACCATGACGCTGGGCAAGTTGCATTGATACCCAGCGCTCCATACCTTTACTCTGTACAACAATAATTTCTTCATCCAACACTGATGCTAAAGGTTCCTCAAGCACTTCAGCCAATGTATCGGCCAGAATCTCCAATCTGTTGCTAGTAAAAAGCCTAAGGGTCATTATGAAGATTTCCTATTCCAATGAACCCCATACAATCTTGCGGTACATAGAGGGATCTGTATCGCCTTCAGTTGATATGAGTAAGACCTTTGATGTTTCATTAAGCTGTAATGCTTTAGCAATACTTCGGCAGGATGCCTGTGCAAGCACAGTCGTAAGCAGTCCTAGAGTTACCGCACCTGATTCTCCCGAAATAACTCTGTCATCATCCTGAAGGGGATTGCCGAGAATGCGCATACCTCTCATTGCTATATAGTCTGGACAGGCAACAAACACATCAGCGTAGTCTCGAAGTATTCTCCATGCCAGGGTGCTTGGCTCACCACACGCCAGGCCAGCCATAATCGTATTAAGGTTGCCACTGAGTTTTTTAGGCGTTCTTCTCTGGGTGGCCATGGGTTCATAAAAACAGGCAGCATGGGTAGGCTCCACAGCAGCAAATAGAGGTCGTTCGTTACCAAATAACTCAAATAAATACGCCTGGCTGGCAGCTGCCAGAGAACCCACGCCACACTGCACAAAAACATGTGTGGGAATTTCACCTTCCAACTGCTCCAGAGCCTCGTGTAAAATAGTGAGATATCCCTGCATGATTTTTAAAGGAATTTCCTCATATCCCTCTCTTGCTGTATCCTGCAGCAAAATCCAGCTCTGTTTTTGAGCCTGTTTTACTGCTTGCTGGACAGCATCATCATAGGTGCCATCAATAATAAGAGTTTGAGCGCCATGCGCTTTGATAGATTCATACCGTGCTGCAGAGGTGCCTTTTGGCAGATAGACGACAGCATTACACCTTAATTGCTGTGCGGCCCATGCAACTGCTCGGCCATGATTCCCGTCTGTTGCAGTCACAAATGTAGTGTCAGCCAGCTTTTCTTTTGCACTGGGTAAACGGAGTAAATCGAAGGACAAATCCTGCGCATTCATTTTCAATCGCTGAGCGATGAGATATGCCAGCCCATGGGTGGCACCAAGGACCTTGAAGGCATTAAGGCCAAATCGGTGTGATTCGTCTTTAATCCAGATGTGAGAAACGCGCAACATATCGGCAAGATGGGCAAGGTTTACCAATGGAGTTGGCATATAATCAGGAAAGGTTTGATGGAATTTTCGTACACAATGGGCTGTTAGCGAAGAAAATAAATCTGTCGAGGCTTTCATCATATCTCTTTTTCTGGAAAGCTGATTAACAATGTATGTTATTTTCTCTATCTCAAACATGCTGAAAACCTTTTCTCGCTTCATCTTTATCTAATTTGAGCGATTATTTTTTTGATAGATGTCTGAGGAGCAATGCACGTGTCTTAGTTGTTTGAGGGCCAGTACCCCCTCCACGCACATGGGTAAAAAAATTCACAATGTAATGTCTGAAAGCAATGTAACTTCATGGCACGTGTCGATATTTATACGTAAAAAGTGCCAGATTCGATCACTGGTGGATCTTCCATGTCAATGCTATGGACAATATCCTTATACATCCGTTTCTTCATCTCTGCGATTACCTCTCTGCGCTTGTTTAAGGCTTTTGCAAAAGAGAGTGCCTCATTCATCAGGTCGTCCATATGGCAGGCCTTCATGACTATGTGATGCGCTTCGCATTCCTCGGCAGTGGCTCGTTTTCCGCTATACTGCATTTCTTCAAATTTGTACATAGGGATTGCCTTTTTGATGATAGCAATCATACCGGGAAGAAACGGAATCCCAAGGTCTACCTCTGGAAAAGAAAAAAAGCCTCGATCAGTACGCATAAAGCGAAAATCAAAGGCACAGCTCATGATAGCTCCGCCAGCAAATACATGGCCTGATATTGCAGCGATTGTAGGCATTGGATAAAGGAGGATTCGTTTGAAAAGTTTCATCATCGTATAGAAAAATGCCTTTGCGGTGTCTATATCATTTTTTTGAATGAACGGTACCAGCCAATCCAGGTCAATCCCGTTACAGAAAATTTTTTCATGGGCGGAGGTAACAATAAGGGAATTAGCATCTGTATCATTTTCAATCTCATCCAAGATCGTGAGAAAGCAGTCTAAAAATGCGAGATTGAACCGATTTTCGCCATCGTTCATGGTAATAATAGCCACTCTTTCATCTAATGTATATTCTACTCGCGTCATTTTCCGCTTCTCCTTAATGATAAGAGTTTTCGTAACATTTTAGCTCTTTTAAAACTCACCCTGGCCTTTAAACAAAGCAACAGAGGTATCCTTGGTGATTTGCATGAGCATGGGGATGTCTTTTTTTACATCATGCCCTCACAAAGACGATTCGGTAGGCCGCTTCACACCAGTGCACACGGACAGAGTTCCTCAAAGACAATGACAAGTTGCTCGTGCACATGGTGTGAAGCGGCACGCTGAGGCATCATGTTAGAGGGCACGATGTAAAAAAAGACATCCCCATGCTTATGCACCAGGTAATTTCAAAGAGCTAAAATGTTACGAATTTTCTTTGCTGGGAGGATAGAATAAAATGAAAAAGCGTTGTGTGTCAAAGTAAAAAGGCTACAAGATATACGGTAGTGAGATGAGGTTATGATACGAAATACGCGCCTGATAGCTGTCGTTCTCGCTCAGGCCCTGCCCGTCATAAATCTGACAGGCGGCCCTACGGTCGATAAGAGGGAAGTGAGATGAAGTTTTCATTAGCACCCCTCATATTTTTCCTCTCTAGACAATCGTGTCCAATCGTATAAGGCATCAATTACCATATTTACAGTATCGTCAGTCCATTCCACATCTTCGAGTACCTTTATGAAATATTTTTCAATGCTTTTTACCAGGTCCATTTTCCTATCCTGTTCCCTGGTGAATTTAGTGCTGAATAACAAAATATAGATTACAAAAGCGAACCAGACAACCAGAAGAAACAATATAATAAATCCCATCATCCACGTAGAAAACCCTGTCGGAATAATAGTTACAACTGGAAGGACAAGAAAAAGGATACTGATTAATAAATAATGCCACTCTGTGTGAGTAATGCCTAAGATATTTGTTTTTGTCATTTTTTTACTCTCCCTCTTGAAAATTTCCCTAAGATGAAAAACCCTCACCAAATCCTATGAGAAATAAAGCCTTAAAAGTTCGCTCACGGTATACTTAATTACGGGCTACTTTGATATAAATGCGTTTTTTATGATATGAGTATAGGGCAGTGAGAATTGAAGGTCAAGGGGAGCATAAACAGGGTATGTTTTCATTGTAGGCAGAAAACATGCTATGTGGCTGACAATTTAACCATTTCGTAATGTTAGATCATGATGCAAATAGCATTTCTGACATAAAAAATTCATTCGCGGTACGCGGAGAAGGGGTGGTCCTCAAGTTTGAGTTGATAATTAATATTTTTCAGATGTTTGCTTAACACGTCCGAATCTCCTTTAATTTTCATTTTTTTCTGTCTTCTCTATAGGTTTCAGTGATAGTAAAAGCAACAGCCCCAAAGTACTCATCAATGTGCAGAGCCAGAAAGCCAGACTATATCCAGCGGTGACGTCAAAAATGTATGCTGTCAGAATAGGGCCAATAGCACCGCCAACAGTGCCACTGAAGACAATGATGCCAAAGAGAACACCATGAGCGTTTAATCCGAAAAACTCGGCAACGATGGTCGATATAGTAGTGAAATGTCCGCCATAGGCAATGCCGTAAATCACGGCAAAAACATAGAGCATCCACAGCACTTTGGCCATTTGCAGCCACAAAAGCCCGACGATGAGCAGGATAGAGCATAAGATCATTGCCTTTTTGCTGCCGATTCGATCAATGGTAATCCCGGTAATAAAGCGACCTACCATGCTCACGCCGCCAATAGCAGCGAGAACGGTTGCAGCTCTGATTGCGGAGATTTTTATATCTTGGGCGTGAGGGACGATGTGCATCATGATACTCATGAAGCAAAAGATGATGGCCAGATTAACTGCGCAAATTGTCCAGAATTGCCTCGTACGGACTGTCTCGCTGAGGGAAAGACCTTCACTATCTAAACCCGATGTACTCCCTGAGGTTTCCTTATCGCAATCTGGCAACGGAGAAATCTGGCTTGGGTCACGTCTGAGTAATTGAGCGATAGCAACAAGCGATAAGAGCACCCCCGCACCAATAATGATGTATGAAGTCCGCCAGCCGTAGCTTGTGATGAGCATACTAGCCACAAAGGGAATGATGAATTGGCCGGCGCCAGTACCGATTTTAACAATGCCGGTCATAATTCCCCTTTTCTTGACAAACCACCGCGCTGTTGTGCTTAAGGCGATCACATCAACGGAACTTAAGCCGACGCCGATAATAATGCCGTAGAACAGATAAAGCTGCCAGGTGGCACTAAGCCTGGACATGAGCAAATGGCCCAGCCCGAATAAAAATCCCGTGACAGCCATTACATTCCTCGGTCCTATTTTATCGTTAAGCCTGCCCACAAAGATGCCGAACAGACCCATAAGAAAAAGAGCTATCGAAGATGCGCTGGAGATAGCCACTCGTGACCATCCGAATTCATATGATAAAGAGCTAAAAAATACCCCGTAGGACATATACGTGCCGACACCTATTGCCTGGATGCTAAAACAGGCGCCGGCGATTACATAACCGTAGTAATAGGTATGTTTTTTTATCTTATCCATACACAACAATCTTGAATCAAAATAACTCTGTTATACAAAACATCGGCATTCATTAAATGCCGATGTTTTGTATAATAAAATCATTCCTAATGAAAGTAAAAAGAGTAAAGCCTCATCATTTATCAAGAGCAATCACAAAATGTTTATTATTGAAACTAAAAAAACTCTTCTTTTTAAAATGAAAAGTTGCTATCTTGCATAGATTAGGTACTCTTATTTCTTTCAACTCAAGGATTAAATTCCTTTCGTATACCCTATTATCCATCCTACTTCTGTTTGAAATTATTGACTATTTAGGGAGTTTTTGGATGGTTTTCATAAAGGAGAGGTGTTAAGTTCTTGGCTGTGTGCATAAAGACAAAGGCCTCCCTTCGTCCTGATTAAATTGCAGCTCAGGCCATCTCACTTAATGCCGAGTGTCTGCGCTATCTTATATCGACATGTTGATAAATTTACTGTCAGAGCGGAGCGAGAACTACAGGAGAATCTGGGTTTCCATGGATCGAGATTCCCCTGCAGATATTACTCGAATAGCTGGTAATCCCTTCACCGGGCATTTATACTCACATATGCCGCAACCCACGCACGTTTTGAGATCTACATAAGGCAATTGCACAAGGCTTTCCTTGCCATCAGGTCCTGCCACAATGCCTTTCCGAAAATAAATAGCCTTGGGTGAAGTGGGGCAGTGCTCTTCACACACAATGCAAGGTCCGTTACCGGACCAGGGAAGACATCTGCCTCTCTCTATATAGACGGAGCCGATTCTTATGGGGCGTTCGGTCTTTTGCTTTGATGAAAACTCGGCTATTGCCCCAGTGGGACACACATCACCACATAATGTACAGGTGTACTCACAGTAGCCTTGTGTCATAACAAGATGTGGTGTCCAAAAACCGGCCATTCCAGCCTCTGTGAGTGTTGGATTGATCACATTTGTGGGACACGCCTTCATGCAAAGTCCACATCTCTGGCAAAGGGTAAGAAAATCCTTTTCAGCAAGAGATCCTGGCGGTCTTATCAAACGGGGATTTGTTACGTTATGTGCCTGACCATCAAGTCTTCCTAAGAGTGGCAAAGAAACACCGGTAAGTATTCCTGCCAGGATTGCACGCCTTCCCATGTCAGGTTTTTTATTTGATTGCGGTGATGATCGCCTGAACCTGAAAGACAGGGCATCTTCAGGGCAAGAGTCAAAGCAATTAAAACACATCAAACACTCGGCACTCTGCCACTCCTTTCCGGGCTCGGGTTCAGCAGCGCCCTGACAGTTTTTTGTACATGCATTACAACTTGTGCATTTTTCTTCATCCTTGACAAGGGTAAGGATGGTGAATCTGGAGAATATTCCTAACAGGGCTCCCAACGGACACAGAAAACGACACCAAAAGCGCGGGCGAATTCTATTAAGAAAAAGGATCGCCAAAAAAAGCAATCCGATAAACCATGCAGTTTTAAAGACCTCGTAGGTGTAGCCGAACACAGGTGAGAGCAAAACCTCTCCATACGCAAGAAGATTCAGGATTTTTACATCGCTGCCAGCCATTAATTCAAATATCTCTTTCGCTCCTGTCCCGAGACCTGGAATGATGGCCAGGGCAATTGAGCGAAAAAGCATTGCAATGGGATCCATCAACCCTGTGAAATTGACACCTATGAGTGTTCCCGTAATAAGGGTGATAAGAAGGAAGTACTTGACCCTCTGGCCGGGGGATTTCTGATTGACCCTGACCATTCGCTCTCCCTTGAGTGTTGGTTTAACCCAGCTTACCAAATGATGAATAGTGCCTAAGGGGCAAATAAATCCACAGAAAACCCTTCCTAAAAACAGGGTCACCACAAGCAACCCTATCGCCCACCAGAAACCCTTAATGATATGATGTCCCGATAGCAGGGATGAAAGAAACACAAGGGGATCGAGTTGAAAGAAAAATCTCACAGGCCATTCGATGCTGATTTCCTGAGCATTGGAAAACACATACGAATACACAACAAATATATCCTGTGGGAGACGGCTTTCAATCAAGAGAAAAAGGAAGAGCAGGAGGAAAAAAGCCTGACTTGCTCGTCTGACCCAGATCAGATGCCGCGCCTTCAAATAACCACCTTTTTTCGATTGAGTTTCAATAAATCCGCGGTACCGAGGCCCCACTTTTCTCCCAACCCAATAAATCCCAGATTCGCTGGATTGACGCCAAAGAGCTTTGCAGCCGAAGCATCCGCGGCAACCTGGTCATTGCTTAAGATCAGTGTGTTTTTCTCGGCAACATCGGAGAGGCTTCCTCCAGAGGGACCGTTTGTTACCATGATTCTGGTAGCGTCAATCAAGGTAACGGTGGGTTTGAAGAACTGGGCTAAGTCAATAATGGTTTGGTGTATATCCTGGTGAAGGGCATATCTTCTGCCACCCACACCCCCTATCCAATTCTTTATACCAAGGGTCAGGGCACTCAGCCCATGATCCTTGGCGATTGGAAGGTTAATTACCTTGTCGGCCTCTACCAGCGGAATAAACACGGGCCAGATGTCAAGACGGTGGCCGTGAATCTTCATCTTTCTCATTAGAGATGATCTTGGTATGACAAGATCGGCATCGGTTTTTTTGGCCACCGACCCCACACCAGTGATAGCAAAGCAACGTCGTGCGTCATGAATCGTATGATCAGCAATCCGCACTTTTTTAGCACCACAGTCATAGCATAGTTCTATCACTGCCTCCAGTACTTGAGGATTAGTGGTTGCCGCTAGTTCAGGTCGCCGTGCCCAGGAGACATTCGGTTTAATCACCACTACGTCTCCTCGTGAGATAAAACGTGCGATACCTCCTGCTGCGTCAAAGATCTTTTTGGTTAACTCTTTAATGGAATATCCCTCTGTTTGTCCAAGGCCTTCCACAATAAACCCAGTTCCTGATTTTTGAGCCCATATCTCCTCTGTTCCACGCAGAGGCCAATCAATTAAAGCAGAAAAGGCCATGGCGCCCGAGATTTTAAACAATTTTTTCACAGCCGTTCTTCTCGTGATACGTTTTTTCATGTTTCAGTTACTCCTTCTCCAGAAAATATTTGAAACGTCATATCGATTCTCAGGTTAGCATATACATAGAGAACACTAATATTTAAAACAATGAATTTAAAATGCATTGCTTCTTTTGCCATGTGGAATGTATACATATGATAGAATAACCATCATAAACAGAAATATCAACACTGTTAAGGTATTTGAGAAGAATTGCTCTTGTAGAACCAATAGAATCTTTCAACCTTGATTAGAAAAGAGAAGCCAAAAAATGCTCTTAGTTTCTTTTAGGAGTATACCAGTACCTACTATTTGAGATATGGCGGAAGGGTAATGTACATAGATATAGAAGTCGCAAGCAAATGAAGTGGAAATATGTATATATTGAGGGATTCAACATACTCTCTATGTATCTACAACTTTGTCTACGCCTTTATTTTCCAGCTCAGCAATAAGGTTGGCAGCACATCTGGTGGCACTACCAACCACTGTTGTACATGCTGTTGAATGCCCGCTGCTTCTAAAATGCTTTCCACTCTTCATACATTAAAATAACCTTCCCATCAGCTTCTTTTGTATTTCACTGCATGTAACTGTCTTATATTCATCCAAAAATTTATTTACTAATTTCTCGCTGAGCCTATATGCCACAAACCTTTTTCTTTCAGGATCTTCTATATTTTCTAATTCTCTTCGTAGATATTGCTCAACACCATTATTGTGCCTGTCAACGCACCACAGCTTCCAAAGGGAGATAATCCTATTCCGCCACCAAGGCCGGTTGCAGATTTAAATATTGCTTTGTTTTTTAACTCAGGAAACATTTTATATAATGCTCCGATCGCACATTGAGCGCAACCACCGTAATTTTTTTCATACGCAAAAGCCTAATTCATACGCTTTTTCACTTATTTTATCATACATATTTGTTTTCCCCGTTTCATGTTTAATGCTTCAAACTCATTCTTTATAAGTTGCTTTACTACCGTGATTGTCAATGCTAAATCTGATGTTTAGGATGTTTCCAACCTGAACAATATAATCTTTTCTTTCTATGGCTAAGCAAACCCTTTTTGTCTACTCCCTTTTCAGATCCGTATTTACAAATACTCAATGGGTTCAGCACTTGATATGAGACTTTGCGCAAATCAAGGTATAATGTATTATTTGATCTCTTTTTGCTGGGAGGGGAGGGTGTAGAGTTAATAGTTATGCTTTGTTAAAGAATCCATTGCCTTTTTTTATCAGGCAGGTAGTAATTTCATTCAGCATTTCATTAGCCCATTTTACTGCTGTTTCGGTATCCTTTGGTTTTTCTCCCTCTATTCTAAAACGCCCTTCTGCACCATAGAAACTCTTAACACGTATACAGCCGCTAATAATGAGGAATTTACCCAAAATGGTTGCGATCGGGGGTATGCTACTCCTAAAGGCCCTATCCATCTCACGAATAAACAGTTCATCATTTTGATAGGAAAGATAAAGCTGACCACCCGGCCTGATTATAGTTCCTATGAGTTCAAATAAACCATCTGCCAGATTCTCCTCAATGAGATTGACTGCTGAATTCTCAAAGTAAACCAGGGGAAAGAACTGGGCATCAAAGAAGTGATACGAGGAATCCTTACGACCTTTTGAATAAAGACCACGTATACATGGTCCTCTGCTCTTTGTACCATTTTTATTGTTAAGATACACTGAGAGGTCAAAATGTCCATGAACACGCATTGCCTTATACCGTATTCCCAGGGTATACACCCCCAGTTTTTTACCTTCCAGGCTATTCATTGTTATTAAGAGTAATAAGAATGAGGGTAAAATGGGTTAATCTATATTCTTCTTTTCAAGAAGAAAAGCCTTTAATATGGAACATCCCTGATGCGCTGCTGCGGAAATCCAGAAAACTAAATCATCCCAGCAAAAAATATAGTGTATTTGACCTATCCCCTGAAATTGATAAATATTGATTCCCTGAAGTTCACGCTGCGCTGGATGGTGAAACGAGGAATAGGGGGTTGCACTCGCCGTAACCCATTAATGATTTCTAGGAACAGGGAGGTAAGGGGGTCAGGTTTCCTGTCACAAGCAGCAACCGGTAGAATGGCAACAAGGATTGTAGATATAATAAGGTGTATATTATTCATTCTGTTCTTATCGCTTGATTATTCTATCATACACGTCTTAAAATAAGGTATTGTTATAGCAGGATCAAGTTTTATATATCGCCATTACGATATGATATTACCTCTCTTCAATTACCAATTTTAAGTTGTCCTCAAAGCAATGTCCCTTTTGCGCTTTTACTGGTATTATTATAATGGCTTTAGGAAAAAATTGTCTCACAAGAATAAAAAAAATTCACTTCCAACCCTGATTTTTAAAGTATAATATAATAATTTGGCAAAACCTGGATGTAGGCAGTAAAATCGTTGTCAAAGGTAAATTTATTATTGACCAAAGGTATGTAAAAAATCGTATAGTAATATCTGAATTTTTATTTAAAATTGGGTCTTAATTTATTTATTTGGTGAATACCATGGCTGCAGATGAGAAAAGAATAGACCAAAGAGTCGAATCGGCTAACCTTTTATCCTACATTTGTCTTGATGAAAACAACCATGAAATGATGCAAGGAATGGGAAGGACTTTAAACGTAAGTGAGGGTGGAATTCTGCTGGAAACACATGTTCCCATTGATCCACAGTATATTGTGTCTCTGACTATGGCTCT
>Ga0180437_10007732_pt1 | contig 13891 bp, 10 predicted proteins | sample SS_ome_4_FD_132410 | JGI IMG/M metagenome (GOLD analysis project Ga0180437, IMG submission 132410) | Hypersaline lake sediment archaeal communities from the Salton Sea, California, USA - SS_3_D_1 metaG | ecosystem: Environmental > Aquatic > Non-marine Saline and Alkaline > Hypersaline >...
CCCGGCGAACGCCGTACCGCACGTTAGCCCCATTATGAACGTAGCCAACAGGAATGATTTCTTCATGTCAGTCCCCTCCTTCCAGAATATGGCCGTTCGCGCGCGGCCTGGAAAGCCGCGTGCGCCCCGAAGGGCATTTGTCCCATCTCCTTCTTGACTCCAGGCGTCACCTCGCGCTGGTTTCAAATGTATTTGAACTGGAGTTTCGGCAGGGATGTGGTATCTTGTTAGAGGATAGAGGGAGGAACTGTCTTTGGCAGCCGCGACTCATGGTTTCCCCTTCCATGCTCCCCGTCGCCGCCAGCACCCGCAAATTAGGAAAGGCAAAGTAGCTGGGGCGCAATACGAATTCGTTGCGGATCGCCTTATAACAATATTACATCAGTAGATCGGGGATATGTCAAGGAAAAAGCGTTGATCTGGCAAGTAGAACGTATGAATTGTGCCAATTCTGCACAGAGTGTACCACATTTCATTGGTTTGAATGGACGGGTAGAACTGTGGAAAGGCGAATACGCGTGAGGTGGAGTTACCGTACCTTAGTTGGCGGCCTCTGCGGCTTGCTCGCTCGAGGACCAGATCTGGCCGTTTCGGTGCAATTCGAGGACGATGGATACGACTTCGGGGTCAAACTGTGTGCCGGCGTTGGCGGTTAGCTGCGACTCTATTTCCTCATCTGTAAGCGCACTTCTGTACGCCCTGTCCGATGCCATCGCGTCGTATGCGTCGGCGACTATTATGGTGCGCACACTCTGCGACAGTGTATCGGCGTCGACCCCGTCGGGGTAACCTTTTCCGTCCTGCCGCTCGTGGTGGTGTCTGATGATCGGCATGGCCTTGACCAGGAAGGTAACCGGCGCGAGAATCTCGCAACCGACGACCGGATGGCGCCGCACAATCTGCCATTCCTCATCGCTGAGCGACCCGGGCTTGTTCAGCACGCCTTCCGGGACTGCGATCTTACCGATATCGTGCAGCGTTGCCGCTATACGCAGCGCCTCAAGTTCCTCATCGTTCAATCCCAACCTCGCGCCGACGTTCATGCATATGTTGGTGACGCGCTGCGAGTGCCCGTGTGTGTAAGCGTCTTTCGCTTCGAGCACGAGAACGAGCGACTCGATGGTCATCAGGTAGGCTTCGTGCAAGCTCGAGAACAGTTTCGCGTTCTCGAACGATACCGCCGCCTGATTCGCGAGAATAGACAGCGTCTTGAGATCGCCCGACGTGAACGGTTCTCCGTTCAGCTTGTTGTTGACGTTTATGACGCCGAGTACCCGTTTGGAACTCTTCACGGGCACCGATATCCCCTCGCTCTCGGGCATTTCGAGCGGAACGGACACGAACGACTTGTCCGGCAGGTTGTGTGATGCGTCTTTGAACTGGGGATCCTCCTCGACGTTGGTAACGAGCAGCGGTTTGCCCTCTTTTGCCACCCAGCCGGAGATCCCCTCGCCCAGTTTAACCTCGACCGAGTCCTTGATCTCGTCCGGCAAACCCACCGAGCTTGCGAGCCTGAGCGTTTCCGTCTGAGAATCGCGCAACATGATCGAGCCGCGCATTGCCCCGACCTTCGTCAGGGCGGATTTCAGAACAAAATCGAGCAGCCTCCTCTCGTCGCGCAGCGTGTTTATCGTCTCGCTGATCTTGAACAGGTCGGTCAACTCACGCAGCCGTGCGGCATCGTCGAGCGACCTTTTTCGTTCCAGCGCCCCGGCCACCGCCACACAAAGCTCGCCGACGTTGAACGGCTTGAGAACGTAGTCGAATGCACCGCCTTTGACCGCCTCCCGCGCCGTATCCACGGTTCCGTATCCGGTCATCACTATGGGGATGATGTCCGGCAAGATCAGCTTCGCCTCACGGATCAGCTCGAAACCGTCCATATCCGGCATGAGTATGTCCGTTAGCAGGAGGTCGAACCGCTCGGCGCGCATTTTCTGCAGCGCATCGTCCGGCGTCTCTGACGATTCGAGCGCGTATCCCTCTTCACGCAGCACGTCCACGAGCAGTTCCCGCACCGGTTCTTCATCGTCAACGACGATTATTTTCTCTCCATTGGCCATGCCGCCAATCCCTTGCGTTTCGTCTCAGCCACCGTAGTACTGCTCGAGCGCGCGGACGTATGCTTCGGCAACCATCTCCCGAAACCGCGGATTCTTTATACGCTGGCAGTCTGTGGTGTTGTTGAGGTTCAGCACCTCCACCAATACCTTGACCGGAGTCTCGTTGTACCGCAGAACGCCGGGCACGTAAACCTGCCGGCCGCGCACGATGACACTGCGCGTCGCGGGGTTATCGGAACCTCGCACGGTAGGTTTGTCGTGCACTTTCACCCTTCTCTTGTTAAACGCATCTATAAGCGCCCTGGCGAAGTCGCTCGAGAGCTGCTCGGATCGTCTGCGCTGCTCCCAGGTGAACTCGACGTAGGGTTTCTCCTGCACCTGCTTGAAACGCATATACTTCCGATCTTTGAAACCGTTCCTTCCGCGGCGGTGATACGCGCTCGGTACGTACACCATGGCGCCGCGCGTGCTCGAACCCAGGGAGTCGGCGTGGAAGCTCGTGAACACTATCTTTTCCTCGTCGAAACCCTCCCGCACCAGGCTGCGGTAGTATGAGTTGGCCAGATACCATCTCAGGTTAACCGACATGGTCGGGTCAGCGTTGTTGTAGCGCGGGGTGGTCAGCAAATACTCGTCCTTGTCCATCCTGAAATTGTGATAATCGAGCACGCTGTAGCTGCTGTTCCCGTCGATTATCGTGGTGAGCACCCGGGCGTCCGTATCGCGTTCCAGCAACCTCTTGACCCGACACATGATGTCGTACACGTAGTCGTCCTCGTGAGTGCTCAGTTTTCCGAGGGTGCCCGGATCTTCGCCGCCGTGCCCGGCATCAAGTATCACTGCGACGCCTGCAAGCTTCTTCCGCGGGCGCCGGGACGCCGCAGGTCTCCTGTCGAATGAGGCGTGTGCGGCTCCGCCGCCAAGAAAGAACGGCCTGTATTTCTCCGATAAAATGTCGACCGGGATCTTGATCTCGGTTCCGGGCTGTATTCTGTGCGGGTCTCGTATTTCGCTGCGTTTCGCAATCTGCTGGGATGCGCGCAAGGCATCCTTGCCGCTGGCCACGTTGGTGAAACGCGGAACGACATCGCCGTATATCGACTCGCCTTTCTTGAGCGTGTACTCGGCGTGGCCCGGTTTGAAAACGAGCTCTCCGTGCTCGGTAACGACACGCTGCGGCTCGACAAACGCTCCAAGAAGCAATTGTCGGGGAATCTGTATTTTCTGATCGAGGTGGATCGTGTCCCACTTGAGCCGGTTGTAACGTTTGATCTCGGAACATGCCGTTCCCTTGCCGGTGAACCAGGTGGCTATCCGCCACAGCGTTTCCCCGCCATGCTTGGCGTCCGCGTACGTCACCACGTGGGACCAGCATTTCTCCGAGAAGCTATCCTTGGGGAAAAGAGCGCGGACCGCAAAGAGCTTGTATCGGTCGCTGAGTTGGTCGTACGGCACCCTAAGCTTGTCGCCCGTGGCGAACGTTTGCCAGCGGTCGGGATGCTTCAGGATCTCCTCCGCGAGACCGCTCAGAGTGTGTTTTCCCGATCTCTTGACCTCGACGTGTATATTGCGTCCGTCAACAATGCAGGCCGTCGCGTATGAGTTGATCTTCTGGGTGGCGGCGGCGTTCGCCGCAAACACGGAGTGTCCGGCCGCCAGCCCTACGAGAAGGCAGAGCAAGCCGCTGGTAAGTTTCTTTCGATGAGCAGGAAAAACGGCCAGTTTCATGAACAACGGACGGAACTGTCTCCTGAGTCACCAGGCCCCTGAATAGATCCCTACCGCACATATGCATTATACATGATCGCGCGCGCGAAAAGCAAGCGGTGAACGCGCACGGCGTTCGGCGGGTGCAATATTCGGCCGCGTGACCGACGCCATTTTCCGGCGGTTACAGAAGACGAGCGCCGTCGTTCCATACGGCGACGAGCCGAGCTCGCGTTGACTGTCCGTGCGCCGTTGTGGTATCGTAGTCGAGTGACTGTACTGTCGGGTTTGGGTAATCGAGAACTGTATGGAGAAGACATGAAGTTCAATAGCCAGAACAAGCGCAGGGGATTCACGTTGATCGAGCTGCTGGTGGTGATAGCGATCATCGGCATACTGGCCGCGCTGCTTCTGCCGGCGCTGTCGCGAGCGCGCGAGAGCGCGCGTCGCGCAACGTGTCAGAATAACCTTCGCCAAATGGGAATGGCGTTCAAGATGTACGCCAACGAGTGGAACGGCAGGTTGCCGCATCGGCAGGTGTTCACGATTTTCGGCGAGCTTTCCGACACGATGATGTTCAACGGACCGGCGGTATACCCGGAGTACCTGTCGGATCTCAATGTGGTCTGGTGTCCATCGCACGCATCCGGTAGCCCTCTCGAGCGTTACGACAAGTTTGAACGTCCGAGCGGGGTGCCGACTGCCAACCACAACGATATCATCGAGCCGGAAGAGCTCATAAAATCGCCGTTCAACTACACCGGTTGGCTCCTTATGGAAGCGAAGAACGTGCTTGGCCCCCTGACCGGTGTGGGCGGCAGCGACCAGTACGGACGCTATACACCTGCTGACTACAGGCAAACACCCTGGGGCGAACTGGCGCAAGCCAACGTGGATACAGACGGAGCCGTGTCCGACCAGGATTTCACCGTATCGTCGGAGTTCGCGGGCACCCAGGTTGGCGGCGGGAGCACGATCTACCGGCTCAGAGAAGGTATCGAACGATTCATGGTCACCGATATAAACAACCCTGCGTCGTCCGCGGCGGCTCAAAGCGAAGTGCCCGTCATGTGGGACCATCTCACTCCCCAGATCAGGGGTTCAAACCATATTCCCGGCGGCATGAACGTGCTGTACATGGACGGACATGTCAAGTGGGCCGCCTACCCGTCAGACTCACCGTGGATGGTGACGTTGGACGGACCCCGTATTATCGGAAGGTACGACCGGATATTCGGCAGGTAACACGCGAGGAACCGCAAAGACGCCAATCTTCGGATCTCAGCCGGCAGACGGAGCTGTTCGAGCAACCGCGTCCCAGATCACGTAACAATCTCTGAAACATCGCGGAAGTGGGGTTTCAAGTCCGGATATAGACTGCGGTATACGGAGTAGTACTTCTCGTAGATCCGGCTGGCCGCCGCGTTCGGTTCAACCTTGTCGCGAACCGATATGGTCGCGTCGCACGCTTGCTCGACAGAACCGAACACCCCGGTGCCCACCGCGGCAAGCAGTGCAGCGCCGTACGCCGGACCCTCGTCCACGTTGATCGTGACCATCGCGACACCGTTGACGTCCGCCTGTATCTGACGCCAGAGACGGCTTCTCGCGCCGCCGCCCGACGCGCGTATCTCAGATATCGGCACGCCCATCCCCTTGATGATCTCGAGCGAGTCACGCATGCCGTAAGCGACGCCTTCGAGCACGGCTCTGGCGGCATGCGCTTTCGTATGGCGCAGCGACAGGCCGAAGAACACGCCCCTGGCGTGCGGGTCGGCGTGAGGCGTGCGTTCGCCGGTGAGATACGGCAGGAATATCAGCCCTTCACTTCCCACCGGGGCGGTACCCGCCTGCTCGGTGATATACTCGTACGGGTCGCGACCGGTGCTGGCCGCCAGGGCTTTTTCCTCGAGTCCAAACGTGTCCCTGTACCAGCGCAGAGACCCACCCGCCGACAACATCACACCCATCACGTGCCACGCTCCCGGCACGGCGTGGCAGAACGTGTGCACGCGGCCTTGCGGATCGAGCGTCACCTTGTCGGAAAAGGCGAACACTACCCCGGAGGTACCTACCGTGGCAGAGATCACCCCTTGCCTGACAATCCCGTTGCCGACGGCGCCGGCCGCCTGATCGCCGCCACCGCCGACCACCGGTGTACCGGGCTTCAATCCGACCTGTTCCGCGACTTCCCTGCTCAATTTGCCGCTTACCTCCTGGGACTCGTAACATCGCGGCATGAAATCCGCCGGTATGTCGAGCTCGGACATGACCTCGGTGCTCCACCGCCGGTTGCTCACATCGAACAGGAGCGTTCCAGAAGCGTCTGAGACTTCCGTCGCGGACTCGCCCGTAAGCTTGAACCTGATGTAATCCTTCGGCAACAGGACCCTCACCACTTTCGAGTAGTTCTCCGGCTCATTTTGCTTAAGCCAAAGAATCTTCGGCGCGGTGAAACCGGTCAGGGCGGGGTTACAAACCAGCTCTATGAGTCGTGACGCCCCGATCTTCTCGGTGATGAACTGGCACTGTTCCGCCGTGCGTTGGTCGCACCAGAGAATAGGCGGACGGACAACACTGTCGTTTCGGTCAAGAAAAACCGACCCATGCATCTGGCCGGTTAGCCCTATTCCCGCCACGTCTTGAGCCGCCACGCCGGTTGATGTCATGACATCGCGTAGCGTGTCCACGCACGCTTGCCGCCACCCTTCGGGATCCTGTTCAGCCCAGCCCGGCTTCGGACTGAGAAGAGGGTATTCCGAAAGAGCACGCGCCGCGACGTTGCCTTTCTCATCTACCAGTATAGTCTTGGTACCGGTCGTACCTACGTCAATGCCTATAACGTAACTCATCGTTACTCCCCGGTAAGCGCCGGCGCACTCACTGAGAGCACTCCAGACACGGATCTAGCGTTTACGCCGAAGCGGAATGAGATGAACCGGTCATGAACAAAGTGAGGTATGCGCGTAGTTAACACCACCGTTGGCCCAAAAAATGAAGACAGGGCTCTTTCTCACCCTGTCTTCATCACCGCGCGAACGCTTTCTTATCTGCTCGAACGTGCAATAGACTTCAAGATCTTCCGGCGCTTCCGGACGCTGGGTTTTTCGTAATGCTTCGTCTCTCTCAGTTTCTGGAATATACCTTCTTTGTTACACTTCTTCTTGAAGCGACGCAAGGCCTTTTCAAACGGCTCGTCCTCCCTAACCTTTACCTTTGGCACCCAATAACTCCCCCCCTCCTGCCATGTTTTCTACTTAACCGAGAATCAGCGCCCGCCATTTTCACGGCAGAGCGCACCTGTACGTTCACCAGGAAGCAATTTTAGCACATCTGTAAATGTATTGTCAAGAAGAAACGCCCTGTTGCAGGCAGCAACCTGCAAATGAGCCAAAACTGATAGCGGCGCGTCAAGAGGCCGCGCTCCCAACGCGCCGCAATACCATACCGTCTACATCCTTTCACAACAGCGTGCTTGATGCCCTACTCCTCGATGCTGATTGCTTCCAGCGGGCACTCTTCGGCAGCTTGCTTGCACGTATCAATGGCATCCTCGGGAACCTCGTCCACGATGACGGAAGCCACGTCATCGGTCAGCTCGAAAACTTCGGGACAAGTTTCCGTGCAGAGCCCACAGCCCGTGCAGGCCTCTGGGTCAATAACGGCTTTCATCTCAACTCCTCCTTACGTTGCCACACAGAAAGGCTTGACAATGCGAGCAACACTCTACATCAGAGCGTCCGCATATGTCAACCTAGGGAGCACACTGGGTGCAGTCCCCGCTATATTCAGGTCCGACCTCGACAAATGCCCCGGTAGCAAAACCGCCATCTACGGGATCCGCCGGTCGCGCCGATCCGCGCGACGCACTCTGCCCTGTATACAGAGTCTGTCCGACTCTAGTGCCGTATCTATATACTGTGACGCCCTTGCATTTCAACTTGTGCGCCGACAGGTAAGCGTCGCGCACGTCGCGCACAGTGGCGTCATGAGGCAGATTGACGGTCTTTGACACACCGTTATCCGTAAAGTTCTGAAACGCGGCGTGCATTCTAACATGCCACTGGGGTGATATGTCAAGGGCCGTGACAAAAACTCGTTTCACGTCCTCCGGAACATCGGGCGCCTCGCGAACGGACCCGGTTCGCGCTATGGCTGCCATCAGGTCGGCCGCGTAGAACCCGCGTTCGCGAGCGGTCCGTTCAAAAAGGGCGTTCTGTTCGAGCAGACGGGTTCCACCCGCTATGTTCCGGAAATACGACAGGGCGAACACCGGCTCTATGCCGCTCGACACACCGGCGATCAGTCCTATGGTTCCTGTAGGTGCGATGCTTGTGAGGGTGGCGTTTCGCAAGCGGTCATATCCTTTCCGGGGCCAAATGCTGCGTTCAAAGTTCGGGAACGAACCGCGTTCGGCGGCAAGCTCAACGGACGTCGCACGGGCCTTGTCGGTTATGAACTGCATGAGGTGCTCGGCGGTACTGAGCGCCCGATCGCTGTCATACGGTACTCCCATCTTGATGAGCATTTCCGCGAAACCCATCACTCCAAGACCGATCTTCCTGTTGGCTTTCGTGACCTCCTCGATCCTGGGCACCGGGAACTTGGTCGAGTCTATGACGTTGTCGAGAAAATGGACCGCCTTGCTTATCGTACCGGCAAGTTTGTCCCAGTCGACCTCGCCGCCGTCCATCATTGCCGACAGATTGATGGATCCGAGGTTGCACGATTCATAAGGCAACAGCGGTTGCTCACCGCATGGGTTAGTGGTCTCGATGGCGCCCAGCTCCGGCGTCGGGTTATGCCGGTTGATCTCGTCGATGAACATGAGTCCCGGATCGCCGCACTCCCACGCGGTCGTCACAATCAAGTCGAATACGTCCTGCGCCCATTTCCTCGCGACCTCCTTTCCGGTGCGCGGATTTGTCAGTGCGTACTCTCTTCTTTCCGCGAGCGCTTGCATGAACTCGTCGGTAACCGCCACGCTCAAGTTGAAGTTCTTGAACAGATCGGTGCGCGACTTCACGGCTGCGAACTCGAGTACGTCCGGATGATGGACGCTCAACACGCCCATGTTAGCGCCGCGCCGGCGTCCGCCCTGTTTCACGACGTCGGTGGCCGTATCGAAGATCTGCATGAACGATACCGGTCCGGAAGCCACACCGCCCGTGGACTGCACGACGTCGTTCCTCGGTCTGAGCCGCGAGAAGCTGAACCCGGTACCGCCGCCGGACTGGTGGATCAGAGCCATGTTCTTAACGGTATCAAATATCTCTGCCATCGAATCTTCAACCGGCAGCACGAAGCATGCCGACAGCTGCCCGATCGAGGTGCCGGCGTTCATGAGAGTCGGCGAGTTCGGAAGAAACTCCAACCTCGACATCAAATCGTAGAACTCTTCTTCCGACCTCGACGCGTCCGAGTCGGTGCCGTACAGCAGGTCCGCCGAGGCAACCGCTTTCGCCACTCTCCTGAACATGCCTCGGGGCGTCTCGACGATCGTCCCGGACTCGTCCCGCATAAGGTAGCGTCGTTCGAGCACGTGAATTGCGTTGATGGAGAGCTTCAGATCGTCGCGTACGCCCAGAGCCGCCTTGGACTCACGCGTATCGGCGCGGCGTTGACGGTAGATGATGTACGCCTTCGCCGCATCGGTATGACCGGTTGACGCGAGAACCTTCTCGACGACATTCTGCATCGCCTCGACAGTGAGCGTTTCCGCCGGGAACCGATCCTTGGCCAACCCGACAGCCTGCTCGACGAGCGACGGGATAGAGGAAACGTCGGCGTCGCCGACGGCTTCCATCGCACGACGGATCGCGCTCTCCACCTTCTCGACGCGGAACGGCTCGAATGAACCGTCTCTCTTGCGTATTCTTGAAATGCCGCTTCTTGGGTCGCCCATGCCGCTGCTCGTCCCGGAAACTCGTTTATCAGCTCCCTGCGACGGTTCCGAACCGGTACGAAAGTGCGCCGCGCTTACGCTAGGTGCCCTCATCACCACTGACGAGCCTTCTACCGGCTTCGTACGCATCCTTGAGCGCCGTTGGATGGCGCGTTATTTCCCCTCTAGCGTCAATACGGCCGAACGTGAGATTGTCAGCGTACTCCATCTCCAACACGTCGAAGAAATACTTCATGGTGAGCTGGGCGCATTTGAACAACTTCTCGCCGCGCGTGCCGCCGACCGAAATCAGCAACCCTTTGCGTCGAGCTCTCCTCTGTGGAGGTACGACGTTCTCCTTGCGCACGTACTTCTTGATCCAGAACGCCTGGCTCCTGTCAACGAGCGCCTTCGCTTGGGCGCACAGCCCCATGAAGAATATCGGCGACGCGAAGGCCAGCCTGTCCGTCTCGATTAGCTTACCGTATATCGTCTGCATGTCGTCCTGCACGACGCAGTGTCCGGTTTCTATACACTGTTCGCATTCCCTGCACGGTCCGATTTTCATATCGTTCAGAACGATCTTCTCGACCGCTCCGCCGGCGTCCTGCGCGCCGCGCAGCACCTCGTCCAGCAGAATCTCGGTATTGCCGTGCCGTCTTGGGCTTGTTGATATTCCGAGAACCGTCACTTCCACCACCTTCCAGTGACCTCGTGGTTGGAGCGCGAGATGAACCGTCTATGTCGCTTACACAATGGATGGTAACGAGAAAACGCGGTCTTGTCAATTCCATTCTTCAGATGTGTCGTGGAGACGCACGCAACGGATCTTCAGAACACGCATTTCGTGCACTAATGAACTTGACTCCGTTACGGATTCTTTGTTATAAGAACCTTAACGAGACGGGCGGTGGGGACAGGAACCGTCGTCGGGCAACAAGGGGAAGGGGTCAAGCTTGTTGTGGGCGCGCGTAGCGGCAATGGGGGGTTTGAGCGACGGGGATAGGTGGCTGTCTGGATTTCGGCTATCCTAGGACGTCCGGGCGGTGGCCCTTTCTTTTTGGAACGCGCTAGGGGCGCGCGTGACCTTTTCAGGCCCGGTTTCCAAGGGGGCTTTTCCAGCAACCGTATGCTGTTGCGAATAAATCTTCGTGTCCGGTGTATATGATAGGTGCGGAGTGCGGTCACGTCGAGCTTGTCCGGCGGACAACCAGCGTCGCCGGCCGGCCGCGAGACGCTCCGGGGAGGACTAATCATGGAAGCATTTCTGATCAGCATGACCGGTTTGGAAAAGCTCTTCTTGGCATGCGCCTTGTTCGGCGGTATCCTGTTCGTGATCAGAATGGTGCTGCTGTTCATAGGCGGCTCCGCAGACGTCGACACAGATGTCGACATCGGGGGCGATGTGGATTTCGGGGGCGACGTGGACTTCGATGTGGATGTCGACGCAGACGTGGGCGAGGGCGAGGTTGCTCTACAGGACTCGACGGCAAGTTTCCGGCTGCTCACGTTTCAGGGGCTCACAGGCTTCTTCATGATGTTCGGCCTTGTAGGGCTCGCACTTACTAGACAAACCAAGGTCTCGGAACCGTGGGCGATCGCCGGCGCGCTTGTCTGGGGTCTTTTCACCTTATGGGTTATCGCCAAGATGTTCCAGTTTATGAAGAACCTTCAGTCGAGCGGAACAATTGATATGAGAAACGCCGTGGGTCAGGAGGGAACCGTGTATCTCACCATTCCCGCCGGCGGCACGGGAAAGGCGCAGGTCGCGATTCAGGATCGCCTCAAGGTACTCGACGCCGTCACCCAGGACGGCGGAAAACTGAAGACAGGCGAACCGATAAGAGTAGTTCGTGTCAAGGGTGACAACGTGCTGATTGTTGAGAGGGCAGAACATTAAGAAGAAGGGAGGCCGAAAATGGGTCCTCAGGTCGGATTGTGGGGGATAGTGATTGTTGCGTTCGTGGCTCTGATCGTCTCGACGCTGATCTTTCTGGCGTCCCGTTACAAACGGTGTCCGTCGGACAGGATCCTGGTGGTCTACGGTAGGGTTGCCAAAGGCATGGCATCAAGATGTATCCACGGCGGCGGCCTGCTCGTCTGGCCGCTCGTACAAGACTACCGCTTCCTGAGTCTTACCCCGATGACGATAAACATCCCGCTGCAGAACGCTCTTTCCCAGCAGAACATCAGAATTAACGTTCCGAGCACGTTCACGGTGGGTGTAAGCACCGACAAATCGATAATGAACAACGCGGCCGAACGTCTTCTCAACCTGAAGGCTTCTTCGATCGAAGAGATGGCCAAGGAAATTATCTTCGGCCAGCTCAGGTTGACGGTCGCGTCACTCACCATCGAGCAGATCAACCAGGACCGCGAGAGTTTCCTCGAGGCCATACGCAAAAACGTCGAGCCGGAACTTAACAAGATCGGTCTCTACCTCATTAACGTTAACATCACCGATATCACCGACGAGTCCGATTACATCGAGAGCATCGGTAAAAAAGCCGCCGCCGAGGCTATCAACAAGGCCAAGGTGGACGTGGCCGAAGAGGAAAAAACGGGTGCTATCGGCGAGGCCGAGGCCAACAGAGTGAGAGCCATACGCGTCGCGGAAAACGAGGCCGAGGCCGATAAAGGGCGCAAACACGCTGAGGCCGACCGCCGCATCTTCGTGCAACAGCAGGAGACCAGCGCCACGGTCGGCGAAGCCGAAGCCAACCGCGAGAAGGAGATCAAGGTCGCGGAAAACGTGGCCGAGGCCGCGAAAGGTATGAAGAAGGCCGAAGCCGACAAGCGCGTATACGTGCAGAACCAGGAAGCACAGGCGGTCACCGGAGAGAATATCGCCAAGGCCGATATAGCCGACGCCGACGCCGAACTGGCCATTAAAGAGGCTGCCGCCCAGCAGAGAGGAGAGGTGGCCAAGCGCGAGGCGATAGTCGAGATTCAAAAGGCGCAGTACAGGGCGGAGCAGGAGCGTCTTAACGCCGAAGAGGTTGTGAAGAAGGAGATCGACAAGCGCAAGATCGAGATCGCCGCTGAAGCGGAAGCGGAAAGGAACCGCAGAGAGGCCAAGGGTGAAGCCGACGCCATACTGCTCAAGTACGAGGCGGAAGCGAAAGGTATTCGCCAGGTTCTCGACAGCAAAGCGGCCGGTTACGAGGCGCTGGTCGGAAGTTGCAAAGGCGATGCCAAGTCGGCGGCCACGCTGCTCATGATCGAGAAGATCGAGGAGATCGTCGCGCGGCAGGTCGAGGCGATCAAGAATCTCAAGATCGACAAGATCACCGTCTGGGATTCCGCCGGCGGCGACAGGGGCGGCTCATCAACAGCCGGTTTTCTCTCAAGCCTGATAAAGAGCCTACCACCGTTGCACGACATCGCGGAGATGGCCGGTGTCGAACTGCCTAGCTACCTGGGCGAGATGGTGGAAAAGTCAAAACGGTCCGCACCCAAGGTTGACAAAGCACCGGGCGGTGCGGACTCACAGGCATAGACAACCAACAGCCGGGTTCTTGTCGGACAAAGGGGCAGAAATATTGGGCCGGCTGTACTCGCCTGGGCTCCAGCCGGTGACGCTAACGTCAGGCGCAGAGCTGTGAATCCACTCGATACCCCGCCCTCGAAGAGCGGTTCTTCGTGTCGCCTAAGAGTCTGATCCGGCTAATTGTAAAGGATTCTCCCCTCCACCAGCGTTGCGACATGCCCGCCGGGCCATGCGGCAGAGGAGTCCCCGCAGTGCGCCACAGGGACGTGTGTGAGACATAACATATTGCATACCAATTACTTGGAGGCTTTCGGGAGCAGAATCATCCTCATCATCAATTTGACCGAATTTTATGCTTGACAAAATCGACATAGTACAGGTAGAATATATAGTCAAATTAAACTAGTCGAAGTAGGTGATTCCAGCACGGTCGTGCGGCTACCATACGGTCGGGTACTTCAGAAGACGGAGAAAAGTCGATGAAAGCAACACAGGTTAAGTCTCTCCAAGAGGAGTTTCTCGAGGGCGTGTATTCGATACCCAACGGCGAGAAGATCAACGAGTGTATTCAGTGCGGCACCTGCTCGGCGTCCTGTCCGACGAGCACCGCTATGGATTACAGCCCGAGGGAGATCATCGCGGCGCTCAGAGCGGGCATGCTCGACCGCGTGCTCAACTCGAACACGGTCTGGCTCTGCACCTCGTGCTACTCGTGCTATGTCAGGTGTCCGGCCGGGATCCCCTTCA
>Ga0180437_10007733_pt1 | contig 13891 bp, 16 predicted proteins | sample SS_ome_4_FD_132410 | JGI IMG/M metagenome (GOLD analysis project Ga0180437, IMG submission 132410) | Hypersaline lake sediment archaeal communities from the Salton Sea, California, USA - SS_3_D_1 metaG | ecosystem: Environmental > Aquatic > Non-marine Saline and Alkaline > Hypersaline >...
GCCCGCTGCGTAGGCGATGGCCGTCCAGCGGTTTCTCAGCACCGATACGTCCTCGCGCAGGGTGATGCAGACCACTTCGAATTTGAACTTATCTGCCAGCTTCTGGGCCACCTCACGGTAGTCCTTGCCGGTGATGCCGAGCACCTTTCTGGTGTCCTCTTCCGTGGAGAAGAGGACGTCGATATGCTCCATCAGCGGTTCCTGGCATTTTCGGGCTTCTTCCTCGGTCCACAGCCGGGCGCGGTAATTGAGGTCGTAGCTCACCTTGCAGCCCGCTTTTTTGGCGGCCTGAAGTGCCTCGGCAACGACCTGGGCGGCGCTGGAACTGAGCGCCGGTGTGATGCCGCTGGTGTGGAGCCATTTTGCCCCCTTGAAAACCTCCGCCCAGTTTATCTCACCGGGCTTTACCTGGCTGATGGCGGTGTGGGCGCGGTCGTAGAGGACGCTGCTCGGCCGGGGCGTGGCGCCGAACTCGACGAAGTAAATCCCGTTGCGGTCGCCCTTGGTCCAGACGATGTGTGAGGTGTCCACGCCGTGCTCGCGGGCTTTGTTGCGGATCATCCGGCCCAGAGCGTTGTCCGTCAGGCGCGAGACCCAGCCGGTGCTGATGCCCAGCCGACTCAGGTCAACGGCGACGTTCCACTCCGCGCCGCCGATATTGACATCGAGCACATTGGTCTGTTCCAGTCGTTTGTAGTTCGGCGGCGAAAGGCGCACCATGGTCTCGCCAAAAGTTATAACTTCAGCCATTTTACTTTCCTCCTTTTTAGATTTAGCTTCCCCTCGCCTGCTTCACCGCTTCACAGAATTTCTGCGCGGTCTCGGTGATGACTGCCCAGTTCTTTTCGCTCACCGCCTTCTTGTCCACCAGAGACGTCCCGGCGGCCACCGCCACCGCGCCGGCCTTGATGAATTCCGGGGTGGTCTGCAGGTTCACGCCGCCGGTGGGGCACAGCTTCACCTGCGGCAGCGGGCCCAGTATATCCTTCAGGTATCCGGGACCTCCCACCGAGGCCGGAAACACTTTGACGATGTCCGCGCCTGCCTCCCAGGCGGTGAGTACCTCGGTGGGGGTGAAGGTGCCGGGGATGACGATTTTGCTGTAGCGGCGGCAGACCTTGATGACCTCAAGGTTCAGAGTGGGGCTGACGATGAACTCGGCTCCGGCCAGGATACAGGCGCGGGCCGTCTCCGGGTCAAGCACGGTGCCGGCGCCTACCAGCACATCCTCTTTCACTGCGCTCCTGAATTCCTTGATGGCATCGATGGCGCCGGGCACGGTCATAGTTACCTCAATGGGCTTGACACCGCCCCGGGCAATGGCCATGCAAACGTCCACCGCTTGCTGGGTGCTGCTGACCCTGACAATGGCCACCACCCCGCAGTCGATAATGGTCTGTAAATTTTTCTCCTTCTCGCTCATGGCTCCCCTCCGTCATGGTTAATCGGCATGGTCAAATCGCAGCCATATCTTGTAACATCAGCGACACTTTGTCAATCGTTCCAGTTTGCCGAGCATCGCCTGCCAGTGCGTGCCCCGCCAGTAAATCCGGTGGCAGGCAGGGCACTCCATATACTGCTGCTGTGTCTTGAAGACATAGGGCGGCACGCGGTCCTTGATTTCCTCTTTGCTTCTCTCTTCCAGAGGATGGTTGCATTCCAGGCAGATGGTGAACGGCTTCGACTGGCAATCGAGGCGCAAAGCCTCAATCACCTGGAGTACCTGTGGTTCTGGACTGTCACTTTCGATGAAGATGGCTTTGAGCCGGCCGCGGGTAACCACGCCGCGTTTCATTATCTGGGTATCCCGGGTCAGTATCACCCGGTTTTCCTTCAGCGCCCGGTCTATCATGTAGGCGTCATCGTCACCTTCGAAGAAAACGGCGTCGTAGCCCAGCATTCTCAACCATTTGGCGAGCTTACCTACATTGCTGTCCACGATGAATTTTGGCGCATCTTCGGCCACAGCTTGCTCACCCACCGCATTTTATCTTACACGGGTATGGCAATCAGGGCAAACGCGGGCGAACCAGTAAAGCCGTTTCCCGCACTGCGGGCATCGCCCATCCCGGTCTACCTTCTCCAGCCACGCTTCCAAACCATGGTCTTTGATATACTGCAGCTCTTCAATCAGGTGTTCGTGGTGGGAGATGCCGTCAACGATATGGACATTCTTGAAATCTTCCAGGCGCTGGCAGGGGAAATCAGCGCACTCAAAACACCAGGTTACCCCGTGCTCTCTGGCGCATTTTCGGAAACCGGGCCGGCACTCCACGCACGTCGGCATCACGTTGTCCGAGTGGCAGCCGTCACAGCGCACTTCTTCCATGGTGAAATTCATCTCCCTGGCCCGCTTCTCCAGCTCAGCGATGTCATTCTCCCGCTGGGCCAGATAGCTGGGACACGTCCCGCAATAGATGCCGCAGATGCCGACCAGTTTCCAGGCTTCTTTTTCCAATGCGGACTCCTCTTATAATCGGGTTATCATCCCTTCCTGCGCCAGCGTTATCGGCGTATCAAGCTCATGGGATAGCTGCCTGACCTCGTTTTCTATCTCCTTTTCCTGCCTCGGGTTCATATGCACCAGAAACACCGGGGGCAGGTAGCCTCTGGCTTTCCGAAAAGCGAGCAGTTCCTCTTTGAGCAAAACGGGGGTGAGATGCAGCATACGGCGGCCAAAGCTTTCATAGCGGTCCGGGGCGGTGACCTCGGTAATCAGAAGCTGCGGTGATACGTAGGGCCATGATTCGGACAGCCCCGGCCCGGTGTCACCGGTGTAGAATAGCGTTTTACCCTTGGGGGAAGTGACCTGGTAACCCACAGCGGGTATCGAATGGTTTACCGGAACGGCCAGAATCTCATAGCCGGCAATGATGAATTTTTTATTGGGCTCGATGACGGTGAATTTAATTCTCGGATTTTCCGGCGGCTTCTCCAGGAAACTGGCATAGATGATGCCGTTGAGCCAGTGTGATGCCAGCGCTTCCCGCACTGTCTGCGTGGCATAGACCGGAATGCTGGTCTCGTAGAAGAGGGCGTTCATGGCCAGCGCCGGGATGTCTCTCATATGGTCGTAATGATGATGCGTGAGCAGGGCCGCCTTCAGCTTGAGCTGGGCTTCGACGGACAGGCTCGAGGTGAGCCCGCCAGCATCGAGCGCCAGGACGTCATCAATCAGTATGCTCACCAGCCTGGTGTTGGCCGTTTCGCAGTTGTGCGCCCCCAGAAATTGAATCTTCACCTTTATTTCTCTTTCCTGTTCTAGTTGGTGATAAGGAAGGGATTGAACCTGGTATCGTAATCATAGGTATCGATGGCTTCTCTTCGCTTCACCCAGTTGACAATGGCGTAGGTGATGGGGGTGGCCAGGACTTCGATAATGGTTTTGGCCAGCCAGTGGTAAAAAATCATGATGGGGACAAAGGACGCCGTGCCGATGAAAGCCACGGTGATGAATATGGAGGTGTCCAGGCCCTGTCCAACGATGGTCGAGCCGATAGTGCGGCTCCACAGCCAGCGCCCATGGGTAATAATCTTCATTTTGGACAGGATGAAGGAGTTGGCAAACTCGCCGGCCAGATAGCCCAGGAATGAGGCCGCCAGCAACCTCGGTGTATAACCCAAGATGCGTTTGTAGGCTTCCTGTCCTTCCCAGAAAGGTGCGGCGGGAAGCACCTGTCCCAGCCAGACGAAGAAGACGAAAATCAGGTTACAGAGAAAACCGAGCCAGATAACGCGGCGCGCCAGACGGTAGCCGTAGACCTCGGTTAAGATGTCACCGAATATGTAGCTCAAAGGGAAAATGAAGATGGCCGCGGGCAGCAAGAAGGGGCCAAGGCTTACTATCTTTACGGCGATTACGTTGGCGGTGATGAGACAGGTAACGAAGAGGGTGATAAATATCACCAGTCGGTGCGAGACACTCATGTCATATCCAGCGCTTGCGGCGGAAAAAGTAAAGCATGCCACCGATGATGGCCAGGCAGATGAGAAATACGTAGACTGCAGAGTAGTGAGACTCGCTGAACGGCCCCAGTGGGATGTTCATGCCGAAGATGCTGGCAACCACTGTAATCGGCAGCAGGATGGTGGCAATGACGGTCAGCATGCGTATGACCTCATTGGTGCGATTTGTGGCCAGTGAATCATGGGTGTCATTGAGGCCCTCAATAATCTCCTTGTATTCATCCAGGCCATCCCATATCTTGTCGACGTGGTCAACCGTATCGCCAAAGTAAACGGCGAGGTCCATTTTGGTAAACCGCCTTATCTTCGGTTCCAGCGTGGCGATGACCGCTCGCATCGGCCAGATGGTGCGGCGGAAGGAGATAACATCGCGCCGCAGGGTGGAGATATCCTCGATGGCCCGCGGTATCCGTTTGCTGGCGAAAATGTTGTCCTCGGTCTCTTCGATGTTGGCGCTGATGCGGTTCAAAATCGGGATGCAGTAGTCGACGAGCCGGTCGATTATGCGGTAGAGCAGGTACCCGGTTCCCTGGCTGAAGTTCTCCTGTCGCGCCTCCTCCTCAAGCTGACATTCCCGGAAAAGTTTGACCAGCGGCTTGAGGTCGCCTTTGTGCAGTGTTATAAGGTAATTCTCGCCGATAAACACGGACACCTGGCTGGGGGTGGTTATCCTGGCCTCTTTGTTGAATACCGGGAAGTGCAGCACTAGGAACAGGTAGTCCCGGTACTCATCGATTTTGGGTCGCTGGATTCGGCTGAGGCAGTCATCAAGGTCAAGAGGGTGAAAGGGATAGCTTTGCGCCAGGTACTCCGTCTCCCGTTCGGTCGGCTTTTCAATATTGAGCCAGGTCAGACCGTTCCATTCGACCGATTCGATGTTTAACGCTTTACCCTTTTCCTTGACCTCGGCCTCTCGAATTGCCATAGCAATATCCTCGACGGCGTTTTCAGGAGCGCAGACGCTTTCGCCTTATTTTACCATAAATTTATTTAGAAGGTGAACAGATTGGCGCCGCCGCTTACTTCGATGGTCTCCCCGGTGATGAAGCTTGACTCTTCCGAAGCCAGAAAGGCAAGAACGTTGCTCACCTCCTGCGGGTGGCCCATCCGGCGCATCGCCATGCGTTTGACAATGCGCTCTTTGAACTCCGGAGTCACCTGAAGGAAGCCGCCGGCGTCAAAAACGCCCAGCACCAGGGCGTTGCAGGTGATGCCCTTGCGAGCACCTTCCAGTGCCGTCGTCTTGGTCAGGCCGATGAGGCCCGCTTTGGTGGTGGCATAGCTGCACTGTCCCATACCCCCCTGCGTGCCGGTGATGGAAGAGATATTGATGATGCGGCCCCAGCCTCGTTCCGCCATGCCCGGCATGCAGCATTTGATGGTGTTGAAAGCGCCGGTCAGGTTGACGGAAAGGTCCCGGTCCCAGTCTTTTTTCTCCGTATTGACAATTGTAGCCGCCCGCACGATGCCGGAGGCAGCGTTATTGACCAGGATTTCGATAGGGCCGAGCGCCTCTTCTATCTGCCTTACCCCCGCTCGCACGTCATCCAGTTCCGCCACGTCCATCTTCACCGCAAGGGCTTTTCTTTCCAGGTCCTGTATTTGTTTGGCCACTGCCTCGGCCCTGTCCATGTGACTGTACCCGGCAACGGCCACATGACAGCCAGCTTTGGCCAGGGTCAAGCAGTGCCCGCTGCCCAGCCCGCCCGAGCCGCCAGTTACCAGGGCTACTTTACCATCAATACCATTAATTGACATGTATCTTTTTTTCCTTTCTTGACACGATTGCTTTCCATTCTATTTATAATCATAAAAGCCCTTGCCCGTCTTGCGCCCGAGCCAACCCGCGGTGACCATCTTCTTCAGCAGGACCGGCGGGGCAAACTGGGGGTCCTTGAATTCATCATACATGGCATAGGCAACGAAATACATCGTGTCCAGGCCGATAAGGTCCGCCAGGGCCAGCGGTCCTATGGGATGGTTCAGGCCGAGCATCATGCCGTTATCGATGTCCTCTCTGGTGGCCACCTCTGCTTCCAACATGCGGATGGCGTTCAGTACCTGGGGAATCATCAAGCGGTTGACGATGAAGCCCGGCGAGTCCGGGGCGGTGATTACGGTCTTGCCCAGCGACTGTCCGAACTTCTGGCCGATTTCCAGGGTCTCCTCGCTGGTGGTGATGGTTCTGACCATCTCCAGCAGCCTCATCAAAGGCGGCGGGTTGAAGAAGTGCAGGCCGAGTACCTTTTCTGGCCTTCTGGTGGCCATGGCCATTTCGATGATGGAAAGGCACGATGTATTGGTGGCCAGGATGGCATGTTCGGGGCAGACCGAGTCCATCTCGGCGAATATTTTCTTTTTTAATTCCAGATTTTCGATGGCTGCCTCGATGACGAGGTCGCAGTTGCCGAAATCTTTAATGCTGGTGGTACCCTTTATACGGGATAGGGTGGCCTCTTTATCCTGCGGAGTGATTTTCTCCCTCTCCACCGCTTTGGTCAGCGACGCATTTAGCGAGGCCAGTCCTTTGTTTAACAGTTGCTCGTTTATCTCGGAAACACACACCTGGTAGCCGGCCTGGGCAGTCACCTGAGCGATGCCGCCGCCCATCTGCCCGCAGCCGACGACACCTACTTTTTTGATTTCCATAGTACTATCTTCCTCCAGCGTTATCTGGCTTTGAAGTCAGGTTTTCTCTTTTCCACGAAGGCGGCCGTCCCTTCGGCAAAGTCCTCGGTGCTCATCACGTAGGCCTCCAGCGCGTTCTCCAGTCGCAGGCCGTCTTCAAGGGTGAGGCTGCTGCCTCTTATCATCGCTTCTTTGGCGGCCCTGACCGCCAGAGGTCCGGCCTGGCATATCGTCTCCGCCCATTCCCGGGCGGTGGGCATGACCGCTTCCGGCGGCACTATAGTGTTGACCAGGCCGATACGGTACGCTTCCTGCGCATCAATCGCTTTCCCCATGAGCAGCATTTCAGCGGCCTTGCAGGATGGTATCATCCGGGGCAGCCTCTGGGTAGCTCCCCAGCCCGGTATCAGCCCTAGGGCTACTTCCGGCGAACCAAAGCGGGCTTTCTCCGAAGCGATGCGCAGGTCGCAGGACAGGGCGAGCTCCAGTCCGCCACCGAGGGCTGCTCCATTGATGGCGGCGATGAGCGGCTTCCACAGGTCAAGGCCGCGCATGGGGGTAGCTGGCATTGCCCAGGGGTGCTGAGCCAGGTTTTCCTTCAAGAAGGGCAGCATATCTTTGATATCGGCGCCGGCGCAGAACGCCCGGTCCCCGGCACCGGTGATGATGCCCACCCATAATGCGTCGTCATCCCGAAAATCGGCCATCGCCTGGTGCAGTTCTCTGGCCGTCGGTACGTTGATTGAGTTCAGTGCGTCCGGGCGGTTGATGGTGAAGATAGCGATTTTGCCTTCCTTCTGATAGTCAATAGCCACCTCAAATCTCCTTACCTGTATTCACGGGAAACCTTTCGCGTGCAGGTTTTGTCTGAGCTGATAGTTGGATTAAAATGCTACCTCCCCTCGGGCGAGCGCTGCTTTGTCTGGAGGCTGTTATTACCTCGGGGGTTCTTATTTCGTGCCGATTTTAACAGAAGCACGATGCAGCGTCAAGGCAGCCTATTTGCCTGGGGATTGCATTTGTTTTTGGCGTTATGCTATAATGCCCGCTGAAAAGAATATAGGTTTGCTTTCTCCGAGCCCGTTCTCCTAAGGGCGTCAGTCTAAGGAGGCGGGCCGATAGGGTATCGCGGGAAACGGCGATGCCTCCCGTATTCGGAAAGGAGAGCCTGCGATGTCACGCAAACTGTGCAGAGCACCTCCTTACGAGGTGCTTTCTATTTGCGGTAACCGTGCTCAAATGAAAATATAGAGAGGTAAAAAATGCGCAAATTAACGGCATGCTTATTAATAATGCTTGTTCTGGTTCTGACCGCTGGCATTTTCGCTTGCAGCCAACCGGCGCCGGCACCTGCGCCCGCTCCGGCTCCTGCTCCGGCCCCAGCCTCAGGACCACAATACCCGTTGCACGACCCCCTGGTAAGGTTTAAAATTGCTACCACCACCAGCCTTTATGATACCGGCCTCTGGTACCACCTGGAGCCGATATTTGAGGAACTGGCAAATGTAGAGATGGATATCGTATATGCTGGCACCGGTATCGCTCTGGAGTACGGTAGAAGAGGCGATGTTGATGCTATCATCGTACATGATAGAGCCCGAGAGGATGAATTCATCGCCGAGGGGTATGGCATAAACCGCAGGAACTTCGCTTACAATTTCTTCCTGATTGCCGGACCGAGCAACGACCCGGCAGGTATTACCGGTTTGACCGCGGCTGAAGCCTTTCAGAAAATATATGACGAAGGTATGAATGATCCCGATACGGTTAAATTCGTTTCCAGAGGTGATGATTCGGGCACCCATGCCAAGGAAAAGCTAATCTGGGGCGAAGTCGGCTTCGACTATGAGGATGTCCGGAATTCGGGTGAGTGGTATGTGGAGGCGGGGAAAGGGATGGGGCCCACCCTGCTTATGGCAAATGAAATGCAGGCATACGTCCTGGCGGACATATCAACCTTTCTGGCCTATAACCTGAAGACCGGCCTCAAAATAGAATCACTTGTGGAGAAAGACCCGATATTCCTGAATGTATATGCTGCCATCGCTATCAACCCGGAAACGCACCCCAAGGCAAAAATTGAAATCGCCAACCAATTCATCAACTGGTTGATTTCCCAGGAAGTTCAGGAAATCATCGATACGTACGGGACAGCAGAATATGGAAGCTCGCTATTCTATCCAATTGCCACCTGTGATATACCGGGTTGTCCACCGGAGGAGGACTATACCAAACCAGTCCCTTGATATTCTTTAATAATGAGAAAACCATGCCACATCTAATATTCAGTTCTGGTTTTTGCGGTAACCGGGGGAAGAGTTAGTTGATAGAGCTGTGGAACGGCCTGCTTAAAGCCATAGAACTCATCGTTACCCTTGACCCCGAGGTGATGGAGATAGCCGGGAGGTCACTGAGGATATCGGTGACCTCCGCTCTCCTTGCCTCCGTCATTTGCGTGCCTCTGGCCAGCCTGATTCACTTCCATCAGTTCCGAGGTAAAAGGTTCCTCATCAACCTGATACAGACGTTATACAGCGTCCCCACCGTCGCCATCGGTCTATTTGTTTTCTTATTTATCTCGCGGGCGGGGCCGCTGGGCGGGCTGGGGCTGCTCTTTACCCCGGCTGCCATCGTCATCGGGCAGATGGTACTGGTGACGCCGATACTGCTCGGGCTGGTCATCTCCGCTCTCCGCGGCGTGGACATCACCCTCATAGATACCGCCCGTTCTCTCGGCGCCAGTGTCTTCCAGACATCGCTGGTGGTACTGCGGGAAGCCAGGTTCGCTGTGATGGCCGCCGTTATCATGGCCTTTGGCCGGGCAATCTCTGAAGTGGGCATATCCCTGATGATCGGCGGCAATATCAGAGGCTACACGCGGGTCATCACCACCGCTATTTCACTGGAAACATCCAAGGGAGACCTGGAGCTTTCCATAGCGCTGGGGATTATTCTGATATCGATTGCCCTGGTGGTGAACATCGCCCTGAACCGGATACAGCAGAGGTGAAAATGGCACTTATCGAGACGATTAATATGGGGCAGAGGCGCGATGTCAGGGACATCCTGCGCAATATCAACCTGCGCATCGAGAAAGGCGAAGTCTTTGCCCTGATTGGCCCCACCGGCGCTGGCAAAACCACGCTGCTGCGATTGCTGAACCTGCTTGATGTGCCTACAAGCGGGAAAATCCGTTTTGACGGCGTGGACACCTCGGCACCGGCGGGGGTCAGGCTGGAGCTACAGCGCCGTATGGCATTCGTGCTACAGAAGCCGGTGGTCTTCAATGCGAGCGTATATGACAATGTGGCCTGCGGCTTGAAATGGCGGAGAATCGATGGAGGTGAAGTAAAGGAAAAAGTGAACCACATCCTGGAAGTGGTTGGCCTTGCCGATTACCGCCATAGAAATGCCCGCACCCTTTCCGGTGGTGAAGTGCAGCGGGTAGCCCTAGCCAGGGCGCTGGTTGTTGAGCCGGAGGTATTGTTGCTTGATGAGCCTTCTGCTAACCTGGATCCGCTCTCGGCCTCCAGGATTGAGCAGCTGGTCTCGGACTTGATTCAGCGCTATGCTACCACCACCATTATGGCCACGCATGACCTCGCCCAGGGCCAGCGCCTCGCCGACCGAATCGGTGTGCTGATGAACGGTGAGCTGCTGCAAATCGGCAGCGCGAGGGACGTTTTTGCCTTGCCGCATAGCAAGGAGGTCGCCGAGTTCGTCGGTGTGGAGAATATCATCGATGGGGTAATCACGTCGAATGAAGATAGAATTGTCACTATCGAAAGTCATGGTAGGTCTATCGAAGCGATTTCCGACTATATGGCTGGTGAAGAAGTGTGTGCCTGTATCCGGCCGGAGGATGTCACCCTAGCTCTTGCCCGGGTCTCCAGCAGTGCCCGGAACTCGTATGAGGGGGAGATTACCTGGCTGGTGAGTATGGGGCCACTGACCCGGGTGGAAATTCAATGTGGCTTTTCTCTGGTGGCAACGGTGACCAAGAGGTCGGCTGAGGAGATGGGTTTGAACAGAGGCAAGAAGGTTTACGCCACCTTTAAGGCTACCGGTGTTCACGTTATCAAGCGAAATTGACAACTAAGGCCTTTGATGATATATTCTACTCTGTTGGCAGCGTAGCTCAGAGGAAGAGCAGGGGACTCATAAGCCCTTGGTCGGCGGTTCGAATCCACCCGCTGCCAGTTCTAATCAGAGATAAGAAAAGATGAATAAGCCATGGATTAATGGATTTCTTGGCTTTCTAGGTTTTCTAGGATTTCAATCCTTCATATTGAATAACCCTTGGCAACTTTTCTTCTTTTGTTTTTTTGCCTTTTTCAGCGCGTTCAGGTATGCCAAAGATGGGCTGAAATATCTGGGTTTGCTCGGTGTTGCAGGCTTGATTGTTGCCATATTGGGTGTTCTCGGTATAATACCTGTATAAAGTCCGCTGGTTCGAATCCAACCGGTTTCATCATCCCAGTAACTGTCGAAAAGTGCTTCTCATGATTTTATTGCTCATGTTAAGATAGAGACATCCAATATTGAGAGATTAGATAATGCCGGTAGATATTGAGAAATATATTTTGGGTCGTGCTAGAGAACTTGGAGCCAGTCTCGTTGGCATTGCAGCCGCTATTACATTAAAAAACTCCCCTTCTTATAACTTGCTGTCGGCTGTCGGTACTGAAATAGATGGGACATATGCTACCTCTGGGGCAGAGGCATTTGAGCTTTCGGAATGGCCAGAAACCGTGAAATCAATATTGGTTATCGCCCTTTCGCACCCAGAAACTGCCCCTGAGCTCGATTGGTTCTTTACTAGCGGCGATTCGGTCGGTAATAGCAACCTCATAAAGATTAACCGAGAACTATCGATATGGATAGAAAATAATCTCCACGTAAAAACATACCCCATGCCTTACTATGTGGAAAAAGGCGGGGTTTACCTCAAGGATGCGGCAGTATTCGCCGGGCTGGGTTGTATCGGGAAAAACAATCTATTAGTTACTTCTGAGTATGGCCCTAGAGTAAGGCTTCGCGCAATGTTGCTCGAAGCAGAGCTGACGCCCACCGGACCTGTTGATTTTGACCCCTGCAAGGATTGCCTGGAATACTGTCGGAAGGTATGCCCACAGAAAGCATTTGCCGATAAAGTCCAATTGCCGTCAGGAATCGATGTGGTTGATCCTCCTGCACGCGATAGCCATTTCCGAAGGTCCAGATGCATGTTTCAGATGGATAGAGATTGGGAGACCCTTAGCGATTCCGTTCACGCTTTGGCGTCTAATGGCATGGAAAGACAACGAGTATCTAAATCCGCCAATCCAGTGAAATACTGTCGGCGATGCGAATTTGCATGTCCCGTTGGGTCATAGCATCATTTATGGGTAAGCATCTGCACCTAAAATCAATTGTTCAAATCCGCTCGCTGCCACTTAGTTTTGGTCTTTATTCTTGCCTTTTTTCCTTTGTGTATCTGCCTTGGATAGCAGGAAAATCATTCCGGCTAGACACAATAGAAAGATACCTATCCCAATAGGTGAGCCCCATCCAAGTATTAAAATCCAATTGTCCATAACAACCTCCTAATTTAACGTCAGCTAGTTCGAATCCACCCGCTGCCAGTTTGCTGCTTATCACTTAGAAGATATAACCGCTCCCCTTTAACAGGCGATTAAAATATAAATAAGTAAAGCAATAACGACTAACAAAGCTATTACAAGAATAATCCTCAGAAGGCAACCAGCTAGCTTTTTAATAATAAAGAATAGGGCAATGATACCTGCAATAGCTATTAGGATGTAAAACAATATATCCATATCAACACACTGGTATTTTTGGCGCTATCAAATATGGCTATTTTACTCCTGAAAATTGACGGAAGCAATTGTATAATGAGGGTGTAGGTATTCTCAGAGGCGAAATCTTGCAAAACAGCGTTGAGGCATACTTAGACATAGAAACCACAGGATTATCACCTGCTGAATGTATGGTTACTGTCGTCGGAATGTATATATGTAACAGCAATAATGCCGAGGTTACACAATTAGTCGGCGAGGATATAACCACACTCAGTATATTGGAAGCTTTAGAAGGAGTGGGCAGAATATATACCTACAATGGGAGTAGGTTTGATTTACCTTTCATCCATGGCTGCTTGGGTATTAACTTAGCTCAAATATTCCCTCACCATGACCTCATGTACGATTGTTGGCAAAATAATCTGTATGGTGGATTGAAGTCAGTCGAAAGGCAATTAGGCATACAGAGACGTTTGCAGGATATGAATGGCTGGGAAGCTGTTAAGTTATGGTGGAAATATGTTGATTCATTCGACTTAGAAGCTTTGAATAAACTGCTTGAGTATAACAAAGAGGATGTGGTGAATTTAAAAATCCTGAAGGCTAAACTACTTAACTATTAACCGAATGTCCGGCAATGAATTAGATATCATACACGATAAAGGAAACTGCATGATATTTAATGCTCTGAAATTAGAAAGTGGGGATATACTATGTCTAACCCTTTAAAGCCATTAAAATGGTACAGAAGACTAGCCACGAAAAAAGGGCGGCTTGAAGCTGGGGCATTCATTGTAGAAGGAACTAGACCCATCAATCAGATAATCAACAATCACCCGGATGAAATAATTGAGATTCTAACTATAGAAGAACAATCTCCTGATTACAGCAACAATGTGGTTCGGCTGATTACTGAAAGTCAGTTCCGATACATAAGTCAAACCAAGACGCCACAGGGAGTTATGGCCGTCGTTCGTATACCAGCTGATATTTGGTCTGATTATCTACCTGATGATATTGGGAATAAAATCCTAGTTCTGGAAGATATTCAAGACCCTGGTAATGTGGGGGCTCTTATCCGTACTGCCGCCGCCTTCAATTTTTCTGGAGCAATCCTGTCAGAAAACTGCGCTGACCCACTGTCGCCAAAATGTGTTCAGGCAACTGTAGGGGCAGTGTTATCTATATGGTTAAGAAGAACGACAAACTATCTTGGGCTTATTGGTTCACTTAGAAAGGCGGGTTATACCGTTGTAGCCACTGATCTAAACGGTATGGAAGAGCCAGCACTCCTTTCTCGCCAGAGTAAACTTCTGCTAGCTCTGGGTAACGAAGCAGCTGGTCTTTCGATAGCTATGCTAAATGTAGCAGATTATCGATTGAGAATTCCTGTGATCCAGAAAAAGGCTGAATCACTGAATGTGGCAGCTTGTGGCGCAATTTGCATGTATTTGAGTTCACAGAAATGAAAAAGCGATTTAGAATATGTTTAACCC
>Ga0180437_10007734_pt1 | contig 13891 bp, 22 predicted proteins | sample SS_ome_4_FD_132410 | JGI IMG/M metagenome (GOLD analysis project Ga0180437, IMG submission 132410) | Hypersaline lake sediment archaeal communities from the Salton Sea, California, USA - SS_3_D_1 metaG | ecosystem: Environmental > Aquatic > Non-marine Saline and Alkaline > Hypersaline >...
CTGTACTATAATCTGGGGTGAGCGATGAACGATTACCATTGGCAGCTTGAAGTCAAATACTCGCCCGACCAGCCCCGGGTGCCGGCGGGGGATCCGCAGGGTGGGCAGTGGACCCAAGGAGCGGGGGGACAGGGGCCAACGCTGCCGACTGGGGCACGCAATGCCAGTACTCCCCATTTTGTACCGGATCCAGACCGTTGGTATATCCGGCCAGACCGTGACGCACGCTATTCTGTCGAGGAGACGCAGAAATGGGCTGACAAACTCGAGGCCCAGGGATGGGATGTGGATTGGGTTGTCGACTATGCCTGGAAGGGCGGTATCTTCCCGCAGCGCCTCGACTTTGATTATTCGCCCGATTGGGGCACTGAGACCGGAAAGGAATACGTTGCATACCGTGGTGGAACGGCCCGGGAGTTAACCAATCCCAACGGCGTGTTTTTGACCCCAGAGAGAGATGCAGCAGCAGATTATGCTGGGATTGATCCAGGCCAGACGGTTGGTCGCTATACCGTGCGATTTGACCGGCCTCTGTACGCGAATTGGCAAGGCGAACTGACTAAGTCTTGGTTCAATCGAAACTTCAACGATCTGTTGGCGCGAGGCAAGGATCGGCGAGCGGCTAATGCACGGATCGATGCCAGGATCCACAGGGAGGCCAAAAAGCGTGGGTATGACGCGATTATCTATCTGCAGCCAAAATGGCCGGCGACCAGGGAAATTGTGATGCTAGATCCGAAAAAGATCACCTATGCAGGGACGGAATGACATGACTGACTGGATAGAGCGATACCACCAACAGAAACGTACCGAGCAGGCCTGGAAAGGAGGTCCTGGCAGCGGTCATCATGGCCACGCCGGCCGGCCCGGGAAGCGGGGGGGGGGCCTGCCGGGGCGTCAGATGGTGCAGGCGCTGGGATCAGCGCACGCTGTCGTCGAGAGGTTTCGATCCACGGAGACTTATAGGCGATTCAAACAGGAGGACATTGCCCAGGGCGGCAGGTTGCGTGGCAACAGAGAGATGGTGCCCAGAGAGATTTTCCAAAGCCTTATGGAGGAGTTCGGGTTCATCCAATCCAAGCCCGAGGTTGTGAGCGAGGCAGAATTTGACGACCTAGCGGCTACCAGCAAGCACCCTGTGCTATATCGGGGTGTGCGGGAAAGCGAAGGTGGCCACCAGCAATTCCAGGAGTTCCTCACCGGGGATCATTTCCTGGGTCGCGGGATCCAGGGCGATGGCACGTATACCACAACGGATGCGCAGGAGGCAGCGCGCTACGCACGCAAGCGAGATAGAGGTTCTGGCAGCATTATCAAGATGGCCCTCAAACCAGATGCGAACGTTATAGACATCAAATGGATCGAGGAGCTATCGATGTCGCGGGAGAAGCCGTCGCTGTTTAAGAAGATGTTCAAGGCGGCATACGATGCCTATGATCGTGGAGACGAGGATCGAGCCCTCAAGTTGGAAAAACTACATGATAAGATGTGGCGGAAATGGAATATCGACAACCAAGCGTTGCGGAATGACAGCTCCAATTGGGCGTTGATGGTCGATGCTGACGCCGTGAAAGGATTTGGTGGCGTGTATATCATTTTGAACAGGGAGGCGCTGTGGGTACAAGACAAACCATATCAGTACAAACCAGGCGATTGATGTCACCCACATTGTCGCGGCGGCTGGCCGCGGTGACACCAATATTGCGTGACATGCTGCCGCCGGAGGTTTACCATTCTTCTATCCTGGAGAGCGATGCCCAGACACTCGAGGACCTGCCCGACCCGATCCCAGAGCTAGTGCAGGATCTGGAGAAGATCCTGGCCAGGACAGACCAATGACAGATGAAGTGAAGTACGGCACCTCCAGGCCCGACGACGGCCTGACCGACAGGATGACACCGCCCTGGTGGTCGGAAACCCGGCGCCAGGAGCTGCAGGAGTTCTTTGTCGACTACCTGGGCAAGAGCACCTGCCCGATCACAATGGGCATCCGCACCAAGTGCGAGACCAGAGAGATCCAGCCCGAATGGTACGTGCGCAGGGTGCATGGCGGCTATCGGCTGGAGCAGCCGGCCACCGGTTCTCACGTTGACATTGAGGGCGACATCCTGGATCCTGAGCTACTGGAGAAGTGGGCCCAGGAGGAGACCCCGCTGATTGTGGAGATCACGCATGGACCTTGAGGACGTAAAGCTCTCACGGAGGAACTTTCTCAAACTGGCGGGCATCGCAGCCGCGGGGGCCGCAGTGCCAGGGCTGTACCTGTCTGTCGAGGCACCTCGCCAATACAACGATTTGGCCGGCCTGACTGGTGGCACCGCCCCTCGCACCCTATTCATGCAGCCATACATGCCCACGATGGGCGGGGACGTTGTGACCGCTACCATCGTAGTAGATCACTCTGCTCAGGGAGACGGTGACCTCAACCTGATTTGGAGCGGATTGGCCGAGGCCGAATTCGGCTGGTGGGCTGACTATTGGGAGATCCAGGAGAAGTGCCTCCTGGCACCGGTTGCGCCGGTGGTGGCCATACCGGAAACGGTGGCCCGGTTCCCCTCGGCAGGCCTCGACAGGGTGACCCGAAGTGAGTTGGGCCAGTTGGAAATGATGCCTGGGAGACTGCTGAACATCAGCCTCTGTATGCCCGACTCGGCAGCACCGTGGAAGGTAGAACCCGGCGGGGTCATGATCCATGGATTGGATTTGGCATATGACGCATGACGCTGAATTCCTGGCCAAGGTCAGCAGACAGAACGAGAACGCTTTCCATAGCCTGGACGAGCCCGACCAGGAGGAGATCAGCATCTCCCTGGGGGACATCCAGAACATCTATGACGTGTGCGGCATGATGGACTTGTGCCCCGAGTGCCGGCGCAAGGGGATTACCAATCTGCATGAGGGCTGCCAGAAGCACTATGTGGCTGGCAGGGTGCGGGGGGAGCTGGATCCGTGAAGAGATTCTTTCTGTGCAGGATAGGCATCCATAAATGGGGAGCTTGGGAATTTTACTGCCACAAGAGTCGCCAACGGCGACAGTGTGTGTGGTGCGGTATCAACCAGAAGAGGTATGCGTGAGAGCCTCGGTCTGTATCGGGGCCCTGAGCCTGTGTTGCTGGGGCCTGGGCGCCATCTTCTACACGCAAATGGGCCCATGGGGGCTGTGGGGGATCCTGGGGGCCGGCCTGTTCCTGTGGTTCGGGGCATCCTCCAGCGTCATGTGTCTAGCGTGCGCACTGGTGGAGATGGCCAGGGGGTTGGAAAAGTGGACGAACTGAGGCGCTACGAGACGGTCGAATATGCCGAGGCCTTGATGCTGGGCGGGGAGCCGGCGTACCGCCAGATGAGCAACCTCGAGGGGCTGTATGCGCGGGGGTTCAAGCAGCGGTTTGGCAGCAACCGGGAATTCGTCCATCACGGCCTCCAGATCCGGGTGACCAGTGACGTGCTGGGCAGCGAGAATATGCTGAGGGCCCTGGACGCCATGATGGCCAGGAAGCAGCGGGAGATGGGGACCGATGGGTGATCCGTTGGTGGTGCAGGCGGTGCGGGATAGGATTACCAACCGCGCCTTCCAGGCGGGTATGGAGTTTGATCCGCAGGATCTGGTAGAGCATCACGGGGCCGGCGCGACCTATGTGTTCTTGCGCAGGGTGCGCTACGCTGAATATGACGAGTTTGGGGTATTCATGAAGTGGAGGCATGAGGACCTGGTGTGGTCAGAGTATAAGATGCCAGAGGTTGAGAAAACGGGGCCTCACACGTTCAAGGTCACCAAGTTCCAGCCCCGGGTTGTGTTTCGGTGCCCATGGCTGGCAGCGAAGGTCACGGACGCCGGCGAGGTGGTGTGGGATGCCTGACTGGGTAGAGCGGTATTACCAATCGAAGCGTGCCGAACAGGACTCCAAAGGCGGCCCTGGGAGTGGCCACCACGGCCATGCCGGGAGACCGGGCAAAGTGGGGGGGAGTGTGCCTGGTAAGGGCGGTTCCGTCAGCGGGGCTGGTGAGGGCCTCTCGTACACGGCACCTGCCGCAGTCTTGCAGAACGCAGAACGCGATGCCGACGAAGCAATTGCGGAATTGGCAGGACTGGACGGCATGACCATAGAGGAAACGGAGCGCAAAATATTCAGCAGGCTGGAGAAAGATCTGGAGAATCCAGTTGCCATATTCCGCAGCACCGATGCCACGATCTCTATCCTGGCCGGGGGCAGGTTCAAGACTCAATTTGAAACAGGGCGATCGGCGGGAATGTTCTCCCCAGAGGGCAGGGCTGAGGCCGAACAAAATGGACTGGGCTATCCTCCCGACGTTGATCCCAAGGAGCGCCCCGTGTATGGGGTGGTCAACACCGCCCGCCACGACGGCCGGCAATATGGCGATGTGGAGATCGTGTTGCGAGACAGCGTCAAGCAGCGCTCCACGATCACCTTGGGCGATTCCCTAACAGCGTTTGCGGACGGGTATCTGGCAGGCACCCCGTATCTGGACCCAGGGAAGGCAAGCGTAGATCACCGGGCTTTGGTCTATGGGCGCGGTTATTCTGTTGGCTACATCGAAGTGCAAATCCAGGGTGGCGTGACGGTGGGGGATATTGCCAAGATTCGCCTCCATCGCAAAAGCTCAATGAGAGGCCAGGATGCCGCTACGGTATCTCAGTGGGCGGCACGGGCTGGAATCGAGGTGGAGTATGTCGACTAAGGGCGTACCCGAGGGGTGGGAGGCAATTGGGAGGGACGGAGAGCTGCATTTGTATGCATCTCCTGACCGTGCGCAAGGCGTGCTGTTCAACCAGCAAACGCGGGCGGTCACCGGGCCCCCTCAACCGCTGCAGATCTTTTTCAAGTGGGGCAACTTTACCGAAATGGAAGAGACGGACAGGGAGGACTGATGGCAGAGTTTGTAGGATTGCAGGGCGATACAGAGGCGGTGAACATGGATCACGTGATCGACGTCACCGAGGGCACCGAGCAGGGGACCCTGGTGCTCACCCTGGTGGATGGGCGCGCCTTTATTCTCAAGGGTGACCAGGCGGAGCGGATGAAGGTGTGGCTGCGCAACCGGGCCGACGTGCCGATCGTCTCGGGCGCCAATATCGACCCGCGGTCTGCCCTGGTTGTCCAACAGCGGCAACGCCGGGACGCCGCCACACGCAAGCCGAGGATGCAAGGGTGACCGAGATCAACGAGGAGACCATCCAGAAGCTAGAGGCCGAGTACGGCGACCCGCCTCGCGTTACCATTCACAAGCGGGATGGGACTGCACAGCAGTACGCCGGCGACGATGCCCAGGCAGTCATCGCCTGGGCCCGGGAACGAGGGGCCTTGAGGCTATCACAGGAGCTATCATGAGCGATTGCCAATGCCAGGATCCAGCGTGCGGTCAGGCCTGCGACTGCAAACCGGACGATGCCCAGGTCCAGGCGGTACAGCGTGCGCGGGAGGAATGGGAGCGGGATTTTCAAGCCGAGCTCGAACGTCTCCAGAAACGAGTGGCCGACCTCGAGGCCCAGTACCGGGCCCACGCCAGCCGGCAGATCTGCGCACTGATGACCGAGATCGACTCCCTGGAGCGCAACGTGCTGGGCCGGGAGACCACGACGGCTGAACTGAAAAAGGCCGGCATGAAGGCCGCGGGCCTGGACCGCTCAACCTGAGCATTGACAGACCGGGCCTAACGTGATATAATACTGACGATACCTTGACAACGTAGCCAACCCCACCGGGCTGGCCGAGGCTATCAAACGATACGCCGCCTGAACACTGGACGCGCACAGCGCCGTCTGGAGCAGGCGGCGTTTTTTCATTCCCAGGACGGGCGATGGCAACAGTAGAGGAACAACTCAGCAAAGAGCAGCGCGAGGCCATGCAGTCCATGAACGCAGCCCGGGCGCGGGCCGGCATGGAGCCCATCCCGGTCCCAGGGGCCAGTACCACGACCCCGCCTCGCATGGAGGTGCCCAGGGCACAGCAGGAAACATCCGCAGCACTGAAGGCCCTGGTGGCGGCCAGGGCGGAGCAGGTGGGGCTGGGCGACGACGATCAGCAGGAGGTGCTCGACCTGTCCGTCCAGGCCAGGGCCGCACCCACCGACGTTCCCGAGTCCACCTCGGCCATCTGGTGGTTCCGATCCTCGGACGCCGGCGAGATCTCGCCATGGTGGTCCGAGAAGCGCGATCAGGACCTGCGCGAGTTCTGGATGCGGGAGGGCAACGACATCCTGCAGGGCGCCAACACCTCTATGGTGAAAAAGTTCCGGGCCATGAACTGGGCCCTGGAGGGCCCCGAGGAGAAGGTCAAGGAGATGCAGCAGGTCCTCAGCCAGGCCGAATTCGGGCAGGGGTGGGGATCGTTGTTGGGCAAGACCATCACCGACTATAACAGCCAGGACAAGGGCGCGTTCTGGGAGCTCATCGGGGAGGGGGATCCCGATGGCCCGCTGCAAGGCCTGCCGGTGGGGGTGGCCCACCTCGACAGTGGTCTGTGCCAGCTCACAGGGGATCCGGTGTACCCGGTCCTGTTCCGCAACACGAAGGATGTGTACTGTCCCCAGTGCGGGCGCAAGTACGCTAGGACGGCGGGGCAGACCACGTGCAAGTTTGACAATACCGAGCTGAAGCCCATGATGCACCGGCTCCACGCCACCCGCGTCGTCCACCTGGTCGACATGCCGAGCCCCAACGAGAGCATGAACAACGTGGGGTTCTGTGCGGTGAGCCGCGTCATCGCCTCCAGCCTGGTACTGCTGAAACTGGCCCGGTACAAGAACGAGAAGCTCTCGGACCTGCCGCAGGCCGGCTTGCTACTGCTCAACAACATCCTGCCGAAGCAGTGGGAGACGATTACCAAAGGGCACGAGAAGGACCGGCGCAAGTTGGGCCACGAGATTTGGTCCAACATCATGGTGCTGATGGGGCTGGATCCCGAGCGGCCGGTATCGGCGGACTTTCTGAACTTTGCCCAGCTTCCGGACCAGTTCAACGAGAAGGAAGCGACCGAGCTGTACATTAACATCGTCGCGCTGGCCTTCGGTGTCGACGTGCGTGAGTTCTGGCCAATGACGGCCGGCAACCTGGGCACGGCCACCGAGACCCTGATCATGCACCAAAAAGCAAAAGGGAAGGGGGTCGGGGACCTGATCTCTACCCTGGAGCGCGCCATAAACTGGCACATAATGCCCGAGTCGGTGACATTTTCATTCGACTTCACCGACGATGACGAGGACCTGGCCCGGGCCACGCTGGACGAGGTGCGGACCAAGACTATCCTCTCCATGTACCTGCCCGATCCGAACACGGGCGAGACGCTGGCCAGCAAGGATGAGGTCCGCCAGATGCTGGCTGACAATGTCACCTACTTCCCCGAGGATTTCCTGGAGATCGACACGACCACACAGACCTCGGCGGACGATACCCAGGTCAAGGCCATGGAGGGCGTGAGGGCCAGGTACGGGCCGATTGTCGTGATTGACCGCAAGGGCAAGATTACCATCCCCAGGGGCTACAGGCTTCTGGGCCAAAAAGGGGGGCCTGGATCCGGTAACTGGCGACACACGGGACTGACCGGCGTCCACGGGGGCAGCGATGAGGGTGAGGGACTCGGGAAGATCTACTCGTGGGGGCCTGATGAGACCGATGTGGCGGACAAGCAGCTCAAGGGGTGGTTTCACGACTGGGCCACAGGACTCGCGGAGGAAGAGAGGGACGCCGTTTTCGACTGGGTAGGTTCCTACTATGACAACGTCAACGATGTCATGCGTGGCCAGAAGTCGATCCGCGACTATTGGGGCGATGCCCAGCTAAAGGTCGAGGAGACGGTGCCCAGGCTTGACTCGCTGTTGGACAAGGCCAGTATGCCGCTCACGGTGTCCACCAAGCGGGCGATATGCCGGACGGCCAAATGTGTGGAGGTGTATGGGGCACTGGAGCCCGGCGACGAATTCACAGACAACGGCTACGTGGCCACGGGCCTCACAGGGGTACCGGGTGGCTGGGACAGAAGGCCGATCCAAGCCAACGTCATTATTCCCAGGGGCAGCAAGGCGGCGTATCTGGACGCGACGGGCAAGGGCCGGGACGAGTTTGAGGTTCTGATCCAGCGAGGTGCTCGTTTCCGCGTTGTGGGCAAGAGGGTCGAGAAGACCACCGTGTCATTGGTTACGACCGCGGGGTATATTGAGGAAGGACAGCAGATTATTCTGGACATCATCCTCATGGCGCAGGGCGAGACACCGCCGGTTCCGTTCGAGCCGAGATTTGCCCCGTCTCTGTACGAGGGCAAGAAGGCCGGCGACCAGCCCCGAGGCGACAGGTTTACCTGGGAGCTGGGGGACATCACCATTTTCAAGAAGGGCGAGAAGGGAGGCCCTGGTAGTGGCCACCATGGCCATGCTGGCCGGCCCGGGCAGGTAGGGGGGAGTGCGCCGGGGAAGGGAGCGGGTTCCATAGCACCAAGTATTTCAAGCGACCTGGGCGCCTTTACCTTTAAGCAGATGGCGGCTCATGGCGACCGGACCATGTTTGTGGAGACAGCAGTGACCGTCCTTGCTGAGGACCTTGGCTTCGATGTGGATGCACGGGTGATGGATCGGGGGCAATTCGACAGCGCGATTGCCAAGGCGGCATCCACGGCTGGCATTCACCCATCCCAGGTAGCGATGTACTATCGGCGCAAGACAGGCGAATTAGGCATCCGGCGCGAGAAGATCGACTCTCTGTCATCACCCAACGAGTTCCGCGTGTGGGCTCAGGATCTGTTTCACGAGCTAGGTCACGGTTACAGCGCCAACGTGATGGGAACGCAGGCAAGTGGGGTGAGATCCGAGCAGCAGTATTGGGAATCACGCGAGGAAAACTTTGCACGGGCGTTCGGATCCAGGATGGCCACGGTGTGGGATTTTGCCCGGGGCAGGAACCCCAAAGAAAGATCCAAGCAGGTGGCCAAGGACGATCCAATTGGCTATATCAAGGCCACGGAGGAGCTGTACTGATGACAGATGCGCGGTATAGGACCGTTGTCGTGGATGGGGATGTGGTGAGCCTCGTTGTCGCGGAAAGCAAGGCCCAGAAACAAGTCGACCGCGTCCATCCTCCCGGTGAGCCCCTGGAGCGGTGGGGGGACCGCCAGGTGGTGATCACGCCCGAGGACGTGGCCAGGGCGATCCGGGAGTTCAACGAGCGGGTACCAGAGGCAGCCGGCCTGCTGGATCCTCGTGAGGGGTAGGATTTCCATTGGCTGAGTTCTCATGGCGTGCCAAGATCGCCAACTTCTGGAACCGCACTGTCGGGAAGCTGGTGCCCAGGCTCCAGGTGCAGCGGTGGGCCAATGCCAGTATTGCAGCGGTGCCGGTGGGAGAATGGGCGAAGCAGCTCGTGGATGGGATCCTAGACGTCGGGACCTGGCAGGAGCAAATGCGGGGAGAGATCAAGCGCGAGTACATCCGCCAGTATCTCATTGGCAAGGGCGGCCTGGAAAACATGACACCGGCCGATTGGGGATCGATTGGCGGTTCTGTCGCAGAACAATACAAATGGTTGGACCGATTTGCAGAACAGATTGCCAGTGGGGAAGAAGCATCCGAAGGCCGAATCCGGCGACGGTCAGAAATGTATATCAACTCGGCCCGGGAGGCCCTGGAACGGGCAAAGAGGCGTGCAGCGGAAGAGGCAGAACAAAACGAGGTCTGGTGGAAGCGAGATCCTGATGCTGAGAGCTGCGCAGACTGTGAGGATTTTGAAGATATGGGCTGGATGCCCGTGGACCCGTGGCCGTATGTGATTGAGGGGCGGGAGACGACACCAGGTCAGGGCGATACGATATGCAAGACCTCTTGCCGTTGCGGGCTGCGGTACAGGAAGCGGAGGACGGCCCAGAAAGGCGGCCCTGGCAGCGGTCACTTCGGTCACGTCGGCCGGCCAGGGAAGGTCGGGGGGAGCCAGCCGGGGCAAGGACGGCGATTTTCAAACGAGGTCCAGCAGATAGGACCTGTGAAAGGTCGCTGGACAATACCTGAAACAACGGTCACCTTTGATGATGACATATTGCTGGTCAGGCAACAACAGGAGCTTGTTGGAAATGTTCGCGGGCAAGAACTGACAATGGGGACGCGGGATTCATTTGCAGAAGCCAGCGGTCGGTATGAGCCAGGCGTTTTGACGATCACAAAATTGCATGTTGACCAGCAAATACGGGGACAAGGAGTGGCCACCGCTTTGATGAAGAGGCTGGTTGAAAGTGCGCCAGCAGGATATACCATAACGACGACAGGGGTGTTTTCAGGTGGTGGGCGCGCAGTGGCTGAGCGTTTGGTTAGAGATGGGTGGGCAACAAAGACGCCAGATGGCAATTATGTACTTTCGCTTCCCAAGTCCTCCCAGAAAGGCGGCCCTGGCAGCGGTCACTTTGGTCACGTCGGCCGGCCAGGGAAGGTCGGGGGGTCTCTTCTGGGCAATGGCGGGGGAGCCGCATCTAGTTCTGGCGGCAAGTCACCGCAAGCCATGGCCAAGGCAATCCAGCAATTAGCCGAGCGATACGAGCCCGAGATTACCAAAGCTGTGGTGGATGCCGTCCAGGCCAACGGCGGCGAGATGGCCGGCCTCGAGTTCCGGCTCAAGAGCGAAGAGTCCCTGGCGCGCAAGATCAAGGGGTATGTGGAAGAGAAGGGCGTATCTCCCGAGGAGGCCCAGGACCTGGTCAAAGATGCGGTGCGCTACACCGCCCTGCTGAACGCGGAGAACTATGTCGAAGGGGCCAAGGCGGTCCACCAGGCCCTGGCGGAAAAGGGGTGGAAGCCATACGATCACGCCACCAAGAATTACTGGCGGGCCGGCGACTCCTACGATGGCTACAACTGCGTCTTTGTCAACGACCAGGGAGTGAAGATGGAGCTCCAGTTCCACACGCCCGAGTCGATCAAGGTCAAGGCCGAGTCGCACAAGATCTACGAGGTGGCCAGGCAGCTACCGCCAGGGCCAGAATACAGCTCGATGGTGAAACAGATGGTTGGCCTCTGGGGATCGGTGGCCAGGCCTCGTGGCTGGGAATCACTTTCTGGAGTGGTGAAATAGGGGGCAGGCATGGCAACACGATACTACATCGAGATATTCGACACCCCGGGTCGCGAGGGGGAGCCCATAGCTGTGTACCGGTGGGTCGATGGTGAGGTCATTCGCACCGAGCGGTTTGATACCAAAACGAAGGAGTGGCTGCATGACACCTCGCTCCTGGAGGCGACGGGCATCGGAGGCGCGGAGTCGTTTGAAAAAGTATCGGAAGAAGAAGCGCGGGCTGCCATGGCTGCGCTCACAGGCGGGTAAGAGGTAGCGAGGGTATGGGGGGACAACCAGTGTGCGGTGGCGCCGGCTGAGGAGGGGTTGATAATATGACCCAGCGACAACCAGTGAACGACCGGGGAGACATACCTGGGCAATTCCAGCCTGTGAAGGCGGGACCAACGCCGGATGCGGGGGCGCCCGTTGCCACCTTCTATCTACTCAAAGAGGACGGGGACGCGCTGCTTAAAGAGGATGGCGATCATATCCTCAAGGAGGATGCACCCTAATGGCTAACGAAAAAATAACAGTGTTGGCAGAGAACACGGCGCCGGTGAGCGCTGATCTCCTGGCCCTGGTGGACGACCCGGCTGGCGCGGCGGCCACGCAGAAGCTACAGCTTACCAATTTGCTCAAGTTCCTCACGGGGCAGGCGCAGATGACCGCGCCACTGGGCACCGACATCCTGGCCGTGATCGACGATCCGAGTGGCGCCCCGGCGGTCCAGTATATCGAGGTAGGCGACCTGCTGGGCGACTTTGGAGTGAATCTGGTCTGCAACTCACCGGGACAGATTATCACTGACGGGGCAGAGCCGCAGTGGTGGGACGATGTAGCAAACGCGATCATCACCGACGAGGACACGGCAGGCGAGGGCATCGCAGACAAGTTCGAGCGGTGTTTCAAGGTGGTCACGACCGCCAACGATGCCTATGGCTACCAGACTCTTACCTTTGCCAATGAGGCGCTTCTGGATGCGGGTGTAACCGTGGTTTCGTTCTCTTGTTGGGTGTATTGCGCGACGGGCAACAAGGCGTCCATCGGTATCTATGGCACCAACCTTGGATTGCAGGAGTCGAGTCAGGCTGGGGCCTGCCGGTGTTTGGCGCGGCTGCTGAGAATGGCAGCGTGAGCGTGGAGGTGGTCGATGCCTGAGATTGTCAACGATACCATCCAGGGGACCGACGAAGAATCACAAGCCAGCGGGGCCGAGACCCTGATCAAGCGATACCTGGCTGGCCTGGGCCAGTTGGAGCCAATTGACTTTGGGTATGCCTACGTGGCGCGGCTGCTGGCCGTAGCCAACGGCGAGGACCTGGCGACGGTGCTGGCCATCGTGGACCGGGCGACGGCCCAGAGCTACATCACGGGCATGAGCCAGTGGGGGAACCTCACGGCTGCACAGCGCCAGTGGCTGGCGGTGGACCTGGAGAGCCGCGCCTATGACGCCCTGGTCACGCGGATTGTATTGACCAGGTAAGACGCGAATGAGAAAGTAGGAGGCATTCCATGCCAGTAGGATCGACAAGCAAAACGCGGTGGGAGGAAGAGGCAAGGACCTTTTACCTCCTGGATCCGAGCACTGGAGAACCGGTGGGCAGCGCCTCGTTGCCCCTCGAGGTGCGGCTGCCCTGCTGGCACTATATCGGCGGTGAGCGCCTGGTGTGCGACGGATCGCTGCTGGCCAATGTGCCGGCGGAGGCGACATCCTTTGTCATTGCGGCCCGGGGTGGGGCGGTGTACTACGAGATCAACGGGCTCACGGCCTCGGACGTCTCGGGTGGTTATATTGCAGAGGATGGCTTGCAGACCGTGGGGCCCTTGTCCAACCTGGTGCGCCTGGCGGTGTACGGGGGCGGGGCGACGGTGTACGCGCACGTCCAATACTTCCGCGAGGGCTAGGAGCGTAGAGGGAAAGCTATGCCAGTAGACACGAACGTAGCAACTCGCTGGGAGGAGCAGGCCCTGGCCAAGTATCTGTTGGATCCGGGCACAGGGCTGCCCGTGGCCAGTGGCGCGTCCCCGGTGCGCGGCAGGCTGCCCGGCCTCGACCTGTTGGGGAGCACCTCGTTCTCGCTGGATGGGTCGCTGCCCAAGTGGCTGGTGGCCTCGGACGGGGCGACGGTGATTACCATTTCGGCCCGGGGCGGCGAGGTGTACTATAACATCAATGGGGTGACGGCCAATGCCAACTCGCCGGGCTACGTGGCCGACGGCGGGGTGCAAACCGTTGGGCCTGTCTGCAATATGACCAGCCTGTGGGTGTTCAGCTCGACGGCCGACACGATGGTGCATGTGAATTTCTACCGGGAGACCAGGAGCCGGCTGGCGGGTACGTGGCGGGAGATCACGTATGTGGACAAGGTTTTGTCCTACAATCCCATCCTGTACTACCCGATGAACGAGACGGCAGGCGTCACGGCCGTGAACGCCGGTACCCTGGGCAGCGCCGCCGATGGCGCCTATACCGGGGTCACTCTCAACGACACCATCGGCCCGGACGGCACCAACGGCGCGCCGTACTTTGACGGTGTCAACGACTACCTCGACGGCACCACCGCCGCCCTCATCGCCGCCCTGAGTCTCCGGGTCGGATCGGTCCTCATCTGGCTAAAGGTCGCCAACGCCGGGGTGTGGACTGACGGCACCACCCGGGGCCTGGTCTACCCCTATGGCCTGGCCGGCAAGCAATACCGGATCGCCAAACTGACCGGCGCCAGCTCGATCAACTACTATGGTAACTGCAACGCCGGAGTGTGCAGCGTCAACCAAGCCGGCCTCGACACCACCGCCTGGGTGGCCGCCGCTCTGACCTGGAGTGACGGCGCCAACGATGACGAGTTC
>Ga0180437_10007735_pt1 | contig 13891 bp, 13 predicted proteins | sample SS_ome_4_FD_132410 | JGI IMG/M metagenome (GOLD analysis project Ga0180437, IMG submission 132410) | Hypersaline lake sediment archaeal communities from the Salton Sea, California, USA - SS_3_D_1 metaG | ecosystem: Environmental > Aquatic > Non-marine Saline and Alkaline > Hypersaline >...
AGAAGACCCCTCAACTTGTTGGGGGGATGAATTGCGGTTTCACTTTCACCGTAGTGTCCCTAATCTTTAAATAGCTTTTTGCGGATAGTACATCTAGTGACATGAATAGCAGGGGGATAACAGGGATAGGTGTGATGAGACGGACTTATCAATATCGCCTGTACCCGACCACACAACAGGCGACTACGTTAACGCAATGGCTGACTACCTGTCGTATTTTGTACAACAACGGTCTTGCCGAGCGGAAAAACGCATGGGCGACTCACAAAAAATCAGTTACCTATAATGAGCAAGCTAACCAACTGAAAGACGCTAAAAAGACCAACCTGTTTTTGAAGGGGATTCACTCTCAGGTCCTTCAAGACGTGCTGAGACGACTGGATAAGACTTTCACCAACTTTTTCAGACGCATCAAGAAGGGTGAAAAAGCAGGCTATCCACGATTCAAAGGCAAATACCGGTATGACTCTTTTACCTACCCTCAAAGTGGGTTCGCCCTCGATTACCACCACAAGAAGAAGAAACTCCGCCTCTCGAAAATTGGAGGTATCGCCATTACACTCCACCGTCCTATCCCGTCTGAAGGCGTGATCAAGACCTGTACCATCAAACGAGATGTAGACCACTGGTATGCCTGTTTTTCGGTAGAACTGCCTGATCCCGCTCCTCAAACTAAACAAAGAGAGCTACAGAAGGCGATAGGGGTGGATGTGGGGCTGAAGAGTTTACTGACCTTGCATAATGGGGAGATCATAGCGAACCCCCGCTGGTTGAGAAACTCGGAGAAGAAAGTAGCCAAAGTGCAGCGAAGGAAAGACAGGAAGCAGAAGGGTTCACATAACTGCTACAAGCAGAACAAAAAGTTAGCACAGGTGCACCGAAAGGTACGAAATCAGCGCAAGGACTTTCATCACAAGCTCAGTCGGCAACTGGTCGATAATTATGACCTGATTGTGTATGAGAACTTACAAATCACCAACATGGTTAAAAACCATCGTCTCGCCAAGTCGATTAGTGACGCCGGCTGGGGACAACTCATGTATTTTACAGAGTACAAAGCGGAGGAAGCTGGTACTTTCGTAGAATATGTGAGCGCCTATAACACCACACAACTGTGTAGTAGGTGTGGGAAGCTTGTACCGAAAACATTGGCAACCCGAATCCACAGTTGCCCTTACTGTGGACTGGTGTTAGCGAGAGATCATAATTCAGCCATCACGATTTTAAGCCGATCAACCTACTATTTGGAATCACTGTCATCATCATCATTATCAGGGCAGGGACTGCCCGTTGAGCCTGTTTGACATATCCCGCTGGGGAATGGATGATTCAGGAAGCCACCCTACTTGTAGTGTGGTAGTTCACAAAACTTTGTTGGCAATAAAGCTATTTTGCCGTAACATTTCTTCACAAACTTTATTTAACATCATTGGAAAGATTTGATAACGAGCACTCAAGTATGAAATTTCAGTCTATTGCAACACTGGTGTTGATGCTATTTTGCTTGTTCGAGATAAAGCACTTATGCAAGTTCTTTCAGAAATAGATGAATCCTCTGAAATTGCAATCAGTGTTTTATGCACCAAAGAGGGATTTGCTATAGCATATTCAATCAATGCGGAAAATGCACCTGATATTGATCTACTTACTCCTCTAGCAGCTGTTATTCATGCGACAGCGAATAAGGCAATAGAAGAATTACATGCAGGTTATCATCAAACCTCAATAATTGAAAGTAGCAAAGGAACTGTGCTTATCCGTGATATTATTGATGAAATAATGCTTTGCTGTTACATTCCAAAACCGAAACAAGAACGTCAGGTCAGACTTCGTACTTATATGCTTGGTGTGGCTCTAGATACGATGGAAAGAGTCGCTACAAAGATCCGTAGATATTTGATTTCTTTACGAACGCCTTATGACGAATAATAAGGTATGAAAGCTTTTTGTTTGGAATTTGAATTGTTTTAAGTCAATTAAGAAAAGGAGAAATCAGGCAAAAAAAGCCTGAGATTTTTCCGCAGTTGCAAAAATCACCTAAATGAAAGCCCAGATTAATATCTATAAGCATAGTATTTTTAGGTAAACTACCTCACGCTGAAACAGTGAGGCTTGTAGCTGCACTTAGTTTCAGTCCTCTTCCCTGCAGAAGAGTTTCAACGTCATCATACGCTATATCATGGGCGTGTTTACAGCAACCCAGCCCAGTAATCCTCATCTAGAGTCGGGCTCTATAGTGTACTCCTTCACCTACCTTGCGGTCATTAACCGTTTCCACTTCTCTGAGAGGTGTGCCTTGAGACCACGTACCTATATGCCGAAACACATATTTAAAAAGAGAGAGACTCCGGTATAAGTGAAACAATGCCTCAATTCCTCCCCAGCCTGAAAGGTCGGGGCTTCCTTGAGGCGGAGCAGTAATGAGGTGATGTAAATGCAAGATGAATTAAATTCGAATGAAGAAAATGTGTTTTTAGATAAAACAATTTCACTAAAAATAAACAATAAAATTTGCCTCGCGTTTGAGAGTACAACTCCTTTAAGTATTTCAGAATCGATCCAATATAAAGTTGACGAAGATTATCATGAAAATAGACTTTATCTCGATTTTATGTCTCATAAATTAGGAAAAGAAGTGTTAATCAAACGATATGAGTTTTTCCTTCAAAACATGGAAGATTTAGCTGGCAAAACCTTCAGCATTTTTCTTGATATCAATATATATCGTTTCGTATTCCTAGCTATAATAGAAGTTGAATTAGACCAGGAAATTAGTTATTCAAATATCATATATAGATTTGATAGCTTCCAGATACCTTCTGAAAAGAATGATATTGTGATAGAGGTTCAGAAAGGTGCTACGGTCTTTGAACGTGGTTTTGTGATGTCGGGAAGAGTAACGCCATCTTATAATCGATTTATCAGTCAATGTGATTCATGTGGCAAATTCTTTATGTTTCAGATGTTTCACGTAGGCTTTTCAGATGTAGATTATTACTACTGTGATCGGTGTACAAATTATCTTGCTGTTTCCTTATTTGATCAAAAGTATAACAGATTACTAGATACGCTTTCTGTAAAGAGAATTTCACCTTTTAGTCAACCTTATGAGTTCTCAGATTATGAAATTCAGCTTAATCTTGAGAATTATCAGTTAATTGAAGATCAATTTGTTCCATGTACTTGTGGAGGTCAATTCAAGTATTTGGCAAACTGCCTTTGTCCGTACTGTAAAAGTCCCTATGTGGACTTCTTTAACGATATATTCAGAAAGGCTGACCATTATTATGTCGTTGACATGGTCGTTCCAAAATGCGAATCCTTTTATGGTGAAAAATATTGGAAAGAGTCTAAAGAGGATGATTAAATAGGGTGAACCGTCCATAACTTAGGTGAGTGGATTTCTTGAGGTGATTCTATGAACTACCACTCTTCAAGAAGAGTGGCTTCCCGCGCGATAGATGACATTCAGCGTCTCCAAGATATAAAAAAAGTTAAGCTCGTGATTAAAAAGAATTATCCAGAATTAGAGAAAGTATATCAGCTATTTGATGTAGTGGATACAAATGCTGATATTTGTATTTCAGTTGGCGGTGATGGTACACTTTTAAAAGCGGTTAGTGAATTCGATGGACCTGTACTTCCAATTGGAGGGAGATCAGAAAAAAGTTTAGGATTTTATGCCGACTTTAGAGTACAGGACATGAACCTTGCCTTAGAACAACTTCTTCAAGGTCATACCATCGAAGAATATCGTAAAATAGAATTTGAATTTAAAGGGAAAAAACACTACGCATTGAATGAAGTTCGGCTCTTCAGAGGCGATTGTCCCTCAAGTTTACATTTCGGTCTCTATGTTAAGAACGAAGGCAAAACTGAAAGATTTTATCCCCGCGATGTAAAAGCTGATGGATTAATTTTTGCAACGCCGGTGGGATCAACCGCTTATAACTTCAATGTTTATGGTCCTATCGTTCATAAAGGAGACGTAATGGTAATAGCTCCTATCTCGGCTCGTGTACCACCAATAGTTACAAGCGATAGATTTTTTGTCAAAGTAACAAAAAATAGGGGCTATTTAGAGTACGATCATATGGTACATCTTGAAATAAAGGAAGGAGATAGTTTGTCTGTTGCTCTTTCTGATAAGTATGCTCAAATTATTAGATTAAGAGAACGCGAACCTTTCTATCAAAAATTAGAAAGACTAAGTCGGTTTGTTATGTTTTAGATTTGAGCATTACTCGCTTTTTCAATTTGAAAATATCGTGATTTTAACAATTGATTATTGCAATGAGATCAATTCTTTGTGCTTTTTATCCTTCCTTTTTTATTTTTCCAACATATTCGCTATATGGATCTCCTTCACACATTGCTTTAGTCCGTTCTAAGGTATACTTTGGATTTATAGTTTTGCCAACCATATCAGCGAAGATTACCATCCACTCACTAATATCTTCGGGCTCAGTTTTCCAGGCACACCCTACAGGAATTCTACTTCTCCAGAGTGTTTCAGACAGCTCAACTGTTGTGCCTTCAGTCCCAATAAGTTCCCAATAGATCTCCCACCACTTTTTTATTGCTTCAATATCGTTGCCCTCTATTTTAAAAACCTCTTTAAGTGTAGCGGTCATATTCTTTACTCTATCTTCTCTTTTCCAGATTCTTTCATGAAATTCAAGTGCTGCAGTTGCCCCATCTTTCTCGCGGATCTCATACATGACTCCTTTGAATAAGGTTGTCAACATTCTCTTAACGAATTTGTATTTGAGTTCCCATGGTATCACCATTCTCTTAGCCATATTCTCCTCCTCCTAAATTTATGCAGTGTTCCCAAAAGTTTTACTCTTACTCAAATTAGCAGTTATGGATTTTGAGTATTATTCATCGGCTGTTTATTTATAAATGAGTTACATGAAACCAGAATTTCATGCAATTGAGCAAATGAAGTCTCTTGACTTCTATAATTAATAAAAAAAATCGAAAAGGGATATTTTAGAATGGTAGCGAATCTATGAATTCATCAAGGAAGTTCGGGTTGAGTTTTGTTGTGATTGTAAGTTCTGTTGTCTGATATTCAAACACTGCATCTTTGCCCCTGCCATTTATTTCATAAATAATTGTAATGTCATTCCATGGCTGTTTTTTCTCGTATTCTACTACTTGGATGTCGATTACAAGATTTGGTCTTCTTAAATAGATTGTAAATGCAATTCTTGTTCCATCTTCAAATTTAAATCTATAATGAAGCCATTCCTCATCGATATTCGTTTGGGGTTCATGTCTTTGTTTCTTTTCTAAATCATCACCGTGGAATCTGTATGTTGCTTCAATTAATTCATTATCTTGAAACTCGTGATCTTCGTTTTCATCGTCAAATTCGTAAAAACTCCAAATGACTAACTCATTTTTGTTATTGCCTTTGCCGTATTCAATACGAAATCCTGAGCCATCTGCATTAACATTTGCAAAGTAATCCTCATCTGTTAAACTTTCTACAGCAAATACTGGGGTAACAACTGTAAGAAGCAGTGTAATCATTACTAGAGACACAGAGATTTTCTTCAGTTCTTTTCACCTCCCTTATGTCTTCTTTTAGAAAGGTCTCTTTAATTATATAAAACATTTTACAGCATCTGGGCGTTATTTTAGGTTATATAAACTCAAAAGAACTTTTTAAACCAAAAAGTATATTTTCAACTTATTGCTATTAATACATTTTGTATTAGCTCAGAAGTAAAATCAAATGAAGGGGTGAGGGTATGAGCGAGGAAGAAATTACTCAACAGATGAAAAGATTGCTATATTTAATCGCAGAATATTCTAAGCTGGATGGGAAATACGGTGTTCTGTCTATCAAGGAATTACCGGTCAAAACTTTGATTTTCAAAGGAATAAGAGACAATATCTTTGATTACGACTATGCACCTCAGTCTCTTATGTACATCGATAATCGGCGTTACCTGAATGTTAGTCAAGAGGGAGTGGACGATTTAGAGGATCTTAGGGAGTTAGGATACATACAAAAGATAAGGTTGGCTACAAAGCGTCACAATTACATATATTCCTACAGTTTAACTCCAGAGGGCATCCAATACTTACAATCGATCCCAATAGATGATAAGAACGCTATTGATCAGTTTATAAATTGCACATGTGGGAATCTCTACGATATCGTTGTATTACCAGAAGATGTAGTCCTTACATGTGATAAATGCAACATTAAGATCAACACTGAAATAACAGAAATCGAAGATGTGAAATATAAGAGTGCTCCTGCCGCACTTAAGACAAGATTAACTGTTGAAAGGGGTGTGGAAAACCAATGAGTGGTATTAAGGATGAACTTGTTTCTTTTATATTCTTGAAGGACTTGAAGGTCTACATTTCTGAATATATACCCTTTGGATCAAATCATATTATTGCTTTCAATGACGAATTGGATTGCCAGAAAGAAGTTAAAGATGGTTTGATGACGAGTTTTGTTGACATGGAACCTGCTAAAGCGACGTTTCGAGTAGATCAGGAATTAACAAAAGTGACAGTAACTCAATAGGATCCAAATGATTATGTTATGTTCAATGCATCGATTGCTTTCGAAGAAGTTGTTGAGCAACAAGAAGAGCTTAGTGTGTATGTTGATGCATATGGTCGAGTTATATATGGTACAAAAATCGAAGAGATTGATGATGAAGCAGAATTTTCAATAGATAAACTCTCTCGGGTCTTTGCTGACATCATAATTGATACTTCACAAATGATGAATTCTTTATTAACCACTTATCAGAGACGATTATTGGAACTCGTATACTTTGGGACACCTGAATTCAGAAATAAATTTGTCATTATGGTCGCCAAGGAAATAACACCAGACAAAAAGGCAATAGAATTCCATGATGGTGAAGATCTTGAAAATGAATTAAATCAGGTTCTTACCATAACAATTGAATTCAAGGACTTGGAAAATGGAACTGATAGATTTTTCTATGGCACCGAAGGTTTGCTACTGGTCTCATCAAATCCTGAAAAGTATGAGGATTTACTTTCTATAGCCGCTTTCTATCTTGGACTTGATATCTTTCAGAAGAATTACTTCCAAAAGATGTTCATGTTGTGGGATGAGATTAAAGAGTCTAGAAAACTAATGAACATGGGTGATATTGATCCCAATGCCATCTCAGAAGCAAAAGCCATTATATCTGAGGTATCTGCTGCTGTAGTGCTAATGAATGAGTTATTATCTTTTATGAGAAAATCTTGTGAAAATATGAATAATGAATGGGCCGAACTCGACAAATCTGATCCAAATATTCAAGAAATAATCGAAACAATAACTCTACAAGATATGGTAGGAAAAGCCCTAACCAGAATTGAGGATGCCAAACTTGTTGTGTCAGGTTTAACTGAGGAAATTGGAGGAATTAATGGTCTTGTCAATTCATTAGCAGAAAAACAAATGGCTCGAATGAATGAGTCATTGAGAGATAGCATTGCTTCGATGGATGCGATGGGTCGTAGCTCTGAAAGAACAGGAGCGTCATTAAACGTCTTAGAAATCTTGTTAGCAGGTACAATCGCTTTTGATGTGTTATTTCTAATTGTTGGTGAATACTCATGGGAACCCCTTGCTGGCTGGATTGCATCAGTGCCTGGCATTTTTATTTGGACAGGAATATGCCTTTCATCATTTTTCGCTGTTGGATATTTTATGCTACGGCTTACACAACGAATGGAATCCGAATCTGAACCGAATCTCAGGACAAAAATAACAATAGGGAAGCCTTACAATAAAGAGAAATTTGAGAACTTCTTAGCTGACAAGGAAATCATCATAAAAGAGGCTCAAATCTTCAATGAAACCATTATAGAAGACTTTACATGGGATGAAGATGATGAAAAATGGCTCGGAAATGAAGCAAGAATTAAGTTACGAAGTGATACCACGAATTCATTTATTCTTAATGTGCTGGTAAATATTGATTCGCCAAAAGATATTTCCGTACAGCAAGTCTCCTCAAATATACTAGACTCTATAAAGGATTTGATCTCGAACTGATTGCTTCCATTAGTTGAGAAGAAGCCTCAACTATTCCTTTTTTTTCGCTCCTAAATATCTTTCTTTCTGTCCAGGACCTCTTGCGGTCTCCCATGGCCAATCATCTTTCAAGTAGAAATTTATTTTGGGTGGATCTGCTAGTCCCTCAGATAAAATAATACCCAAATCTTCATTAGAATTTAAAATATCTGAATGTAAACTATCGATTTGCTCAGGACTTGGCTTGGATGAAACACAAACGTCAACAACAAGTTGTGGTTTCTGGTTTTCAGAGTATTCACTTGAGATATGGAAGTGTTGACAGAACTCGTCAGCGAGGTTCCTGATAATTGCTGCTTGTATTTGTTGAGGATAGACATAGGCACTAAAAACAGCAATAGATCCGTCGCTTCTACCATAAACATAAACGATTGGCAGGCTATATTCAAGATCTACCTGTGTAAGGTTCAGTAAATCAGTTAATTCACTTTTCGGTTTGTAAAAAACACCACCTTCATCATGTATATTATATCTAATAAGGGGTTGCCGCCTCTCGTACAATGGAGTTAATATCAGTTCGTTTATTCCAGTTTCAGCTGGTACTGCTTCAATATAAACGTGTGTAGGATCGTAATAGAATAGCATTGGTGGATGGTCCTTGCCAAAGAATTGTCTACATAATTCAGGATTTTTATCAAGATAGCCTCTGAGCTGTATCAAATCAGGGGCTTCAATACCCATTTGAATGCCTGTATCAGCAGAGCCGTATGCGGAAAAGAGCGTTCCTCCTGTTTTATTTTTGATGTATTCTCTATAAGATTCAGGAAATCCGTCTCCTCCAGAGACAAAAATTGTTTCTTCTATATTATCCCATTCGTTGAACTTCATTTCATCAAGGACATCTAATATGGTTTTTATTGTGGGAGGATAACTCATTATTAGTGCTTTTTTGAAGCCACCTGGGGTAGATTTAATCGAATATCTTTTATAAAAATCAGCAATAGTCTGAGCAATCTCAGGAGGGTTTAGACCAATATTAATAGTTGCCGTTTTTCTTCTCGCTGCATTCCCAGCTTGAATTCCAGTAACCCAACTACTTAAAGCAAAGCCATTTATCGCAAATGCTTCGTCATCGCTTACATCATAAAAAATGGACAATAAAACGGGAATCTGACGCTCCTCTCTAAGCACCTCTTTTAGATCCCTTAGCCAGTAGGTGTGTTTCCCAGAATAACCAGAACTGGTTTCAATCATTTTTGCGGGACTCATCTCTCCATCCATACAAAGATCTGCAGGGTGTTCTTCATTAGGACGAATATAACTTGCCTTATCGGAAATTGGTGCTTCTTTTATCGACTTAGCGTTTTCAATGTCGTTTTGAGAATAACCTTTTTCTTTCAAGAAATTCTTATACGCTGGGACTCTTTTGGTAGTCTCCTTGAGAGTATAAAGTGCTCTCTGTTCTCCTCTTTTTACTAGATACTCAGTCATACCTAATGTAATGATTTTCTTGGTATTTTTTTCACTTCGTGTGATAGTTTTTCTCATCCGGTAAAAAAGTCCTAGTGGTGTGATCTTAAGAATTGGTTTTAGCAAAAAATTCGGAATAAAACTAATGTTCATAATTACCCCTCAACAACAAATTTTCTTTGTTTTCTTCAATAGATTGAACTGAAATATAGGTAGAGGTATATTTAGTTCAACTTTCTAAAAAAGGTATTCTCTAATTTTCTATTAGCACTGAAGAAAAATGTAAATCAAAGTAAATTGAAGTCAAAAATATTTCAATTGAATCGTATCCCACAGTGAGGACAGAACGCTGAATTTGGAGGAATAGGTTTGCCACAATTTTTACAAAACTTCTTTCCTGGTGGAGGTGTCTTAGTCTTGGGAGTCGGAAGTATATATTCTGGACTCTGAGCCCTGTATTTAGAAGCTGTAATGCGTGGATTGACAATTGGTTTGTCACTACGTACAACAAGCCATACGATTAGTCCAATGAGGCCAGATATGAGCAGGATAATTACCCAAAGCGCTCCATTTTCTTCACGCGCTTCTGCATCTCGATATATCCAAATACACAGCCAAATTCCAACTAAACTCGCCACTATTATGATAAAAATTATAATACCCATTAAAATGGGAAATAATCCCCACTGCATTTTGGTTCCCTAGTCTAGAAAAAGCACATTATTCCTTATTTACCTTTTGAGTAGAGCTTTGGCACGATTATAATCGAGACACATGGATGTGCTGAATTTAATCTCTAAATTCCAAGTTAAGATTCAGAGAAATCCATTAATGCGTTCAAGTTAATTTTATAAGGATTTCATTTAGACTATTTCGTATGAACATTTCAGGTGTCATCAAAGAATTCGTAGGAACCTACAAAACCAAAAATAAAACTAAAACTGATTGGGAAGAACCACTTATTGCGTTTGCAAGTGCTTATGATCCCTTATTTTTGAAATTAAAGACAGTAATAAGTGAGACACACAGTTTACCAACAGAATTACTCAAAGACGCAGAAACTGTGATTTCATATTTCATTCCATTCAAAAAAGAAATTCCTTTAAGTAATGTAAATGGACAGAATTGTTCGGAAGAATGGGCTATCGCTTATATTGAAACCAATAAACTAATATCAGATCTAAATGAATTTTTATCTGAAGAATTAGAAAAACAAAAATTCAAATCAGTGATTCTTCCTCCTACCCACAATTTCAACGAACAAGAATTAATTAGTGATTGGTCACATAAGCACGTTGCGTTTGTTGCAGGACTAGGCAATTTTGGCGTACATCACATGCTTATTACAGAAAGAGGATGTTGTGGAAGATTGGGCTCTTTAATAACAAATACAAAAATAAAACCTACAAAGAGACCAGCAAAGGAATTCTGCTTATACAGACATAACGAAACTTGTAAGCAATGTGTTGGCAACTGCATTTTTAATGCCTTGAAAATTGATTCCTTTGATAGACATCGGTGTTATGAAGTTTGTTTGTCAAACGCGGATTTATATTCAAAATTTGGATTAGCAGATGTTTGTGGGAAATGCGTTTGTGTAGTTCCTTGTTCCTTTAACGACCCTGTAAAACAAATCCATTAGAATACCATTCCAAAAAAATTTGGCATTCTACTTGGCTGAAATAAATTTTAGAAAAAGAATCTCAAATATTATTCTAAAAATAGATATAATGAGCCTTTTTCCATTATTATGCTATAGCAGGATTATTAGGCATAGCTTCCATTCTGTCACGCTTAAATATATCCTCTATTGTCTCAGGCTCATTAAACATCTCGAACATTTTCTCTAATGCGCTACCTCTGAAGATATTGATTTTATATTCGTGTTTACCACTTTGAATAACCAAGTCTCTAAACGGACGATTAGATCTTCTCCTCCTCGATCTACCAAATCCACCAATTCCACCGAATCCACCCAATAGACCACCAAATAATGAGCCCTTAGGTTCTTGCAATCTAATTTCTTCTATATCATCTTTAAATACTTCGAAATCCTTTTTTTCTTCTAACTCTTCTATTGTTTTTTTGGAGAAATCATCTGGTTTGTAGACGGTTCGTCTTAGAATAAACCGAAGCAAAAAAAAGCCACCGATAAGCACTGGAACGAATAAAGCGCCTAAACCAAAAAGAGTACCAACTAAAACAATGGTAAGAACTCCGACGAAGATCCACATTGGATTAATCTTTTGTAATTTACTAGGTTTGATGCCGATTATTCTCTCGGTCGTTATATAGATACCATAAGGTCTGTAAGTGTCCCTTTGTAAATCACTGCTAGTAACACCATCAAGTACTTCTTCTGTATGCACTTGTGTTGGAACTTTTGGCGGTTCAATTTGTTCCTGAGTCATCTTTTCACCTGGTCACGATACCTTACCATATCTTTATATATCTTACCATATGTTGATAGTCAGACCGGGGAAGGGCGCTTTTAAATTGTCTAGGAAGGACAATCCCTCCCTACCATGAATCGGGAGGTAGCCTCCATCCTCTTTTAGTGAGGACTTCATCGTCATCCAGAACTTCATACTTTTCAAAAATTTTCGGTACTGAATGGGGGCAGTTAGCCCGCTTTCTCTTCTTCGCCTCCTTCTCCGCCTTCCATAAGCCTCATATGACGGGACTCCGAAGAGAAACGTCTTCAACTGATTGAATAAGTCATAGTTGATGACCTTAAGGGCGAACATGATCGCCGCGCACTTGTGAATGTCATACCCTACTATTTGAGAGATCACATCCCCTAACTTGCTGGTGTATGCTTCAGACCTCTCCCTCACCTTTATGCCCTGCAACTCCAACCGCTTCAGCAGTTGTCTGAATTTGTACTGCGGCATCTGTCGAATCTTCCGCGTCGCTTTCTTGCTGTAACTCCAGAACCTGCCCGTGTTGAGATGCCCGACCACTACCTCGGCGTCGTAGTGTTTAGCCATGTTGCCGATTTTTTCCACCAGTTTATTCATCAAATGGTCACGCTTTCCCTGACTGGTGTGCTGTGTCTCGTAGTGGTTGAACTTCCCTATCGCCACAACCCTTCCATCGTTCTTGTTCATCACCGAGAAATCGGTGTGCCCGGCGTTTACGTCAAGCGTCATCACCCGCGAGGCCTCCCGTATCACACATGGTAGTTTAATGGATATACGCAGGTCATAACCCCTATCAAAGTCCCGTCTCTTGATCTGCACGGTGTAAGGATGAGAACCGTCCAGATACCCACTATATTTATCGAGATATTGTTGCGGGATGAATACCCTGAAAAAAATCCACTTGGTATCCGTATCGTTGCAGCGAGTATTGATGCGCAGTTGCATGGTGTCTAGGTCGAGTCTTAGATTAAGGTTGCTCTTCTTGGTACGGTCTCCGCGGGAAAGCAGGAGGGCATTTCGGCGCTTTTTGTATTCTTCTTTGGTGATTTTACCTTGCTCGCGCAATCGCTGGTTCTTCAAGCCGCCAAAAGTGGTATTGTAGGGCAAATTCTTGATGGAGTAATAAGCATCTTTGATATAGCGAGAATTAAGCCCGATTTCTTGTTGAAGGATGGTTGCGATAGAAGGGATCGCCACGCCTTGACGTTTCATGGAGGATGTGCGTCTTCGGGCGTTACCGAATCGTCTCATAAGATCATCGAGAGCCTGTGTGTCTGCTAGTTCGGTGATTGCCCCAGGAAGTGTAATAACTGCCATAGTAGGTCCCTTACAGTAGTTAGTAAGTTAGTAAGTAGCACCACCCTTATGAACAGACAGACCCCAACCTGTAACTAAAAAAATGAAGCGGCAGACGGATTCCTTTAAAATTGCGAAGTTATATAAAGTTATAGTAAATTGATGGAAACTGTTAAATCGTCCTTATGGTTATGTTTATCTTACAAGTTTGTAATCTAGTTATCGTAAAATAATATACTCTTCCATTTCGAAAATACGCGTCTTGCCTTAGATATCCGCTTGATCTGTTTTTGACTAAGACAGGCTCGCTAATATAGAAACTTAACTTCCATTCACAACTCTCTGTTAAATAAAAATAATATTTTCGAAATATATTAAGGTATGTTTTTCTGCAAACTCTTTAGTAGCCATTTAATTGATAAACGGGATTTTCAGGCAATTATTTCAATTCAATTTCACGAATGTAAGTTCGTCTGGAAATATTTTAGGCAGTTGGTTATCCACCATATAAAACGGCAAAATGCTTAGCGATGAAGAAAAAAAATAAGTAACCCACTACACTGATGATTTTTTATTATTTGAGACTAACTATTACAGTTCTATTTTATATGTCCCGCTGGGGAATGGATGATTCAGGAAGCCAGCCTACTTTTAGGTGGTAGTTCAC
>Ga0180437_10007738_pt1 | contig 13885 bp, 12 predicted proteins | sample SS_ome_4_FD_132410 | JGI IMG/M metagenome (GOLD analysis project Ga0180437, IMG submission 132410) | Hypersaline lake sediment archaeal communities from the Salton Sea, California, USA - SS_3_D_1 metaG | ecosystem: Environmental > Aquatic > Non-marine Saline and Alkaline > Hypersaline >...
GGACTGCATCGTGGACTCTCAGTAGCCTTATTCCCCATGGTGATCCTGACCATGACCATCGAAAGGATGTCCATTGTGTGGGAAGAGCGTGGGCCGAGTGAAGCGCTCCAGCAGGGTTTGGGCAGCCTTATCGCTGCTGCCCTGACTTACCTTATTATGACCATTTCTTATATTGAACACCTGGTCTTTGTATTTCCGGAACTGCTGCTGGTGCTCCTGGCGGGAACCTTGCTGATGGGGCGCTATTACGGTTACCGCTTACTTGAGCTCCGCCGGTTTAAGGGATTGGCGAAAGGAAGCACCTGATGTTTGGGCTAGCGCGACAACTCGAGCATATAGGCGTGCTCGGACTGAATCGGCGGAATGCGGAATATACGTTATGGTACAATCCAAGGCGATTGTATCCATTGGTTGACGACAAGCTGGCCACCAAAGAGCTTGCTCAACAAGCCGGTATAGCCATTCCTGAGCTGTACGGCATTGTGGACGGGGTCTACCAGGTACGCAACCTGCCGGAAATACTGAAACCGCATTCCGATTTTGTGATCAAGCCAGCACATGGGAGCGGTGGGGACGGAATTCTTGTCATATCGAGCCGTTCAAAGAGCATGTTTCGAAAAACGAATGGTTTGCTGGTGAGTCAGGAAGAGATTAACTATCATACCTCCAATATCCTGAGCGGTGTTTACAGCCTGGGTGGACAGCCCGACACTGCCTTGGTCGAATACCGGGTTCAATCAGATCCACTGTTCGAGGCCATCAGCTACCAGGGGGTTCCGGATATTCGCGTTATTGTATTCCTGGGTGTTCCTGTCATGTCCATGGTCCGTCTCCCAACGCGAATGTCCGGTGGCAGAGCAAACCTTCACCAGGGAGCATTAGGGGCTGGAATTGATATTACACGAGGCGTCACGCTCAATGCAGTGTGGCACAATGATATCGTCACTGAACATCCGGATACCGGAAACAGCGTAACCGGTGTGAAAATTCCGGAATGGGAGACCCTGCTCAGGCTTGCCTCAAGTTGTTACCGGCTTACCGGCTTGGGGTATCAAGGCGTGGATATTGTACTTGATAAGGAAAAAGGTCCACTCATACTTGAGCTGAACGCCCGTCCGGGGCTCAATATCCAAATCGCCAACCGGAGCGGATTGTTACCGCGGCTCAACCTGGTTGAACAAAACCACACGAGGCTCAAGAGCGTTCAGGAATGTGTGGACTTTGCACAAAATCACTTTGGTGCCTCAGTATAAGCAGGTAATCGAGCACTATCGCAAGGAAATTCAGAGATATCGAGGTGCGGTGAAATACATCTATGGCCATCGTTCGTTTCGCCTTAATTCATTGATGACCTTCAAACGATTAGGCACAGCTCCTTTATAAAACCAATCTTGACGAGATTTTACCCCGTTGAATTCAGGTGATATCCAACCCATAGCTGAAATAACAGGGGACATTTTTAGGATGCGGGTCGAAACCTCCCCGTTCCCCTGAGGTATTCAGCCTTATGAGCTACGCTCCCTAAGTTCACATTTTAATTCTGCATCCATCTCCTTATGGGCAAACTTTTTGAGTTCTTTATTTTTGACGATTTTTAATACTATTGAAAAATAGTCTTGACTTTTTTTCATTTTGATGAATAATGGTCACTATGGACACGAGGGAACCGTATTTGAAAATCTGGCTGGAACTATCCAGAGAAAAAAGCATGATATTTCTTGCAGGGCCTCGCCAGGCAGGCAAGACCACACTTTCCAAGATTATTTCCAGAAATTTTACCAATAATCTCTATTTCAACTGGGATATTCCACAAGACAAGACCCGTCTTGTAGAGAACCCCACTTTTTTCCAAGAAATACAACGCCGAGATTCATCGATTCCTTTGATCATATTTGATGAAATCCATAAATACAAAGACTGGAAAAACTATCTCAAAGGTGTCTATGACCAATTCCATGAGAACTATCAATTCCTCGTCTCAGGAAGTGGCAGGCTGGACATTTATCAAAAAGGCGGGGACTCTCTGGTCGGTCGTTATTTTCTCTTTCATCTATGGCCTTTTACAATCTCAGAACTGGGAAGAAGAAACCTCACCATTGATGACTTTTTAGCAAATCCTTTACACATCAGCATGGAAAACAGTGAAACGTTCAAAGAAAAGTGGATACAGCTTTCTCAGCTCAGTGGTTTTCCAGAACCCTACTTAGCTAATCGGATGGCCACGTACCGTCGATGGTCAAACACCTATGCTCAACAATTAATTCGGGAGGATATTCGAGACCTCACAGGCATAAAATCTGTGGGAGATATGGAAACACTTTATTTTCTACTACCTTCTAAGGTGGGCAGCCCTCTCTCGATTCCATCCCTCACTACTGATTTAAAAGTATCCTATAACTCGGTTCGAGGATGGCTGGCTGTCTTTGAGAGGTTTTTTTTAATCTTTAGTATTCCCCCATGGACTGAAAGAATTGCACGGGCCATTCAAAAAGAACGTAAGATTTACCTCTGGGATGCACCTCGTATAAAAGATCCCGCGGCCCGGTTTGAAAATATGGTCGCTATGGAGCTGTGGCGGGCGGTTACAAACTGGAATGATTTGGGCTATGGCCAGTTCTCATTGCACTTTATAAAGAACAAAGAACAGCAGGAAGTAGATTTCTTGATCGCGAATGGGCACAAACCAATTATTGTGATAGAGGCTAAAATATCAGAGACACAACCATCTTCACCGCTCAAAAAATTTCAAAAAGCCCTGCGTATACCCGCAGTTCAACTCATAGACGAGGATGAAGGGTATCGGATGTTTTCCAACAATGATCAATCTATTCTTGTTGCTCCGGCGTACCAGTGGCTCTCACAGTTACCGTAACTCTCATTCAGCCCCTTTTTATATTTAGTTGAATTCACCAAGATTTAATCATGCAACTATCAAATCATGATCACGGATAAATCGTATATCCCTTGTTCTATAATACATTATGGAGATCTCAAAAATTTCACCTATACCCTTATTGTAGGTAATGGCACGCAACTCTGAAATGATACGAACTCAAAACCGTCAGGGGATGTTAGTACTTATTTACAAATGGACGCTTCCTTCTCATAAGTTCATTCAGAAACAGCATCCCCTGCTTCACAAGAAATCCAGAAGTATCGAGATGCGGTAAAATAAATCTATTCCCATCCCGCGTTTCGCCTTGATTCCTTGATGACCTTCAAACGATTAGGCACAGCTCCGTTGTAAAATCTAACTTGAAGAGATCTTTACCCGTTGAATTCACGGAATATCCAAACCATAGCTGAAATAAAAGGGGACATTTTTAAGATGCATGTCGTGGCAAGAGATCACAACTTCTGAAGTGTGGATGAATTTTATATCTTCTAAGGAATAGAAGACTTTATTTATTTGCGGTACAAAGATTAAACATCGATCATTGCTTCCGAACACGCTATATCATCTTGTATTCCTCACCTTGGTTGGACAGAGAAAAGAGGCAAAAATGACTTGCTTCCTATTGAGAAGAATTGATTACACCTTTTATCGTGGTTACGACGGCGGGCTGTATCTTGCTATCCCAGACAAGTAGGCTACGGTGATAAAGTGATTGTTTTCAAAGAGTTGTTATTAATCTAGTATTGAAAAATTTATTTTAGTAAGTTATTGTTGCAATCATCGGGTTGCCTCATTCCTTAAAAACGCAGCCAAAAAAGGCATGGGACTTAAGACAAGCTACTGGCGGCAACTTTCGAGTAATCTATGCTGAAAAAGGAGAGATGATATCTTCTCTGGGCTTGCATGACGCTGGTTTTTTGAGTACAGTATCAAAAGATTTTGACCACGAGGATACACATGAACAAAGTCTTGGCTATGGTACTCGCCGGTGGAAAGGGAGAACGCCTTTACCCCTTGACCGAACACCGCGCCAAACCCGCCGTCCCCTTCGGCGGTATTTACCGCCTGATCGACTTCGTCCTCAGCAACCTAGTCAATTCCGGTATATTTCAGATCTATGTCATGACTCAGTACAAGGCCCAATCTTTGTTGGCACATTTACAACAGGGATGGGCGGAGACCAATCCGATGAGGGGCTCCTTTGTCCTGCCCGTCCCCGCTCAGATGCGCATAGGTGAGGGCTGGTATCTGGGGACGGCTGATGCGATCTATCAGAATATCTATCTCATCAAACAAATAGAGCCGGATTTGATCCTGATATTTGGGGCAGATCACGTATACCTTATGGATTTGAGACAGATGATCCGTTACCATCTGGAAAAGGGTGCGGAGGTCACCATCTGCACTATGCCGTACCCTATCACCGAGTGTCGTCAATTTGGGGTGGCAGTGGTGGACGAGGCATGGCGGATCAAGAGCTTCCAAGAGAAATCGCCTCATCCCACTCCCATTCCCGGGCAGCCGGACAGGGGCCTGGTTTCCATGGGGAACTATATATTTAACGCCAATGTGCTGATGGAAGAGTTAACAAGAGACGCCTCCGACGCCGAGAGCCGCCATGACTACGGTCGGGACATCTTCACCCAGATTTGCAAGACGAGATACGTGTACGCCTACGACTTCCGCTTAAATGAAGTCCCCGGTATCCCGGGCCCCAACGACTATTGGCGGGATGTGGGGACCATCAAGAGTTTCTATGATGCCAATATGGACCTGAAAAACCAGATGCCCAGCTTGAACTTATATAACACAAAATGGCCGGTGCGATCGGTAAGATACCATGATCCACCAGCCAAAGCAGTGGTAGATGCCAGCGGTAAGGTGGGGGTTGTTGAGAATTCGCTTATAGGGGGAGGTTCCATCATCTCCGGCGGCTATGTCCGGGATTCCATCATCGGAAGAAACGTCTATATCGACAGCGGGGCCAGGGTAGAGAAGACGGTAATACTTGGAAATACGGTGGTTGAAGAAGGGGCAAAGGTCCTCCGGGCCATCATCGATCATGGAAACATCATCACCAGGGGGGAAGAAATCGGCTATGACCAGGAGCGGGATATGAGCCGCTATCATGTTGATGAATCGGGAATTGTGGTGATCCGTCGAGGCCATTATTAGCAGCGAATATGAGTCCGAAAACAATGGAGCTGAGCTATCTAAATTCTCCAAATCTCCTATATCTACTATTTAATATTTTAAGATTTCACTATATGGCAAACTAGACCTGAAACAGCGTACGATGATCCAAATCTACAACATTTTCCGGCGTAGTTATGTTCCAACAATGTGACAAATTAATGTCGCTTTGAGCTACCTAATTCAAAGTTTAATCGTTAGCTCTAAGGAATAATCATGGATTCACCGTTAGAAAAATTCATCGAATAGTATATGTCTCTGCCGGTTCCGCACCGCCAATCGATAGCGGAGTTTGTGATATTCTTTAACATTGGCTTTGATGACATTGACACAAAAAATATCGAAGAGCTTCACGATGCATTTGTCAAAAAGCTATCAAAGTATTCGCATGATAAATTGAAAGGAACTGGGCTTGCTTTGATGCTCAGAGCCAATGTTGACTTTCTTATCAGGAAGTGGGGAACGAGAGAAGGGTGGAAGGAAAGCGAGGAATTCTTAATTGGAGTGAAAGAGCATTTCTCAGCCACCGGTGAAGAATTTATGGTGGATAGGGCGCAAAAATTCCTTAGGGAGCTGCCTTTCAAGCATGAGCAATGGGTATCCACGAATGAGAGATGGCGAGAATTAGTTGAGAGCTACTTATCTGATAGCTATGTCGATCATTGGTGGAAAGATCTGAGCTGACTACTCAATACAGCCGACGAGGGAACAGCTTCACTGTCCCTTACGGCTGATCGCTTATACGAGGCCCACGAATAGTCATTGTTACATTCCATCCATTACACCAGTATTGAGGAAAAAAAGGACAAAAATGAAATCCCTATCCAGGAGTGACTGCACGCCATGCGATTATATCTGATCAACCCATCCAACCCGCTTGTAAGCATCGTCAAAGTCAAGGAGAGCAGCTGGAACCGCTACCGCGTGTGGAAACCGCTCAGCCTTATGGTTCTCGCGGGCCTGACCCCACCGGAGTGGGAAATCTCGATCGTGGACGAGAACCTCGGCGCGCACGACTATCCGGCCATGCCCCGGCCGGACCTGGTGGGCATTACCGCCTTCACCTCCCAGGCGAACCGCGCCTATGAAGTGGCCGCTCACTTCCGGGGTCTGGGCGTACCCGTCGTTATGGGCGGCATTCACGCGACCATGTGCCTGGAGGAGGTCATGGAGCGTGTGGACTCGGTCGTCACGGGGGAGGCGGAGGGCATCTGGCCGCAGGTCCTGGAGGATGCACGGAATGGCGGACTGAAGCGCCGGTATGACGGAGGGCTTGCCGAAATAAGCGATGTGCCGATCGCCCGTCATGATTTGCTGGCTACGGGATATGCCTGTGGGGCCATTCAGACCACGCGCGGCTGTCCCATGAACTGCAGCTTTTGCAGCGTGACGGCCTTCAACGGGGCCCACTACCGGCATCGACCCATTGCCGATGTCGTGCGAGAATTCCAGTCGATTCGTGAGAAACATGTGCTGGTGGTGGACGACAACCTCATCGGCACACGCCCTAACCACATCGCCCGCGCCAAGGACCTGTTCCGTGCTATGGCACAGGCGAACCTGCGAAAGAAATGGATTGCCCAAACCACTATTAACTTCGCCGATGACGAAGAACTTCTGAAGTTGGCTGCGAAGGCAGGATGCAGCGGCGTCTTCATCGGCTTTGAATCCCCCACACCGGAAGGGCTCGTGGAGCTCGGCAAGAAATTCAACCTTCTGAAGGGCCGGGACTTCCGCACCTCCGTGAGGCGTATACATCGGCACAACATACTGGTTGCGGGTTCCTTTATCATCGGTCTGGACATAGACGGACCGGGCATCGGCAAACGTATCGCCGAGGTAGCCAGACGGTACGGCGTGGACAATCTCAACGCGCTGTTTCTGACTCCCCTGCCCGGCACTCATCTATGGGACCAGATGAAATCGGAGGACCGCATCGCCCTCGATACGTTCCCGGAGGACTGGAAATATTACACGCTAACCTTCCCGGTGGCCCGGTATAAGCATTTGTCTCTGGACGGCATCATCGAAGAAATGATCTCCTGCGACCGGGACTTCTATTCCATACCACGCATTCTGCGCAGGGTTTGGAGCAGCTTGTGGCAACGCCGCAAACCGCTGATCAACTTGGTGGGCAATCTCTCATACAGGAACAATCTCCGGCTGAACCGTAAGGCATATGCAGACTTCAAGTCGTATGTGAAACTGGGGTTTGATCTAATAGATGTCCCAGGGAGGGTTTTTTACCTTATCTGAAGGGATATCAGTATCAATTATAAATTGATGTAGAAACCTTCACTCCTATATCATTCCCTATAACAGCGCCCTCGCTTTGAATTAATATCTCTTTGATATCCGATACTTTCAACCTTTTCAGATCGTGGCAAGGTATATCAAATGAGTCCGAAATATTACTTTTTGAAAAGCTGATAATCCAAGACCTCAACCCTTCTTTAAGAGGATAACGGTTACTGATTTACAAATGGACGTCCCATTCTCCACGTCCCATCATCCAGCTTGGTCTTCCGCCCTTAAGGCCCATCAGTTCAGATACCTTTCCCTTTGTTTTTGCAGTTGACTCCGGGACCCTTAAGTTGAGCTTGAAGAAATCCCGGTACAGGAAAATAAGTGCCTTTCGAGCCTGATCCACCTGCCAGGGCTCAATGCCCTTTTGCACCTCAAGGACTTTCAGGAAACCGCCTATGCCCTTAACGGAACAGGGATCTGAGTTTTTTACCCTTAATTGAAATGGCGAATTTCTGCGCCCAATTGACGTGCCATTCGGCGGTCTTTTCAGGGAATACAGAGCCGAGCGCTGCATCATAGTAAACCGCCCAAAAGGTGTTGACTTCATTTGGTTTTTCTTCCATAATGTCATTCTACGAGGGTTCAATTGGGGATTGGGCATAGTGCAATATGGAATTCAAGGATAAGTACTACAGGCAGTTCACGCTCTCAGAGGTCATTGACCAGGCAAAAATAGATCCTGAACTGAAGGACGGTGTCCTTCTTCGGTTAAATCTCCCCAAAATCCAAGCGGCAACGCCTCGCAGGATCACCGTGAAGACGGGCTAAGGACTATCTCAGCATATGGGGGGTCACACGGGGCCTGCAAGAACGATACGAAGCAAGGGGATGACGCCACATCTCTGAGATTCCAGGAGGTGTGGCTATCCCCCGTTGAAAGGGAGCATGCCATGCCGAAGGATTACTATATCGTATTGGGCGTGGGCAGGGGTACCAATCTCAATAAGATCAAGAAGGCCTACCGGAGGGTGGCAAAGAAGTACCAACCCGATATCACGCGCTCACAAGAGAGTGCGGAAAAGTTCCGTGAGATTCGGGAGGCCTATGAGACCTTGGGTGATGAGGCGAAACGCAGGAGATATGACGAGGAGCTTACTCGGCAGGGATCTGAAATCAGAATCACCAGAGTTCGCGAGGTCATTGAGAGCAGGAGGTCCTTGTTTGATGAAATGGATAGGTTCTTCTCTCGCACCGATGAGTTTTTCGAGGGATTTCTTCCCGGATTCTTCGATATTGATAAGAGAAGGATCAGGGGCAAAGATCTCTACTTCGAGGCAATACTCTCCCCACGGGAAGCCACGGAAGGAGGGCTGTTCCCCATTACCGTTCCGGTAATTGAGTCCTGCCCGCGGTGCAAGGAGACAGGGGTATGGGAGAATTTCTTCTGCCCAGTGTGCTCTGGGTATGGAAGAGTGCAATCAGAGAGGGATTTCTCCTTGAGTATACCGTCGGGTGTTAAGCATGGAACGGAGATAAGGCTTTCGATGGAAGATATCGGGATGACGGACACCTATTTAAATGTAATTGTCCTCATAGATCCATATTTAGAAGACGATTTGACAGGTTAACTGTTCTTTAGTGGGTCTTATTCCTGTTTGCCGTTTTAGAGTTACTCTTCGGAGTAAATCATTGATACAGAATATCGTTTTTTATACCTTTATAGGAGATTTTGATTTCTCGACACGATAGAAACCTAAAGAGGTAACGATTGCTTATAGTAGTAGAAAGTTCAATATCATCTTAAAACCTGTCAATTAAAAAATCTCGGCAGCATGCTTCCATGATCGAAAATCAACAGGACACAAGATTGCTTAGTTCAAGACTATATACGCATTTGTTCATCTATGACTATTCTGCTTATTTCAGTTTCAAATAACCAGAATCCCAAGTTTGAATATCTGCTATTTTGGACAGGAATTTATCACGCTGGATTTATGAGATTTGAATGAAATATAAAAGTGTGAGAGAATCCTTTATATACAATGATGGCAAGGTATCCGGAATGAGCGGCTGAAGTCGTTTTGGAACCCCATTTACACGTCCCCATTTACATTTATTATACGCCCATTTCGCGTTTCGCCTTAATTCATTGATGACCTTCAAACGATTAGGCACAGCTCCTTTACAAAACCAATCTTGACGAGATTTTACCCCGTTGAATTCAGGTGATATCCAACCCATAGCTGAAATAACAGGGGACATTTTTAGGATGCGGGTCGTGGCAAGATATCACGAGTCTGATTTTGATTTTTTGTCACTGGAGGGACAATGTCGCCTTCCACAGCATTATCACAAGTAAAGCCCGTATCCTCAAGATAATGGTATGGGCTCAATTTCTTTACGCTGCTCTGGTAAACCATTCTGGCAATGCCTTTACCACAGCTTTTACAATATCACGATCATGCTCACTCAGGGCTTCCCTCTCGATGAGTGACTCAACTGTTTTCCCTAACACCACCATCTTGCTGCCGGTGTGAATAATTGCAGGATAATACTCATTCACGAAGAACTGTTTGAGCCTGAGCCGCTTGACCTCATCATCTGCCATACTCTTAATATGTTCTTCAATCTGGATCTTATCGAGCTCACGTAATTCAGATTTGGGAGAAACCATCTTACTGGCTGTGGCCTCAAGGCCTTCGACACACCTGAAAATCAGCTGCCAGTGCTCAACATTTCCGAGGGAGTTGATCATAAGTGTGTTGGTAGTAATAATGCCCTCGTCGCGGTCGATCTTTACCCCTTCTAATTGTGGCAAGAAATAATTGTCGGATATGGCACTGAAGGCACTCACCCCTCCTGCGAAGGGCCTTTCCATTAAATCGCTGAGCGTGAAAAACGGCTTCTGCTCGAACCGTGCATCCTGTAAGAGTATAAGCTCTTCCTCGGTGTAGTGAAAACGCTCATTCCAGAGTTCCTCCGGTGAGAGATCCTTTCTGGTGAGCGAACTCTGACTCATGATCATGCCCAGGCTTTGGCCTCCCCGCCACACCAGAGGCAGGGCTCCAACCGTCCACTCAGCACTACCACCAATCTCGCCGATCATGCTGTGTAGACCACGGCCATCTGGAAAGCTGAGTCCATCCAATCCCATAACCAATGCCGGAAAGAGATCTCCGTCCTCATCAAAGGGAGTAGCAATACCAAGTGCGTTTAGCTGATCCATAGCCGGATGGTGGCGTGGTCGGTCAATGAAGTACGCGGTCATTTCTGAGAAACCTCTTACACCACATGCATCAGCTATGATTTTGGCCTCCTGTTTCAGATCAGTGTCCCTGGGATTAAATTCGGGAAATGGCGCTCCCGTCATCCAACGCTCAATGTAGATGTCGGGGAGATGCCGCTTAAAGCCTGACTCTGTGATAAACAGTGCCGTAAGTGAGCTGTGGATACCCTTGACCGACTTCCCTGTGCCGTCAATAACATCCGAACCCATAGAAAGTCTGCTGGCCTCTTCGCCAAGGCCGTGACCATAGCGGCTGCAGTGCTCCTCTTTGCCGAATAGCGCACCTACCGGGATAGTGGGATTACCTCCTGCCTCCACCCCTGGCTTGACCCGAACTCCCTCGGTTATCGCGCTCTCTATGATTACATCCTCACCTACATCAAAGGTTTCGGTGGTGATCTGGAGCACCTCACTCATAATCTGGGCAGCAAGCCGATCGTTCTGACGCTTCAACCGGTTAATCAAGGCCTTCGTCTGATGATCCTTGTGCACTTCATTCAAGGTACCGAATCCATGAATAGCGACAGCCATTGCAGGGAGTGCCGCAGCCAGAATTACGGCCTGACGGAACTGCTTGCTTCTGAATACCCCAAGGTTGGAAAGCCCATTGACTCGATCATCAATCATAAACACCGTACCATAGATAAGATCGAGGCAGTAAAAGTCCAACACCTCCTTGTGCCTTTGATTAAAGGTGGAGACCCTCCCCTTGCTCATCTCCATGGGTTCATGACGGCCGTTATAGGTCAATTTTGCATCGGCGATGTGGTATCTGAGTGGATTACTCATAGTTGTACCTCCATAAGTTATTGGCCTACATTATCAAATGATGATTACTCAAATCGAAGAGGTATCGTAAACTGATGATAATACCCTTTTAGATGGGGTGAGACTGATTAGGATTCCTTTTAGATGGGGTGAGTATAGGTAGAATTGGCCTTGTATGTCAAGGGAAATGACGTCAATATGTTTTTTGGGTTATCCTTTGACGCGTGGACCATGAAAATATTCCTTTTGGACTGACTTTGTTATTTTTGGTATTGGGATTTCTTTTATCCTGTAAATTATCATTCCCTTAAAATCCTGACATAGCTGCTATCCCAGACAGGAATGTATCACGCTGAATTCATGTGATTTGAATGAAATATGAAAGTGTGAGAGAATCCTTTATATACAATGGTGGCAAGGCATCTGGAACGAGCGACTGAAGTCGTTTTGGAACCTGCGTCCCCTTTTTCACTTTTTCACGCCCCTTGTTTCGCCTTGATTCATTGATGACCTTCAAACAATGAGGCACAGCTCCGTTGTAAAATCTAACTTGACGAAATCTTTACCCGTTGAATTCACGGAATATCCAACCCATAGCTGAAATAAAAGGGGACATCTTTAGAATGCAGGTCGTGGCGAGTAATCTGCAAATTCTTGATTTGCATAATCTTTTCGATTAATGATATTCATATTTTTTAGATAAACATAATTGCCCTCTATGAGAAGAGTAATATCTTCAGCCTTAAATGATGTGGAAAAGCCGCAAGATGGATGTGATTTCATAACAATCGATAGTTGGACGAAATATGTCTGAATATGTAGTAATAATTGCAGGCATCTGGATAAAGGCCTGGTAATGTCAACCAAGCTATTGAAAATATGGCACCGACTGAAATATCTTTACCAGATCAGTCCCAAAGTAATGATCAGGAGGTTAGCTCAAAAAACAATTGCTCCCATCTATCGACACGAAGTTGGCTATATTACCTTAAGGGATGAAAGCGAGTTTAGTCTTGCTAAGTATAAAGACAGTAAAGCCACAGAATGCATTGTTTTGAAAACAACGGAATCATTGCAAATCTGGGAGAACAAAATATCCACTTTGATTCCGGTGAAGGAATTGAAAAGGTATCTGGCAGATGAACCCGGAAGTATTGTTATTTTTGCAACACGACCTGGTTCTAATAGGTCAGAGAAAAAGGTCATAGGCTATCGGAAGTGTCAACAGGGTGTATTCACTGCACTAGGAATAAAAGGCAAGCTTTCCCCTGACACCCTCTTTATTCTTTACACTGAGGTCCTCCCAGAATATCGGGGGCAAAGGGTTAACCGGATAATGATGGATGCTACACAAGAGTTCTGCCAGCAAAATGGATTGAAAAAAATGGTTGGTGTCATATTATCTCATAATCAGCCATCAATAACGCACTCCATGCGGTGGAAACACGGTAGCATAATCGGCAAAGTTGAACTCTTATCATTGTTCAGCGGTCTTTACAAACGTGCCACTCCCTGGGATGAGGTAAAAAAAACCATTGAGGACTCATGACTTGGAAAAAGGTTAAGTCAGATAAAAGAAGAATCAAGGTCAATAATTAAGAAAGATTTTGATTTCTGATTATGGCTACGGTTTATGTATCTGCTATTTATTAGAGATCGTAAACATTTCCAAGATGATTGGATATCGTTTTCATATCCCTGCTCGTATCGTTCACAGAATTTCTCAGTGAAACATTACATTTCGGTCTTTTTCTTTTTTGTGTAGTCCGGTTGATCCAGGTCAAAATGTTCTGCGGGAAGAAAATTGAAGGATAATGATTTGCGATTAGCCGTAACTTTTTGTTTAAAGGTTACTGTCCTGCGGGTGGTTATGGCATTATTCCCCGTGCGTGTTGCCGCCTTTATCTGAGGCGTGAACCCCTCTTCGAAGCCGGCGAACGCTGTTTTCCAGGAGTTCAACGCCGGTAAGAATCCCCACGGTGACAATCGAAAGGGCGACTGCCGATGCAAACAGCCTGAATCCGATCATCGCACCAATGCCTGCCAGCACCCAGATCACGGCGGCAGAAGTCACCCCCTTGACCAGCCCTTCGCGGGCCAGAATCACACCTGCACCGATAAAACCTACGCCTGTCACTACCTGGCCGAGAACTCGTGTGGGATCCACATTGGTGCCTCCAAATGTAGCACCGAGATGAACAAAGATGCTTGTACCGAGACAGATCAGGATGCTTGTCCGGATCCCTGCCGGCTTTCCACGAATCTGTCGCTCGAAGCCGATAATACCGCCGCACAGTGCGGCAATGCCAATCCCGATCCAGAACTGAGGTGTGAGCGGATTCATCTCATGTCTCCTAACACTTGTTCTCCTCTCGTTTATCAAGGTGAAAGAGTATACTCTATGCCCGCCTCGAGGTGCGCTTTTTCACGAAATAATCTCGGACCTTCGCCGCAATCTGGCGTTGTGTCATCTTGTCGGCGGATTCCACTCCCAC
>Ga0180437_10007739_pt1 | contig 13885 bp, 11 predicted proteins | sample SS_ome_4_FD_132410 | JGI IMG/M metagenome (GOLD analysis project Ga0180437, IMG submission 132410) | Hypersaline lake sediment archaeal communities from the Salton Sea, California, USA - SS_3_D_1 metaG | ecosystem: Environmental > Aquatic > Non-marine Saline and Alkaline > Hypersaline >...
GGTGGATCTCGAAGCTCGTGACGGAAATGGACAACCCCGGTCCAGAGCTCAAGGCGAGGTGTCCGCTGAGGGCGGCACAGATAGTGGTAACCGACATTGCGGACAACCCTGGTTTCTACCACGTGGAGATGCGAGTCAGGCCGCATTTCCAGATTGAGGGTGTGGATGTGGACCTGTCCCTCGTATCCCAGCTTCCGAAAGCCAAGTAGCAGGATGAGGGTTTGGGCAGTCAGGCTCATCGATTGACTCAGCGGTCGTAACAACGATTACGATGTGAAGATGGTTGGGGCCAACGTGTGTGGCGTGTGTCGTTAGGGTTGTCCGAAGTGCGGTGAATAAGGAGGGTTAGAAATGCCGATACCTGCGTATATGGATTTTGGCGACTTCCCCGGCTCGTGTCAGGTGGCGGGACGGGAAGACATGGTACAAGTGCTGGGATTCTCCCACCAGGTCTACATACCCACCGACCCCAAGGACGGCAGCACGACGGGTACGAGGGTTCATGGTGCCTTGGGTATTGTCAAGAACTATGACAAGGCCTCCCCCAAACTGTATGAGTACCTCTGCAACGGGAAGAAGATACCGGAGGTTCTCCTGCACTGGTACATGATAGATCCTGATACCGGCCAGGAAACAGAGTACTTCACGCATAAGTTGGAGGACGTCATTGTCGTCTCCATGAAGCCCTGGATGCCGAACGTGGATGAACAAAAGTACAAAGAATTCAAGCATATGGAGGAGGTGTCGCTCCGATACGCCAAGATCACCTGGACGTTTGTGGATGGCAACATCGAGTTCATGGACTCCTGGCTCGAGGGCAGGTAGTCCGGTAGCGATCAGGTTCGGACGGATTGTCGCGCAGGCGCAGAGTCAAGATCCTGGCAGAGACAGGAGCGTTCCGCGTGTGGAGCACGAAGGGGATGCCGCCGGAAAACGGGCCACCGGTTTCTTGGTGGAGGCGACATTTGCTTCTTGTGGGGAATACGCGTGCCCCATATAAGGGAGAGAGGTGTTCTTTCCTGTGAAGGAACCCGTTGTTCTTGAGGTAGGGCAATGACGGGGTACGGGTTTCTCGAACGCGTCCGGGGCAAGGGGTCGATCCATGCGGGCAAGCCAGCCAGTGGCACGGTTCAGGCCGTGCGGGACCATCTATCCCTCCTGCTTAACACGCGCCAGGGAACGGTGGGGCATCTGCCCGACTACGGTGTCCCGGACCTCTCTGAGGTGTACAGTTCCCTTCCTGGCTCACTGGAAATGTTGCGTCGTGGCATTAAGACGACTATAGACAAGTACGAACCTCGGCTGCGGCGAGTCACCGTGAGACTACAAGAGACCGACCTGCCTGTTTCCCACGCGACTTTTCTCATAACCGGCGAGGTGACCGAGGAGGAAGGAAACGCTACGAAGGTCTGCTTCCGTACGACGGTTGCCGATTCCGGTCGCACGGAGCTTGCCGACAGAGATGCAGGATCGTAATGAAAGACAATTACTATGAGGAAGAGTTAAGATATCTTCTGGATGTTGGGAAGGAGTTCTCAAAGGCTCACCCCGAACGAGCACGGTACCTGAATCTGGACAACGTCCGGGCGCGCGATCCGCACGTTGAGCGCCTGCTCGAGGCCTTCGCCTTCCTTACGGGGCGCATTCGTAGGAAGCTGGATGACGACCTCCCGGAACTGTCCCAATCCCTCATGACCCTCCTGTGGCCGCACTACCTACGCCCGATCCCCGCCACCGCCATGCTTGAGTTCCGACCGGTCGAAGGTATGGTGGAGGGCACACAGACCATCCCGCGGGGAACGGAAGTAGACTCCGATCCGGTGGCGGGAGGGCGGCCATGCCGCTTCCGCACGTGCTACGATGTTCAGATACAGCCCATCGCGATCTCGGAAGCAAGTCTCACAGCCGGTTCAAGCGGCGCACCCTCGTTGACCCTGCGATTCCAGGTCGAGAAAGGGGTCGATCTGAGCAAACTGGATCTTTCTCGGCTGAGGCTTTACTTGCACGGCGACCCGGCAACTGCCTACGCTGCACACCGCCTGTTGAGACGCCAGGTGGAATCCGCAGTTGTCAGGGCAGATCCCGCCGGTTCCGGCAGCCAGGTACTGCAGGCCAAAGTCGACGTTAAGATGGGCGGTTTCGAGCCGGACGAAGGGTTGGTGCCATATCCGGATCAGTCGTTTCCCGGGTACCGCCTGCTGCAAGAGTATTTCTACTTCCCGGAGAAGTTTCTGTTCGTCGATCTGTGTAACCTTGGCGCGCTTGCCCGGCTGGGAACCGTATCCGAGTTTCAAGTGGAATTCGTTTTGAAGTCTTCTGCACCCTCCGGTTTGAGATTGTCCCGCGACAATTTCCGGACCTATTGCACCCCCATTGTCAACCTGTTCCGACGCGATGGAGAGCCGGTACGTGTGGATCGCCTGAAGACGGAGTACCCTGTAGTCGCGGATTTCGACGTCGAGGAGAAACAATTCGAGGTATTCTCCGTAGACTCGGTGGAAGGAATCACCCAGGGAACCGGCGAGCGTCGGAAGTACGAGCCTTTCCTCTCGTTCAAGCGCGGTGCGGAATCCGACACCGACGAGTCACAAGAGGCGGCCTTCTTCCATGTTTCGCGTAGGACGTCGCCCTGGGGCGGCTGGGACACTTACATCTCTTTCCTTACTCGGGACGGACGCGAAGCCGTCCGGGAAAGCGAGACGGTTTCTCTGGATCTTACCTGTACGAACGCGACGCTGGCCAAAGAGCTTCACATTGGAGATATTCGACATCCGACTCAAGGGGTACCGGAATTTGTCCGGTTCTCGAACATCACTCAGCCTACGGTGCCTCTGTGGCCAGTTATAGGGGAGGCGGTCGAGTGGCAGTTTATCTCCCATCTGGCCCTGAACTTCCTCTCGTTAACGAATGCCGAAGCCTTACAGGAGATGCTGCGAACATATGATTTTGGAAAAACCGAAGCCAACCAGCGGCGTATCGTTGGAATTCGAAAGGTCTCATCTTCTCCAAAAGAGAGTCTGGTTCACGGAGCGCCTGTCAGGGGCACTGCCATTGGTCTCGAACTGGATGAGACCTGCTTCGCCGACGAGGGTGATGTGGAGCTTTTCTCGTCCGTTCTGAACGAGTTCTTTGGTCTGTATTCATCCATAAACTCGTTCACACAGCTTAGTGTAGAGTGTATACCATCGGGGACATTGCTGCAATGGCCGCCAACGATCGGCAGACAGTTCATCATATGAGAGACCGCTTGTTGCGAGAAGGTTGCAAGTTCAACTTTTTCCAGGCGGTCAGATTGTTGGAGAGCCTGCAAGAGGGTAGGGTAGCACCAGGCGAGGAGGGCCCACCTTGGGAGGAGGGAATCCGGTTTCGCCCGAGCGCTTCGCTGGGTTTCCCTGCCGCGGACGTGCAGAAGATCGAAGAGGCCAAACTTCCGGGATTGTCCGCCAGCGTCTTCCTAATGACGGTCAATTTCATGGGCCTTTACGGTGTTAACGCACCGACACCCACATACTTCACGGAGATGATCTGCACCAGTGAAGCCGATGCGGACCCTCTGAGTGCTTTCCTCGACATCTTCAACCACAGACTAATATCCCTGTTCTATCGCGCCTGGAAGAAGTACCGATATTACATCACCTTCCTCTCGGAGGCCAGAGATCCCACTTCCGGCTACCTATTGTCCCTGTGCGGCTTGGGGACAAAGGCTCTCCGCCAGGTGGCGGGCTTGCCCGACACTTGCCTGATTCGATACACGGGACTGTTTAGCCAGCGACCCCGGTCCGCGAGGGGGTTGCAGGGTCTGCTCGCGGATTACTTCGAGGGGATAGCGGTGCGTGTGGAACCGTTCATTCTTCGGTGGGTCAAGATCCCCGAGAGTCATCAGAATCGGCTTGGCGTTGCGGGCCGCAACGACGTGTTAGGTCGCAGCCTCAGTGTGGGCGACCGGCTCAAGGATCGCTCGGGCAAGTTTCGGGTAACACTGGGGCCCCTGGACTCTGAACAATTCGAAGGGTTTCTTCCGGGTGGAACACAGTTTGAGACCCTGAGTCACCTTGTGTTTCTCTATGCGCCCGATCGCCTGGAGTTCGACATAAAGCTTGTTCTCAAAGCAGGAGAAATACCCCCCCTGTGGCTTGATACCCCCGGAACTGCCCGGCTCGGGTACACTACCTGGCTGGTGTCAGAACGGAGGGGTGATGCGGCCGTCATTTTCGATGCTGGAGCGCACTGGCGATCGCGGGACCAGCGTGGCGCACAGCAGGGGAAACAGCAAGAGAACGCAGCATGATTTTCACAACTTTGGGAGAGCATTATCATGATCACAGCTGATGTGAAGTCGTTGATGAGAAGACTTAATCCTCTTTGTGCTCGTTCTATGGAGGCAGCAGCCGGGTTTTGCATTTCCTGGACCCACTACGAGGTTGCGCTGGAGCATATGCTCGCGAAGCTGCTGGAAGACACCTCGGGTGACTTGTCCTCCATTCTCCGGCATTTCAATGTCGACCGCGGAAGGTTTCAGGAGGCCCTCGTGGGCGCTCTGGAACGCCTTCCTACCGGCAACGCGGGGAGACCCCGCTTCTCGCCAATCCTGCTGGAGCTGATAGAAAGGTCGTGGGTTCTTGCCTCGGTGGACTTCGGTCTGAACGAAGTGCGCTCCGGTATCTTGCTGACGGCGCTGCTGTCCAAGCGTGAGATAGCTCCACCGGAAGAGTACATGGACATTCTGGCGTCCATAAGCCTGGAGGAGCTTCGCAAGAACTTCTCATCCATCGTCGACGACTCGTCCGAAGAGCGGCACATCCCAGTTTCCCCAGGCGTGCCCGGTGCCGTGCCACGGCCGATGACGCCCGGCGCAGAAGGTCAGAGTGCACTTGACCTCTACACGGTGGATTTCACCGGCAAGGCCCGCGCCGGCGAGATTGATCCGGTCTTCGCTCGGGATCACGAGATTCGGCAGATCATTGACATACTGACGCGAAGGAGAAAGAACAATCCCATCCTGGTTGGCGAACCGGGCACGGGCAAGACAGCGATTGTCGAAGGGCTGGCCCTTCGGGTAGTGTCAGGCGATGTGCCGGACGTACTCAAGGAGGTTGACATCCGCGGGCTCGATCTCGGCCTGCTCCAGGCGGGCGCCGGCATGAAAGGTGAGTTCGAGAATCGGCTCAAGTCCGTCATTGCCGAAGTGACCAGTTCCCCCAAAAAGATCATCACGTTCATTGACGAAGCGCACACCCTTATTGGCGCGGGCGGCAGTGCCGGCGGCAGCGACGCGGCTAACCTCCTGAAACCGGCCCTGGCACGCGGCGAACTCAGAACCGTTGCCGCCACAACGTGGTCGGAGTATAAAAAGTACTTCGAGAAAGATGCGGCGCTTGAGCGCCGGTTTCAAATGGTCAAAGTGGAGGAGCCTTCGGAAAGAGGAGCCGCGGTAATGCTCCGGGGTCTGAAGGAGAAGTACGAGTCGTATCACGGAGTACGCATTGTGGACGAGGCGGTGAGCGCGGCGGCACGACTTTCCAGCAGATACATATCCGGCCGATACCTGCCGGACAAGGCGGTTGACCTGATCGACACTGCGGCGGCAAGGGTGAAAATCGCGTTGAGTTCGAAGCCGTCGGCGGTGGAGGACGTCGAACGCCGAATCCAAAATGTTGAGATAGAGATAAACGCGCGGCGCCGGGATGCGGAGGAAGGTATCACGCCGAAGGATGACACGCTCGAGTCGCTCGAAACAGAGGTGACGGAGTTGAGACAGAGATTGGAGACGCTGACCCGCCAATGGGAACGGGAACGGGCTGCTGTCGAACGTGTCCAGGCGCTGCAGCGCGAGCTTTGGGCACTTAAGAGCTCGGAAGAGGAATCGGAGATTGCTCAGGAAGGAGCTGCGGCAGAGGCTGTTGGAGAGGACGGTCCCGAGGCTGTTCCGGAAGAGGCGGAGGCGACTAAACAGGTCTCCGAGGAGGATCGCGAAGCAGCTCTGGCCGCCTTGCGTGCCGATCTTGAAAAGGCCCTGCAGGAGTTGGAGGAGGTTCAAGGCAAGGACCCCATGATCCGGATGACGGTGGACACGGAAGTGATAGCCAAGGTCGTTTCCGACTGGACCGGCATCCCCGTGGGCAATATGATAAGGGAGGAGGCGGCAGACGTCATCGGGCTCGAAGACCGTCTGAGCGAACGCATTTTGGGCCAGGAATATGCCGTGGCCACGGTGGCGAGCGGTCTTCGAGCGGCTAAGGCTCGTCTGAAGAACCCTGAGGCCCCGATCGGGATCTTCCTGTTAGTGGGACCGAGCGGTGTCGGCAAGACGGAGTTAGGCCTGGGCATCGCCGACGCTCTGTTCGGCGGCGAACGGTTCGTGGTGACGATCAACATGTCCGAATACATGGAGAAGCACACCGTATCGCGCTTGATCGGGTCGCCGCCCGGTTACGTGGGATTCGGTGAAGGCGGCATCCTCACAGAGGCGGTACGGCAGCGGCCTTACTCCGTGGTGCTGATGGACGAGGTGGAGAAATCCAGCCCGGACGTCATGAATCTGTTCTACCAGGTGTTCGACAAGGGCATGCTGGCGGACGGCGAGGGAAGGGCTATAGACTTCAAGAACACGGTGATCCTCATGACGAGCAACCTCGGCTCCGACATCATAGAGAACATGTGCAGCGGAGATACCCTGCCGGAGCCCGAGGAAATCATCGAGGCCATCAGACCGGTGCTCCGCGACAGGTTCAGAGCCGCCTTGCTTGCGCGAATGACGGTTGTGCCGTTCTACCCCATCTCAGCGGACGTCATGACGCTTATCACCAGACTGAAGCTCGCAAAACTGGGCGAGCGGTTGGAGAAGGGCAACCAGATGACGCTGGAATATGACCCGGTGGTCGTGGACCGGATAGCGGAAAGGTGCACTGAGGTCGAAACCGGCGCTCGCAATATCGACCACATCATGCGCAAGACGCTATTGCCTCAGATCTCAGTCGAGATCCTATCACGCATGCAGGACGAGGTCATGCCGTCCACGCTGCGTCTTGGTATAAACGACGAGGGCGATTTTACGTATCAATTTTCCTGATAACATGACTTAGCAGAGGGCTGAACAGTTATGGCTAAGGCAGCGAGCAGCACAAGCAGCATTCTCTTTCCTTTCGGGATATCCTTATCGGATCTGGATGTCCTGAGCGTCACTGGGACCGAAGGGATTTCTCAGCTCCCGCGGTTTGAACTTCACCTGGTCTCGGAACACGCGGACATCAACTTCGACGATGTTGTGAAGAAGCGGGCAACGTTGACCATGGAGTGCGGTGAGGATAAGACGAGATATTTCCACGGCATCATATCTCGTTTTGCTCAGGGCGACGCCAGCCCTCACCACGTCGAATACTACGCGGAACTAGTACCGAAATGCTGGCTTCTCACGCTGCGCCTCCAGAGCAGGATATTTCAGCAGAAGGACGTGCAAGAGATCGTGCAGAAGGTTCTGGAAGATGCGGGTTTCAAGAGCGGCACGGAGTTCAAGTTCGATCTGAAAAACAGCTACAGCAAACGGGAATACTGTGTCCAGTACAGAGAGAGTGATTTTAACTTCATCGCGCGTCTCCTTGAAGAAGAAGGCATTTTCTATTTTTTCCAGCACGATGAGAACGATACGCTTCTCGTGATGGCAGATCACTCGGGTGCCCATCCGGATTGTGCTCCCGACAACGAAGCGTTATGCCACGAACGTGCAGGCGAGCTCAGTGCAGGCGAGCAGTACGTCTTCGAGAGCCGGTATGAGCAGCGAGTATGCTCGGGTAAGGTTAGTCTGAACGACTTCAATTTCACGAGCCCTACCGCACCTCTGCTGGTGTCCTCGAAGGGAGACTGGGACGGGGCGCTGGAGGTGTACGATCATCCGGGCGAGTACGGGTTTCGAGACGCGGGTGAAAAACTGACTAAGGTACGCCTCCAGGAACTTGACGCACGGCGTCGGGTGCTCACCGGCAGGAGCAATTTTTGCTCCTTTACGTCCGGCCACAAGGTCCGCCTGAAAGCCGGGGCCGATACTCGAGCGAACACCTTGCTGAATTGCCGTGATGATCTGAACGATAAAGTGTACCTTGTCATGGCCGTGACCCATCGCGGCGAGCAACGAGCTATCCTCGCTCGCGACGAGCCGGGCGCCGGCGCAAAGTATGAGAACCAATTCGAATGCATCCTGTTCGATACGCCGTTCCGTCCTTCTCGCGCCACGCCGCGGCCTACAGTTCAAGGGTCACAGACCGCAATCGTGGTGGGACCAAAAGGGGAGGAGATCTACACGGACGAATACGGCCGGGTTAAGGTCCAGTTTCACTGGGACCGCGAGGGACAGTACGACGACAAGAGCTCATGCTGGATTCGCTTCGCCCAGGTGTGGGCCGGAAGGAAATGGGGCAGCATGTTTATCCCACGCATCGGCCAGGAAGTCATAGTCGATTTCCTGGAAGGTGATCCCGACCGACCCATCATAACGGGGCGCGTGTACAATGCCGACAACATGCCTCCGTACAAGCTGCCGGACGAAAAGACCAAGAGCACTACGAAGTCCAACTCTTCAACTGGAGGCGGCGGCTTCAACGAGATCAGGTTTGAGGACAAGAAGGGCAAAGAGCAGGTATTCATACATGGCGAAAAGGACCTCGATATCCGGGTCAAGAACGATGCCAAGGAATGGATTGGCAAGGATCGACACCTGATTGCCAAGAGCGATCAGCTCGAGCAGGTCGATGGCGACAAGCACCTCACAGTTAAGGGCGATCGGAACGAAAAAGTAGACGGAACCATATCCGTCGACGCTGGCATGGACATGCAGCAAAAGGTCGGTATGAACCACGCCCTGGATGCCGGTATGGAGATCCATCTCAAGGGCGGAATGAAGGTGATCGTCGAAGCGGGAACACAGGTTTCTCTCAAGGCCGGACCCAGCTTTGTTGATATTGGCCCTTCAGGCGTGTCGATCTCCGGGCCGATGGTGAATATCAACAGCGGCGGCGCAGCAGGTTCCGGCTCCGGCTGTTCGCCCGATTCACCTAAGTCGCCCAAGGAAGCGGACACGGCCGAGCCGGGCAAAGTGGCAAAGCCGCCCAAGCCAAAAGAATACAGCCCCGCTGCGATAGTGCTGCAACAGGCTGCGAAGGACGGCACACCGTTCTGTGAACAGTGTGAAAAAGCGACGAAACAGGCGACCTAATACGTCGGCGAGTTGAGGAGGGTTTGATGAGCCAAAAAGCTGTGGCTGAAATGGTTCAGGAAAAACTGTTCTCGCAGCCCGGGACGAATGTGTACACAGTTCTCGACGGTGCTTCGGTACCCGATCTGCCCCAGGTGCTGTGGGAGCACGAACCGGAGCACGTGTGCCTGTATCGGGGCGAGCTCGAACCGGATTTGGCTGAAACCGCCCCGTACCTTGTCAAGCTCGAACGCCAGTCACCGTTTACCTGGTGGGTTCTCAGCGAAGGGTGGGGCAGCCACTGGGGGATATTTGCCATAACACCGGCTGAAGTTGATCTGAGAACGCTGCGCCAGCACTTTAGAAGGTTTCTGATGGTATATGACCCTGACCAGGAACTTATATACTTTCGCTACTACGACCCGCGCGTGCTGAGGGTTTATCTGCCGACGTGCAATGTTGAAGAGATGGAGATTGTCTTCGGACCTATAGACTCTTACATGCTCGAGGATGAGGATCCGACTGTGCTGCTGGAACTTTCTCCCGATGGTGAGAAACTCCGAATGGAAAAGGTGACTCTTCTACAGGCGTGAAAGGTGGCGGAATAAACAGAGGACATAGCGTGCTATGCTGACGATTCGTGAGGAACAGATGGAAGAACTGGCCAAGGTGTCCCTCAAGAGGTTCGAGGATAGCATGGTCGAACACATCAAGGAGTTCTTCCCGGGATATTATGAAGTCATGGGCGAACCCACAATCCGAGAAGTCGTCCAGTACGGCGTTGACCGTGCGGAGGCGTACAACTTCAGCACCGAGCGCAACGTGTGTTTGTACATCAACCTGATGTTTCTGCTGGGAAGTAACTTCGACGAGGATCTGCAGCTTCCCTGGGCAGCGTCAATTCTGGCAGAGGAGTCAACGACGGAACCTAACGCACGGATTGACGAGCTGGTCAGTGCGTCTGCGGAGTATCTTGACGAGATTGCAGGAGTTGCCGATCAACACATAGCGAAAGCACTTGTGAACATTCGTGAAGTTTCCATCGAGGATTTCTCGCAGTCCAGTACAGGGAATGTTGATCGTGAGATAATCGCCCTCCTTCAGAGGATTTGGCCCCAAAAATGCGGGAGATTGGGTGATGTGATCCTTCGCCGACTGATCGGACACGGCGTCGAGTCCATGGCGCAATACAATGTTACGAGCGACCGAGGCGCTGCAATATATACGGGACTCACGTTCATGTTGGGAAGCGGTCTTGATAGTGACCCGCAATTCCCCTGGGCAGCGACGGTTTTGAACGACGAATCCATACAGGACCAAGCTACAAGGGTTGATCGGCTCTACAAAGAATCGATGGCGTTTCTGGAGAAGTGGCTGGCCCGATAAGACCGGAACGCAGGTAGAAAGGACTGCTCGTGGGAGGATGTAGAAAGAAGAAGGAAGCGAATAGCGCTGGGGCAGCAAAGCCCGATTCAAATGTAAAGAAGAAGAAGGAAGATTGTCCGCTGGTCGAGCTTGTTGAGCTGGTCGAGGTCGTGACCAAGGGCAAAGGCGAGGTGCCGGTAACGGGCGTGGCGGATGCGCCCAAGGATGGAGGAGTTCCCGTACCGTGGGACTCCAAATTGGCCCGGTTAAAGAGACCGACAAATCCCGAACGCCAGTACATCAATCTACCCAAAAAGTCTAAGGGCTTTGGCCATGGAGGGGCGCCCCACCACGACCGCTACGTCGAGCTGCGCGCACGCGTCAAACCGAAGGGATCTGGAAGCGGGTCGCTCGCAGGCAAAGCTGTACACTTCAGTTACACGCCGAGTTACGGGACGGACCGCCCCGCAGAACTATACGCAGGAGGAAAAGAGGGGTTCGGACATCAAAACGCAGCTACTCTCAAGACGTATACAAACAAGGACGGTTGGACGGGGGTGGTCAGGTTTTACATGTCCATGTATGGTGGCGACAAGTTCAAGATCGCCGCCCAGGCCGACGAAGACGGAAAGGGGAATCTGGGGAAGAAGCTGGAGACCGGAGATTATCAGGTCTGGAAGGAGATCCGATATACGTTGGCCTGCATGAAGCGTCCAAGCGGTTCGGACTATTCTGACCGCGTCACCGAAGCCACGCTCAAGAGCGAGTACAAGAAGTCGTTTATCGAACTGACCCGTACCGGTGTATTGTCTAAGCCGGCACACAAGTTGCTGATCGAGACGAATAAGTCAAACGTCTGGGCCGCATCTGAGCTCCCTGCAAAAGCTGATCGCACACTGAACTTTGCACTGATCGACACTTTGGCAAAGGGCGCACCGATTGCGTTCAACCTGGACGCCGACGCCCCGGGTAATGTGTTTTGGTGGACTTTGAGCGGCGGTTCCTATGCTTTTGATCTCTCTGCACAGAACAAATGGCTGACTTCGGCCAAGTACTATGATAAGAACCAAGCCCTGGCATCAAGGGTTCTACATGCTTTGCCGAACAACAAGGTGACGTTGACGTTGGACGGACTCAACTACAAGTTGACGGTTGATGTGTCTGGAGTCGTGAGCGGCGGCTTGCCGCTCAATCGCATTCACGTCGTCCTCGCCCTGAAGAAACGGGACTCCCTATCTGGTCTCTCATGGGGACCGATTACGATTGTGGCCATGCGCTGGCGCGAACGCAACTACAGTGGAAAAGAGGGAGACGCGACGCTGCACACAATGCTTCATGAATCGGGCCATTACCTTGGCGTGGCGCCCAAGAAACTTCCAGATAAAACTCAGTCCGCCAACCCGTACTACTACGATGAGGGTTCTTTGGGGGTAGGAAAAGGACCACATTGCAGCTACGATAAGAAGAACCCGGCGACGTCGGCCGATCTGCCCGCGACGCCTAAGTGTATTATGTACCACGAGTTTCGCATGACGATGAGCTTCTGTAAGAACTGCTCTGTTTCACTTCGAGGTCGCGACCTGTCGAGTCCGGCGGTGAGCGGCAAGACTGGGTATTGAGATGAACCACCCCAAACACAGTATGCACGAACGTTCTCGATCGGCGACTTCGTTTCTGTTTGGCAGCTCAGTTCGCGGCTTTGCTCGTGTCCTTTGTGTATTGCTTCTCTTGGACGGGTGCTCCAACGGAAAGCCGCTTTCCGGACCAGGTAACAGGGAGGATATTATGGAAAACAACAGTCAGCTGAAGGTTCCTGAAACCGTATGGTATGAGGCGACGTCACGCTCCCCGGACATTCCCCAGCAACCGGGATTCGTTTTCCGGGCTGTGCAGGCTACGTCGGAGTCTGGGCCCACCGTGGCGTTGGCGGCTGCCTATCGTCTTGGCAGTCCGTTCACCGATTATTATGGTGGGCAACTGCCGCGTCCTATCTGGGTTGTTGCAGTGGATGAAGGCAGTGGCAGTGTCTATCAGGCCGACATGAACAGTCCGGATCATCCCCCGATCGTGCTGGAGGTCTCGGACCAAGATGCGGAATCGGCGATGCCAGGCTGGTCCTACGAGTCGGCCCATTTCAATGTTGATCTTGCCGCATTGCTTGGCCTACCGGAGCAGTCGGGCCGCTACCGGGTGTTCTTGTGGCTTGACGATCTGACAAGTTCCGTTGCAGCGGTCAATGTACCCGCCAATCCAGCCCGAGGCAAAGGCCGGCCCGTTGCATCACAACCATCAAAGCTCGTGCAGTTCGGCCCTGATCCTGCGGCTCCTAAGCCCAAGTCCGGCGAGGTCGCACTGGTCGTGTCCAGTGAGCCCGACGACATATCCGTACATGGTGCATGGACGCCCGAGAAAGCCGTGGATCCCAACCAGGTTGTTCTCTGGCTAATGGCTGCGAGTCACCGGGATCGAACCTTTGGATGGGTGGCGATCCGTGCCGATGAGTTGCCCGATACTGTAGCTGCTCAGTCGTTTCGTTTCAATGCGCTCGACTTGGTGAAAACCTCGGGCATCGCGCAGAAGGTATTCGTGTCGGGCCTATCAAGTAAAGGTGTTTCAAAGGTTCTCGTCATTGGGGCCCCGTAGCCTCCGGCGCAAGGCTGCGGCTAGATGGGTACAGAGACATATCTAGGGCAGGCGGCCCGTGCTTTGGGTGTCGGTTAGACGAATTGAGCGGGGAATGGCACTGGACGCTTTGTATCGCCACTGCGGTATAACGCAGGTCCAGATCGGACATGTGGCGGAAGGTTCAGAGTGCGTAACGGCTGGTTTGAACCGGAGTGAGACGAGCGACCACGTCGGCTCTTTGCCAGAGTTGATGCTTGTCCTGAAAGCGATGTTGAAGGCGAGGGATTTGACCCCGTTTTCTCAGCAAGGGAGGGTCTTCATTGCCACAGCAGGTAGTTAGCGGCGCGATGATGATGTGCAGCTTTGGTGCCGCTCCCAGTACGTTGAACGTTTTGCCCGCCAACCGCACGATGGCTGGCGGCGTGCCTGCCGCCAATATCATGGACAACAAGCCGATCGTTAACATCCCTCCCTTTGGCGTGTGTAGCTCCATCGCCAACCCGACCGTGGCTTCGGCGACGGCAGCGGCGCTGGGTGTACTGACCCCAATGCCGTGCGTGCCGGTCATCGCGGCTCCATGGACGCCGGGCTCGCCGACGGTATTGATCGGAAACATGCCGGCGCTCAACAACACCTCCAAGTGCATGTGCAATTGGGCGGGCGTAATCTCTATTACTTTTGCAGGGCAGGTGACCGTGATGATTCCCTGAC
>Ga0180437_10007741_pt1 | contig 13883 bp, 12 predicted proteins | sample SS_ome_4_FD_132410 | JGI IMG/M metagenome (GOLD analysis project Ga0180437, IMG submission 132410) | Hypersaline lake sediment archaeal communities from the Salton Sea, California, USA - SS_3_D_1 metaG | ecosystem: Environmental > Aquatic > Non-marine Saline and Alkaline > Hypersaline >...
AAGAATGCACCCCACCCCCGTCGACACCACGGTCGACGCCGGCGCGGATACCACCTGGCGCGTGGACGGGTTGGACGAGCTCGAGCAGTACTGCGTTCGGGTGAAATGCCGAGATGCGTTCGGGAATCGCTCGCAGTCCTCGAACCACGAGTACGTCGTTACAGAGGGGTACGGCGCAATGGAAGAGATCCTCGCCCAAGGGGGTCCATTGCGGGACAGCCTGTTCCAGAACTATCCCAACCCCTTCAACCCGCGCACGCGAATCCCCTACCAAATGAGCCATGAAGGACCGGTCCGGATCGGCATCTATGACGTCAAAGGACGCCTGGTCCGGCTCGTGGTAGACGGACCCCATCCGGCCGGGACACACCTCGCCCGCTGGGACGGGATGGACCACTCGGGCAGGCCCGCGCCCGCCGGGGTGTACTTCGCCAGGTTCACCACCGGTTCGGTAACCGATACGAAGAAGATGATCCTGGCCAGATAGTACACGTGACTCCCAAGACGCTCGAGTAGGGCGGAGACGTCCGTGAAACCGGGAAGCGGCGAAACAGGGAAAGACCGAGCCGCAGATGACGCAGATTGGGGGTGTTCAACGAACCCCAAAGCGGGTCACGAAGAGCACGAAGAAACCCGGGGGTTGCTTTCAGGGCAGGTCGCTGACCTGCCCTGAAAAGAACCCCCTTCGTGTCCCTCTTCCTGTTCTTCCCCCCTTCGTGGTGAAGGCTTCTCGGTTTGGGCCTTGATAACGACCCGAATCTGCGTCATCTGCGGCTGGGTCGGCTGGCTAGAACAGCGTGTAGATGAACGGCGCCACGGCGCTGGTTTCGGTCAATACCAACAGCGCCCCCAGCAACACGAGGATGATCACGATCGGTCCCAACCACCACTTCTTCCGGTGCCTGAGGAACTGCCAGAACTCCGCCATGATGGCCAGCTTGCCCATCGCTCGCTCCGTTTCTTGCTAGAACAGCCGTTCGTAGTCCGCCGGCGGCCGGGTCCCCCGCTCCCGGCGGATCCAGTAGCTGTCCCCCTCCGCGCGAACCACCAGAGGGTTCTTCCCGACGAGCCTCATGATGAGCCCGATCGGCGTCACCGCCACGAAGAAAACAATCGTGAGCAGCACCCTCGACATGATCCAGCCCATGCCGAAGGCCAACGTCATCCACCCCCTGTGAACGGCTTTGAGTCCCTGCGGGGCCAGCCAGCCCACGAGGAAGAACAGCACGCCGATCCCGGCGAGCACAACCCCGCGGATCGGGTGCGACCCGAAGAAGAAGACCAGCGCGCCCAGAACCAGGAGCGCCACGGCCATCGTGCGGCTGAACCGGACGAGCGCGCGCCGCGATTGATCCAGCTCCGCCAGCTTCGCCCGAACGTCCCTAATCCAGCTCATAGGTCTCCCGCCAGTCGATGTCGTCGTGGAAGGCCGGCTGCTCCTTCTTGTCCAACAGGAACCGACCCAGGACAAGGTAGTCCATCTCCGTCCTCATGAAGCACTTGTAGGCGTCCACCGGCGCGCACACGATGGGCTCGCCGCGGACGTTGAAGGACGTGTTGATGATCACGGGGCACCCGCTCTTCTCGTCGACGGTCTTGATCACGCGGTGGTACTCAGGGTTGTCCCGCTGGTTGACCGTCTGGAGCCGGGCCGAGCAATCCACGTGCGTGATGGCCGGGACCTCCGAGCGAACCACCCTCAGCCGGTCGATGCCCGTGAGCACCCGCTCCTCCTCCGGAATCTCCCGAAGCCGGTCCTTCGCCACCTGGGCCACGAGGAGCATGTACGGGCTCTCGCAGTCGATGTCGAAGTAGTCGCCCGCGCGCTCGGCCAGGACCGTAGGCGCAAACGGCCGGAAGCTCTCCCGGAACTTGATCTTGAGATTCATGACCTTCTGCATCCGCGGAGACCGGGCGTCGCCCAGGATGGACCGGCTCCCGAGCGCTCGCGGCCCGAACTCCATCCTCCCGGAGAACCATCCGATCACGTTCTCGGAGAGGATGAGGTCGGCCACCGTCGCCGCGACCTCCTCGGGGTCGAGCTCCCGGTAGGGCAGGCGGTTCTCGTCGAGGAATGCGCGGATCGTCTCGCCGTCGTACGCGGGCCCAAGGTAGGATCCCTTCTGGGCGTCCAGACCCCCATCGACCCTCCGTTCGTTCCCCAGGTACTGGTACCAGGCGAAGAGCGCGGCCCCCAGCGCGCCCCCGGCGTCGCCGGCGGCCGGCTGGATCCAGATGTCCTCGAACGGTCCCTCCCGGAGCACCCGCCCATTGGCCACGCAGTTCAAGGCCACCCCCCCGGCCAGGCAGAGATGTCTCCGGCCCGTCTCGCGATGCACGTGGCGGGCCGTCCTCAACACGATTTCCTCGGTCACGTCCTGGATGGAGCGCGCCAGGTCCATGTCCTTCTGGGTCAGCTTCGACTCCCGCTCCCTGGGGGGGCCTCCGAAGAGGCGATCGAACTTGCCGTTGGTCATCCGCAGGCCCGCGCAGTAGTCGAAGTAGTCCATGTTCAACCGGAACGAGCCGTCCTCCTTGAGATCCACCAGGTGGTCCAGGATCGTCTGGACGTACCTCGGCTCGCCGTACGGCGCCAGGCCCATGACCTTGTACTCGCCCGAGTTGACCTTGAACCCCGTGTAGTAGGTGAAGGCCGAGTAGAGCATCCCCAGCGAGTGCGGGAACCGCAGCTCCCCGTAGATCTCGACGTGATTCCCGGAGCCGATGCCGTAGGAACTCGTGGTCCATTCGCCCACGGCGTCCTGGGTCAGGAAGGCCGCCTCGGCAAACGGAGAGGGGAAGAAGGCCGACGCCGCGTGGGCCTCGTGGTGCTCGGGGTAGATGATCTTGCCGTCGTAATCCAGTTCCTTGCGAATGAGGTCGGGGATCCACAGCTTCTGCGTCAGCCACAGGGGGACCGCCATCAGGAAGGAGGGGAGACCCCTCGGAGCCATGGCCAGGTGGGTCTCCAGGATGCGCTCGAACTTGACGAGCGGCTTCTCGTAGAAGACGACCAGGTCGAGGTCCTTGGCCGCGATTCGGCCTTCCCTGAGACAGTAGTCGATGGCGTGGGTGGGAAAGGCGTGGTCGTGCTTCTTCCGGGTGAAGCGCTCCTCCTGCGCGGCGGCCACGATATCTCCGTCGCGGACCAGACTCGCTGCGCTGTCATGGTAGAAGCACGAGATGCCCAGGATATTCATGCTTGGCTCCCTGCTCTCTTTGCCGCTGAGACGACAACCGCCCAGAAGCCGGCGCACGTGGTGCGATCCGGGACCCCGTACCGGATGTCCAGGCTGCAAGAAACGCGTCTTGGCCGCCGTCCTGTAGTTCGGACTTTCCCTTCTTCTCCTGAACCTCTCTCGCAACAGAACAACACGGCAGGTTACCATAATACGCTATCGCGCAGCCAATGTCAAGCCTGGCAAGGACCTGTGGGATCGCCGGTGCCCGGTCCGGTCGATCCGGTCCCGGGCACACCGTCGCTCCGCATGGGACCCTGGGCCGTCCTCCCGGACCCCGCTTCAGAGAGATGCCCCAACCGGCGGAGAACCCTTTGGCCCCCCATGGCTTCCCCCCTCGATCAGGGGAATCAGGATCCGACGAAGCAGTTCGGCCGCCACACGATGCCCCGCGGGAGTGTAGTGGCACATGTCGCGGAGAAGACGATCAGGGTTTTCGCCACCGTAGGCCTCGGCGAAGTCGACCAGGTCCACCCCCCGGCCCCTCAGGAACTCGACGATCTTGGGTTCCAGGGGCTTCATGTCCCAGTTGAGCGCCGGGCTGTGGACGAAGAGGAGGTGCCTGTCCCGCTCTTGGCAGAAATCGATGAGCGCGGCCGCTGCCTCCATGTTGCGGTCCAGGAAATGGGGCAGCCGCGCGTAGCCGACCCTGCCCCTCAGCTCCTCGGAGCCCGTGACGCTTGCAGGGATCCGGAATCCCCCGCCCCAGTCCACCCCGAGCCGGAGGGCCGAGAAGACCCGAATCGCTTCCCAGGCCGCGCACCGGGGCTTTTTCAGGTAGAAGGGGAAACCGGGGAGCGGCATCTTGAGGGGCGGCCGGTACCAGTCCCCGTTGATGAAGTAAACGACCACGATGTCATCCAGGTCGCTCTCGAGACTGTACATGTAGCGGTTGGCCATCTGCGCGACGGAATACCCGTTGACGCCGCCATTCTTGGCCACCCACCCCCGCGCCCGGATGTCGCGATTGACGAGCTCGATGAAGGTGTCCTCGGTTCTCGTGTAGGTTCCCGCGTTGGTCACCGAGTCGCCCAGGAACACGATCCGTCTGCAGGCCCGATCGCACACCCTCTCTGTGGACCGAAACCCCTCGTCATCCACGATCTGGACCAGGTTTCGCCGGTGGATCTCCTGGTCCCGTTCCGGTTCGTAGCCGAAGCGTTCGTCGATCCGGTAGATGAGCGGGTCTGTGATCCCGTAGAGCCTGAGCGCCAGTTCCGCGACGCCGCCCGTCATCAGCCCGACCGCAAGACAAAACACGATCCAGAAAAAGAGCCTTTTGGCCAAACGCAACGGCCGCCCCCTCCCTAGGCGTGATGCAACATCTTCGATTCAATTATACCGCGAGCGGGTCCAATACAGAAGTGCCTTCTCATCTCCCGGCCTCGCGACCGTCCAGACCCCGCCGAGCCGGGTGTTGACAGGATCGAGATCCCGGAGTACTCTTCCCGGGGCGCGGTCGCACACTAGGTCCAATGGAGAGGGAGTTAGGATGGCGAGACGACGGAAGTACGTGAGGTGGCTTCGCCAGGCCGGGATCACGATCCTGGTCGTGGCCGGGATCGTCCTGGTGGCCGAATGGGTCGCACGGGGCTTCCAGGACAAGCTGCTCGATCCCAAGACACATCCGATGTTCGCGTTCGACCCCCTCTTGGGTCACACGTTCAAGCCCTACCTCGCCATGGACCTGGAGAGCCCCGCCGGAGAGCGGGTCGTCATCGACATCAATAGCATGGGGCTCAGAGATCGACAGGTCGGCGCCCGCGCCAGGGGCGGGGTCCGGATCGTGGGTCTGGGGGACGCCATGACGGCCGCGACCTTCGTTCCCCAGGGAGGCACCTATCTCAGGGTGTTGGAGAAAAACCTGGACGCCGCGGACCCCCAGGGCTCGACCTACCGGGTGGTCAACGCGGCCGTCAACGGCTACGGCCTCCAACAGAGCCACGATCTGCTGCTCAAGATGGGCGAGACGCTCGATCCGGACGTCGTCCTCATCGGGCTGTACATCGGAGACGACATCCAGGACTACGGACGCAAGCAGGGTCTTCCCGTGCCCGGCAAGTCGTTCTGGCGCGCCCACAGCTACCTCTACCACCTGCTCAAGCGCGGGTACCACGGCCTGAGGGGCCTCGGACGATCGCGACCGGCCGAAGAGAAACCCGACCGACTTCCCGAGTGGCGCGACGTGTTCGCCCGCTACGGTGAGGTTCCGGAGGACGACCCGATTCTCCGGTACGGCACGGAATCCCGGCGGGAGTTCGGTCTTTACAGGCCGGGAGGCGGGATGGCGGCGGCCTGGTCTTCCACGAAGGCGGTCCTCGAGGGAATCCAGGATCTGTCGGGCGCGCTGGGAGCGAAGACCCTGCTCGTCCTTCTACCCACCAAACTCCAGGTCGTGTCCGCAGAGAGAGAAAAGGCGGCGACCCTGGTGGGTCTCTCCGAGGCGAACCTGAGAATGGAGAGGCCTCAAGACGAACTCCTCAGGATGGCGGCCGAGCTCGAGCTGCCCGTGGTCGATCTGCTCGACGACTTCCGCTGCGCGCCCAGCCCCGATTCCCTCTACTTCCCGAGAAGCCGGTTCTGGAACCGCCAGGGCCATCTCGTGGCCGCAGAGGTCATCGGGCACATGCTCAAGAGCGGCGGGATCCTCGAGAGTCCCGCGCCTGCCACCGAATCCCTCCCCACCCCACGGTAGGACTGAAGCGCAAACCACCGACTGCACCGAGCCGCCCGCGGCGGTTGGAGGGCCGATAGCCGAGAGGCGAAAGGCGGGATCGGAGAAGAGCATCGGAAGGAGCCGGCGACACCAAGAGCACGTAGATCACCAAGACCCCGAAGAGAAGCCGGACTGAATCGTCGGGGCGGGGCTCCGCCCCGATGGTTGTTCCCTTTGTGTGCTTCGTGGTCTTCGTGGTGAAAAGCTCTTGGGGCTTGTCGGTCGGCTTGTCGCCTTGTCGCCCCCTCCGCTTGTCGGGCGCTAGAAGAGCCACACGAGAGGGTCGGTCTCGTCCTCCTCCGCCGCGGCGGACTCCACGTCCCGGATCGCCTGCGGCAGGGAATCGAGCACGTCGCCCGCGATCACAGAGCGAGGGCCCAGCGTTTTGGCCGCCCGGTCGCCGGCCGCGCCGTGGATCCAGGCCCCCAGGCGCGCCGCATCGTAGGGCTCGAGGCCCTGCGCGAGCAGGCCCCCGATGGCGCCGGTGAGGACGTCCCCCGAGCCGGCGGTCGCCAGCGCGTTCGACCCGGTCCGGTTGATGCTCACGCGTCCCGAGGGATCCGCCACGAGCGTGGGGAAGCCTTTGAGAAGAAGAACGGCGTCGAGCGCCTTGGCGTGACGGCGGACGCCCTCGATCCGGTCGGCCAGGATCTCGTCTTTAGAAGCCCCGGTGAGACGGACCAGTTCTCCGAGGTGGGGGGTCACGATCGGCAGCGTCCCCGCATGTCTGAAGGGCTTGCCGCCTGCAAAGGCGTTCAGGCCGTCGGCATCGACGACGAGCGGCTTCCCGATCTTGGAGACGAGAGTCCGCACGAGGTCCGAGGTCTCCTCGACCCGGGAGAGGCCGGGGCCGACGACGACCGCGGATGCGGACTCGACCATCTCGAGGATGGCGGCCTCGGCGCCTCGGGCCAGGGTCCCCTGGGGCGTGTCGGGCACCGGCCGCGTCATGGTCTCGGTCAGCTTGATCTCGAGAATCGGGTTGAGCCGTTCGGGGACACAAAGGGTGGTCAGGCCCGCGCCGGTCCGGAGCGCCGCCTCGGAGGCCAGTGCGGCCGCGCCCGTCATCCCCGTGGAGCCGGCCACGAGAACCAGGTGGCCGCACGTCCACTTGTGGGCGTCCAGGGCCCGGACCGGAAGGAGCCTTCCGAGCCCGCCGCCCTCCGAACACTCGACCTGGATTCCCTCCTCCTCGATCGCGATCGCCGGGAACCCGATCCCGTCCACCGCCAGCCGTCCCACGTTCTCTCTTCCCGGCATCAAGAAATGCCCCCTCTTGGGGAGACCGAACGTCACGGTGGCCTCGGCCCGGACGCAGGATCCCAGGACCTGCCCGGTGTCCGCATCCAGCCCGGAGGGGCCGTCGACGGCGACCACGTGCCGCGCTGCGCGATTCATGAGCTCGATGGCCTCGCGCGCGACGCCCCGCACTTCCCCCGAGATTCCAGTCCCCAGGACGGCGTCGATGACGACGTCCACGGCGGCGATCCGCCCGGTCTCGGCCTCGAGGGCTTCGGCGGTGAGGGCCCGGATCACGGGCACGTGTACGGACAGCGCTCGCCGGTGGTTGACCGACGCATCGGCCGTCAGCGACCCCACGTCCGCGATGAGGATCACGCTCGCATCGGCCCCTCTCTCTTTGAGGATCCGGGCGGCCACGAATCCGTCCCCGCCGTTGTTGCCCCGGCCGCAGACGGCCACCACCCGACGGCCGGCGATGCTCCCCATCCGCTCCCCGACCACCCGGGCGACCGCCCGCCCGGCCCGCTCCATCAGATCGATCCCCGGGATTCCCATCCCCTGGATGGCCCGGCGGTCTATGGACTGCATCTCTGCGGCTGTCGAGACCTTCATGCCCTCACTCCCCATCGCCGATGAGCACGCACGCGGCCGCGTGCTCCCGGGTGTGCGTCAGACTGACACTGAGCGATCTTCCCTCCAACCAACCCGCCCGAACCGCGACCCGCAGGGACGGCGGCCCCGTTTCCCCGCGCACGACTTCCACGTCCTGGAAGGCCACGCGGCCGCCCCCGGCGCCCGAGAGCGCCTTGACGAAGGCCTCCTTCGCGGCGAACCTGGCCGCCAGGGAAGGGTAGGGATTGCTCTTCTTGAGGCAGTAGGAGATTTCTTCCGGCGTGTAGATCCGGGTCAGGAACCGGTCGCCCCATCGATCCACGGCCCGGGCGATTCGCGCGACCTCCACCAGATCGATGCCCACCGATCCTCCACCCATCACTCGGGCTTACCCTCCACCCCCTCACCCGAGGGCTCGGGCGTCGCCGCGGCTCGGTTCTCCCGATCCACGATGTCCAGCAGTTCGGAGATGTCCTCGATCTCGTAGTCGGCGCCCGAGCGGACCGTCCCGAAGGTGTCCCCGTAGCGCGCGAACACCGTCTTGATGCCCAGCCGAGCTGCGCCCGCCATGTCTCTCTCGGGCCAGTCCCCCACCATGAGGACCTCGTGGGGGTCGACCCCGAGCAGCTGGAGCGCGCGGTCGAAGGGCGCCCGGGCGGGTTTGAGCTCGCCCGTGTCCTCGAAGGTGACCACGCAGTCGAAGATCTGGTGGAGCTGCAGATAGCAGAGTCGAAGCCAGGCCTGTTGGGCGGGCGCGTCGGAGATCACACAGAGCCGGACCCCGCGCTTGGCCAGCTCGACCAGAGTGAGACTCACGTGGGGATAGGCGACCAGGGCCGCCTCGCGGGCCCGCCGGTAGGCCACAATCCCCGCGGCCAGGATGCGGTGGTCGATGTACCCGAGTTCGTCGTGCAGGAACCGGTCGAACACCCTCTGGTACTCGATCCCCTCGCGGTCGTAAATCTGGTACAGCTTGTCGCTGGCGACTTCTCTCGGCAGATCCAGGCCCGAGTCGATCATGGCGTCGATGGCCGCCTCGATCGCCCGCTCCTTCATCCTGACGAAATCGGTGAGCGTGTTGTCCAGGTCGAAAATGACGGCCTTGATCATGGCGTTCTCCCTGGCAACTGAACTGCTGCGGGTCGGGAGTCTTCGGCCGCCACGCTGCCGGGGCGAAGGACGGCATCCGCCCCGAACCGTCCGGGCTTCGAGTACCGGACGCCCCGGCGGGGAAGGCCACACGGTCCCGCCGCCCGGGGGCGCGTCCTACAGGAGTGACTATTTCATCGAGTGGCCGATGGCTTTGCCGAGGCTGATCTCTCCGTTGTCGATTCTGAGGTTGAACCCGCAATCCGGGCTGGAACAAACCCACGCCTTGTAGGTGATCGGAGCGCCGTCTCGACCGTAGTCCGACAGAGGAACCAACACCCCGGCGTTGCATTTCAGGCACTTCGGGAAGCTACTCTCCATGTTTCCGACATCCCCCCCCTCTTCCTGTGAACCAGGTCCTTCGCGGCTCGTGGCCGGCTCGCCAGAGCGGCCCGGCGCACGCTCCCCCGACGCCGACGAGCCTTCCGCCCGCCGGCCGCCCCATGGCCACAACGTCACACTCTTTCCCCGATGCAGGTCGCCCGCCGAGCGCTCCCTCCACACACCCCCGGCCGAGTTGTCACACCGCGGGAGGTGGGCCATCCGAAGGGATTCGAGCGACTCCCCCGCACGACCCTTGCTCTATCTGGCGTGAAAAAAGAAATGCCCCGGGCAAGCCCCACCGCGTCCCGTCGACCTCCTCCGGAGCCAGCGACTGAAGGAATGAGTTCCAGACTCCCGCCCAACCAGCACCCCCCGCGACATCCCAACATCATCCCATCCCCCACTCACGAACCTCTCCACCCCGACATCCAGCCCCCAACCGACCAAACCATACCAAAACGACATTCCCAAGTCAACCGCTTTCTGGCTTGCAACCACGGCTTCCGCGTACCCCGGCCCTCGGAGTGGGATCGGAACCCCTCCCGCGGGGTCGGTGTTTCAGCTCTTGACACGAGACCCGCGGAGCTCTATATTCTAGTAGAGGATCAAAAAGGCCCGTTTAGTCCAGAAGGGGAAAGTTATGAGACTGACACGCAAGGCGGACTACGGACTTCGTGCTCTCTACTACATGGCGTGCCAGTCGCCCGAGAGGTTCACCCCGGTCGAGGAGATCGGACGGACTCAGAAAATCCCCGGGGGATTCCTGGCGAAGGTCCTCAACGAGCTCGTCCGGGGCGGGTTGCTCGAATCCCGCCGCGGTCAGGATGGGGGGCTCCGGCTCGCCCGACCGGCGTCGGAGATCACGCTGCTCGACGTGATCCGGTTGCTCGAGGGTCCCTTGGCGATCAACGAATGTGTGGGTGAAAACCCCTGCTGTACGTGGGCGCCGACCTGCCCTATGAGGCGGGTGTGGCAGAATCTACAAGAGACGATCGAGACGCGCCTGGCTCGGGTGAACCTGGCCCGCCTGGCACGCAACGATCATGTCCCCGGTAGAGTTCCATCGAGATAGATTCATGCAGCGCGGGTGGGGACTGGAGAGGCGGTGTTTGATGTCCGGGAAGCGAATCGAGGTTTGGCTCCAGAGATTCCAGTCGAGCAAGACTTGGCTCTCTAAGCGATACAGTCCCGAGCGCATTCAGGGCGCGCTCGAAGAGTGGGTTGAGGTGTTCGAGATCGAGGCCGGGGCCCAGGGCGTTCCGATCGACAACATCGAGCCGCTCGAGTACTTCCGGCCCTCGTACCTGCGGCTCTCTCAGGGGCCGAAGCGTCGACTCCAGCTGAGAACCCGCGCGCGGGCGGCCGTTCGTCGGATCAGCAAGCGGAAGCTCCTCGAGCACGTCCGCCGAGTGGCCGGCAACGAGGCCTTCGACGCGGCTCGGCTGGAGAAGTGGAGCCACGAGCGGATCGTGTCGCGCTTCGCCGCATGGGAGAAGGCCCTACGGGCGGCCCTCCCGGACCTGTCGGAGGACGACGTGTTCCGGCACTTCCGCCTGCGCTACCTCTACCTGCCCGAGGACCGCTTCCACAACGAAGCCGTTCCCCTCGGGATCAAGAATGCACAGGACCTCCACGGGCGCCTCACGGCCCTCAAGGGGCTGGGGATCGACCCCCAGCATCCGGAGTACGAGCGCTGGCTTTCTCTGGCGCACTGGCAATTCTGGCGCAAGGCCAGGATGCTTCGCGGCGCCGCCGATCGGTTCGGGGACCTTACGCTGGGTTTCCCGCCGACTTCGGAGAGCCTCAACCAAAGGGACTACCACCGGTATCTCAGCGTGTGCGCCAACGGGGATGAGCCCAACCGCTACGAGGAGGCGATCTACAAGCTTCTCCTCTATTTCGGAGGCGTGACGGAGCATCAGCTCGGGCAGATCCTGTCCCTCACCCCGAAGGCGGGGCCGTGGAGATCGTTCGATGTCGAGCCGGCGCTGGCCCGGCTCGTGGAGTTGGGACTGGTCGAGGAGCAGAACCATGAGGCACAGCCCTGGTACCAGCCTTCCCGGAGCATCCATACCGAGCTGATCCTCGAAACCTGGCTGCAGAAGCTGAGGGGCAGGATCAAGATCGGGACCCGCGAGGCGCTGGACTACCTGCCCTCCGGTTACCAGCGGCACCAGGTCAACGTGATTGCCCGTCGAGACATCCCCCGGGCGACCGAGAGGATCATGCGCGACCGCCGGCGCCTGGTGACCGAAATGGGCATCGACCGCAACGATCCGCGCTACGGGAACCTGATCGCCCGCGGTCGCCGCGACATCGAGTCGATGGTCGAGGACTACCGCCGCGTCGTCGAGAGATTCGAGCGGGGCGACCTCCACGTGTCGCACGATCTGGAGAATCAGCTGAACATCTTCTTCGACGAGGATCTTAAGCCCGACGACCGAGACGTCTTCATCCTGGTCGTGAATCTGGGCAGGGCGTCGATGGGCCAGATCTCCAAGATCCTGCGCCGGCACGGGGGCTCCCGGAGGGGGTTCGCGCTCAAGTCCTCGCTCAAGCGCCTGTGCGCCGTCGAGCTGTTCTTTGAGGACAAGGACGGCCTCTACACCCTTCACCCGTCCCTCGAGGACCTGGGAAGCACCGAGGACGCGGGGTGGTCGGACCTGACCCGGGTGGTCGGACTGCTGTAGTCCGCTGTGGACCGCGCGCCCCAAGGACGCTTGAACGTTCGGGCCCGACCGCCATCTCCGGGGAGATTTCCCTGGACATGCGAGGCCGGGCCCCTATGCTGACGGCGACGGGACTGCTGCCGATGACACACGAGGGATCCAGAACCCGGAGGATGGCCGCGGCCCTGGCCGGCTGTTTGATCCTGGCCGGATGCGGCGCGCCCGCTCCACCACCGCCGCTCGAACCCCGGCCCGCCTACGTCCTGGAGGGGAAAATCTACGACGGCCGGGAGCGGCCGGTGTCCGGGATTACGGTCCACGTGTTCCCGGTCGGCGAGGCCGAGCCCATCGGCTCGACGCGGAGCGATTCGACCGGGACATACCGGATCGAGGTCGACCACGACCTCCCGCCCGGCCGGCTGCTCGTCCTTGTCAACTCCAACCGCCACGTTCACCACGACGGCCGGTTCATGCCCATGATGGACCGCCTCTCGCCGCCGGAAACGGCCATCCCCCAGCGCCGCCTCTTCTACCTGACGCCGTCGAGCGACGTCCAACCCCCGAGGGACGCCGACCTGTACGTGATCAAACCGCTGTGTAACGTGCGCTCGGCGCCCGACACCGAGAGCGCGGTCGTGGCTCAGGTCAAGAAGGGGCAGGCCGTCCGGTACCTGGAGCGGGTCGGAGACTGGTACTGGGTCGAGCTCCGGGACGGTACAAGGGGGTGGATCCACCGGATGCTGGTGACCACGCCCGACCACCGCATGCCGGAATGATCCGGGCAGGTTCCCCGCGCCCAATGCCGAAAGACTGAACCACGAAGCCCACAGGGAACACGAAGAAACCCTGGGTGGGTCTTCGGGGCGGATCGCAGATCCGTCCCGATGAGAACCCCCTTCGTTTCCTTCGTGTGCTCGGTGGTGAATGGCTTTTGGCTCGCCTTGTCCCCAGCTCGCCCAGGCGGCTCTGTTAGTCGGTGTCCCTCGGCTGGAACTCGAAGTCCACGGTACCGCCGCTTCTGAGGACTCCGACCACCTCTCGAATGTCTTCCAGATCAGGCTTCAGCCTGAGCGCGGTCTCGAAGAACCCGAGCGCCGCCTCGGGCATGCCGACTCTCAAATACGCCATGCCCAGGTAGATGTACGCGTTGACGAGGTTCGGGCTCTTCTTCACCGCCTCGGCCAGGGACCGGACGGCGTTCTCCGTGTCGCCGGCTTCCAGAAAGGCCGTGCCGGCCTCGAAGTCGTAGCTCGCGTTGGGGTCGATCCGGGCCGCCCGCTGAAACTCGACCGCGGCCTCCCCGGGCCGGTTCTGCTTGAGGTAGTACCCCCCCAGCTCGTGGATCGCGTAGGCATGACCGTAGTTCCCCCATCCCTCCTGAGTTTCCACCAAGCGCGTGAAGCGGGCCAGACTCGACCCCTCGCCCGCGTTCACCCACACCCAGGGGATCGTGTGGAACAGGTTCGCTCCTACAAGGAGCGCCACGGCCCCGCGGCGGTACCGCCCGGATACCCCCCCGAGAGCGCCCAGCGCCAGCGTCCCCGCAAGCAGCGTGTACAGCAGCGCGGCGCACGCGAAGATGTCCCAGTCCCTCGGCGCGCCGAGGTCGGAACCCCACACGCACGACAGGAGAAGCCACGGAACCGCGCCGAGGCTCAGGAATCGCACCCAGCGATCGCCCATTGCGCGCCTACGCAGGTGGTTGGGCAGCAGGGCCACCAGGATGAGCACGCCGACCGGAGAGAGAAGGAGATGCTGATTCAGAACGTTGACCCAGTGGAGTCCGGAGAACAGGGTGTAGGTACGCCTCAAAGGATTGCCCCCCGCCGAGGTGAGGGGAACCCACAGACTCTGTCCTCCCTCCACGACCCCGTGCCCCCGGAGAAGATGCGCGCACACCGCCACCGCCGCGCCGCCCAGAACCACCGCCAG
>Ga0180437_10007742_pt1 | contig 13883 bp, 8 predicted proteins | sample SS_ome_4_FD_132410 | JGI IMG/M metagenome (GOLD analysis project Ga0180437, IMG submission 132410) | Hypersaline lake sediment archaeal communities from the Salton Sea, California, USA - SS_3_D_1 metaG | ecosystem: Environmental > Aquatic > Non-marine Saline and Alkaline > Hypersaline > Sediment...
AATATTCTGATCATGAGAGCTTTCAACAAGTTACGGGAAATGCTTTCTACTCATGAGGACCTGAGGAGAAAAGTCGAAGCTATGGAAAAGAAATATGACCGTCAGTTTAAGGTTGTATTTGATGCTATAAAGCAACTCATCGATATTGAGAGTAAGCCGAAAAGAAAAATTTACCCCGTTAAACTTATTTCACCGCCATCAACGAGGCTACATTATGAAAATAGAGCGGCAACTTTGTAACTACCTCATGTTGTTCATGTCATTTAACTGGGGTTGGCTTTGAGGTCAAGGACCCAAAGCTCGGTATGGTAAAAAAGGGGGAGAGAAACAGTAAATTTAGAACCCTACCAGAAAAACGGCAGGTAAACCCTGAACCTTGAACGGTGAACCTTTACCCCGTGAAATTGCGAAGCAAAGGTTCAAAAGAACCTATTTCACTGGGGAGCTAAAAATAGTGGAGCTTTTTTACGTCTATTTGTGTGGAGCCCCACGGGAAATCCCGTGGCGCCACTTGGTTCCACAGATTCGCTTCGCGAACTGCTGGACTTAGTGGCACGACATCCCGGCCATAATCCGACCAAAATTCCGAACACAAAAAGTCGGGACTGGATTAAAGCCGTGGCTTTCTGCAGTCGGGGTAAATGACACGTGCTGTTAACCAAGAAAAACTGAACATGAGTCAAGAGCAGATTTATCCCGTGGAATTCTTGCCCGCTCGTGCCTTGAAATGGCAGGCGGGCGAAGACTATTCCACTGGGACTTGACCCGTAGAGACCGGTATACTAGGGGGGTTTATTTTCTGCCTAATTCGGCCTTTAATGTGCACTTGGATCATAAAAATTACTCAAAAATATTTTTATTTCATAACTTGAAGTTTTCATTAGTTTATGTAAATTTACATTACAGTAATTAAAAATTTGTTTATCCAGATAAAAAGGTTTTGTTAAATTAAGGAAGATTTTCATCTGGAAGGGTTCAATAAGATTAAACTAAAAGAACTGCTTGCTTATAGACATTGTTATTTTGGAAAGTGAGCTATGTCTGCATATGAAAAGGTAAGAAAGGACAGCGACTGGGGATATCCACTGACATGCTATATAGTGGGTGGGAGTCTCTTGGGATATCTTTTTTTTAGCACATTTGTCTTAATAGTTGTTCATTTGGATTTGTTTACAATTTTTGCGAAAGCAAAGCTGCTCAGGGCTCACATCATGTGTGGGTCCTTTGGAATGATTGGAGCAACAATTGCTTCAATTCGTAAATTTTACAGAGTAATTATAACAGAAAGCACGGCCAAAGTGAGTGGAGATCCCATACAGCCAATGAAATGGGGACTAGGATGGGTATACTATTATCTAACTCGTCCAATATTGGGTTCCTTTCTTGGAGCGCTTTGCTTTACATTGAGTTTTATTGGATTTCAGATATTAGCGGAACCGGCCTCCTTGCAGATATCAAGTGAGGGTAGGTATCTTCTGTATGCACTTTCATTCATTTCTGGATTTGCGGTCAGTAATGTCCTAGATAGACTCGGTGAACTCGCTGAGCAAATCTTCCAGACCAAGGGTAAAACATATTGAAGATAAGGAAATATACAAATGTCCACCAAAGAGTACGGATGTTTTTTCTGCGACGGTAAGTCAACTGACCCTAAAGATCACTGCCCCAAATGTAGTCGCCCTATAGATATTAGTGAAGAATTGCGTAAATTGCAGATTAATGACTACAAACCAATAGGTATATTAGGCAGAGGCTTTTATGGGTGGTCGCTTAAAGCTGAAGATTATTATCAGCCTTTTGCCATTAAAATCATCCCCACACATCGTTTGAAGAAAGATTCTCTAGATAACAATGAGGCCCGTGCACTTGCCGCATGCTCACCCCATCGCAATATCGCAAGATTTTGGCGACAAATAACAATACCAGTAGAGATATTAGGGCAAACGATAACAGTATTATGTTTAGTGTTCGATTTCGTTGATAATGCTAAACCGCTAAGTAAGATAGTCGTAGACAATAATTTTAAACCAACTAGAGGAGATGTTGTTGATATACTCTCAGGTATTGCTAGCGGACTAGCAAGAATGCATTCAAGAGGGCTTTGGCACGACGACTTTCATGATGACAATATTTTGGTGAGAACTGTGAGCCCTGATGAAAATTTGCCAGGAAGGTATGAATCGAAACTGATTGATTTCGGTTCAGCCAAAGAAATAAGAATCGGAGAACCTGAATCCCTTGACCGAAGCGATTATCTTTATTTAAGCAAACATATTTTTAACCTCAGTGCAAAATTTGAGCTCTCTAATCAAGAAACATTTAATCCTGTGGATCGCTCATTCGTAAGTCTGTTGCGACGACTGGCAACCAGATTATCCGACCGAAATATTTCAAGGAGGAATCTTGAGCCCTCCGAAGTTGTTGTACAGATTCAGAATGCCCTTGAAGAAACTTTAGCCGGATATGATTTTCCACCTTTCAAAGAAATGTTAGTGCAGTCAAAAATATCATTAAGTGAGCCGCTAGTGAATACTAATGCCATTAACCTCGCTCCACAAGACATAGCTTTGTTATTCATAGATCCTTTAGGCTGGATTGATAGAATAGAAAAATCGGAACCAGTCATTGTTGTTGGACCACGTGGTTGTGGGAAAACGATGCTCCTGCGTTACTTATCCATTTCGAGCCAGGTTTGGCCTAGATCCGGCGAGACTTCACGAGAAAATGTTGCAAAACGTTTAGAAGCCGAGAATCACATAGGATTCTTGCTTAGCCTTGGGCTACTACGCACGCCATTTTTACGTTCATCATATAAAAAACTCGAAATTGCTGATGAAGCATTAGCTGAGGATTTTTGCCGAGAATTCATTAATTCACAGTTCACATATGAAATATTGCGGACTCTTAATTGGCTTCAAACTGAAAATCTTGGCAACATTGACAAAGAGGACCTTAAGCCTCTAATTTTCTTAATATACAATCTAATGGGGATTGATAAACAAAAGATTAGAAATGGAGCAAGTCTAGATAATATTATTGGGATAATAGAGCACAGAACTATGGAGCTTTCCAATCTTTCTGACCCATTATCATATAAGCCGACGAATCTCTGTGGCGATGATACGTTGTTTCGGCTAGCCAAGGCAATTATATCTATTCCATGGGCAAAAACAAAAGACGTTTGGTTCCTTTTGGATGACTACAGTCCGACAGTCCTGCCGCAACTAACAATACGCTCTTATAATCCAGTACTTTTCAGATTATCAAGTGAAGTAAAAATCAAAATGAGTAGTGAAGGTGATGGACCTATATTTGAAGACACATTGGGTCGAAAATATAAAGAAGGACGAGAGCTCACCAAAGTCAACCTTGGGGAGGTCTATTTTCAAAACGATGAAAAGACTTGCCGTGAATTTTTTGAACAAATATTAGAGCAAAGGTTTAAAGAAACCGGAAAGGCGAGCTTGGAAAAACTAAAAGAGATGTTAGGAGAGCATGAATATGATAATAACTTTGGTAGATATATTTATGAAAAAAAGAGGCCTGGTGATTCAAGATTCTATGGATTCTGTTTGATTTGCCGTCTTTGCTCAGGCGATGTAAGCTATATAATTGAATTACTTAATGAAATAACAAAAACCCGTTGGGGTCAATCTAAGAGAATTTTAATAAAGGAGCAAGACGAAATTACTAAAAGGTTTGCGCAAAGACAGTTGGCTGACCTCCGGTCTACTGCACAGTATGGCCCACGGCTTTACCAATTTGCGGAAAGTCTTGGTAACTTGCTCAAGCAATATCTTTTGGATTCAAAAGACAAAAATCGTGCAGATGAACGCTTGCGAATTGAAATCGAAGGCAAATGGGAGCTTTCTGACCCCGCTCAAGAAATGCATGATCAACTCCTTAGACACAGCGTTCTTATCCCAGGGGGGGCTGGAAAGAGCAAAAAGGGTTTGCCAACACGTAAACTTTATTTTCGTCGTCTTTTTGCACCTTGTTTTCCTTTTAGCCCCAATCGAAGAGGTTGTGTTCGCTTGACATGGCAAGAATATGAAGGTTGGTTGTTAGATCCAAACAAAATTTGGAGGAAGCCTCCTGAGAATCTTTCTCTATTAAAAGGGCTTTTGCCATGAATTACCACAGTTATGAAGAAGAGCATTGTGCCGAATATTTGAGCAGATCTGAAGATGAACATTATTTCGAAGATTGGGATTTTACACATAACAATGATTTTGGTTTAGTATTAACCGAAGGATTTGAAGAGCGTACTTTGGGTATTCTTGAAAAGATTGGAAAGTCTAAAATAAATTTACCAGCCATTGCCATTGGAAGATATGTACCTGATATTGATAGCAACAGAATATACCGAGCTAGACTTGAAGAACTCGCAGAACTCATATCGAAAGGGAATTGGCGTGTTTTCGCAAATTATAATGATGGGAGATGGGTCAGCGATGCCATTAATTTCGTTGGAACTGATTCTGTCCTCTTAGATATTACTAGTATATCTAATCGCGGTTTGTTTGGTGCATTTGATGCTGCATCAATGAGCGGGAAAAAGATATTCATCGGGTATACAGAGGCAGGCCAATATTGGCCTAAGAGGGGGGATTGGCAGCAATTAAAAGAGGAGATTTTTAACAGCTCAAGCATTGCTGAAATAGTTGATAAAAAACCGTGGCTTTTTGGATATGAACATCATGTTGAACTTATTCCTGGCCATGAAGGTCGTGATTCTGCTGGCTGTCGGCGGGCTTTAGTTGGTTTTTTGGCTTATAAATGTGCTCGTCTCGGCTCAATTTTAGGCAAAGAAGACTATTCAGAATTTTTTTTTATTGCTGGGCGTCCTCGGCTAGAAGAGAATTCTTGGCGCTTGGAAGCCCTGAAAGATATCAACGAGCCGATTACAAAAGATAGAAAGGTGATAGAAATAAGAACTTTTAAATATAGAAAATGCTTTGAAAGGCTTACCTCATTGTTATTTCAAGATGACTCATTGTTTTTAAAGTATAATGTGCATTTAGCGATCCTGGGTTCAAAGTTGCAGACCGCGGCGTGTTGGGCATTGTCTAGTATATTAACACCGATAACAGTTGTAACGAGCATTCCTGCTCAATATTTTCCAGCATCATTTAGCGAGGGAGTAGGCGTCTCGTGGTTTTTTAGATTGACAATCCCCTAAATTCCCAACACGAATGGTTCTCGTCTTATATTAAATGTGTGCATATTAAACCATATATCAAGGCAAAGATGTTTTGTCGTTTTATGATCCTAAAGAAAAAAAAAGGAAACCAGATATATCGCGTGAGGCATTAGCGCGCCGTATTAAAACAAAACTTAGCAAACATCTAATTGAAATAGGATTCATAAAAAGCTCCAGCGGAAAATACATAATCCCAAGCATTGATAAGGATTCCATTAGGCTAATTCATTCTTCCCAACGCAGAGAAAAGCTAATACAGTCAAAAAAATTCCTGAATAAGAATTATTCGGTTCTCATTGAATATTTTGCTTCAGGCAAAGAAATCTCACCAAAAAAAATTTCTCCGAGAATCGAACTAGTTGTCTCTGGTACGATGCAAGCCAATCTTTTTCGACTTGCTAGTATGACTTGGAGTATACCTGTTTCTGGAGGATATGGAAGAAGGATGCGTTTCCTTGTCTGGGATGATAATAATGGGAAACTAATAGGGATATTTGCTTTAGGAGATCCGGTTTTTAATTTACGGGCCCGAGACATGGCCATTGGCTGGAATGCTTCTGATCGGAAAGAACGTCTTGCTAATGTCATGGACGCATATATTCTAGGCGCGGTTCCTCCATATAACATGCTCTTAAGTGGCAAACTTGTGGCTTGCGTAATTCGCACCAAGGAAGTGCATGATTTTTTCTCTGAACGTTATGGAAATTCCTGCGGAATTATTTCAGGCAAAAAAAAACACCCAAATTTAGTAATGGTGACCACTTCCTCCGCACTTGGAAAGTCCGCTATATATAACCGGCTTCGAATCAATGGCGTGCAATATTTTGAATCATTAGGTTATTCTTCAGGATTTGGGCATTTTCACATACCAAGTGAACTTTTTAATGAAATGCGCCAATATTTATCGTTGTGCGGACATGACTATTTTTCAAATAATCGATTTGGGAATGGTCCAAATTGGAAATTCAGGGCAATTCGAGCAACACTAGAGCTAATAAAAATGGATAGAAATCTTTTAAATCATGGTATTAACCGGGAGGTATTTGCATGTCGCTTGGCGAAAAACGCTGACTATGTACTGAGCGGGACGCAAAAAAAGCCTAATTATGATGAATTACTTTCAACGAATGAAGTCAGCGATCTAGCAATAGAACGATGGGTATGCCCTCGTGCTTTACGCCGACCAGAATTCGTTAACTGGCATCGTAATAACATAGAACAGTTACTTGTTTTGTAAAGCGCACCATCCTGATATGTATCATGGAATTGTATAAAGGGGGGCGTCTTTAACAACGGATCAGGCCTCCGTTTGACTTTTGTTAAGCCAGTAAGCCTTTCGGGGAATAATATGAAAGGGGATCAAGTCTGCCTTTGACTCTTTTTAAGTCAGTAATCATTCCTAGGAAGATTAATGAAGAGCTTTGAAGGAATTTAGCATGATCTATCTATTCTGTTCAGCCTTTAGACCACTTTATAAAAGAGATGCCCTCGAAAGCATTTGCTACCCCAGGGGGCATCTCTTTCGCTTCAGATACGAGAGGAAATATATAGATCCTAGAATCATAAAAAGCCCAAAAGATTTTGAGGGCAAAGAAGGTATTATAATATTCCTAGATACAGTTGGAAAGGCTAGGCGTAAGAAATTCGATTTTTTCCCGATTCGTAAAATCAGAACTGTTCGAATTTTTCCTCTAGGTCTGGCAATCTATATTGATTTCAAATTTGGCGATTTCGTAGACTATGGACCAGAAGACGACGACAATCGAAGAACGAAATGGTGTAGTTTTTTTCAAAATTTGTCGGACCGCCCTTGGCCACCCCCTAAAACATCTGGCCGGAAAGATGACGAACCGGAAGGATATTTCATGTTGTTCCATCCACAAAATAATCCGCACTTCCCTGTCGAAGGTACAGCAGGCCAAGAGACATGGGAAAATTTAGCCCGCAGACTTGATAGAACAAATGATTTAAAGGGCAGTACATTTCTACAGGTCCTTGGTTTCTATAAGATAAAGCGAAGGTATATTCTAGGAAGTCGATCAGAGGATCTTATAAAATCAAGAGATAACTCGTTCGATTCATTTTATCCGCTCCCCATGGGAAAAAGTGTAGTGTTAAAGCTGCTTTTATCAAGACCAGGATATGATAGCACCATCGGAGAAGACCGGCGTGTCCTGAAAGTGAAGCTGGGGAAAGAATCTTTCGCAGGAGTCTCAAAAGAAACAATTTACTTTGAAAGTCGGTATAATCAGGAACGTATAGTTTTAGTATGTAAACGGGTTTTTGATTCAGTCATGTCGACGATAGCGATCGACCAAGAAAATGAACCCTCCAGCGTTCAGTCACCTAAGCCATTTTTGTTGACGAGAATAGAAGTTCCAAAATATATTGTAGGTATTGTTGTATTAGGAGTAGTACTTGCAACCCTGTTATTGGGTTTCGATTCGGAATTGATCAAGCTAGTAGGCTCTTGGATTTTGCCTGCACATAAGGAATTTATTACAGAAAATGCGAAGGTTTTATCTGCTGTTGCAAAGTCGTCCGCTGCAATACCGATAGCCGTATCTGCCTATCTTGCTTTCCGTCGACTCCCATTAAAGTGACCTACAGGGAAAGGGTCAAGCTGCCTTTGACCCTTGTTAGATTAGCAAACGTTCCAGGAAATAGAAAGGGGTCAGGTCTGCTCTTGACTCATGCTAGTTTATGAAGCCACGCCCGGGGCGGGCAAATCCTCCAGACACATGGCGGGCAAGCGTTCCAGGAAATATGAAATGAAGGGCTTTGCCCCGACTTTTTGTAGACTGTATTAAGGTCGGGATGTCGTGTCAAGGGCAAGCCCCAGCACTCCATCGGCGTCACGAATAATGATTGGTTTGCTTTCTCTCCCCGCAGCCTGTGATTGATGCAGATCTTACCCATTGATTTTTCAATAATAGGTATTTTGTATCCGTTTTTTCTCCCTAACAATTCAGTCTTGACTTTTGTTTTCCTTGTGGCATCCTAAATACTAACAATTTTCAAAATTTCTAAGCTTTATTTTTCCTATGGAGAAACCCCTTAAAATGTCCATGCCATACTCCCGACAGGGCATTGATTGTTCTGTCGGGAGCCCACTTCTCAAGAGAGCTGTCCTGTAATAACATCCATGACAACGCGGTATGATCTTTGACAGTCATTGCATTCACATGACATTGTTGTGATTGGCTTGTCTGTTATAAGCCATGATGTTTGTTTCGGGCCTGTGGATGAGATTCAGTAATTAATCTCCGCAGCCCTTGGCAATATCTTATTTAGTACATGGAGGTGAGAAATGATTGCAGATAAATATCCATTTCTGGCTAATGAGAAGCAAAACATTCTGGGTGTGGAGATTGTCCGACTTGAGACCAAAAGGGCTACAATCCCCATTGTTGCAACCTCTGAAGCGAAACCTGGCCGAATTACAGTATTCTGGTGGAGCGTTGAAAATGGCAGATGGGAAAACTGGTCGCGTGAGGTGGAAGGCTTAAGGATGAGTGGTAGGACTATGAAGGATGCTGCAAGCTCTGAGTGGTCTAACCGAGTTGCAGTTGCGGCTGGCAGGGGAAATGCATTCATTGTTTATAAGCGCAAGGTCTCTTTGGATAAGGAGAACTCAGAAGAAGGTCTGCTGATGGACAGACTCGAGTGGGACGAGAACAGCAGCACTCTCTTGCCTAAGACAGAGGTTCCTATAAAAATCCCTGTCGGAGGTTTGATACCCCGCTTTCGTAGAACTGGGTATTACTTGTGGGCGGGTTTTGATCAAAGAAGTAACAAGCTGCTTATTCTCTTTCAATCGATAACTCGGCTGGTGCATACGGGCCCTCGTGATCGTTGGGCTTTCCATTTTGATATACCCATACATGACTATGAGTACTTTAATAAGACACTGAAAGGCTATCTGGAGCGGGATGTTAGCAAAAGGATCAAGTCAATGATTAAGAACGGGATCCTGCCAAGGATTTCGAATAGGGAAATACCGGAGAAGACAGATCTAACTCTGTTTTCTGCACAGCTTAATAATCTAACAATTGATTTCTCTAATCCCAATAGCTGGCACTGTCTCGGAGTAGATGAGGGCGGCTACCACTTTGATGCTTTATCTGAAGGTGGGAATCTATATTGCGTGTACAGAAAGGTGCCTTATGCATTAGAGATCGTTGATCCGGAAAGGTTAAGCACTGAAATTTCTGAACCCCAGGAGATTACTATTCCAGGTGATCCCAATAATGATGCCATTTACGCTCCGTTATATACCAAGAAAATCGTCCTGCCGACTGACAGGCCGGAGAATTTAATAGATGATGAAAGCTCGATTTCAGACATCCCAGGTGGTGAGCACCCACAGATCCAGAAAGCCAATCCTTTAGTCATTACGTGTGACCGCGTTAAAGATGGGTATATGCGGGTTACTCCATCTACTACCGGGTGTGGAGGAATTGAAACGCCAATACAATTGACACCGCAAATCAGGAGTTTCCAAAAGCTATACATCAGAGAGACCAGAACGGAGCCTCAATGGATCAGGAACAAGTTGCTCGAATTTAAGATGCAGCCTCGCAACTTGCACCCCAGAAACCAGAACAGATACATATTCAGTAGTACCACTGCGAGATATGCATTACTCAATGGTTTTACCCCCATTTACATGGTTGATTTTGTTGAGGGCGAACCGAAAGAGCCGGACGAAGCGAGTTTCCTGTGTCACAGTCAAGTGTGTCAGTCTGTTGCGGTTAGGAAGTACTTACTCTTCCCATCTGATAGCGTTGCTAACGCTCAACTTACGCATTTTCAAAATATTGATATCAATCACAGGCTCATTCCTAGTTCTTTAACTCCAGATGCTGATGAGGAAAATTCTCAGTTTGAGCCATTTGTCGTTAACAGCAACACCGCAGACAATACCTTGGGTGGAGCCTTTGTAGTTGATCGGAGCATGGGTAGGCTTGGATTCTACTCATACACTGACATGGGAGACGGCGGTTGTAGAGTTATTTATGATGAGCAGCTGCCACCTCCGGACCCTATTGCGGTAGATTCTGGAAGGAAGACTATGGATCCTACAACAGTTACGGGTCCACATGTGGGGGAGGACAAGTCAGTGATAATTGAAAAAGATGGCTGGTTCCCAGTAAAACTTCCAGGATATCATGTAGGGGTAGATGCCAACGCTGTATTGGCTTCACTTGTTTTGTTATTCTTCCTCGAAGAGGAAGAAAGAGATGAGCTACTGGACAGGCTTAAGCGAGATCCCGTATCTCCTGGCTCCATAGGCGCAGGTATTCAGCCAATCTTGGATTCACTTGTGTCTATTTACAAGCTATTGTACCCGGATGAAATCCAGACCGACACAATAGTGATAAATGAGGATAAGGCAATTTATATCGAAGAACAACTCGCAGCATTTCCGAATTTTCTACCTTCCGACATGTCACTTTTTGATACACTTTGGCGACCATATCAACAGATTGTTGATAAGATCAACGATGAGGACTCTGTCTACACTACTATCATTAGCCATTCGGTGATTACTCTGTCGAAGTACCAAATTGAGTACTTTCTTGAATATCCGGAAAGAGATCGTGTTGAAATAAAGATTCTAGATTTTCACGATACAGAAGCTCGATTTCTCGCTGAAGATTTTGGTCAAGGATCTATTGATTACAGGTTCAAGATAAAATACTTTTGCGATGAAATTCAGACTAGGGGGCCATTCAGTGACCTTTTGACAATCGAAAGTGTGGAGACAAATTTATACTACGGCCGTCGGTTTACACCGGGTATTCTGATGTCAGAGCAACGCCCTACAAGCTCTTTAACAGTTGGCTCATTTGCAGGCTCCCCTAATACTCTGGATCCACCAAAGGAACTTCTTGCAGAACAGGCTTCGGCACTTTGTATGAATCCGGTTGGGAATACCCAGCTTGTTGTACCTGAAGATGGTGTTAAGGTCAAAACGAAGATAACATTTTCTAACCTCATGTTTGATTTAATGATCTCGTTGTTGATAGGTGTTGGCCTAGCTGCCATTGCGGCTGCAGTCGTTGCTCTGATTGCAGAGGCGGGTGTTGCAGCTGCTACTCCCTTCGGATGGTGGCTTGCTTTGATCCTTATTGGTATCGCCATTTTTTTGTGTACAGTTGTAGCGCCTCCGCTTATACGCGGGAAAATCGAAAGGGAAATAAAGAGTAGACTTAACGATCCAGATATGAAGGAGGATATTGATGAAATGGGACTAATGACCTATGCAGGTGAAGGATTAGCAGAGGGTCTCGCTCAGATTATTTATGAAATGGAGGATATACAATTAGATGAAGAAGGCGTGCGTGGAAGAAATCGATTTAGGGACCAGTTCTGGCAAATGATTTTTGTGCAAGCTAACAAGTGTATAATACAGATAAGGAAATAGTAGTAAATAGGGATAGGAACGGATTAAATCTCGGTTTGATTTTATCTATTGAAAAGGAGAAAAAATGAGAAAAAGAGGGAAGGCGCCATATAAAGCAACCATCGGGCTGTTAATATTTCTCGGGTTAAGTGCCTGTGCCGCGATACCTAAAGAATCAGCTGATTTGTCGATTGAACTGGGCAAGCGGATCTCAGCACTCGAAACTGCAAACATGGCTCTGGTTAATAAGTACTTCAACGAAAAACGCAACCGCGTTGATAAATTCGTAGAAGAAGAATGGGTTCCAGAATTCGCAGCACAGTTTTTTGCAAATGAACAGATTGCGAATTTGTGGAACCAGATTGTCAGCTCTGGAAAGACTGCCGATCGTCTTGAGTTTATCGTAACTCTGGGCCCGAAGTTACAGGCAAAAATCAATACAAAACGATTAGAATTGATAAAGCCACTGGATGACGCAGAGCGGGTTATTGAAGAGCACTTGCGCGATAATTATGACCAGGCACGGGCTATCAACAACAGCGTTACCAGTTTCCTTATTTCATATGTGAAAGTTGCAGAGAATCAAAATCGTTATATGGAAATGCTGGGCTTGAAGGAGGAAAAGGTGACAGAAGTTCTCGATCAGGTCGATTCCGCAGTCGATTCTTTATTGGGCGCGGCCGAAAAGGTTGTCGACAGAGGTGAAAAGACAAAATTGTATTATAACAAGCTGAAAAATGCGATGGCGAAATTCAAGGAGAAAGGAGTAAAATAATGGCACCTAATTTTTCAGATATTGATATTGATGCGATCATCGACGATGCTGCACAAAAGACTGATGATAAGCTGGCAGGACAGATTTCTTCGTTAACGCGTATGACGGATGATGAGGTCAAAGACCTGTTTCCGACAGCAGCGGATGCGAAGAGGTTGGCAGAATTGATGCGGATTGTTAAGTCAGCGGAGACTCGGAATACAAAGATTACCAATATAGTCGATAACTCCGAGAAATTTGCGGGGGCAGTGTTGACCTTGTTGGATAAGTTTGTGTAGAGGGCCGGTCTAAGCAGCAGCCATTTTTAGTGTGGATACGGGTCAAATCTCCGTTTGACTCTTGTTATGTCCTTAAACGTTCTATTGGATACCAAATGAAGGGCTTTCCCCCGACTGCGGAAAGTAACGGCTTTAGTCACGACATTTTGTGATCGGAATTATGGTCGAGATGTCGTGCCACTCAGTACCGCCGTTCGCTAAGCGAATCGGCGAAACCATGTGATGCCACGGGTCGTTCGACCTGGAGGCTCTCGACAGGCTTGCCCGTGTGGCTCCACCGGCGTTACGGGTAGCGATTGGGGCGCATTTCTCGTCCAGCAGCCACTTTTACCTAAAACAGCTTTGAGCCAAAACAAGTAAATCTAATCGGAGATCAGGATTTGAATCGTAATTTTCCACTCCCCTGCGCGCTGAGCACATTCTCATTTCGGACCATATTAATCTTCATAAGGCACATATGTTAGTTTATGTAATAATTCTTGCATTTGGTAGCACTATATGCAAATATAGATGCTATGCGTAGCGATTTGAAAACAAGGACTTTTTGGCTTGGGGGCATTGAAAAAGGATGGCGACGTCCAGTCTTATGGCTCTCCGGGGTACGCCGCGTAGGCAAGACGTGCCTTTGTAAGAGTATCCCACATGTTGAATATTTTGATTGTGAACTTCCTAGGGTACGACGGTTGATGGAAGACCCCCATGGAATGGGTCAAGTCTCTGTTTGACTTTTGTTAAGTCAGTAAGCCTTACGGGAGATAATAAATGAAAGGCTTTACTCCGACCGCAGAAAGTCATGGCTTTAGTCCCGACCTTTTATGATCGGGATTACGGTCGGGATGTCGTGCCACTAAGTCCCACCGTTCGCGAAGCGAATCGGCGAAACTAAGTAAAAAGGGACAGGAGGTTTCTTTTTTTGGTAGATAGATAATAATTTTTTTCTATTCTATCCTTAGGGATGTAACCCTTTGATATCTTAATATATAACGTTGGTTCCAAAACGACTTAAACATATTTCTCTACACCTGGCAACTCATCAGATAACAACTAGGCAATTAACAGCAGAAGTGTTTATAACACCAAAGCACGCCACATCCGCACCAATTCATCTGCTTTACAGATATCGGCCAGACGTTCAAGAAAATCTTCCCAATCCTTTTTATTTCTAAACATCTTTCGACGCTCTATTCCCCGGATTATAACGTGATGAAAAACACCGGT
>Ga0180437_10007743_pt1 | contig 13881 bp, 11 predicted proteins | sample SS_ome_4_FD_132410 | JGI IMG/M metagenome (GOLD analysis project Ga0180437, IMG submission 132410) | Hypersaline lake sediment archaeal communities from the Salton Sea, California, USA - SS_3_D_1 metaG | ecosystem: Environmental > Aquatic > Non-marine Saline and Alkaline > Hypersaline >...
GCCTCCAGGTCTGCCAGTGCATCTGGCCAGTCTTCCATATCGGCTTCGTATACAGATATTGCAGTTGCAATATTCTGCAACTCGGACCTGGTGGCCTGTATCCTTGCCCTGTTCCTCAGAGCCAGGTAGCTGGGTATAGCTATACCGGTAAGCACAGCCAGTATGATGATTACTACCATCAATTCTACCAGTGTAAAACCTTTTTCCTTTCTGTAGATCCTGTTATAGAACCACTTCATTCTCATGCCTCCTTTTTATTATTATTTTTTGCTTGCATTAATTAATTATACCCATAATTAATTATTTTAGACATATATTTATAAATTTATTTTATGAATATATATCTAATTATGTTTTAAAGTATATATATAGTAATTATATATGTCAATAATAAATTATATATTTTTTAATATATTATTGTTTATTTTATTTTAATTATATAAATATATAAATATATATAATTTATATATTATCATTTTCGTTGATTATTGTCAGGAGACAGTAGCCTGCCGGCAGAGTCAGATAATTTCTTCTTTTATTTTTTCCAGCGAGTCTTTCAGGTTCCGGGAAACAGACCTCTGGGAGATACCCATTTTTTTGCCTATCTCCTCCTGGGAAAGCCCCAGTATATATTTCAGCACTATGATCTTTTTATTTATACCTTTTAACCTGTCTATGGCATCCCAGAGAAGGATCCTGTCTTCCATGACCAGCTCAAAGCTTTTTGGCGACCTTGACCTGATTATGCTTCTGTCAATAAGGTCATAGACATCATATGCTGAACCCATATCATCATTGCCATAAAAGGTCATCTCGCGGGCTTTCAGTATCTCGTCTACGCTCTCCACGGAGACGTTTATACCTTCGGATATCTCTTCCTTGGTGGGATATCTTCCGTTTTTGGACTCAAAATCTACTATGAACCTGGAGAAAATAGTGTTTAGCTTTTGCAGCCACCTGGGAAAGTTTATGAGGTTGTTGTCCCTGATATAATGCTGTATCTCGCCTTTTATACAGTAATAGGCAAAAGTGGAGAATTTATTCTTCTGATCTACATCGAACCTGTTTATAGCTACTATAAGGCCGGTGTATGCTATCTGCAGGAGGTCTTCCAGGGGATGCCTGCAGCTTCTATATGCATTGGCGATCTTAAAGACGATCCTTTTGTTTCTTTTGACAATAGCCTCCAGGACATCCGGGCTGTTGGCTTTTTTATACTGTGTTATAAGCTCTTCTATGGGGATTTCTTTTGACCTGATATTATTCATTGTTATTTTATAGATTTTTTATTACATAGCCTGGTATACATTAAACAGGGGAAGATACATGGAAATGACAATGGTACCCACCAGCAGGGCTACCACCAGAAGCATCATGGGCTCCAGTATGGTAAGCATTATCTCTATCGAATTCTCAACTTCTGCATCATAAAAATCAGATAGCTTTACCAGGTTCGTATCCAGTGTACCGGTCTTCTCCCCCACTGCTGTCATCTGCACCATCATGGGAGGGAAGATGCTGTACTGCGCCATGGGGGTGGAGATATTCTCACCCTTGCGGATGTTTTCCTTTATCTCGGATATGGCATTATCTATAAGTACATTGTCGGTTACACCTCTGACGATATCAAGGGCGGAAAGTATGGGCACTCCGGCTGCCATCAGGGTGCCCAGATAGCGGGCAAACCTGGAAAGAGCCATTTTTTTAATAATATCCCCCATTTTTGGTATATTGATCCTTATGGTGTCAATAGTCCGGGCACCATTGGGTGTACGCCTGTACCACCTGAAAAGGAACCTCCCCCCTACAGCTATTATGATCACTATAAGATAGAAGAATATATTGGTGAACAGGTCACCTACCCATATGACTGCCCTGGTCATGGCAGGAAGCTGGACACCAAGGTCATCATATATATCCTTGAATGTAGGTACCAGGAAGATGATTATTACCAGGGTGATGACAACAGCAAAACCAAGCACGAATTTCGGATAGGCTGTCTTGTTCCTTACCTGGAGCCTCACTTTTTCATCTTTTTCCAGGAATGTTGCCAGGTTATCCATAGACTGGTCCAGGACCCCGCCTGTCTCTCCTGCCCTTATAAGGCTTATATAAAGCCTGGAAAATAACCTGTGCTTGTCCATGGCCTCAGAAAGGCTGTGTCCTGACTCTATATCCACTCTGACCTGGGAGATTATATTCCTGAACTTCTCGCTGGTAGTCTGGTTTTCCAGCACCACCAGGGATTCTATGAGAGACATACCCGACGATATCAGGGTGGAAAACTGCCTGGTAAATACCACCAGGTCCCTGGTCCTTATCCTGTCAAAAATAGATATATTCCGCTTGAGCCCGGCAGCTTTTTCATCCCTGGTCTTTTTTATATCCAGGACCAGCAGTCCCTTTTCCCTCAGGCTGGTGACCAGCGTGTCTTCGCTGGAAGCCTCCAGCGACCCGCTTAATACCTGGCCGCTCCTGTCTCTCGCTCTGTAATTAAATGTTGCCATATTTTATATGTTTTATGTAATTATAAACATTAAATAAGTTATAAACAATAAGCTTAATATATTTTTAATACTTTATTGGTCAGGCGATCATCCTCTGCAGCTCTTCCCGGCTGTGGCATTTTTCCATGCACACCTCCCTGGAGATCTTTCCCTGGCGGTATAGGTCTGCCAGGGACCTGTCCATAGTCATCATGCCTCTGTTTCCCCCTGCCTGTATGGCCGTATATACCTGATGCGCCTTCATCTCCCTGATCATATTGGATATACCGGGCGTTACAAACATCAGCTCAGTGGCTACCACCCTTCCGTCTTCGCGTATATTGGGAAGCAGCTGCTGTACCAGGACAGCTTTCAAGGTGGCGGCCAGCTGTGTCCTTATCTGCCTCTGCTGATAGGTGGGGAATATATCGATTATCCTGTCAATAGTCTGGGGAGCATCCTGGGTATGGAGTGTGGAAAATACAAGATGCCCTGTCTCGGCTGCCGTAAGCGCGCTGGATACAGTCTCCAGGTCCCTCATCTCTCCCACCATTATCACATCGGGGTCTTCCCTGAGAACGTTCCTCAGGGCTGAAGCAAAAGATACAGCATCAGCAAGTATCTCCCTCTGGCTTACAATACTCTGGTTGTGATTGAATAAATACTCTATGGGGTCTTCTATGGTAATTATATTTTCCCTCCTGCTCTGGTTTATCAGGCTGATGATGGCAGCCAGTGTGGTCGATTTACCGGAACCAGTCGGTCCGCAGACCAGTACCAGCCCCCTGGGATAGGTGGCAAATTCCTTTACCTGCAGGGGGAGATTGAGTTCCTCCACGGTGGGTATCTTCTTGGATATGAGTCGGAAGGCCCCGGCCAGCGTGCCCCTCTGGTAAAAGTAGTTGCATCTGAACCTTCCCTCACCGGGAATGGTATAGGAGAAGTCCAGTGACAGGTCTTTTTCCAGCCTGGCCTTCTGCTCTTGGTTCAGGACCTCAAGAAGTATTTCTCTGGATCTTTCCGCAGTCATGTCCCCGAACTTTGCCACTTTCTGCAGTACCCCGTGGATCCTTAAGAGCGGCGGCAGCACGCACACTATATGGACATCTGATGCGTCCCTCTGTATTCCCTCTCTGAGTATTTCATCTATCTTCATCCTGACTATTCCTTTCAACTTTCATTTTGTATGCAATCCTTAAGCAGCAAAGGTCTTATCTTACCAGTATCAGGTTTTATGGCAAACCATATATAAAAAGATGAAGCTGCCTGATTAATAAGCATGTCAAGACCGTCGATTATCCTGGCACCCTCTTTTTTTGCTTTTATGATGAGCCCGGTATCCAGGGGGTCATAAATGGTCTCAAATACTATCTTATCCTTAAAATCCCAGTCATCAGGCACAGGTATCATCCCTTTTAGTTTTCCGGCACCCATACCTATGGGTGTGCAGTTGCAGATCAGGTCTACTCCATATTCTTTCAGGGTCTCTCCGTACAGGTAGTCCAGCACTATTATCCTTCCATCATCCTCAAAAGCATTCTTTACCAGCTCTGCGTTTTCTTTGGTCCTGTTGAAGATATATATGGATGAGGCACCGCTTTTTAAAAAAGCAAACACGGCGCTCCGTGCTGCTCCTCCCGCTCCCAGTACCAGGCAATTCCTGTTTTCTATATTGTACCTCTTTTTTTTAAGGGAAAATATAAATCCGTCAATATCTGTATTATAACCGGTGGATTCTATGGCATCACCTTTTTCCTCGAAAATCACTGTATTTACCGATCTTGTCACCCTTGAGGACTCATCTTTCTTATCGACAAGGTTGAATACCCCCTCTTTAAAAGGCATGGTTATATTTAATCCGTAAATACCCAGGCTCCTGGCCCCTTCAAATGAATCTTTCAGCCTCTGTTCCGGAAATTCAAAAGTCACATACACGGCATCAATGCCGTTGCCGGCCATAAAGCGGTTCTGTATTATGGGTGAAAGGCTGTGCCTGGCAGGACTTCCCAGTAATGCCACCAGCCGGGTCTTTGAACTTATTTTCTTTTGTTGCATAACAGTTATTATGTTTTTTGTTACATTTCCTTCAGCTGCAGGACCGGTGATCTCAATATTTTATCTCAAAATCATTGTATTCTTTGACGTCGGGTATTTCTTCAATTACCGTATTGGTTATGACAGAAAAAGCCGGACCTTTTTTTACTTCATCCATAAACGACCTCAATTCTTCTTCATCACCCTGGCATACTATCTCTACTCTTCCGCCTGTTATGTTTTTGACATAACCCCTTACATCGTATTTATCAGCTACTGATACCGCAAAATACCTGAAGCCTACACCCTGCACCCTTCCTGAAAGCACGACATTATAAGTCTTAATATTTTCAACCATAATTTTATCAAAATAATTATTATAATAATAACAAATATTATATTCTTTTACAATTTTAAAAACTTTAAAACTTTTATTTAATTATTATTACTCTCCCTCCGCAGGATGGAATACCTGTTTATATTACTTAGTCCGTTTATAATCACCTTGTGGTTGGGATTAGCAACCGGGACCTCCTCCCCTGATACTGCATCTTTTATATGAAGGGCTTTTAATTTTACAGGTGCCTTTTCAGGCATAAGTATATCTAACTCGTCCCCTTTTTTTAACTGGTTTCTCACCATTATCACAGGCTCATCATACTTTTTATCCCATCCACTTACGGTACCGATAAAATCATATTTTTTTATATATCCCACGTTATCATTATTTTCCAGTTCTTTGCTGCTCCTGGAAAACATAAAACCCCTGGTAAAATTACGGTGGGAAGCCTTATCCAGTTCATCCATAAGGTATCTTATATTCTTTTTGGTAAAACTCCCGTCGCTTATAAGGTCAAGGGCTTTCCTGTAGACCCAGGTGACCAGGCTTACATAGCTTTCCGTCTTCATCCTTCCTTCTATCTTAATACTGTGCACACCCGATCCTACCAGGGTATCCAGCACAGGCAGCAGGCAAAGGTCCCTGGAATTATATATATAAGTGCCTTTTTTGTCCTGCTCCACGAGAAAGAAAAGATTGGGCCTTTCTTCTTCCATTAGATAATACTTCCACCTGCAGCTGTGGGCACACTCTCCCCGATTGGCATCCCGTCCCGTCATATACCTGGAGAGCATGCAGCGCCCCGAATATGAGATGCACAGAGCACCGTGGACAAAGACTTCTATTTCGATGGGGCTGTTCCTTATTATACTTTTCAGCCCCGCAAAAGATATTTCCCGGGCAATATTTACCCGGCTGGCGCCCATAGCAGCATAGGCCTTTACAGCAAGATGATTTGTGATATTGGATTGTGTACTGATATGTATCCCGGCAGAAGGGAGGGATTTTTTTAACAGGGGGACCAAGCCCGGGTCTGATATTATGATCCCGTCTATATCAAGGTCTTTTATCTTGTTCAAATATGATTCCAGGCCTTCAAGGTCTTCCTCATGGATAACCGCATTCAGGGCCAGATATATTCTTACTCCCTTTTGGTGGGCATATTTGATCCCCTTCTTTAATTCTCCTACCGTGAAATTGCCCCTTATGCTTCTGAGGTTATATCTCTTCCCACCCACATAAACGGCATCGGCTCCGTACTGGACAGCATATTTTAGTATGTCCAGGTTATTTGCCGGTACCAGGAGTTCTGGTATCCTTTTTTCAGCCAATTTGACCTTTCCCCCTGTAGATGCTGACAGCCAGGCCGTCATCTATATCTAATATGGAGGTATCAAACCCGTTTTGCCGGTCTGTCAAACTTATATATTCCATCAAACCTTTTATGCTGTTCTCAAAGTGTCCATCATAAATATCAGAAAAAATATTTCCCCTGCAGAAGATGTCATCAGCTATTAGTACCGTATTCTTCTTAAGGCTTCCTTTTAGTGCTGCCAGATATAGCGGATACTCGTGTTTTGCTCCATCGATGAATATGAGGTCATACCGCTCCTCCAGTAAAGGTATTATTTTAAGGGCATTGCCGCACAGGAACCTTGTACTGGCCTCCGGAAACCTGCTGCTTATGAATTTACCGGCATGTGACAGCCTTTGCCTGTTCATGTCGATCCCCGTATATTCGGCATCACCGGCCATACCCTTCAGGATAAAAAAAGTAGAGAAACCGCTTCCGCATCCTATCTCCAGTACCCTTTTAGGTTTTAGCAGCATCACAGCCAGCTGCAGGAAGTATCCTGTATTGGTATCGATAACGGGTATCTTCTCTGAAACAGCTTTATCCCGGATGCTTTTGATCAGGGTCCTCTGTATCAACAGGCTGTCTAAACTGTCATCTTGCATTTTCTATATTGTTCAGATGCTCATTATAGTCATCAGTAAATGAGTGTTCATGGGTCTGGCTGTCGGTCACCACAAAATAGAGGTAATCTACTTCTGCCGGTTCCAGGGCAGCCTTTATGGAGGCCAGCCCGGGGTTACATATGGGTGTGGGCGGCAGACCCGAATATATCCTGGTATTGTAGAGAGTGTCGGTCTCCAGGTCGGATTCCGTAAGCGGTTCGTCCCACTTCTTAAGATAATATGTCAGGGTGGCATCTATACCAAGTGCCATACCCAGATCCAGCCTGTTATGTATAACAGCTGAGATCAGCTCCCTCTCCTCGGGTATATAAGCTTCCCTCTCCACCATGGAAGCTATTATTAAAATATCATAACGGGAAAGATTTTTTTCCTCAGCACCGGTGTAGTCAAGGTCACCTGTCTCATAATGGTATTGTGCCAGCATCATGTCTATTATATCTGCTGCCCCGTATCCCATCAGGATTTCATATGTCTTGGGGAACAGGAAACCTTCCAGGCTTTCATATCCCAGAAGGTAATCGTATTGGTAATTTTCAATAAGGACTGCTTTTTCCATCTCTTCTGTGCCGATGAAAGATAATTCGGAACTGTACTTCTCCACAATATCGGTTACAGTGTATCCCTCAGGTATGGTAACATTATAAGTGACTACAGGGGGGCCTGCTGTCAGCTGCTCCAGGACAGTCCCATAATCAGACCCGGTCACCATGTCATAGATCCCGGGAGCGAGGTTCTTCTCTTTTTCCTTTTGCTGCACGAAAAGCCTGAACAGGAATGCATTATCCACCACACCTGCCTCTTCCAGTATCTCTGCTATCTGGGTAAGGTTCATACCTTCTTCGATCACTACCTGCACCTGCCGGCCGGCCGGTATGACCGTTTCCGGTCCGCCAGCATTTTCGACCGGGGTGCAGCAGCACAATATAAAAACAGGCAGAATAAAAATAATAAGTGATAAGACCAGTCTACCCTGCTTATTCATTTGCCGCCTTTTCTATGCTGGCTTTCCTGTCAAGATAGCTCTGGAGTATCAGGGCTGCGGAAAACTTGTCTTTCTGGGCTTTTATCTTTTTTCTGTCTACAGATGTATTTAAGGGCACCTTAGTGGTAAATCTTTCATCCTGGTAGACTACTTCCATCCCCATGGCCAGTATATTATCCCTGACAAATCTCAAGATCTTTTTTGCCTGGCTTCCCAATTCCCCTTTTAATGTATAGGGCACACCTATGACTATCTTTTCTACATTTTCCTTATCTATGATAGCCGCCAGGCCGGAACCAAATCTGTCATCATTGTCTATAATCGAATAAGGTATAGATATTTTTTTACCCTTATCACTCAGGGCAATCCCTATCCTCTTATCCCCTATGTCCATACCCATTATCTTCATATTAACCAGAAGTCAATTTTTCCCTGACCCTCTCAACAGCAAATCCGAGGGCACTGGAAAGGGAATCCCTGCGGGATCCTCCCAGCTGGGCAAAATCCTTCTTACCCCCGCCTCCACCTTTAATTATCTTGCCTACTTCACCGGCCAGGCTGCCGCAGTCTATCCCGGAAGACACCAGGTCTTCTGTGCAGGCAAGGACAAGTACCGGCTTGTCCTTATAGATGCTTCCCAGGGCTATAAATGTGCTCCTGTTTTTAAAATAGTCCTTGACACGGTCTGCCAGCATCCCCATGTCCTTTACCTCTATCTCTGACTTTATGCCCAGTTTTTCCAGGTCAAATGATACTATATTCTTTCCGTTTTCAGGTTTTATGTCTTTCAGATGCTTAAACAGCACCTCGGTGACTGTACCCTTCTTCAGGTCTTCCAGCTCTACCGCCATTTTCTGGTTTTTGTCCTTTAATTCTTTAACTGCTTCACCGGCCCTATCTTCCTCAACTTCCAGGACATCTGATATATCCTTCAGCAGCGCCTCTTTTCCGGTAACCAGGTCATAGGCATGCATACCGGTAACAGCCTCTATCCTTCTCAGGTTTGCCCCTATACTGCTGTCTGATATTATCTTGAACAGTCCTATCTCTCCTGTCCTTTTCACATGTGTCCCCCCGCAGAGTTCCCTGTTGTAATCATCTATCTCAACTACCCTGACGAATTTACCATATTTTTCATCAAACAAGGCGACTGCATCAAGCTCCCTGGCATATTCCATAGTGGTCTCAAAACACCTCACAGGGTCGTCTCTCTGTATTTTTTCATTTACCATTTTTTCTATATTGCGGATCTGCTGCCTGTCCAGTGCTTTAAAAACAGAGTAATCAAATCTTAACCTGTTCTGTGCCACAAATGAACCCGATTGTTTTACCTGTTCACCTAATGCATGTCTCAAGGCCCAGTGAAGCAGGTGGGTCGATGTATGGTTTTTTCTTATATCCCACCTTTTAATGTGGTCTATCTCGATTTCTACCCTGTCGCCGGGTCTTATCCTTCCTTCTTTTACAAAACCCCTGTGAATAAAAACATCCTCCAGCGGAATAACTGTATCACTGACGATGAATATACCCCCGTCAGCTTTTATTATACCTTCATCACCTGTCTGGCCCCCCTTCTCACCGTAGAAGACAGTGGACTGGAGTATCAGTTCGCCTTTTTCCCCGGCCTCTAGAATCTCTACTTCTTCAGCCTCTCCCTTACCGTCTGTCTTTATTATTCCTTTAACGGTAGTGGTCCCAGCCTCTTTCTCATATCCCAGAAATTCTGTTTTCAGGCCTTTGCTGGCCCTTTTATACAGGGGTATGTTCCTGTCGACTTTTTTATCAAATGAAGTCTTTTTCCTGGATCTTCTGATATGTTCGTCAAAATGCTCCCTGAACTGTCTGAGGTCGAGGCCCATACCCTTCTCTTTTAGTATTTCGGTGGTCAGCTCTACCGGAAAACCATAGGTCTCGTAAAGCCTGAAAGCATCCATGGGGTCAAGCTGTCCCATGCCTTTTTTCTTAGATGCTTCTATCATCTCCCCCAGTATTATGCTTCCTTCATTTAGTGTCCTGGTAAACCTCTTTTCTTCATCCATGACAATATCATATGAGGCATGTTTATTGCGTGACAGTTCTTCATAATATTTTGAGTAGAATTTTATTACCTGTTCACCGATCTGGTTAAGGAAATAATGGTCTATTCCCAGCTTCTTGCCAAATCTGACCGCCCTTCTTATTATCCGCCTCAGTATGTAGCCTCTTCCTTCATTGGATGGTGTGACGCCGTCAGCCAGCAGGAAATAGGCTGCCCTGGAGTGATCGGCCAGTATACGTATAGCCCGGTTGGTCTCCTCATCAGTACCTTTCCCGTTACTATCCATTAATCTTTTTCCCGTAATATCATAGATCCTGTCCAGCACCGGTTTGAACAGGCTTGTCTTAAAAACAGAGTACTGGCCTTCAAGTACAGACATTATCCTTTCCAGACCCATCCCCGTGTCTATATTCTTCTTGGGCAGTTCCGCATAGCTCTTGCCGTCAAAATTGTACTGGGTAAATACAAGATTCCATACTTCAAGGTACCTGCCGCATTCACATTCCGGACTGCAGTCTTTTCTGCCACAACCGGCGTGGGGACCAAAATCATAATATATCTCGGTGCAGGGCCCGCAGGGCCCGGTACTGCCTGCCGGCCCCCAGAAATTCTCTTCTTTCCCGAATCTGTATATCCTGTCCCTGTCTATACCGTTATCAATCCAGTATTGTATCGACTCCTCGTCGGCAGGGATATCATCATCACCCGAGAATACTGCAGTAAGCAGCTTCGCTTTTGGTAGTCTTAGTATATTAACGCAAAAATCCACGGCAAATCTTATAGATTCTTTCTTGAAATAATCACCAAAGGAAAAATTGCCCAGCATCTCAAAAAAAGTAAGGTGTCGGTCTGTATAGCCCACGCTGTCGATGTCACTGGTCCTGAAACATTTTTGTACCGTGGCTATCCTGGGGGCAGGAGGTGTCTCTGTTCCCAGGTAATAGGGTTTGAACTGCTGCATGCCGGCTGTGGTAAGCAGTACACTGGGGTCGTTTTTGGGTATAAGACTGGAAGAGGGCATGATAACATGGCCTTGCCCTTTAAAATAATCCAAAAACGTCTTTCTTATATCCATCTGTCCCTTAACAGTCCCGCCCTATTTTATAATAAAAGGATACCCCGTTTAGTCGTCACCTCAGGAAGTTTTTGCGCCCTGCGCTCAGCAGGTGGATGCTCTCCGGTCTGCATATATAAGTCCCAGAAACCAGGTCAGGGCATTTACTCAACAGCCAAAGTACGAGCTTCCAATGTAATTTTGTTGGCACAAAAATTTTCTTTGACAACGATATAAACAGAGTATCCGGGTCGATATTATCATAATTGATTTCTTTATTCAATAAAGCCAAAAATTGCAGCATTTTTTGATGATCACTCTTCTTCTGGCTCTATTACCCTTAGAAAGACCTCATCAAGCTGCCTTTGGCTTACTTTTGAGGGAGAACCTGTCATAAGATCCAATCCGGACTGAGTCTTGGGAAATGCTATTACTTCCCTTATGCTGCTGCATCCTCCCAGCAGCATGGCCAGCCTGTCCATCCCCAGGGCTATACCTCCGTGGGGAGGCACGCCGTATGACAGGGCTTCTATGAGAAATCCGAAATTTTCTTCTATTGTCTTTTTCTCCATGTTAAGGAGTTCGAATATCCTGTTTTGTAGCCTGACATCATTTATCCTTATGGAGCCGCCGCCTATCTCATTGCCATTAAGTACGATATCATATGCTCTTGACCTCACTTTTAAGGGGTCTTTTTCCAGCATCTCTATTTCTTCTGGACGGGGGCTGGTAAACGGATGGTGGATGGAAGTCAGCCTTTTTTCTTCTTCATCCCACTCAAACAAGGGAAAATCATATATCCATGCAAACCTGAACCCTTTTTCTTTTATAAGTCCCAGCTTTCCTGAAAGATGGACCCTGATATCTCCCAGGACCTCACAGGCAGTCCTGAATCTGTCAGCTACTATAAGGATAAGGTCGCCTGGTTTGATGTTTAAAGTACTGCATAAATCTTTTATTTCTTCACTGGAAAGAAATTTGGCTATGGGAGACTGGAACTGCAGATCACTATCTACTCTTATCCAGGCAAGCCCCCCGGCACCCGATTCCCTGGCTCTGTCTACCAGATCATCAAGGTCTTTTCTGCTCACTGCCGAGGAATCTTCTACTACCAGGCATTTTATGAAACCGCCTGCATCCAGCACCTTGCGGAATATCTTCAGCCCGCTTTTAGCAAATACCCTGGAGATGTCCCTTATCTCCAAACCGTACCTCAGGTCAGGTTTATCACTGCCGTAATCCTCCATGCTTTGACGCCAGGTCATCCTGGGGAACGGTGTGGCCAGGTGCTCATCAAGGACTTCCCTGAATATATCCTTGAACAGGCCCTCTATTATCCTTATTATGTCGTCGGCTTCTACAAAAGTCATTTCCAGGTCTATCTGGGTGAACTCAAGCTGCCTGTCTGCCCTCAGGTCTTCATCCCTGAAGCACCTTGCTATCTGATATATCCTGTCAAAACCAGAAAACATAAGTATCTGCTTAAATAACTGTGGGGACTGGGGCAGGGCATAAAACTTACCGGGATTTATGCGGGAGGGTACCAGAAAATCCCTGGCCCCTTCGGGCGTGCTCTTGGCAAGTATAGGGGTCTCCACCTCGACAAAACCATTTTTATGGAAATACTCCCTTGTCACTGCTGTGATTTTGTGCCTCAACCGCAGGTTTTTCTGCATCTGTTCTGTCCTGAGATCGATATATCTGTATTTTAATCTGTTATTCTCGTCTACCCTTTCCCTGTGCTCCAGCATAAATGGCGGTGTCTTTGATGATGCCAGCATTTGCAGTGACGAGACCGCTACCTCTATCTCACCCGTAGGTATAGCAGGGTTTACGGCTTCCTTATCCCTTTTCCTGACCTTTCCTACAGCTTTTATAACAAATTCGTTTCTGATATCCTTACCTGATTCATGAGCTTTTCTATGTAAAGCAGGATCAAGCACCAGCTGTACAATGCCGGAAAAATCCCTCAGGTCGATAAAAATCAGTTTTCCGTGGTCCCTTCTCTTGTTGACCCATCCGCAGAGGCTGACCTCTTTGCCCACAAAATCCTTATTTACCGCCCCGCATAGATGGGACCGCATCCCTGTACCGAACTCCGGGTCCATCATCTTATTTTACCCCCGTTATTTCCATTATCTTTTCCACTACATCTTTGCATCCAAGATCATATTGCCTGTAGCTTTTTAACTCTTTCACGGCTACAGTGCCCTTATCTATTTCATCTTCACCTATGATCAATGCCAGGTCAAAACCTTTCTTGCTTGCTCTTTTTATTCCTGCCCCTATACTGTTCATCCCGTAGTCGATGTCGCAGGTCATGCCTGCATCTCTTAATACCTTCAATATATTAATAAAATAGGGCTTATCAAGACCTGCGGCAGGCAGGATATAGATCTTTAGCCTCTTTTCTGCTGGTATGTACTGCATGCCAAGTTCTTTCATCAGCATCACAGTCCTGTCCAGCCCCAGTGCAAAGCCGATAGCCGGCATATCAGGTCCGCCAAATTCTGAAAGCAGGTTATCGTATCTTCCGCCCCCGCCCAGTGCGTTCTGTGCACTTTCAAGGTCTTTTGAGTTTATCTCGAAAATAGTCCCCGTGTAGTAGTCAAAACCCCTGACCAGGTCATCAGCAATAGTATATCTAATAGATAGGCCCGTTAAGGCAGACCTTACTTCCATAAAATGATCACTGCATTCCCCGCATAAAAAATCTGATATTTTTGGGCCTTTTGCTGCAATTTTACGGCAATTATCGATTTTGCAGTCAAATATCCTCAGCGGGTTTTCTGCAAAACGCCTCTGGCAGTCTGTACACAGACTATTGAAAACTTCCCCCAGGTATTCCTTTAATTTTTCTGTGTATTTCTCCCGGCATTTTCCACATCCCATACTGTTTATATTTAATACAAGGTTCCTGAAGCCGATTCTTGTGAATATCTCATTTAAAAGCCATATTATTTCAGC
>Ga0180437_10007744_pt1 | contig 13880 bp, 10 predicted proteins | sample SS_ome_4_FD_132410 | JGI IMG/M metagenome (GOLD analysis project Ga0180437, IMG submission 132410) | Hypersaline lake sediment archaeal communities from the Salton Sea, California, USA - SS_3_D_1 metaG | ecosystem: Environmental > Aquatic > Non-marine Saline and Alkaline > Hypersaline >...
CCCAGCGGAAGGAGAATTTGTGTGCCGCCTGAGTTCTTGTTGTTCGTGACTGATATGTCTGAGATGTTGTTCGCCGTGAGCGTGTAGTCGGCTGTGGAGAGCGTATCTCCCGTTGTCAGTATGACTTCCCGTATCAAGGATTCGTTTCTCGCTGCGGAGATGATTGAAATGTTGTTCGCATAGTTTACAGGGAGGATATTTGTGGATACCACGAGCGTTCCGCTCACGCTGTCGATGCTCCCGGTTCCGCCCGTTCTCCGTGCAATCTTGAGCAGGTTTCCCTCCGCATGTGCGTATACCGGCGAGCTTGCATTATAATTGAGCACCTCCACAAGGCCGTCTATGCCTTGGTTTCTGAGAAACTCTCCGGCGGAAAAGTCCGGACTGCTGTTCACCGCAGTTGCAGTAAAGGCAGAGCCCGCTCCAAGCGAATCGTATTCAATCGTCAGATACTGTCCTGAAGAGATGCTCCCCACGATCTGCACCTCTGCGACAGCACGCTCTATGCAGTAATGGTCCGGATTGTTGGCCGAGATGAACTCTACCGGCTCGTCGAAGAGGAGCCTGATATGGGTGGAATCTTCGGCGTAAATGCCTGCAAGATGGGGTGGGGTTGTATCGCCGCTGCTTCGAACCGCAAGGGTGTAGGTTGCCGGATTGAGTGTGGATATCGCATTCGCAGGAGTGGCGGTATCTTCGACGTTCACGACTTTCAGCAGGTAGAGCCCGTTTGCGGGAATCGCAAACCCGCTGAGGTCCACCTGCGCCGAGTTTCCCTCGGACCGTATCGCACCAGTCGGCGAGTACGACACCGAGTCATCGCTCACTGATGTGAGGCTTGTAATGTTCGCAAGATCGACCGTAATATTCCCACTCAGCCCCAGAATCTTTGACACGAGCTCCACATCGCTCCCGTTCACGTAGGCCCTGACAGGCGAGAATCCATCGGAGTTGATGCACTTCACGATCGAGTAGGCGATATCCCCGGTCGCTCCTGTATTGATGAAGTGTCTCTGGGAAACGTCCTCCACTGCTTTTGCGGTTAATGTGATTGTGACGCTGTCAACCGTGATGTCAAACCACTCATCTGCGAGGGGTGTCCCAGAAACGGTAACAGTGGCAGTGGCGATCCCCTCCAGTGAGTAGTTCGCGGTATTTTCAGCCGTTGCTTCATCGACCGCTTCGTTGAAGTAAATCCTCACCGAGCTCGTGCTCGGTGCCGTTGCGTTGAGAATGCTCGGAGGCGTGTTGTCATATCCGATCCCGGCAAACACCGCTCTGTTGGTCGTATTGTTGTCGACGATCGTGTTTCCTGTGGTATCCTGCACACCGGTGGCTTCGACCGTATAATTCACATACAGCTGTCCCGAGGTCGTCAGGATCACCTCGTTTGAGTTGGGCTCAGGGTTTCGCGAAGCGCCCGTGATGGTGAGGGAGGGGTAACCTGTTGCCGTAATCGAGTAGTTCATCGTGTGTTCTGCGGTTGCAAGCTCAACCGATTCAGAGAAGACCACCTTTACGGTGTCGGTATCGATCGCAACTGCAGACTGGAGCGTGGGCAGTCCGTCTCCCTGAAAGCTGAAGGTATTGTACCCTTCATGGAGCACGTCTCTGTCGACTGCTGGCGGCACCGGCTCGGGACCCACAAAATCGGCGCTGTGGAAATTATAGGGGGGCGGTGAGGAACCCACCTCCACTATGAGGGTATAGATCTCCTGGTTCTGCGTGGGGGTGACCAGCCGCACCTTTGACTTGTCGCTGTTGTAGGGCCAGCTCGCAGCGGAGACCGGGTCTGAGAGCCCCGGAATCCTAAAATTGCCTTCGGTATTTGCTTTCGTTATATCTGTGTCATTGATCTCTTCGCTGAAGGTGACAATGAGCGCATTCGGGCCGCTTGGTTGGACCGACACGATGGTAAACGGGCCATCCCCGATGAAGTAACCCGATGTGTTGTCCTGCACGTAGTTCCCATTCGTATCCTTGACTCCGTAGCTTGTGAGGTCGCTGGAAAGAATCACCTTGTACCTCTCGCTCGTGGTCTGTGCCGCTCCGAGTGTCGCGATCAGTTTCGAGCTGTCCTCCGGGTCAAGCAGTATGCTGGTAACATCGAGAAAACCAGGGGTGTCCAGATTCTGTACCCTGATGTGATCGCTCAGATAGGGGCTCGACGCGTCTGAAATATTCACGTCGTCTATGTTCACCGCCTCAGAGAACTGGATCAGGATCTCGTCTGAAGCGGTTGAGGTGATGCGCACGATCTTGGGTCGTGCATCCCCGGGGAAGCTCTGCTGATCATAATAGGGGTCAATGTGATTCCCTGGAAGATCGGTCACGCTTTCTATTTTGATGGTGTAGTTGGTGTTTTCCATATCCTCGCTGAGAAGTATCTCCACAATATCGTCCTGTCCGTTCGTATCAGGATCCCGTGTGACTGAAGCCACTCCGATCGTGGGTGAGATTATATAATTCAGGGAGTTTTCCGCTGATGTTTCTTCAACCGATTCTGAAAAGGTTACCCGTACCCTGTCTGTGGATGCAGTGCCTACCGATACGATTCTGGGGGCGTCCTGAGACCCGAGAAATGTTCCCTGATAGTCTGTCTGCATCGCATTGTCTTTTTTGTCCTCGATCCCTGAGACGGTGATTTCATAGGTGATGTAGGATTGAAAAGAAGTGGTCAGACGCACGACCTTTGAACCTGAATCAAGAACACTGGTAACAACTGTTAAACCGTTTATCCCGTAGCGTGCGGTGTCCGTGGCAGTTGTATCATCCACTTCTTCCGAGAATTCGACTCTGACCTCATACAGGCCGGTGGATGAAATCGAAACAACCCGCGGAGGGGTGTTGTCCGAGGCGTTTTCCTTGAATGTCTTGAACACAACGCCGTTGCAGCCAACCGTGAACAAAAGAATAAAAAGGATGAAGCATTTTGAAATTTTTTTCTCTCTCATAGTGTTCACCTCATCAGTAGAGCTGGTAGCAGGCACCGATCGACAGATTGAGAAAGCTTCCGTTCACCTGCTCAAAGAGGATCATGTACCCGAGGTTCATGAGGAACTCAACGCGGCGGATCGCTTTATGCTGATAGCTCGCACCCGCACCGAATAGCAGTGTGGCATCGAGTGAGGACTCGTCCGAGGCCTCAGGGCTCCCCGACTTATCTTTCAACGATGAGAAAGTGCCTCCCATGCCAACCTGTGCAAAGGGCTTGAGACCGAAGTCAAGAGGATACGAGATCTCTGCATAGGGAAGCAGGGGAAGGAGGTTGATCTTCGCCTCGTACTCGGAGGAAGAAGAGGAATGAGGTATGTACCCGATCAAAAGCCCGCTCCGAAAGGTGAGCCCTTTGGTGTTCAAAAATGAAATGGGTATTGCAAGGTCAGCCATTATCTTAGTGCTGAGACCCATCTTGAGCATTCCTCCGAGCTTCCCTACGGCAAAACTCATTCCCGGGAGAAATCCGGCGCGCAACTGGTACTTCTTTATGAACGTGGTGAAGCCACCCGGTGGATCTTCGGGAGCAACAGATCCCGTCTGTATGCCAGTGTCATCTTCACCGTCTGAATATTTTACAAGATCAGTCTCGTATTGATTTTCCATGGCATCAGGATATAAAGGACTGCCCCATTGAGAATCATCCGAAGCTGCCTCTGACAGGCCCAAAGGCAGTATCAGAAACAATGCGAAAATGAATGACAGAATACAACGGTGTGTTTTCATATTCTTCATGTGCATGCACCTTTCTATTACTACAAATTTTAACACACTCGAGGAAATTTTCTTCCCGCTTTAAAGATGTAAAATATGAGATTAGTATATTTATTGGCTCTTTACTGTAATAATTTTATTACAGTTTTTTCTCAAATGAAAATTTTTCGGAAATGAGGAAAAATGTATCGCAGATGTGAAGAGAATAATATTTCTGCGGGTCGAAGCATCACGAGGAGCAATTGAGTTTCGGAGACGTGTGCGCTCCACCTTTAGAGGAACTTCCGCACCTTCTGAACAGAGCTTTCCTGTCGCGATCCTCGAATATTATTGTTTGGAGTATAGACCTTATTTAAAAAGGAGCAGACTATGTTGAACTTGTCTGTGAAAACACGATTGAAACCAGAAGATGCCCTTGCAAAAATCGAAGAATATTTCGTTCAAAAAGTTGGTCTCACTCTTGTTGAAGGTGCAGCACACCTGCACGCAAAAACCGGTTTTGCAGAGGTGCGTGTTTCGGGTGGGAAAATTGTGGGAAAAGAAGAGTATGATTCGCGCGATGTGCTCTTTGAGACCATTGAGACCATGCAGAAAGAATATGGATTCACCCTTATCTACTACCTTTTTCACATACATACTTCTCCCTCAGAGAGCATAGGACACCTTGTCATTACGGTTTCGAATGATACTCCTGCGGAAATAAACTTCCAGAGCGAAGAGCTGGACTATCAGGTCAAAGAGTTTGCGGAAATGATTCCAAAGAGCTGAAACCATTGAATCTTTGAGCACCCACACGACGTACAAATGAACATCATGCGCATCTCTCCTATTGTACTGGCGGTATTTTTTCTATCTATTTCATGAGCTCTGTGAGTATTCACGAAAGCATACTGTGAATCCTGCTTGATTAAAATCACGGTTCAGGATAGTATTGAAGGAGGAATGGTGAGGAGTACTGAAAGGGGGATGAAGAAATGATAAGAACACGTTCTCTCCTCCTGTTCACCTGCACTCTCATCGCTTTTCCGGTTTTTTCAAAAGACAAGGGAATGGAGAAAGGGAAAATGGATCTGAAGGTAACGAGTACTTCGTTCATCCAGGGAGCAATGATTCCGTCCAGGTACACCTGCGATGGAAGTGATGTGTCGCCTCAGCTCTCATGGACAAATGGTCCTGAGGGAACAAAGAGCTACACGCTCATATCAGACGATCCAGATGCACCGGCAGGAACCTGGGTCCACTGGGTGATGTATAACATCCCTGCGGGCGTGACATCCCTCAGTGAGAATGTTCCAAAGGGAAAGCAGCTGGAGAACGGCGCTCTCCAGGGGAAGAATGATTTCGGCAGTTACGGTTACCGGGGGCCCTGTCCACCGGGCGCCACACACCGCTACTACTTCAAGATCTATGCACTGGATACAGTACTCGGTGCTGGACCCGGTCTGACAAAGAAACAGCTTCTGAAAGAAATGGAGAAGCACATCCTTGCGGTGGGTGAACTTGTGGGGAAATACTCACGCTAGGGGCATCATTGCACGACGCTGGTATCGATACAGGCGCATCAGAAGAAGTATCGAAGTACGGTTTCATGCACGCGGACCTTGAGAGAGGAGGAATAGGTGCAGAATAGCATCATCTCGATCAACGAGCTCAGCGGTGCAGAGATTCTGCGAATAATAGAAACCGCTTCAGATATCAAACGCAACCCTGGAAAATACGTTGAGCGTCTGAAGGGACGCATACTTCTGCTTCTCTTTCAAAAAACCTCCACAAGGACGAGGATTGCCTTCGAGCTGGGAATGAAGCGGCTCGGTGGCAGCACAATTGTAATGGACTGGGATAAGAGCAATTTCAGCATCTCGCCTCTCCGGTATGAGGCGCGCTATGTTGGGAGTATGGTCGATGTTATACTTGCACGACTGCTGCAAAACGCCGACATCTTGGAGCTCGCGAAGAACGCTGGTGTCCCTGTGATCAACGGCTGTTGCAACATGTTCCATCCCTCACAGGTGCTTGCCGATCTCATGACCGTCTACGAAAAGAAGGGAGGGTTTCACACCACACTCGCCTACGTGGGGGTGCATAACAACGTTGCTAATTCCCTCTACTATGCATCAATGAAGGTGGGCATAGATCTCATATTCGTCACCCCGCAGAGGGATGTGGTTCCGGAGGATTTTGGATCACTTTCCGGATGCTCAGCTATGTTCGAAGAGACACTGGATCTTCAGTACGCAGCATCCAAGGCCGAGTTTCTGTACACTGATACGTGGATAAACATGGAGGAGTTCAACAGAATTGGCAAAGACGCTGAGAAGGATTCAAGGATTCAAAAGCTCCTCGCCTATCAGATCAACAGAGAGCTCGTTGCGAATCGTGACGTGTACATCCTGCACGATATGCCGATACATCCAGGTTTGGAGATTGATGACTACGCTGTCAACAGCGAGAGATCTCTCATTTTTACTCAGGCAGAAAACCGTTTGTATGCGGGGCAGGCGCTGCTCCTTCATCTCCTCAATGCCCTTTGAAAACCTGCTCAACAATTTTTCGCAGGACGGTTGACCACTATGGAATTAAAAAAAGAGCTGAAGCTGGTACACGTCTTCTCCATTGCAACAGGAGCGATGATCAGCTCTGGTATATTCATACTTCCGGGTCGCGCCTTCTCCTTTACGGGACCATCTGTATTCATATCCTACGTATTCGCAGGTATCCTGGCTGCTACCGGAATGCTCAGTCAGGCTGAGCTGGTGTCCGCAATGCCGAGGGCTGGAGGAACATACTTCTACGTAACCAGAAGCATGGGGCCAGCTGTGGGAACAGTGGACGGGCTTCTCACCTGGTTTTCTCTTTCTCTGAAGAGCGCACTTGCACTGGTCGGGATGGGAGCATTTGTCAATTTAGTCGTGAGTATTGACATACGATTTGTGGCTCTCGGCTTCTGTATCATATTTCTCGGTATTAATCTTCTGGGGGTGAAGGAGGCAGCACGGATACAGGTCGGCCTGGTTGCCCTTCTTCTGGGTCTGATGATTCTTTACATTTTTTTAGGGATTCCCCACATTCGTTTCACGCGATTCGAGCCTTTCGCGACACGGGGGATTTCCGGAATCCTCTCCACCACAGGGTTTGTGTTCATCTCCTTCGGTGGCCTGCTGAAGGTAGCGGCGCTTGCGGAGGAGGTGAAGGAACCCGGGAAAACCATACCTCTCGGCATGATCCTTTCACTGTTCATTGTGATGATGCTCTACATAATAGTCGTTTTTGTCACTGTCGGAGTGATCGATGGGGCGGTGCTGGGCGGTTCACTCACGCCGATCTCTGACGCCGCATCCGTCGTTACGGGATTATGGGGAAAGCTGCTTTTAAGCACTGCAGCAATCATCGCGTTTGTCACCACCGCCAATGCAGGTATCATGGCTGCGTCCAGGTATCCTCTTGCGCTCAGCAGGGATGCGCTCATTCCCGAGTTCATCAACAGGGTGAATGAGCGGTTTCAGACACCCCACATCGCTCTTTTCATCACTGGCATTTTAATGATCGCTTCCCTTTTTCTCAATCTGAACGTGCTCGTGAAAGCGGCATCCACTGTCATGATCCTGAGCTATCTGTTTGCCTGTCTTTCGATCATAATTTTGAGGGAGAGCAGATTGCAGAATTACCGACCGTCTTTCAGGACACCGCTGTACCCCTATCTGCAAATCGTCGGTATTTTCGGGTTCGGCGCCCTCATATATGGAATGGGGAAGGAGTCTCTGCTCGTGAGTGCACTGCTCGTGGTCGGCGGGCTTTTTATCTACTGGTTTTATGGAAGGATCAGAGCGAATAGGGAATTCGCCCTGCTCTATCTCCTCAGGCGGATAACTGCAAAAGAGATCGTGGGAAGGATGCTCGAATCCGAGCTTCGGGACATCATACGTGAAAGGGACGACATCATAAAGGATCGTTTCGACAGGCTCATAGAGGAATCTCCAATACTCGATCTGGAGGGAGTGATCAACTCTGAAGATCTTTTCCGACTCATTTCCAAGACAATAACAAAAGCAACCGGAGTGAGCAGCAACGAGCTGTTTGATTTACTTCAGGCAAGAGAGAGGGAAAGCAGCACGGCGATTACCCCTTTTCTCGCAATTCCTCACATCATAATCGAGGGTGAAACGCGTTTCAGTATCTGTATGGTACGTGCAAAAGAAGGAATACATTTCAGTGCCGAATCTCCTGCGGTTCGTGCGGTATTTGTGCTCATCGGAACGAGGGATGAGCGCAACTTCCATCTGAGGGCGCTCTCCGCCATTGCCCAGATCGTCCACGACCCGGCTTTTGAGAGCAGGTGGATGAGAGTCACGAGCAGGGAGGACCTGAGAGACATCGTGCTCCTTGGAAAGCGGAAGAGGGGGTAAAAAGGGAGAAAGCCCTGATCAAAACTCAAATGGATGTGATTCTCCTCAGAAGAGGTTCTCTGCAGCGATAACTTTCACAGATGGATGAATACAGTGGGCTTCCGCCAGAAACATGGCCCGATGTGTGCATTTTGTCTCGTCTATCGTGACCTGGCCACCACTTTTGCAACATCGGAATTCGTCGATTCCCGCAGGCCTTGAAAACCGGACTCTCGTCCCATTGAAAAGAGGTTTATCAGAAATATCTCCTTCTTCATCGGAACACATGAAAATGCATGGCCTCGGTGCTGGAATACCACTCAATCACCCGTAAATCATATCTTAACAAGGTCCTGGTCGACAATGAGTTCCGCAACCCACTGCGCGGCTGAACCCACCACATCCGTACATTTGTCTTCATATGAACCAGCCGCTTGAAACTTGAGGTAATCGTCAGGATCCGCGGTAAAAAAAGACCGTCCAAAAATCTTCATATTGATATCCCTGCAGATGATTGTACCGTATTTCTCTATAAACCTGCTGTGGAGTCTTCTTGTGAGATCGTACGCACGTGATACATCAACATCCTCAAAACAGGTCCTTTCCCTTCCCGCAAGCCAGCTGAGCAGAGCGATCCCACCGGCATATGCGCCGCAGCTTCCATTACACAAGCCGCCGCCACCGCCGCCGAAACCTGTCATTGCTTTGAATACATCATCATTGGATATATCAAATGTATCCTGCACCGCTGCAGCGACACACTGGGCGCACCCATGATATTTTTTCTCGTACTCAAATCCGAGAGAATATGCCTGTTCTCCCAGTTTTTTCATCAGTTTCGTATTGCTCATGAACCCCCCATACCGAAAACTGTATCGCAATCCAGTGACAAGGAATCATCGTTTCCCGCGAGGGTACCGATTCGCACCAATTTTTCCCCATCGGCCAGACATCATGTACAGAACGGTCACTCTCTCAGTTCTGCGTCAGGTTTTTCAGCGTCTGCGTGAGGACCCTGGCACCGTTTTCTATGTCCGCCCACTCTGTCCACTCCATCGGTGCGTGGCTTATGCCCCCGACGCTCGGCACGAAAATCATGCCGGTCTTCACCCGTGTGGCTATATTCTGGGAATCATGGCCCGCCCCGCTGTTCATTTTCATAGCACGTATGCCTGCCTCTGCGGCCGATTTTTCTATGACATCAATCACCTCAGGTGCAAGCGGTTCAGGGGAGTGTGTCGGAGGAAGTACAATATCGACACCAACCCCATATTTCTTCTCCAGAGATTGCAACGCTTCTGACACTTCCCGTTTCAACGACTCCATGTTCCTGGAGACGACATCCCGTATATCGATGCCGAGCTCGACTCTGCCGGGCACGATGTTCGTTCCATTGGGATACACGTTGAGCTTTCCCACGGTTCCAACGGTCGCAGAGCCAAGCCGGTCGACCATCTCGTTCGCATGTTTCTCGACAAATTTGATGATATCTGCAGCCGCGACAAGGGCGTCTCGTCGCATCTTCATGGGTGTCGTGCCTGCGTGATTGCCTTCCCCTTTTATCGTTGCATAGACCCACGCAATGCCGGATATGTTCTCCACAATTCCTATCGGCACGTTTTTTTTGAAGAGGACAGGACCCTGTTCTATATGGAGCTCAACAAAATATTCAACCGATCCGAGATCCATGACAAAGTCACCCGCATACCCCATGTATTCGAGCGCCTCTCGCAATGTGCGCCCTTCAGAATCCCGCCGTGCGAGTGCCTCCTCTAAACCCATCCTCCCGACAAGCACCGTGCTGCCGAGCAGTGTCATTCCGAAGGCCGATCCTTCCTCGCCAGTGAATACGGCTACTTCGATCGGCCTTCTGTTTTCATACCCTTCGTCGTTGAGCCTTCGCACCGCCTCGATGGCGCTGAATACCCCCAGCGCACCGTCAAACTGCCCGCCGTTGATGACGCTGTCAAGGTGAGAGCCGCACATGACAGCACCCTCTTCAGGTCTGCTCCCGCTTTTTCTGCCGAAGATATTCCCGACGGCGTCTACTCTCACCTCGAGACCAGCCTCCTTCATCTTCTCCACCGCGTATGTTCTTACCTTCCTATTGGCCTCTGAGCCCGTCGGTCTCGTAACCCCCTTCTCGGGATCGAGTGTATCGAAGGCGTCTACCCTGCGTTCCGGCTCTCTCCCGAACAGCCCTGAGGCAACGATATCCTCTTTCAGCCGGTCTCCCATATTCGCACACTCCCCATGTTGAAATGTGGCTTCCGCCGCCTGTACCTGAAACCCCACATGACCGCCATACCCGTTTCCAGCAACGCTCTTTCCCAAAGCGTCGCAGGATTCGGCCATCTACCGCAGCTGCCCTCTATATGGTTATGTTTTACACGAGGGAAATGATACGGAAAGCTTAAACCTTGAGCCTATTTCATAAAGCAGTCAGGTTTCACCCCCTGCCCATGTAATTCGGTATGTCCCACACACGGGAGGTGAGACCTCCTGAGCTGTAATCATGACAATCCGCACTACTTGCGGCTGTTCATGACGTAGAAGGGCTTGAAATCGAGTTTCGGCCAATCCTTGTAATATTCGTGGTAATATGGTTTTATCTTCTGCAGTTTATCCGCAAACGCCTTCTGTTCCGCGCTGATACCCTTCTCAGCCTGTTTTCTCACTGCCTTGTAGAGATCATCGACATCGACGGTAAGGAACCTTCTGTCCTCCATGACGACTTCACCGCCGATAATTACCGTATTGACGTGCACTCCCTTTCCGCGGTGTATGAATATCTCCGCGATATTGAGGTCTGGTGACATCCACGGGTCTTCCATGATCTCCGTGAGATCAACGAGAATAGCGTCAGCCTTCATCCCGGGCCTCAGCGCACCGACTTCACCCTCGAATCCGCAGACCTTCGCAGCATTTGTCGTTCCGATTTTCAACACATCGAATGCGTTGAGCGGAGGTGTGTTCGCGAGATCGAATCCCGATACCCGGTGCAGGTAATAGATCATCCGAAGCTCCATGATTGCGTCTTCATCGTCGTTGATTCCCTTGTCATCGATGCCGAGTGCAACATTTACCCCTTCCTTGAGAAGGTAGTACACAGGGGAGATACCGTTTCTCACCGCAAAGTTGCAGCTCGGATGATGGGTGGTTGATGCACCTTTTTCTGCGAGGAGTTCTATATCCGCCTCGTCGAGATACACCGCGTGCCCGAGAGTGAGGTTCTCATCGACGAGTCCAAGGTCGTTCAGCCTGAAGAGCAGCGATTTGCCGTATTTTCTCAGACCGAAGGCTTTCTGATGCGGGGTCTGCAGCGTATGAATGTGAATCGGGATCTTCCCGAGCTCGTCCGCCCGTCTCTTGACTCTCTTGAAAAAATCCTCCGTGGACCCCTGCGCCCAGCTCGGGCCGAAGATGATCCTGTTGTTGTCATCGTTATACTTGCTGTAGAGATCCTCGAAGATTCTAAAATACTCCTCTATCACCGCTTCCTTGTCGTAGTACACCATCGGTCTGCAGAATTCCTGCAGGTCCGGGGGCAGTGTTTCAAAAAACTTCTCGTCGTCGTACGCAAGTGTGTTTTCATTTCTCATGCCTGGAGAATAAGCGAACCGGATGCCGACGTTCGAATACCCCCTGATCGCCTTGTTCGCGATCTCATCGAGGTTGGGCGCCTCGCCCCAGTTGTTGTGATGCATGGTCGTACAGCCACTCCTGAGGTGGCGTATTGCACTCATCATCGCGTTGAGCTCAGGATCTATATCCAGCATCTTCGCCCAGTCGATGAGGGCGTTTTCCAGAAAATCGTACATCGTGCCTCTCTGAATGGCACTCAACCCCCACCCGTGGCTGTGCCCGTCCACAAAACCGGGCATGAGAAGCTGCGTCCCGTTGCCTTTCACCGTGGCCTTCGGATACTTCTTTTGAAGCGTTTTAAAATCGCCTGCCTCTACCACTTTCCCTCTGGAGAAATACACGGCGCCGTCATCGAGGATGCCCTTTTCCCCGGCACCTGCGTCCACTATCACCCATTTACCCCTTGCAAGTATATCCATTGTACCTCCTCCTCTATCAGACTTTCCCATACCACATCACGAAAATCCGGTGGAACACCCCGTGCAGATCGAACGGCCCGGGATGTTCCCCCCCGCTATTTCGCGCGCCGCTCCATGCGGACGAAACGGCCCAGGATCGTATAAATCACGAAACCAACCGGAAGACCGATTATCCATGAAATCTCAACCCTGAAGAGAGAAATACCGGCACCCACTAGTAGGGCGATGATCGCCGCAAAGGAAAAACCCTTGGTATACCAGTAGGCGCTGCCCTTCTTGACGTTGTACAGCGAATCGACGTCGGTCTTTCGTCTTCCGACGATCCAGAAATCCGCAAGCGTGATGCCGATAATCGGCCCGAGAAAGCAAGAATAAAATCCCATGAACTTGAAATAGTTATCACTGGTAAACAGGATCCAGGGGCATGAGGCGACGGAGACTACCGCGCAGATGATTACTCCCAGTTTCCATGAGATCTTCCTTGATGCATCCTGGAGCGCATGAACGGGCGGCAGTAGGTTCAGCGTGAGATTGGAGGAAATCTGCGCGCCGAGCACGAATACGAGCATCACTATTCCCATGGCGGTAATAGGGGCCAGTTCCAGTATTGCGGCAACAGGATCAGGAGTGCCTGACGCCATTCCGTAGAATATACCAAGGAGCAGCATGTAGGCGTATGCGGGGGCAATTCCTGCAATATGCCCGACCCAGTTGTTCGCGCCCTTCCTCTTTGATTTCACGAGGTGCCGCGACATGTCGGACACGTTCAGCGCGCCGGTGATAATGCACGCCACCCCGGCGGCAAACACCGTCCAGAACCCGTAACCCCACGTTCCTGCAAAGGAGAACGCTGCATAGGTGCTGAGCTCCTCACCTTTCGTCAGGACCTGGACGAGTGTAAGGGTCATGATGGCGACCAGTATGAACCCGCCCACTGTGTTGAATCCTTTCATAGCCTTGATACCGCCGAGCGCGAGGGCCACGTTGATCACGAGAAAGATGAGATAGAACACCCAGACATTTCCGAACCCCCACAGTTTCTGTGTAATCGAATTGATCGCAAGTCCTCCGGCCCATGTCGCGATGCCAAGCCATGCTAGCGCGGGAAGAGAGCGGATTACTGTCGCGATCTTCGCGCCTCGGATGCCGAAACTCGACCTGACCTGTACTGCGTAGGGAACACCCTTTCTATAGCCCGGGTACGCGTTCAGTGCGAACAGACCGCCGCAGAACAGGGAGGAGAGCACGAGCGCCACTATCGCCTGTGTGACGTTCAGCGGTCCATAGGGGTGAATGGCGAAGTAGCCCACCGCAAATATCATGACAACGATCATTGCCGCCCACCATACCGGGATGTATGACCACAACTTCATTGATCGCCTGTCATCCGGTATCGGGACAAGTTCTTCAAGCTTCGTTCTTTCTGCCGTGTCGCTCATACAAGGCTCCTTATACGTTGAATTTTTTGAAAATTATTACTGAGTGCGCTCTAAAAACTATGGTTTTTAAATAAGGAATTTTATAGCATATCGCCGAAAATCGAACCTTAATCCGAGTATGATTGCCCTTTTATAACAAAAGCCGATGATTCTTCTCAGCATTCGGCCCTGTTCTTTGACAATTTGAGCACAATAAAGAGAAATTGCCTTCCAATAGGAAGGATCAATCTGAAGCAGGCGGTATATTCTGCCGAAGTTGACGCCCAGTGCAACAGAAAAGGCAA
>Ga0180437_10007745_pt1 | contig 13880 bp, 16 predicted proteins | sample SS_ome_4_FD_132410 | JGI IMG/M metagenome (GOLD analysis project Ga0180437, IMG submission 132410) | Hypersaline lake sediment archaeal communities from the Salton Sea, California, USA - SS_3_D_1 metaG | ecosystem: Environmental > Aquatic > Non-marine Saline and Alkaline > Hypersaline >...
CGGACGCGGCTGAAATCCGCATCCGGCCCGCCTGCGCGCGGGCGGGTATGTCGCTGTTCGAGATCCTATTGACGGTGACCGTGATCGCAGCGCTTGCCGCTATCGCCGCACCCAGGTACCGGGCCTCGCTGGAGTCCTACCGCCTGGAGTCCGCGGCCGACCGGCTGGCTGCCGATCCGCAGGTACTGCGTTACCTGCCCGCTGATCACGTGCGCGAGCTTCTCGACGCTTCCCGCTACGTTGGCGACGCGCCGGAGCGGGCCCGACAGGTGGCGGCAGCGATGCGGAAGCAGTGCAAACAAGGTGTGACATGAAACTCGCCGTCTTGGCCGATATCCATGGCAACGGTGATGCGCTGCGCGCCGTGCTGGCTGATCTGGATGAACGCGGCGGAGCCGACCTCTGAATCTTGCTGCAAACCTACCCACAGGCTTCAATGGGGTCTATATCTTCTATGCCTTCCTGATTTGGTGGGCGTGGACGGGCCTGCGCCGTGCTGCCCAAGCCCGCAGGAGGCTCACGTCGCCAGTTTGCTCCCCAGGCCGTGATGGTGTAAAATTGTCAAACAGTGGTTGAAGGGAGCTACTATGGAGCAAATACTGCTTGCAACCTATCAGCGGGATATCGCGCGATACTGTGAACTGGCTCGGGCACACGGCGTAGGGCTTGAGCTCCAGGTCTATGGCTACGACACCGACTTGCTCGACAGCGACTGGCATGAGTTGGTGGATCAACATAAGGCCCTGTTGCGAGACTTCGAGGGCCCGCTTGCTATCCACGGTGCTTTTCTCGATCTCTCCCCCGCCAGTCCTGACAAGCGCGTCGTGGCGTTGACCCGCGAACGGTATATGTTGAATCTGGACATCGCCGCCGAATTGGGTGCAGTTAACGTCGTCTTCCACACCGACTTCATACCCATTGTGCGTAATCCAGCCTATCGCCTGTCGTGGACCGAGAGCCAGGTGGATTTCTGGGTCCCGATGACCGAGGAAGCTGCCAAGCGCGGGGTGGTCATCGCACTGGAGAACATGTGGGAGCCGGAGCCAGGCATCATCGGCGATGTGTTGGACCGGGTTGACTCGCCGCACCTGGGGGCCTGCCTCGACGTGGGCCACGTGTACCTGTTTTCTGACTACTTACCCCTGGAGACGTGGATTGCACGTCTCGGCCATCGGCTGGTGCACTGTCACATGAACAACCACCGGGGTTTCTTCGACGAGCACATGGCGCTCAATTTCCCAGGTGGCGTGATTGACTACAAAAACGACGTCCTGCCGTTGCTGCGCGCACTGCCCAGCCCGCCACTCTTTGTGTTGGAGATGGACGAGATCGAGTATATGGAGAGCAGTCTGCGCTACCTGGGCATCTGAGAATCTGACACTGCCCCGATTGCTATGATACCATCCCGCCATTATCTTTCACGACCGACAGAAAGGAATCCAATGATCGGCTTGGGCACTATCATCAACGTCGTCACCGTCCTGGTGGGTGGGGCGCTGGGCCTATTGCTGGGGGCTCGCCTGCCAGAGAGGATACGCGAGACGATCATGCATGGTCTGGGCCTCCTGACCCTCGTCATTGGCATTCAGCTCACCTTTGACACCGAGAACATCCTCATCGTCCTGGGCAGTCTGCTGCTGGGTGGCATCGCCGGGGAGTTGCTGCGCATTGAGGACCGTATCGACCGGCTGGGGCACTGGCTCGAGCATAGGACTTCTGGTGGCGGGGAATTGTCGGTCTCCGCCCCCCCACAGGATGTGGCGCGCCCTGGTGCATCCCAGTTTAGCCACGCCTTTCTGACCGCCAGCCTGTTGTTCTGTGTCGGTCCCATGACAATTCTGGGCTCCATCCAGGACGGCCTGACTGGTGACTACACCTTGCTGGCGGTAAAGGCGACGCTGGACGGGTTTGCGGCACTGGCATTTGCGTCCACGATGGGGCCCGGCGTGCTTTTCTCGGTCCTCACCGTGCTGGTTTACCAGGGGGCGCTGACGTTGGGCGCTGGCTGGGCCAGCGCGCTGCTTACCGATCCGATGATCGCCGAGATGACGGCCACCGGTGGCGTGCTGATGCTGGCCTTGGGGATGGGGCTTCTGCAGATCAAGCAGATCCGGGCAGGCAATCTCCTGCCCGCCATCGTCGTGGCTCCCATCATCGTTGCCGTGGTGGATTTGATCTAATCGCTGGCAGTGCCAGGTGTGCAAGGGTACTATTGCGTTCCAGGAGCCGCTAAGTCACACCCAATTGACTAACTCACCATTTAGGGTATAATGACGCGGCTGTTGGTTTTGTTGGTGAAGGAGGAAGGATGCCGAAGCGAACGTATCAACCTAAGAAACGCAAGCGCATGCGCACCCACGGCTTTCGGGCCCGCATGGCTACTGCAGGTGGCAGGCGAGTGCTCAAGGCGCGGCGACAGAAGGGCCGCCAGCGTTTGACCGTGCATAGGGAGTGGGCCAAAAAGTTGAACTGGAAGGAAAGCTCGAATCGTCCACGACGGCGGGCTTAGTGGTTTCACGCGGCTGGCCTTTGGTGGATGGAACGGCGGATCCGACTGCGGCGCACAGGCGATGTGCGACGGGTATACGAGAAAGGGCGATCGTGGGTCCATCCCGTCCTCGTGCTGATCGTGCGGCCCAATGGGCTCGATTTCAGCCGCGTCGGAGTGACGGCCAGCCGGCGTGTGGGAAACGCTGTGGCGCGCAACCGGGCCAAGCGGCTCCTGCGTGAAGCGGCGCGTCGTCTCTATCCCCAGTTCGGGGCCGGGTGGGACGCGATGCTGGTCGCCCGTGAGGGGATTCTCAGAGTGAAGGAGCCCCAGGTCGAAGAGGGACTTGCATCGCTGCTGAAGCGGGCTCGATTGAGCACCTGCAGGGATTCAGGTCACGGTGCTTCAAACTCTGGATGAGGCAAGCCCGAGGCCTGGAGCTTAAAGCCGGGAGATCTGATCGATAGGTGCATACGAGAGAAAGCAGGGCATGAGGGCTGTACTTTTAGGTATCATTCGCCTCTATCAGATGACCCTCTCGCGCGCGTTACCTCCCACCTGCCGGTTTGAGCCTTCCTGTTCCAAATACAGCTATGAAGCCATCGCCCGCTATGGCGTCTGGCGCGGTGGCTGGTTGGCCGTTAAGCGGATCTCCCGCTGTCACCCCTTCAATCCTGGGGGATATGACCCTGTTCCCGATCTGGAGGAGGATAAGTAATTGAATCGATCTTGGACGCAGCGCTGGCCTGTCGGGCTGGCGGTGTTGATGGTATTGCTGTTGGGTGTGAGTGGCTGTGCAGGAGGTGGTGCTGCGCGGCCGACGAGTTGGACGGGCTTGGTCGCCGTGGGGGACGTGTTGTACGTCGCTGACCTCCAGCAGGTCCAGGCCCTGAACCCGGCCGATGGTGAGTCCCTGTGGGCTTTTCCCGCCGATCCCAAGGAGGAAAACCGGGGCGTCTTCCAGGCCACCCCGGCGGTGGACGAGGAACACGTCATCGTAGCCTCGCAGGTGCCCGCGACGGGGTTCTTCAGCCAGGCCAAGCACGTCGTCTGGGCGTTGGACCGGGATACCGGCAACCTGTTGTGGCACTTCGACGGTGCCGCCGGTCCATACGTCGAGGGCGGGGCCGTGGGCGGCGGTCTGTTCGTCATCGGCTGCAGCGATGGCAATGTCTACGCGCTGGACGTGCAGAGCGGGACCTTGAAATGGGTGTTCGAGACGCGACATCGGGTGTGGGCAACGCCACTCGTTGTCTCGGACACGGTATACGTCGGCTCAATGGACCACCATCTCTACGCACTGAACCTGTCGGGCGGCACGGTGCGCTGGGATTTTGAGGCCGACGGGGCCTTCGCCAGCGCGCCAGTATTGCGAGATGGCACTCTCTACGTCGGCGCTTTCGATGACCGGTTCTATGCCATAGACGCGGACTCAGGGGACGAGCGCTGGCACTTCGATAGTGAGAACTGGTTCTGGGGCAGCCCAGCGCTCTATGACGACGTCGTCTATATGGTCGACGTGAATGGCAACGCCTACGCTGTGGATGCTGAGGCTGGTGAGCAGGTCTGGCATCAGTCGCTTGGCGTGAAGGTGCGGGCGGGGCCAGCGGTGGCCGAGGATGGCAGCAGGTTGTTCGTCGGCAGCGAGGATGGCACGCTGTATGCGTTGGACGCCGTCGATGGCTTCGTGATGTGGCCGTCGGAGAGCGAGGGGCAGATGCTTTCGACGCCGGTGGTGGATGGGTCGGTGGTGTACGAACTGCTGATCAACGGGCCATATCGGTTGCGAGCGCTGCACGTGGACAATGGGCGCGAGATATGGGCCTATCCCCCCGTGGTTGAAGACTAGAGAATTGAGAACTAGAGGAAGGACAAACTGTGTTTGATTTCATTGCCTATCCAATGGCCAATGTGATTCTGCTCCTTTATAATTTTCTGGGGCAGAATACGGTTGTAGCAATCACCGCGCTGACCCTTCTGATCAACCTGCTCGTCTTGCCGCTGACGCTGCAGCAGCAGCGATCGACGTACAAGATGCAGGAACTCCAGCCGAGACTCGAAAAGCTACAGAAGAAGTATGCCAAGGACAAGGAGCGACTGGCCCAGGAGCAGATGAGTCTGTATAAGGAGGCAGGTATCAACCCCATGGGCGGGTGCCTGCCACTCTTGATTCAGCTACCGATCTGGTTCGGGCTTCTTGGCGCGATCAGGTACTGCATACCCTCCACGCCTTTGGAGCTGTTTCGCTTCTCGCACCACATCTACAAGTGGTTGCCCGGCGTGGTGGGGCTCGTTCCGCTGCAGAGCACGTTCCTGGGGATGGATCTGGGTCAGCCCCCTAATCCGGTACAATGGTGGTCGTATGCCTTGCCGGTGCTGGTCCTCATCACGTATTGGTTGCAGCAGAAGGTGATGACGCCGCCTACTTCCAGTGATGATCAATCGCAGGCGGCCATGATGAACCGGCAGATGCAGATCATGATGCCGTTGATGATGATGTTCTTTACCCTGCAGTACGCAACCGGGCTTTCCATCTATTTCATCATCTCCAGTCTGATTCGTATTGCTCAATATTTCGTCGTGCAGGGAAATCGAGGTGGGGAGCAGGGTAAGAGCAAGGCATAGAACGGCTGAAACTACATCAGCGACGTGTGGCGGGCATTCGTTGGAGGGGTGTGATACATGGGGGAAATGGGGCAGGCAATTGAGGTGACTGGGGCGGACGTTGAGACCGCGATTGCGGCGGGCCTGGCACGCCTGGGAGTTGATCAGGATGCGGTGGAGATCGAGGTCCTGGATGAGGGCAGCCGGGGTGTGTTCGGATTGGGGGCGCGAGAGACCCTTGTGCGACTGACGCTGAAGCCAGAGGCCGCGCCGCGCCGGGACCCTGTGGTGTCGACCGAGCCGGTCGCTCCTCCCGGCCCTGAACCGGCAGACCACGCTGCGGAGGAGGCGGATGCCGCGCCATCGGAAGACGCCATTCCGATGGCGCGGCATCCGAGGGACGACGTCGAAGTGGCCCGCGGAGTGCTGGTGGAACTCCTGGAACTCTTGGACATGGACGGTGCGCACGTTGACGTACGACAGGCCGAGCCTGCAGCGGATGAGGCGGATGACGCACCATCGGATGACGCCATTCCGATGGCGCTCGCCATTCCGATGGCGCGTCATCCGAAGGAGCCACCGCTGGTGCTTAACGTGCATGGCCCGGACGCCGATGCGTTGATCGGTCGCCGTGGGGAGACGCTGGCTGCGCTGCAGCACATTACCCGCCTCATTGTCGGGCGGGAGTTGGCAGGCCGGATGCATCTGGTGGTAGATGTGGACGGTTTCAAGGCGCGTCGGGAGAAGTCGTTGCGCCGCCTGGCTCAGCGTGTGGCGCAGCAAGCGGTGAAAACGGATCGCACGGTGGTGTTAGAGCCTATGCCACCCTACGAGCGTCGCATTATCCACCTGGCATTGCGTGACCATCCCCATGTGACCACCCAGAGCGTCGGTGAGGGGGACCGGCGTAAGGTCACGATCATCCCCCAATATTGATATACCGCTGGGAATTGGTGGCTGGCTGTTGGCAGCCGACCAATGGTTGAGCGTTGCCTGGCATTCGTCCCTTGTCATCCTTCACTGAACTGGACTACCTGGTCATCGGCCACGTCACTCGTGACGTGGTGGACGGCGCTTTCGCGTTGGGCGGGACGGCTTCGTATGCCGCACGCACTGCGCATGCGTTGGGTTGTCGCGTTGGTGTCGTCACCAGCACCAGTCCTGATCTTGATCTGAGCCCGGCGTTGGACGGGGTGTTCGTAACCAGGGTTCCCGCCCCCGCGACGACCACGTTCAAGAACGTCTACACCTCCGCAGGCCGGATCCAGATGCTGCGCGACGTCGCCGAGACGTTGGTACCCGGGATGGTGCCGTCGAGTTGGCGGGCATCGATCGTTCACCTGGGGCCGGTGGCACGAGAGTGTGACCCGACACTGATCGGTGCGTTTGGCGATGCCTTTGTGGGTCTGACCCCTCAAGGGTGGATGCGCCGTTGGGATCGGGCCGGACGCGTGAGCTGTTGCCAGTGGGACGAGGCTGAGGAGCTGCGCTCCCGCGCCGACGCCGTGGTGCTGAGCGAGGAGGATGTGGCGAGCGACCGGGCATTGGTGGCGCTCTATGCCTCCCAGACGCGGTTGTTGGTCGTGACGCGAGGAGCAGCGGGCTGTACTGTGTACACGAAGGGGCAGTCCCGCCAATTCCCGGCTTTGGCTGTGCGCGAGGTGGACCCGACCGGCGCGGGTGACATATTTGCAGCCGCTTTCTTCGTATGGCTGCAGCGCAAGGGCGACCCCTGGCTGGCGGCGCGTTTCGCTAACTGCGTCGCGGCCCGCTCGGTGACCCGGCCTGGCTTGTCGGGCACCCCCACGCCGGAGGAGATCATCCGCTGCGAGCGGATACTGGCGGATAGCCATCATCCGGGGGAGTAAGGTGAGCTAGAATGCCGATCGTCTACACGCTGGCGAACCAGAAGGGTGGAGTCGGCAAGACCACCACAGCGGTGAACGTAGGCGCCTGCCTGGCGCAGTGGGGCCAGCGTGTGTTGCTCATCGACGTGGACCCTCAGGCCAATGCCACTTCCTCCCTGGGAGTCGATAAGTATGCCGTGCCGCTCTCGACCTACGATCTGCTGGTGCGCGAGGTCCCGCTGGCCCATGTCGTGCAACCCACCGGCCGGCCACGACTTGATCTTGTGCCTTCTTCACCATCCCTGGCTGGAGCGACGGTGGAATTGATCAACCTGCCGCAACGGGAGTACCGCCTGCGCCAGGCCCTGAACAGTCTGAGCCCGAGCGAGAGTGGCGGGGCGGACGATCGGTACGATTACGTGCTGGTTGACTGTCCACCCAGCCTGGGTATTCTGACCGTGAACGGGCTGACGGCTGCCGCCAATGGCGTGATCATCCCCGTGCAGTGCGAATATCTGGCCCTGGAGGGCCTCTCGCAGTTGGCCCGCGCGATTGGGCTGGTACGCCGGGCGCTCAACCCGACTTTGCAGCTCCGGGGCCTGGTCATGACGATGTACGACGTTCGTACGACACTTTCACGGCAGGTCGTTGACGAGGTGCGGCGGCACTTTCCGGGGCGGGTCTTTGACACGATCATCCCGCGCAGCGTGCGCCTGAGCGAGGCTCCCAGTTACGGCGAGCCCATTATAGCCTATGCACCCGGTTCGACGGGGGCGGTGGCCTACGTGGCACTGACGCAGGAGTTGTTGGCGGGCGACGGGCGAGCGACGAGTGTAGCCGAGGTGTGAGATGCCATCACGCAAGACTGGATTGGGCCGTGGGTTGGGAGCGCTGATTCCTCTCGGCGAGGAGGAGACAGCAGCAGCGGCGCAGGGGGTGGTTGAGGTGCCCCTCGCCTCTATCGTCCCCAATCCTCACCAGCCGCGCGCGGTGATCCGCGACCAGGACCTGGTGGAGCTGGCTTCTTCCATTGAGGAGCATGGAATCATCCAGCCGCTCGTCGTCACCACCGCGCCCGATGGGTATCAACTGATCGCCGGTGAACGTCGCTGGCGTGCGGCGCGACTGGCCGGATTGTCCACAGTCCCCGTCATTGTCAAAGATGCGGCTCCCAACGAGATGTTGGAACTGGCGCTGGTCGAGAACCTCCAGCGGTCCGATCTGAACGCATTGGAGGAGGCCACGGCCTATCGCCAGTTGGTCGAGGAATTCGGCTTGACGCAGGACCAGGTGGCACGCCGGGTGGGCAAGAGCCGGGTGGCTGTCTCCAACACGCTGCGGCTGCTGAAAGCGGCCCACGTTGTCCAGGAGGCACTGCTGGAGGGCAAGATCAGCGAGGGGCACGCCCGGGCACTTCTGGGGCTGGAGCAGGACGAGGCGCAGGAGTCCGCGCTAGGGATCATCCTGAAGCGAGGGCTGAACGTGCGGCAGACGGAAGAGTTGGTGCGCCGCCTGGCCAACCTGCGTCGTGAGGAGAAGCCGCCCCCACGCGAGATTTCGCCGCAGACGCGGGCGGTGGAATCCCGCTTCCGCGAGGTGCTGGGCACCAAGGTGAGCCTGAAGCGCAGCGGTGAGGGAGGACGCCTGGTGATTTATTTCTACTCTGAAGAGGAATTGGACGCGCTGTACGGGCGCATCGTCGGAGAGAGCGGATGACGCGCCATGGCAGTGGAGAAACCGGGTTTTTTCTGAAAAACCCGGTTTCTTTCCCTCGGAATGGCGGCATCCGACGGATGTCGCCATTCCGATGGCGCGTCATCCGCGTGATACGGGGGCGACAGCATGCCGGATTTTGAGATCGTGCGCGAAAAACTGGATCAGGCTGTGGGGGTGCTGGCGGAGAAGGATATCGATCTCTGGCTCACCTTCGTGCGGGAGACGTCGCAGGTTCGAGACCCCTGCCTCGATCTGCTGTTGGGCCTCGGCCTGACCTGGCAGTCGGCGCTGGTGATCAGCCGCCGGACGCAGTCTGTCCGCAGTGGCGAGCGCATCGCGATCGTGGGCCGCTTCGACGCGGACAACGTCGAGCGCACAGGGGGCTACACGACCGTCGTCGGCTATGACCAGTCCATCCGCGAGCCCCTGTTGGAGCATCTGGCCCGCCTCGACCCGCGCCAGGTGGCGCTCAATTTCTCGGAGAGCGATCCGGCGGCCGACGGCCTGACGCACGGGATGTTCCGCCTGCTGGTGCAGACCCTCGATGGGACGCCGTACGCTGACCGCATCGTCTCGGCCGAAGGGCTGATCGGCGCGCTGCGCGGGCGCAAGTCCCCGGCGGAGGTGTCACGCATCAGGTCCGCCGTCCAGGCCGCCGAGGCCATTTTCCATCGCGTGGGCCAGTTGATCCGTCCGGGGTTGACGGAGCGGGAGATTGCCCACCTGTTCCACGATCTGGCGCTGGAGGAAGGGCTGGAACTGGCGTGGGAGGCGGGCCATTGCCCGACAGTCGCGGCGGGACCCGATTCCGCCGTCGGTCATGCCATGCCTGGCGACTGCGTGGTCCAACGTGGACACTTGCTGCAGACAGACTTCGGTGTACGGAAAGACGGCTTCGTCTCGGACTTGCAGCGGACGTGGTATCTGCTCGACGACGGGGAGACAGGGCCACCGGCGGAGGTGGTGGCCGGATGGGAGGCGGCGCGGAGTGCGCTGGAGGCCGGGCGGGCGGCGCTGCGCCCTGGCGCTCGTGGCTGGGAGGTGGATCAGGCGGCGCGCGAGACGCTGATTCGAGCCGGTTACCCCGAGTACATGCATGCCTTTGGCCATCACGTGGGTCGCTCCGCCCACGATGGCGCGACGGTCCTGGGACCGCGCTGGGAGCGCTATGGGGCCTCAGTGGACGGGGTGATCGAGGCGGGCAACGTCTTCGCCATCGAGCTGGGGGTCCGGGTTCCGGAACGGGGCTACATCGGCTGCGAGGAGGATGTGCTGGTCACGCCTCAGGGCGCTGAGTACCTGAGTGAGCCACAGGTGACCTTGTGGTGCTACCCTCCCGCAGGTTAGCTTTGGTGCGGGTCCAGCGAGCGTGTAAACCTGCGGGAGGGTGAGCGGGAGGGTAGGTTGGAGGGATGGACGATGGACGAAAGGATTACGGCGGCGGTTCAGGAACGGGCGCGTGAGGGAATGTTGCGCTGTGCGGAGGCTTTCCGCGTTGCCGGGGAACTGGGCGTGTCACCACTGGCGGTGGGTAGGGCCGCTGATGCGCTGGATGTGCGTCTCACGAGCTGCCAGTTGGGGTTTTTCGATCGAGAGGGTCAGAAAAGTGTCGTTGAGCCGGCCGAGAACGTGTCGCCGGAGCTGGAGCAGGCCATTCGCGAGGGGCTGATCCTGGGGCGACTGCCGTGTGCCGTCGCCTGGGCCATCGCGGCCCGATTTGGGATCTCCAGGCTCCACGTGTCGAACGCGGCCGAGAACCTGGGAATTCATGTCGGACAGTGCCAGCTTGGCACGTTCTGAGTCATGCTGGCCGATCGACTGCTGGTCAACGGACGGATATACACCATGGACGCCGAGCGCCCTCGGGCCTCGGCGTTAGCTATTGCTGGCGAGCACGTCCTGGCGGTGGGGGATGATACCGCGGCAGGGGGCCAATCGGGGGGCGATCTGCGAGACCTCCTGATCCCGGGCGGCCAGGTGCTCGACCTGGGTGGACGTTGTGTCCTCCCCGGTCTAACCGACAGCCATATTCATTTCGTCGGATATGCCCTGAGTCGGCGGAGGCTGGACCTGAACGAGGTGCCGACGCTGGACGACATGCTGGCGCTGGTGGCGGGGCGGGCGCGGGAGATGCCGCTGGCCGGGCCACGTGCTGGACGTGCGGAGGAATGGATCCTGGGGCGGGGGTGGGATCAGGAGCGCTGGCCTGAGCCCCGCTTTCCCACGGCCGCCGATCTGGACGCCGTCGCGCCGGCACACCCGGTCCTGCTCACGGCCAAGAGCGGCCACGCGTCGGTGGCGAACTCACTTGCACTGCAGATGGCCGGCATCACCGCCGGGACACCCGATCCACCCGGCGGACGCATCGGGCGGGACGCGGCGGGCCGCCCGGACGGCATGCTGTTCGAGGACAGCGCCATGGATCTGGTCGCCGACCTCGTTCCGCTGCCGGGACCGGAGGAGACTGGCCAGGCGCTGCGGGAGGCCTTCCCGAGCGCGTGGCGCGTGGGACTGACGGCCATCCACGACATGGACCCCCCTCCCGCCTTCGCCGCCTACCAGTGGTTGCACGCCCGGGGCGAGCTCGGCCTGCGCGTGGTCAAGTACCTGCCCGCGAGCGCGCTCGACTGCGCGCTGAAGGTCGGCCTGCGGGCAGGGCTGGGCGACGATTGGCTGCGGGTAGGCGGGATCAAGGTCTATGCCGACGGCGCGTTGGGCCCCCGCACGGCGGCGATGCTGGCGCCGTACGAGGGTGAACCGCACAACGTGGGCGTCCTGACCACGGACGCGGACGCGCTGCGCGACCTGGCTCGCCGGGCGACGGCGGGCGGGCTGCCGCTGGCCGTGCACGCCATCGGCGACCGGGCCAACCGGCTGGTGTTGGACGTGCTGGCCGACGTGGTCCAGGGGAGCGACGAGGGGGCCGATCGCCGGGTCAACCGGCACCGCATTGAGCACGTGCAACTCCTTCACCCCGACGACGTGGACCGGCTGGCCGCGTTGGGCGTCGTGGCCTCGATGCAACCGATCCACGCCACCCAGGACCTCGCGATGGCCGATCGCTACTGGGGCGATCGCTGTGCCACCGGTTATGCCTGGCGCAGCCTGCTGGAAGCCGGTACGCTGCTGGCCTTCGGCTCCGATTGCCCGGTCGAGGATCTCAACCCCTTCCTCGGCATCCACGCCGCCGTGACCCGCCGCCGCACCGACGGCGCTCCCGGCCCGGAGGGTTGGTACCCGGAGCAACGGCTGACGGTTGAGGAGGCAGTGCGCGGGTACACGCTGGGCGCGGCCCACGCGGCCGGCCTGGAGAACCGCCTGGGATCGCTGGCCCCGGGCAAGGCGGATGACGCGCCATTGGAATGGCGACATCCGTTGGCTGACTTGGTCATTCTCGACCGGGACATCTTCACCTGCGATCCGATGGCCATCGCCGGGACGCAGGTCGTGGCCACGATGATCGGCGGGCAAATCGTATATGGTGGGTTATAGGTCGACGGTGCAACCCAGGCCAGGTACGTCGGTAGCGATGAGCCAGCCTTCTTGCAGTAAAAAGCCCGCCACGGTGGGATCGTCCACCAGGTCGAGATAGCCGTCCAGATCTCCGTACTGGACGTTGGGACTGCTCAGCGCGAAGCTCAACCCGGCGGCGGTGAGCAGCGCGGGCTCGTTGACACACCCGACCATCGTGGCCATGTGGGCGGCGCGGGCGATGGTGTCCACCTGGCGTGCGTATCGCAGCCCCCCGCACGTGGCCAGCTTCACGCTCAACCCGTCTGCCGCTCGCCGCGAGGCCACCTCCAATGCCGAGGCAGGCCCCATCACGCTCTGATCGGCCAGGATGGGCACAGGGCTGTGCCGCGTGACCTGGCGCAGGGCCTCCAGGTCCTCGGATGGCGTGGGCTGTTCCAGCATCTCCAGTTCATCCTCCAGCGCGCGGGCCACGTCCAGCGCCTGCTCGACGGTGTATCCCTGGTCGGCGTCCAGCCGCAGCGTCAACTGGGGCAGCGCTTTGCGGATCGCGCGCACCCGGCGGACGTCCTCGAGGGCGTCAAGACCGCCCTTGACCTTCAGGATGCGGAACCCCTGTCGGGCGCGGTCGCGGGCCAGTTCGACGGTCTCCCTGAGCGGGGCGATGCCCAGCGTCACGGAGGTCTGGATGCGGTTGCGGTAGCCGCCCAACAGGCGGTGGAGGGGCATTCCGGCGGCCAGGCCCAGCAGGTCGTGAAAGGCCAGGTCGAACGCGCACAGGGCCGAGGGCGTGTCCTGGGTGTGTTGGGCCAGTGCTTCCAGGGCATACTCGGTGTTCAGCGGGTTCAGGTCTCGGGCGCGGTCGGCACAGGCCCGGCAGGCATGGACGACGTCCTCCCGCGTCTCGCCGGTCAGGGCCTGGTCGAAGGCCGCACACCCCCATGCGATCTGTCCCTGGCGCGTCTCGACGCGCACGAATACCACCGTCACCCGGTCGATCTCCGGATGGTAGGCCGTCCGATAGGGCAGGCGCAGGCGCAATTCAACCGGGACAACTTCGACGTTGGTGATTTGCATAAGAGCCCTCCTCGTATCAGGGAGCGCTGCGCAATCGGTCGCATACTGCGTCCAGGGCCTCGGTCCAGCCCGCCCGTCCCTGCCGTTGATGCAGCACGTCCAGCCCGTATTCGGTGATGCCGCCCGGCGTGGCCAGTGTGTCCAGCATAGTGGCCAGGTCATCTTGCGGCTGGGCCAGCGCCATGCCAGCCGCGCCCCTGACCGTCTCCAGGACCAGGCGTCGGGCCATGTGCGGCGGTATGCCCGCCTGGGTGGTCCAGGCGACCGTATCGTCCAACAATGCGTACATCCAGCCGTAGAAAGCAGCGATCGCGCTGGCCGGCGCGAAGCAAGATTCCGAGGGTAGCACGTGCACCTGGCCCAGGAGGGCGAACAGGGCCTGGGCTTGAGGATTGGCCGGATACAGCAGGGTTGGACTCTGGTTGATCGCAGCGCAGGATATGGGCATCGCCCGAACTGCTGTGGCAGGCGTCACGGCCGGTTTCAGGGCCTCGAGCGGCAGCGTCGCCGCCACCGAGATGACCGTCTGCCCGGGCTGAAAAGCGACCGCTTCGCTTGCTGCCACTATATCGCCAGGGCGGGTGGCCAGGATGATCAGGTCAACCGCGTCGGCGACGGCCTGGTTGTCCGCCGCCACCACCGCGCCGAACCGGGCGGCCAGGCTCGCAGACCGCTCA